>Ga0307510_10000011_pt1 | contig 355464 bp, 312 predicted proteins | sample 12_EM_MG_FD_207224 | JGI IMG/M metagenome (GOLD analysis project Ga0307510, IMG submission 207224) | Populus trichocarpa ectomycorrhiza microbial communities from riparian zone in the Pacific Northwest, United States - 12_EM | ecosystem: Host-associated > Plants > Roots > Unclassified... | reverse complement strand
CTTCCAAAGTGATGGCTTCACAGGTCAGACCGGGGTCGATTGAACCCACCTCGCTCACGGGACATCAAGAGTCCGCTGAAGTGATTGGGAACTCGACCAGCATATTCCATCAGGGCCCTGCGGCCGGGCTGCGTGCCCCCCGCTATCCGAGGCCGGATGTATGGCAGCAATCTCTTCCTGTGACTCAGAAACGAAGAAGCGCTTGGCATCGGTGGGGGCGTCCATGTATGAGCGATGCAGTCAGATCGCCAGCAGCAGGAACCCGCCGATGCGATTCAGGAGCTGCACAATGCAGCCTCTGAACGCCGTAGGAATCCCGCGTCTTCAGGCGCGCGAGGATGTCAAACTCGCCGAGCGAATCGACGCTCTTCTCCCGCAGACGCAATGCACGCGCTGCGGGTATGACGGGTGTCGGCCCTACTCTGAGGCAATCGCTCGTGACGAGGCGCCAATCAACCAATGCCCTCCCGGTGGCTCGGCCACAATCGGTGCTCTGGCGGATCTGCTACATCGCCCTCGGCTACCCCTCAACCCTGACAATGGGATCGAGGCACCGGCGTTGGTCGCCGTCATTGACGAGACGCGTTGCATAGGGTGCATCAAATGCCTTCCCCCCTGCCCTGTTGACGCCATCATTGGCGCCCGCAAGCAGACACACACAGTGGTAGCAGCATTGTGCACTGGCTGCGAGCTGTGCGTTGCGCCGTGCCCAGTTGACTGCATCACGATGGCGCCACGAGATGACGATTCTCCGGAGCCAACTCCTGACATGAATCGAGCCCGCTACTACGCACACCAGGAACGGCTGGCACGCCGTATCGAAGAGCAGGCGGCGCTGCTTGCTGCACGCAAAATGACGGCACGGGCTACTGGCCCTGCCACTGCCCCGGCTGCGGAGAAAACTTCATGACTCCCGCACGTCGACGTGCCATTTTCCGCAGGCTCCAGGAAGCCAACCCGCATCCGACCACGGAACTGCTGAACGACTCCCCTTTTGAGCTCCTCGTGGCAGTCATGCTGTCCGCTCATACGACCGACAAAAGCGTCAACGCCGCAACCCGCAAACTATTTCCGGTGGCCAACACGCCCGCGGCGCTTGTGAAGCTGGGTGTCGAGGGCGTGAAGCCGTACATCAAGACCGTGGGTCTTTACAACACGAAGGCCCAGAATCTCATCGGCCTCGCTCAGCAAATCGTGGACAAGCACGGCGGCGAAGTCCCCAATACCCGCGAAGACCTCGAAGCGCTGCCTGGTGTTGGCCGCAAGACGGCCAGCATCATTCTCAACATGGTGTTCGGGCAGAACGAGATTGCCGTCGATACACACATCTTTCGGGTCGCCAACCGCACCGGCCTGTCGCCGGGGAAAACGCCTCGCGAAGTCGAGGACGGACTCGTGGCGACGACGCCCAAGGAGTACATCAAAGACGCGCACCACTGGCTGCTGCTCCACGGCCGATACGTCTGCGTCGCGCGCGTGCCCGCGTGTCCGAAGTGCATCATCGCGGACCTCTGCGACTACCCCGACAAGACGCCAGCCAAGAAGCTGGAAAAGTCTGACGCCCCGGTAGTCCGAAAGGTTGGCCCTCGCCCGCACACCGAAACACGGGTGCCCGGCGAAGGCGAGCCCACATCACGCTCACGCGGGCCACGCGCCGGCGCAAGCGTTGGAAAGGCAGTCGCGAAGTCGTCTGCATCCGGCGGATCGAAAGGCCGCACCGTTGGAAAGTCCGCGGGCCGCAGCCAGAGTGCTGCAAATGCCGGCGCGCCGGGCGCCATACGGTCACGCGGCGCGACTGGCAAAAAGCGCGGCGCCAGCAAACCCGGGGACAAGGCGTCGCCCCCGGCTGGCGCTGCTCGTGTTCGCAAGCGGCGGCCGCGACCGGTTGGGAAGCTGATCTGACATGGCTGTGTTTGCCGGGCAAAACCGTGAGCAGTTGCGTCGGATGTACCTGGACACCTGGACGAAGTACACCAACCGGCAACCGCTGGAACCGTTGGAGGCTCAGGTTGCGGCGGTCATTGCCGAGCACCCTGAATATGTTCCGTGGCTCGAATCCGGCGACGACGCGCTCGCGGCGGAATTCACGCCTGAGGGCGGCCGGCAGAACCCCTTTCTCCACATGGGCTTACACCTCGCCATCCGCGAGCAGGTGGCCACCAACCGCCCTGCGGGCATCACGGCCATTCACGAGACTCTGTCAAAGCGAATGGGCGACACCCACGCCGCGGAACACGCAATGCTCGAACCACTTGCCGAGACCCTGTGGGAAGCGCAGCGTAATGGCCGCGTACCAAATGAATTAGCGTACTTGGAGAAACTCCGGGCGCTGTAGCCTTGTCTACAGGGCAACATCGGGAGAGCTCGCACCATGAGAAAACGCATCGCCGCCCTGACGTCCCTCGTGGCATTGGCATTGACCTCCATCGCCCACGCGGCCACCTACACCGAAGGGGTAAATTACTTCCTCGTCTCGCCGGCCCAGCCGACGAGCGTCCCCGCCGGGAAGATCGAAGTGGCTGAGTTCTTCTCCTACGCCTGTCCCTTCTGCTACCAGTTCAACCCGTTGGTCCGCCAGCTGCAAGCCTCCCTGCCTGCAAACGCGCAGATGGTGTTCATTCCCGCGTCGTTCAACGCATCCGAAGATTGGCCAACGTTTCAGCGCGCGACCTGCGCGGCGCAGATCCTGGGAATTCTCGACAAGACGCACGACAAGGTGTTTGACGCAGTGTGGAAGACGGGCGAGCTAGCCGTGTCGGATCCGAAGACGAATCGGATCAAGAACCCACTGCCGTCGATTGAGGATGTAGCCAAGTACTACAACCACATCAGCGGCGTTCCGGTTCAGAAGTTCTTGGATACGTCGAAGTCGTTCGCTGTGGACACAGCGATGCGGAGGGACGACTCGCTGGTGGTTTCTTTCCACGTTGACGGCACGCCGACCCTGATCGTGAATGGCAAGTACCGGGTTACTGTGCAGGCGGCCGGCGGGATGCCGCAGATGATCGAGGTGGCCAAATACCTGGTGGACAAGGAATCAAAGGCCGGCGCCAACGCACGCGCCGCCCGCGTCCACAGCATCGCGGGCCCCAAGCAACAGCCCGTCGCCAACCGCTAGCGCTTCGGGATGAACAAGTCTGTCAGCGTGCCTTCGAAGGCGTCGGCGGCGCCGGCGACTGTTTCTGACAATGTCGGGTGCGGATGGACGGTCAAGCCGATGTCGGCTGCGTCGCAGCCGGTTTCGATTGCCAACGCAACTTCGCTGATCAGATCGCCGGCGTTGGTGCCGACGATGCCGCCGCCGAGGACGCGGTGCGTCTCGGGGTCAAACAGCAGCTTGGTGAAGCCGTCCTCTCGTCCCAACGAGAGCGACCGGCCGTTGGCCACCCAGGGGAACTGTCCCTTCTTGTAGGGAATGTTCTTGGCCTTGGCTTCCGTCTCCGTCAAACCTACCCACGCGATCTCGGGATCCGTGTAGGCGACTGACGGAATGACACGCGCGTCAAACGCGCTCTTGTGACCAGCAGCCACTTCAGCGGCAACTTTCGCCTCATGCATCGCCTTGTGGGCGAGCATCGGCGGACCCGCGATGTCGCCGATGGCGAAGATATGCGGAACGTTGGTCCGCATCTGTTTATCCACCGGAATGAACCCGCGATCGGTAACAGTGACGCCAGCGTTCTCCGCGCCAATGTTCTTACCATTGGGCACACGACCCACTGCAACCAGGATGCGGTCATACACCTGAGGTTCAGGCGCTTTCTCGCCTTCGAACGTCACACGCAACCCTTCGAGCAAGGGCTCAACCTTGGTGACCTTGGTGCCCGTGAGAATCGCTTCGTAGCGACCCTTGATACGCTTTTCCAGAGGACGTACCAAATCAGGATCCGTGCCGGGCATCAGCCCCGGAGTCAGCTCAACGACGGAGACACGGCTTCCGAGGCCGTCGTAAACACACGCCATCTCGAGGCCGATGATGCCGCCACCCACAACCAGCAATCCGCCGGAGAACTCTGGAAGCTCCAGAGCATCCGTGGAATCCATCACACGCTTGTCGGAAGGCAGGCCCGGGAGCTTTACCGCCTCGGAACCCGCAGCGATGATGCAGAAGTCAAAGTGAATGCGCTCGGATCCACTGCTTCCCATCACTTCGATGACATTGGGGCTGACGAAACGGCCAACACCCTGAACGACTTCGACCTTACGCTGCTTGGCGAGCACGCGCAGACCGCCTGTCAGTTTGTTGACGACGCCGTTCTTGAATCCGCGCAGCTTTTCGAGGTCGATAGAAGGCTTGCCGAAGGCGATGCCATGGGCGCCCATGGATTCGGCGTCTTCGATCACCTTGGCTGCATGCAACAGCGTCTTGGATGGGATGCAACCCACGTTCAAACAAACGCCACCCAGTGACGACCAGCGCTCGACCAATGTCACTTTCAAGCCGAGGTCCGCAGCGCGGAACGCGGCCGTGTAGCCACCCGGTCCTGAGCCCAACACGAGAAGTTGCGTGGAGCGGTTGAATTCAACTTCGGCGCGGTTGAAACGGGAGAGATCCGGGGCCGGCATGCGAACAGTGTCCCCCGGACCCTCGTTACGCGCTTCGATGCCGCCGTTGGCCGACATCGCACCGCCGCCGGCTCCGGATGCACCCGCGCCTCCGGTGCCCGACGTCAAACCGCTGCTCGCCGTACCCGCATCGCTGCCGCCGGCAGCGGCGCTTCCCGCCGCGGAGCTGCTGCTTGCGCCCTGCTTGGCCTTGCCGGAGTTTGCCTGCGCCAGCGTCAGCACGGGCTGCGTAACCGTCTTTTCCAACTCTTCAGCGTCAAATGCCGCGCTGAACTCGCCTTCATCGTCGTCCCGCGCACTGACGCTGCCTGCAGCGCCACTCTTGGACGCATCGCCGGCCGCGGCGCCACTGCCAGCATTCGAGCCAGCACCTGCGGAGGCGCCACTTTCGACGCGCGCGATGACGGAGCCCTTTGACACCTTGTCGCCAGCTTTGAGCAGCACTTCGGTGACGGTGCCTGCTGTGGTAGCAGGCACGTCCATCGACGCCTTGTCAGTCTCGAGTGTTACGAGCGGAGCGTCCACCTCAACGGTGTCACCCTTCTTCACCAACACATCGACAACGAGGATATCTTCGAAGTTACCGATATCCGGAACAGTCAGGTCTACTCGACTCACGGCACAGCCTCCGCGAGGCCGCGCGCATCTGCGAGCGTCTGCGCCAGGAATGTTGTAAACCGTGCCGCGGACGCGCCATCAATGACGCGATGATCGTACGACAAGGACAACGGCAATATCAGCCGAGGAACAAACGTACCTTCACTGAACACCGGCCTCATAGCAGAGCGCGACACCCCAAGGATCGCCACTTCGGGCGCATTGATAATCGGCGTGAACGCAGTCCCACCGATGCCACCAAGGCTCGAAATCGTGAAGGTGCCCCCCTGCATGTCAGCAGCAGGCAACTTCCCATTGCGCGCCTTCTCGGACAGGTCGCCCAGCACCCGGGCAATTTCGTAAATGTCCTTGCGATTGGCGTCCTTCACTACGGGCACAACGAGGCCATTCGGCGTATCAGCCGCGAAACCAACGTTGATGTACTTCTTCAACACGAGGCTGGTACCCGTCGAGTCCAGCGAGGAGTTGAAAAGCGGAAACTCCTGCAGCGCCCTCACGCACGCGCGGATGATGAAGGCCAGCGGAGTGAGTTTGAGACCCGCATCCTGCGCCTTCTGCTTGAGCTTGCCTCGCAAGTCTTCGAGCTCGGTGATATCCGCCTCGTCGAACTGCGTTACATGCGGGATGTTGACCCAGCTCGCGTGCAGCCGCGGGCCCGAGATCTTCTGAATCCGCGACAGCGGCTTGGTCTCAATTTCACCAAACTGGCTGAAGTCGACAGCCGGGATCGACGGCAATGCTCCGCCGCCGGGCGCGGATACACCACCCTTCGCAGGAGCACCCTTCGCGAGGAAGTTCTTTACGAACGCCTTCACGTCTTCATGCGTGACGCGTCCCTTGAACCCATCGCCCTTCACCTGCGTGAGGTCGACGCCGAGTTCGCGAGCAAACTTGCGCACGGAAGGACCGGCGTGGGCACGCGAGAAACCAGGTTCGTTGATGGGCGGCAGGCCGTTGCCGCCAGCAATGGCCGGCGACGGTGCACCAGCACTGCCTTGGTCAGCAGCGGTGTCGCGGGCCGCGGTGCCCTGCGGAGACGCCTTACTCTTCTCCGCGGCCTGCTTGGGAGCGGTCGCGGGCTCGGCCTGCGAGGACTTCTTGGAGCCGGTTGAAGCTGGCGACGCCGCCGAGGCTGTGTCAGCTGCCTTCACGCCGCCGGAACTGCCACCACCGGCCGAACTGCCGGATGTGCCGGTGCCCTGTCCAGCGGAGCCGCCGGCGCTGGATTTCCCTGCGCCGGCACCAACATCACCCTTCGCGGCCGCATCGGCCGGTCCGCCATCACCGGAACCCTCCGAGCGAACGGTGACGATCAAATCCCCAGGCGAAACCGTCCCACCCTTGGAGACGTGGACCTTGTCCACGATCCCACCCACGGTGGACGGCACATCCATTGTGGCCTTCTCGGTTTCGAGAGTGACGAGCGAGGCTTCCGGCTCGATCTTCTCACCGGGTTTGACGAGCACATCGATAATGGCAACGTCTTTAAAGTTGCCCATATCGGGCACTCGCACTTCGACGATGCCTGCAGCCGCATTCATGGCAGTAGCCTTCAGATTTTCCAGGGGACGGGCTTAGACGGATCAACGCCCAGCTTTTGCATGGCTTCGATCACTACTTTCTTGTCAATCTTGCCGTCATCAGCAAGGGACTTCAGGGCCGCCACGGTGATGTAGTTGCGATCAACCTCGAAGTGCTTACGCAACGCCGCGCGCGAATCGGACCGGCCATAGCCGTCGGTGCCCAGTGCAACGTACCGGCCAGCCACCCATTGCCGGATCTGATCCGGTACCACGCGCATGTAATCCGTCGCCGCAATCACCGGCCCTTCGCGATCCTTCAACAACTGCTGCACATAGGGCATGCGCGCAGGCTCGCCCGGATGCAACATGTTCCAACGCTCCACCTCGAGCGCCTCACGACGCAGCTCGTTGAAGCTGGTCGCCGAGATCACGTCCGCTGCCACGTTGTAATCTTTCTTGAGAATCTCAGCGGCCGCCAGTACCTCGCGCAGGATCGTGCCCGATCCCAACAGGGTGGCGCGCGTCTTGCCCTCACCCTTTTGCAACAGGTAGGCGCCCTTGAGAATGCCCTCTTCCACACCCTTCGGCATGGCAGGTTGCGCGTAATTCTCGTTCATCACCGAGATGTAGTAGAAAATGTTTTCCTGATTCACAAACATGCGGCGCATGCCGTCATGAATGATCACGGCGAGCTCGTAAGCGTAGGTCGGGTCGTAGGTCACGCAATTGGGCACGGTCGAAGCCAGCAGCTGGCTGTGTCCATCCTGGTGCTGCAGACCCTCACCGGCCAACGTCGTGCGTCCTGCCGTCGCACCGAGCAGGAATCCGCGCGCCTGGATATCACCAGCCGCCCAGATGAAATCGCCCACCCGCTGGAATCCAAACATCGAGTAGAAGATGTAGAACGGCACCATGTTGACGCCGTGATTGCTGTACGCCGTACCGGCGGCAATCCACGAGCACAACGAGCCTGCCTCGTTGATACCTTCCTCGATCATCTGACCCTTCTTGTCCTCGCGGTAGGACATGAGGGTCTCCGCATCCTGCGGCGTGTAGAGCTGACCGACAGAGGAGTAGATACCGATCTGACGGAACAAACCTTCCATACCGAAGGTGCGCGCCTCGTCAGGAACAATCGGCACAATGTTCTTGCCGATGTTCTTGTCCTTCAACAGCGCCGTCAGCATTCTGACGAATGCCATGGTGGTCGAGATCTCGCGATCGCCGGTGCCTTCCAACAAGGCGCTGAAGGTTTCCAACGGCGGGACCTGCAGCGGCGGCGCTTCTTTACGGCGTGCCGGCAGCGAGCCACCCAGGAAAGTCCGGCGGTCGCGCAGGTAGCGCATCTCTTCCGAATTCTCATCCGGCTTCTTGAACGGCAGCCGCGCGATCTCATCGTCCGTAACCGGAATGTTGAATCGATCCCGGAACACGCGCAGATCGTCTTCCGACAGCTTTTTCTGCTGGTGGGCGACCATCTGGCCTTCACCGCCCTTGCCGAGCCCGAAGCCCTTGACGGTCTTCGCAAGTATGACGGTTGGTTGTCCCTTATGCTCAGAGGCCGCGAGATACGCCGCGTACACCTTGCGAGGATCGTGGCCGCCGCGGTTCAAGCGCCAGATTTCTTCATCTGACATGTTGGCGACCATGGCCTTCAGCTCGGGATACTTGCCGAAGAAATGCTCACGGGTATATGCACCGCCCTTCGCCTTGAAGTTCTGGTACTCACCGTCGACACACTCTTCCATCACACGTCGCAGCAGGCCCTTGGTATCGCGCGCCAACAGCGGATCCCAACGCGAGCCCCACAACACCTTGATGACGTTCCAACCGGCGCCGAGGAAGGCAGCCTCGAGCTCCTGAATGATCTTGCCGTTGCCGCGCACCGGTCCATCGAGACGCTGCAGGTTGCAGTTGATCACGAACACCAGGTTGTCGAGGCCTTCGCGCACCGGCATGGTGAGCGCGCCCATTGACTCCGGCTCATCCATCTCACCGTCGCCGAGGAATGCCCACACCTTCCGATCGGAAGGCTTGGCCAGACCGCGATGCTCCAGGTAGCGAACGAAACGCGCCTGGAAAATGGCCATCATCGGACCGAGTCCCATGGACACGGTGGGGAACTGCCAGAAATCCGGCATCAGCCAGGGATGCGGATACGAAGAAAGTCCCACGCCCGGCGCCACGGCCTCCTGGCGGAAATGGCGCAGCTGATCCTCGGTCAAACGGCCTTCGAGGTACGCGCGCGCATAAATACCCGGTGAGGAATGGCCCTGCATGAAGACCATGTCACCGGGATGCTTTTCTGACTGCGCACGCCAGAAATGATTGAAGCCCACTTCATACAAAGTCGCGGATGAGGCATAGCTCGACAAATGGCCGCCGTATTCGGACGACACCCGATTTGCCTGCACCACCATCGCCATCGCGTTCCAGCGGAAATACGCTTCGAGGCGACGCTCGAGGGCGCGATTGCCCGGATATTCCGGTTCGCGTCCAGTGGGAATACTGTTGACGTACGCGGTATTCGGCTTAAACGGCAGGTATGCGCCGCTGCGTCGCGTGTAGTCAATGAGCCGTTCCAGGATGAAGTGTGCACGTTCAGCACCGTGCGTCTTCAGCAACGAGTCAATGGACTCGAGCCACTCCTGAGTTTCAACGGGGTCGAGATCGTCCAGCTTTGGAATGTCAGTCATGCGGATAGCCTACTGCGCTGCTTCGCGCGACAAACGAGGACGGAGGCCTCGGAAGTTGTCGCGGGCTTGATTCCCGGGAAATAGATTAAGATGCGCCAGCAGCAACGTACGTAATGCGAGAGAAATTCGCGCCTACACAAGCGGCGCAATGATCCGGTTTTCACTCGCGATGGTCAAGCAAGGTTCAGTCTGGGGTTCATGAGTGTGAGCGCGAGCACAGCTAATTCTCGGGGGCGTTCAAAGCGCCGCACAGGCGGGCGTACAAGGCGCCCAGAGCCGTCCTCGCTGCTTCCGGCGTCGGAAATTCCAAAGGTCGAACAGACGGCCTCGGCCGACCCTGCGGAAATGGACGCACTGCTCGTGATTGTCCCGGTAGAACCCTCTGTCCTCGAGCAGCTCCCGGACAGCGAGCGCTGGCAGGAGCTGAACGCGCGAATCGAGCCTCGCGCAGGCACTGTACGCACCACTGTCCTCACCAATCGCCGGCAGACACTTGCCGTTCTCGGATACATAGGGGCGAAGGCCAGCACTTTCGAGAGGCTATCGCTCGCCGGACGCATGTTTAAAGAGGCGACCGGACGCAACCCCCGAAACGTCGGCCTGATGGCATTGACCGACGCTCCCCAGGACCTGTCCCACGCTGGGGATCTGTCCCACGCTGGGGATCTGGAGGCACTCCTGGCCGCCGGGCTGGCGAGTGCGTTTCAGATGCCGGCCTATCGTTCCAAATCAGACGACGAGGCCGGGATCGAGCGCCTTCTTTTGGTCGGCAAAACGAAAGTCGACATTCCGTACGGAATCGCCTCGGCCCGGGGAACCAACCTCGTCCGGTGGCTGACCGCCCTGCCCCCGAACAAACTCGATTCACGCGGGTATCACGACACGGTTGCGAAGCTCGCGCGGACCCACAAGCTGGGATTCGAGTGGTACGACGAGTCGACCCTGAAGCGGTTGGGCGCCAATGCATTCCTGGCGGTGTCGGCTGCCAACGCGAATCGCGAGGCCGGCATCGCGCACCTGACGTACCGACCGAAAGGCAATAAGGCGCGCTCTCCGGACATTGCCCTCGTCGGCAAAGGCATTCTGTTTGATACCGGCGGTGTCAACCTGAAGCCGCACCGTTCGATGCTCGACATGCACACCGACATGTCCGGCAGCGCTGTTGCATTGGCCACCCTGCTCGCGCTCGTCGAGTTGGATGCCCCGATTGCGGTTGATGCCTGGCTGGCGATCACTGAGAACCAGATCGGACCTACGGCCTACCGACCGCAGGAAGTTGTAACAGCTGCCAACGGGGTCACGATCCAGGTGATCCACACCGATGCGGAAGGCCGCATGGTGTTGGCCGACACACTGGCCCTCGCCGCCAGGACGGAACCCGGGTTCATGATCGATTTCGCGACCCTGACCGGGGCTGCGGTATATTCGCTGACTGAGCGCATGAGCGGAGTGCTGACCAACCGCGAGTCGCTGGCCGCTGCACTGGTGGAAGCCGGCCGGACCAGCGGTGAGCGCGTCTGGAATTTTCCGTTTGATTCGGACTACGACACCGATCTCGAGAGCAAGGTCGCCGACATCATGCAATGCGGTGTCGACAGCAAGGGTGACCATATCCTGGCCACGCGCTTTCTCAGCCGCTTTGTTCCAGAGAAGACGCCCTGGGCGCACGTGGATCTGGCGGCCTCGACCCGAACAGGTGGCCTCGCGCACATTAACACCGAAGTAACGGGGTTCGGGGTACGGTATGCGCTGGAGTTGATTTTGAAGCATGACATCCTGGGTGCTGTAGGACGCCGGAAGTGACATCGCTGACCATTCGCCGTCCGGACGACTGGCATTTACATTTGCGCGATGGCAATGCGTTGCGTGCAGTGGTACCGCATACGGCGGCGCAGTTTGCGCGCGCGATCGTCATGCCCAATCTCAAGCCGCCCGTCACTACGACGGCGCAGGCCCTCGCCTACAGGCAGCGGATCATCGAAGCACTGCCCGCCGGCTCAAAGTTCGAGCCACTGATGACGTTGTACCTGACTGACCGCACCGATCCCGCAGAAGTGGACAAGGCAAAAGCAAGCGGCGCCATCCACGGTTTCAAGCTCTACCCGGCGGGGGCCACGACCAATTCCGACTCAGGTGTCACCGATATCCGCAAGGTTGATTCGGTGTTAGCCCGCATGGCCGAACTGGGCGTTGTGCTGCAGGTTCACGGTGAAGTTACCGACGCTGACATCGACGTGTTTGATCGCGAAGCGCGCTTCATTGGAACCGTGCTGGCGCCGGTCATTGACAGGTATCCGAAACTGCGTGTCGTGTTTGAGCACATCACGACGCGTGACGCGGTTGAGTTCGTGCGTGGCGCGCGCAAGGGCGTCGGGGCCACCATTACGCCGCAGCATCTTCTGATGAATCGCAACGCGCTGTTCACTGGTGGGATTCGTCCACACCACTACTGCTTACCAGTGTTAAAGACAGAGCTGGATCGCCGCGCACTACTGGATGCCATTGCCAGTGGTGATAGCCGTTTCTTCCTGGGAACGGACAGCGCGCCACACGCCCGACACACAAAAGAGGCACCCTGCGGCTGTGCGGGGATTTACTCCGCGCACGCTGCAATTGAGCTGTACGCCGAAGCATTCGAGGCCGCCGGTGCATTAGGTCGGCTCAATGGTTTCGCGTCAGAACATGGCGCTGCGTTTTATGGCTTGCCATTGAACGAAGGCACGGTCACCCTAACGAAGGAATCGTGGGATGTGCCGGCTTCGTACCGGTTTGGCTCGGACGAACTGGTACCGCTGCGTGCCGGAGAGAAAATACTTTGGCGCGTCGCGCAATAATGAGGGAGTGTTAATGAGCGACGCTGAGTCAACAGGCGCCGCAGTGAAACCGGCTTTGGTGGTCGAGACGACGACCATTGTGGTCGAGACGTCACATCCGGCCGCAATCGAGCCAACAGCCAACGATGACGTGGCGCCGACCACCGGTGTCAACACCGCGCCAGCCGTAGCCACCGCGGTCGCATCATCACCTGCGCCCGCAGCGCCAAACGTTGCGACGCTCATGTCGCGCCGATTCCGCGGGTTCCTACCCGTGGTGGTGGACGTTGAAACCGGTGGGTTTCATTCATCCACGGACGCGTTGCTGGAAATCGCAGCGGTACTTATCGACATGGAGCCGGACGGCACGTTGAAACGCGGTGCAACACACAGCTTTCACGTCAAACCATTCGAAGGCGCGCGACTCGATCCTGCGGCGTTGGCGATCACCGGTATCGATCCCTTTCATCCGCTACGTCCAGCGCTGCCTGAGAAGGATGTCCTCGGTCGCGTATTCCGCGAGATTCGCCACGCGATTCACGCGTACAACTGCCGCCGAGCGATTCTCGTCGGTCACAACGCGGCGTTTGACCTTGGATTCCTGAATGCGGCTGTCACACGCGCAGATGTGAAGCGAAATCCCTTCCACCCCTTCTCATGTTTCGACACCGCGACCCTCGCAGGAGCGGCATTGGGGCAAACGGTGCTGGCTAAAGCGCTTGCTGTGGCGGGGTTGCAGTGGGATCCAAGCAGCGCGCATTCAGCGTCATACGACGCTGAGAAGACGGCAGACATGTTCTGCCTCATCTGCAATCGGCTGAGCGACAGCTTCCAGGACGCGCAGCGACGTGCTCGCGCGATGGGATGGGTCAGTGCTAATGCACCGGCTGCGGAGGCCGCAGAGGATCCGTCTCTGGAGACGTGACGCGGCGACGGCCGCCGTTGGACGAGCCGCCACCCAATTCAGTCGGCGGCTCAGGCCTCGACGGCGCCGGCCTCGGACAGCACCTTCTTCAGCTCGCCGTTGCGATACATCTCGAGGGCGATATCGCACCCGCCGAGCAGCTCGCCGTTAACATAAAGCTGCGGATAGGTCGGCCAGTTCGAGTACCGCTTGAGCGCCTCGCGTATCTCCGGCTCTTCGAAAATATTGATGTGCTTGAAGTCCGCGCCGACGGCGCGCAGGGCTGCGACGGTCTGGGCCGAGAACCCGCATTGGGGGAAATCCGGCGTCCCCTTCATGAACAGCACGACGGGGCTGGAGCTGAGCTCCGACTTGATTCTCTCGACAACGTCCATCGCTACTCCTCACTTGCGGTCGCGGTGTGCGCGACGCGCGTTCAATTCATCAATCAGAAGCCACTGCTCGGTGGCACTCATGGCCAACCAGCGGCCGATCTCCGCACCGGTGCGCAAGCATCCGGCACAAAACCCCTGGGAGTCCAGTGTACAGACCTTCGTGCACGGCGAAGGAGGCCCCGCGCGGCCCTTCAGATCAGGATTGGTCATCTCTAAGGAGATAGTATTGGGGGCATGCCCACCCTCCCTCAAGACCTGGTTCAGCAGGTAGCCACCGCCCTGACCGAAGACATCGGTTCGGGCGACATAACGGCCGAGCTCGTGCCCGCCTCCCAGCAAGTCACTGGGAAAGTCATCACCCGGGAAGCCGCCATAATGGCCGGCCGACCGTGGGTGACGGAGACGTTCCGCCAGCTCGACCCTGGCGTCCGCCTCACATGGCATGCGCAGGACGGGAATCGTATTGCGGCCGATCAGACGCTTTTCGAGATAGCGGGCTCGGCGAGGCCCGTACTGACGGGGGAGCGGACCGCTCTCAACTTCCTGCAATTGCTATCGGCTACAGCGACCGCGGCCCGGCGGTACGTAGACGCCGTCGCGGGAACAGAGTGCGCGATTATCGACACGCGGAAAACGCTTCCCGGGCTCAGGACGGCGCAGAAGTACGCCGTTGCCTGTGGAGGTGCACAGAACCACCGCATCGGGCTGTTCGACCAGGTGCTCATCAAGGAAAACCACATCGCTGCTGCCGGCTCGCTATCAGCCGCAATCGCCGCAGCCCGCCGGGTGGCCGGCACGAGAAAAGTGGAAGTGGAAGTAGAAACCCTGGCGGAATTTGAAGAAGCCCTGCGCGGCGCGCCCGACATCATCCTGCTGGATGAGTTCAGCCTGGCGGATATGCGTACAGCTGTGGAGCTGAACCGGGTCAAAGGCCGGCCGGTGAAGTTGGAAGCGTCGGGGAGCGTGACCCTGGAGACGGTGCGAAAGGTGGCAGAGACGGGGGTGGACTACATCTCCATCGGCGGCATCACCAAGCACGTAAGGGCGGTCGACCTGTCGATGCGGCTGGAATTCGCGAAGCCGTAGCCCTTAGGCGACTTGAGACTTTAAGACCCGCTGGGGCTGTGCCACACCGTAACCCTGCGCGTAATCCACGCCCAGGCTGGTCAGCATCTGAATGATCTCCGCATTCTCAGCAAACTCGGCGATCGTCTGTTTGCCCGTGAGATGCCCGATCTCATTGATTGACCGCACCATCTCGCGATCAATCGGATCTCTCAATATCTCACGCACAAAGCTGCCGTCGATCTTGAGGAAATCCACAGGGAAGTGCTTCAGGTAACCGAACGACGACAGACCGGTGCCGAAGTCGTCGAGCGCGAACTTGCAGCCCAGCTCTTTCAACGCCTGGATGAACCGGTTGGCTTGCGAGAAGCTCGCAACGGCAGCCGTCTCTGTGATCTCAAAGCAGATCTTCGAAGCGTCCAGTCCGCTGCGGTGGAATTGATCAATGACGAATGGCAGGAACTTGTCGTCGCCCAGGCTCTGTCCCGATAGGTTGATGGAGCAGAGATTCAACTTCTCCCGCTCATCGGCCTCGGAAACCAACCAACGGAACGCGTTCTCAATCACCCAGCGATCGATCGCGGGTGTAATGCCGTAACGCTCCGCCGCGGCAATGAAATCGTTCGGGGCCACGATTCGGCCCGCTTCGTCTTTCAACCGCAGCAGCAATTCGTAGTGAGCGCCGTGGTCGACTCGCTGCAGTGGCATGATAGCCATGCGGAACAACTCGAACCGACCCTCTTCGAGAGCGGCATTGATACGAGCGGCCCACTGCATCTCACGACGCCGGCGCATGAGCTCAATATCGTTCTCGGCAAAACTATGTACGCGGTTGCGGCCACCCTCTTTCGCGGCCTGGCAGGCACTGTCAGCAGCGGAAAGGATCGAAGCCACATCCTCGTTGTCGGCGGTAATCGGAACTACACCGATGCTCGCGCCGAGACGGAACACGCGGTCTTCCCACGTGAATCTAAATGCGCGGACGCCCTCGCGAAGAGTTTCAGCAGTGCGCATCGCTTCATCGAGCGAGCAGCTCTCCAGCAGAATCCCGAACTCGTCACCGCCGAGTCGCGACAGCGTGTCGCGCCAACGGACTTTGGACTTTAGCAACGCGCCAACCTGACCCAACAGCGCATCACCAGCGCTGTGTCCGCAGGTATCGTTGACGATTTTGAACTGATCGATGTCGAGGTAGCAGAGAGCGTAAGAAGCCTCGCGGGCCTTTGCGCTCTTCAGCGCGCGCTCCAATCGGCTCTCGAACTCGCGTCGGTTCACGAGCCCCGTCAGCAAGTCATGGCTCGCGTGATACGAAAGACGACGATTCAGCTCTCGCGATTCACTTACGTCGTGGAACACGAGTACGCCGCCAGCTACATGACCAGCACCGTCGCGGATCGGAGCCGCCGTGCTTTCGACGTACAGCTCATTACCGTCGCGACGGATCAGCAACATCGGTCGGACTGACTTGATCGGCCGGATGCGGCGGATCGCGACGCTCAACGGATTCTCGAGCGGCTCGCAGGTCTCTTCGTGGAAGGCCCGGAAGATCTCTTCAACCGGTCGACCCATCGCATCTTCGAGACGCCAGCCCGTCAGCTCTTCTGCGACGGGATTGATGTAGTCGATGGTGGAGTGGGCATCTGTCGTGATGACCCCATCGCCGATCGACTGCAGAGTGATCTGCGCGCTCTCCTTCTCCCGGAACAGCGCTTCCTCGTAAATCTTGCGCTCGGTGATATCGAGCTCGACACCGACGAGCCGCAAGAGCCGACCGTGCTTGTCCACGCGCGCGGTTGCGCGGCTGCTCACCCAGCGCCACTCGCCATTTCGGTGGCGCATGCGGTGCGTGCTTTCAAAAGTCGGAGTTTTGCCCGCCACGTGGTCACGGATTGCCGCCTGAACGCGAGAGAGATCGTCCGGGTGAACGAGGCTGCGCCAGTCAGGCGACCCGCGCATATCGTCGTCGGCGTAGCCGAGCATCGCCTTCCAACGCGGGGAAAAGTAGACCTCGTTGTTCTCGACATCGAAGTCCCACAGGCCGTCATTTGCCGACGCCTGCGAAAGGTTCGTGCGTTCTTCCAGTTTGGCCAGACGCGCTTCAATCCGGATCCGCTCGAGGCCGGTCGCGAGACTCGAACCGATCAGCTTCATTAAAAGCTGCAGGTTCACGTCCCAAGCGCCGCGCGGCATCGTGTGCGCGAGACCGAGTATCGCAGCAGGCTTTCCTTGCACGCGAAGACTCACGAGCAGCGATGACCCGATCTGCAGATCCGCGAACTTCTGTGCTTCGGCCGTCTGCTCACGCCGCGGCGTGCTCGTATCGCGCAGCTCCGACAGACGGAGGTGATCGAGTCGCGATTTCAACCATGGAAACTGTTCGAGCGCCAGCTCACGCAGCCCTTCAGGCCGGCACTGGGCGAAAGCACTTCGGGCGAGCTGTACGCCCTCAACGATCAGCTCGTCGGGACGCAGAGAAATCAGGAACGCGCAATCAGTCGCGGTCGCTTCGCGCAGCAGCTCGAGATTGCGTCGAATGGTGTCGTCGATCTGATCGCGACGCATGTTCTGGAAATCGACGGCGATTTTCGTACACGCCACATCGAGTCCAAGTACCGGCCGGGGTGCACGCCCCGTCCAAGCGTCCGCCGATAAAATGTCGGAAGCCGTGAACTCCGCTGGTTTATCCGGCGGCAGAGACGACATTGAAGGGGGAACCTCCCAAATAATCTACCGCAGGGTATCCGACCCGCGCCCCAAACGGTGTGACGCTGTCGGGGTTCGCACTCGAATCACCATGCGATTTTCTAACTAGTTGCACACGATTCTCGCATACTAACGCAAGAACACAAGCTAACTTGCTGTTCGACCACGAGATACGGAGTTAACAGAATGCCCGGCCGAGGTTTCAGTACTACGAACTACCGCTGACCAGGCGGCGATCACAGCCTCTGCAGTGATACCCATGATGTTCTGGACGCCGTCGACCGACCCCGTAACAGCCACTGCAGGTGTGGTGGGACCACCAGGGCGGAACAGAATCGAGTTCTGCTTCCCGAACAGAGCAACGGTTGGAGTACCGAGCGCAGCGGCAGCGTGCGCAGGACCCGTATCAATCGAGATCATGCTGTGGGCACGCGCCAATAGTGGCAGCAGCGTTCGGACCGGCAGTTCGTTGGCAGCGTTGCGGAGGTTATTTGCGCCTGACGTGGCAATGATTGCGTCGTTGAATTTGCGCTCTGCCTTGGTTCCCGTCAGCAGGACTGTGTGATCGGGCCGAAGGTCGCGGACGAGGTTGATCACCTTGCCCCATCGGTCTTCCGGCCAGTACCGATCGGTGCCGACCGGAGAGCGGAAAGCGCGACGTGCGATGTGAGCACTGCCCGGATGGATGACCACGAATGGGCGGCCCGCCAGTCCACGCTGAGCCAGCCATTCATCCGCCGAGGCGCGCGCCTCCGCACCGATCACGAGGTGCGCGTCCCTGGAAACAGTAGGAGCGGGGGACGGCAAAATGCCCTCGAATGCAACCGGCGTTTCACGCGCCATCCTGATGTATCGATCAGGGAAGCCTTCGTCGGGCGACCACTTGAATGCGCTGTAACTGCAGATGTACTGCTCTGGGATGCCGCCACGGTGCAGGAGATCCTTGCCCAGAGATACATCGCAAAACCACGTCGGCCCTGCCCCACGCTCACGGAGCCAGGCGACGAGCTGTCGTTGATCCGGCGCCAACCAGTAAGGGGTGCGGCGGCTCCTGATAACCATCAACCGACCCAGCGACTCCTGCCCTTCGAGCAGAGGCTGCGTCCACGGGCCGGAAGCGATCACATCTACACGCTTGCCGAACCGTGCGTACAACTGACGCAGCAGCACTGTCAGCAATACCATATCGCCGAAAGCACCGAATCGAACAACGAGTGGCGGCCGTTCGGCCGCGGAATTGATGCTCAACGTGACTTCCCGTGCAACTGGCTGGCAGCGACGGTGTACAACTCTTTCAACCGCAATTCCATGTCAGCTTGCAACTTCTCCAAGCCTGCAGCGTCAGTAACCCGCGGCACGTACTCAGGCTTACCGATAGCAATGACAATCCGCGCAAACGGAGCAGGGATCACAAACTTGTCCCATTTGACGAGCCACGCGCGCGAAGCCGCATACGCCATAGGCAACATCGGACGACCTGACATTTGTGCGAGAAGAATGGCACCGGGCTTGAACTTGAAGCGCGGACCCTTGGGTCCATCCGGCGTAATCACCGGCGACAAGTTCTCCTTCACGAGCGCCTGATAGTAATCACGGAGCGCGCGCGCGCCTGTGTGACTCGACGAGCCGCGGATGACGCCTCCGCCGATCCGCCGGACCATCATCGCTCCGAGCTCGCCGTCGACGGATGGACTGATGAGCCACCCCACCGACAGTCCGCGCGGGCGCTGTTGCAATAGATATTTGGCACAAAATAGCTGGTGCTGGTGCCAGTAACAGGGCACCAGTGACGGCGCCTTGGCGAGGGCCGCGTCGAGGTTCTCAACACCGACGACTCGCACGACACGGCAGGTTGCCAGCCACGACTGGATGATGCCCAGACCCAGCGGCACTGCCAGCTTGTACAGCAGACGCCGAGCGGGCGTCATCCGGCGGCTGGAGCGTGTGGTCTTGCGGTAGAAAGAATTTTTGAGGCCGTCATCCGGACCGGGTTCGGTCATAGCGCCGCAGTGCCCCGTTTGGGCCATGCACCGGCTGGATACGGGTGAGCTAGAATTACTGTTTTGCGCATTGCCGTCTAAATGACCGCTACCGAGTCTGATTCAAAACAACCGCCCGAGGCCGAGCTTCAGTTCGATGTAGGTGCCACGGACGACTCCCTGGAGCGCATGACGCAGCTTTTTGCGCGCCTGGGCGACACCTACCGGGTGTTTGCGCCGGCGCGCAAGTCATACTCCTACGTCATTCACCATCCGGATGACGTCAAGCGGGTGCTGGTCTCCAATCACCGCAATTATACCAAGGGCGCCGGTCTCGACCGCGTCAAGATTCTCCTCGGCAAGGGCCTGATGACCAGCGAAGGCGAGCTGTGGCGCAGCCAGCGGTACATGATGCAGGGGTTCTTTCACCGCCGCGTCGTAACGGGGTTCGCCGAGACGCTGGAGGCGGTCAACGCGCAGTTCATGGAGCGCTGGGATGGTTTCGCCGCGCGCGGCGAGCCGCTCAATGTGACTGAGGAAATGAGCGAGCTGACACTCGAGATTGTGCTGCGCTCCATCTTCGGCCGCGACCTGCCGCAATTGGCCGAAGCCTTCGCCCTGGTCACGAAGGACCAGGCCCGCAACCTGCAATTCGCCTTCAAGTTCCGCTCCCTCACCAAGCTCGTCGCCGCCGTCATTACCCGGCGGCGCGCCAACCAGGAAGAGCATTTCGACTTCGTCGGCATGCTCATGACCGCGCGTGATAAGGAGACCGGCGAGCCGATGAGCGACAAGATGCTCATCGACGAGATCATGACGCTGGTGGTGGCCGGCCACGAGACCACGGCGAGCGGGCTCAACTGGACGTGGTATCTCATTTCGCAGTACCCGGCAGTGGAGTCCCGCCTGCATTCCGAGATCGACGCCTCGCCCGTAATGACGGCGCCGAGTCTCGAGCAGATGGAATCCCTGCCCTACACCCGGCAGGTCATCGATGAGGCCCTGCGCCTGTATCCGCCGGGCTGGCTGTTGTCCCGGCGGACCATCGAGCCCGATGTGCTCGGCGGGTATGAAATTTCCGCCAACACCGACGTGTTGCTGCCGTTGTATCTGCTGCACCGGCATCCACGCTACTGGAAAGACCCGGATATTTTCTGGCCTGAGCGCTTCTCTGCCGAGCACGAGGCCGACAGGCCACGATTCGCCTACATGCCGTTCGCCGCAGGCCCGCGGCACTGCATCGGCGAAACGCTGGCGTTGTACGAGATGCTCACGCATCTCTACAAAATGGCCCGCCGCTTCCGCCTGGTCTTCCTGCCGGATAACGAGCCGCTGCAGCTCGAGGCCCAGATCAATCTGCGTACCCGTAACCCACTATTCATGAGGCTGGAACGCCGCTGATGTCTAAACCCACGACGCTCACCGAACTGATTGAAGGCAACCGAACTGTTGCCCGCAGTATTTACTATGTCGAGGGCGAGAACGATACGCGCGAGGTCTCCTACGGCGAGTTGTACGAGCGCGCGCTCGGCATCCTGTATCACCTGCAGCGCATCGGCGCCAAGCGCGGCGACAAGCTGATTCTGCTGTTGGCCAACAACGAGCAGTTCCTGGATGCCTACTGGGCTGCCATCCTGGGCGGCATCATCCCGGTGCCGGTCGCGCCCGGCATCAGCGACGAGCACCGCGCCAAGCTGCTGCGCATCGCCCGCAAGCTCGGCAACCCGTTTATCTACTCCGAGCGCAAGATTCTGGACCGCGTCGGCTCATTTGCCTCCCAGGCGGGCGAGTCCGAGGCGTTCAATCAACTTCGTGCACGCGCTTTTCTGACCGACGATCTGGATGACATTTCGAAGGCCGGTAAGACCTACAAGTCGACGCCGGACGATGTGGCCTTCATCCAGTTCTCGTCGGGCTCCACCAGCGAGCCCAAGGGTGTCGTGCTGACTCACGGCAACATCATTGCCAACAGTCAGGGCACTACCACAGCTTCGAAACTGCAGACCGACGACCGCAGCCTGTCCTGGATGCCGCTCACCCATGACATGGGGTTGATCGGCTTTCACATCATGATGTTTCACGAGCGCCTGCACAATTACCTGATGCCGACGGATTTGTTTGTCCGGCGGCCGCTGCTGTGGCTGTCGGTGGCGAGCCGCATCGGCGCCACCATCCTGTGCTCCCCCAACTTCGGTTACCGGCATTACCTGAAGGTGTTGGGCGATCGCCCGGTCGATGAGCTCGACCTGTCGGCCGTGCGCGTCATCTTCAACGGTGCGGAGCCGATCTCGGTGCCCCTGGCCAATGAGTTCCTCGAGCGCCTGGCACCTGCCAAACTGAACCGCAATGCGATGTTCCCCGTTTATGGGCTGGCGGAAGCCTCCCTCGCGGTTTCTTTCCCGCCGCTCAACTCGCCCATGCAAATTCTGACGCTCAACCGTCACAAGCTGGGTGTTGGTGAAGAGATCGTCCGGGTCGCCACGGACGACAGAGACTCCATCGAGTTGGTTTCAGAAGGCATGGCGATCCCGTTCAGCCGCGTACGGATTGCCGGCGATGATGATCAACCACTGCCTGAGGGTCGCGTCGGTCACGTTCACATCAGCGGCGTCAACGTAACGAAGGGCTATTACGAAAACCCGCAGGCCAACGCCGAATCCTTCACCGCCGACCACTGGCTGAAGACCGGCGACCTGGGTGTGATCTTCGCTGGCAACCTGTACATCACCGGGCGCGCCAAGGAGATCATCTTTGTCAATGGTCAGAACTACTACCCGCACGACCTGGAGGCGATTGCCCAGCGTGTGCCCGGTCTGGAGCTGGGCAAGGTAGTGGCGGCCGGCGCGCGCCCACGCGGCGCCCTGACTGAGCAACTGGTCGTGTTTGTGCTGCACCGGGGTGACATGGAAGCGTTTCTGCCCATTGCCACGGAGGTGGGCCGGCTCATCAACGAGCAGGTGGGGCTCGAGGTGGCGGAAGTGATTCCCGTCAAACGGATCCCGAAAACAACCAGCGGCAAGATTCAACGTCACCTGTTGGAAGAAGGCTTCGTCAACGGCGAGTTTGACGCGGACTTGCAACAGCTCACGGCCCTGCGGCAGGCGCTGCGCGGCCCGCAGTCTTCCGCACAGAACCAGATCGAGGACAACCTGCGCCAGATCGTGGAAGCGGCACTGCCCGGCAAGCGCGTGGACCTCGCGGACAACCTGTTCGAGATCGGGGCCAGCTCCTTGAAACTCATCGAAATTCACGAGCAGATCGACCGCCAGTACCCGGGCCTGGTGGACCTCACGGAGTTGTTCGATTTCCCGACCATTGCCGAGCTGGCACGGCACCTGGAGGGCAAGCTGGCCGCCTGAGAAGACGAGGAGTATGCTTTGGTTTATGCACGCAAATACGACCGAGCAACGGCTGTCCGAATGCGGCATCCGGCCAACGGCCCAGCGGGTCCAGATCGCCCTGCTGTTGTTGGCCGCACCCCAGCACCTGTCGGCCGAGCAGATTCTGGCTAATTTGCGCTCCTCGGGCGCGCGGGTCTCCAAGGCCACGGTGTACAACACGCTCAACTTGTTTGCCGCGCATGGGTTGATTCGGCAGTTGTCGGTTGACGGCTCGCGCGCGTGGTTTGATTCCAACGTCGACGCCCACTACCACTTCCACGATGTGGCCACGGGAGCCCTGATCGACGTGCCGGTGCCGGAGGTTGAATTCAGCAAGCTGCCGGCGCCCCCGCCGGGCACCGAAGTGGCGGGCATCGATCTCGTCATCCGGCTCCGAAAGAAGTCCTGACCTTGCTCGAAGCAGTTGAGATTGAAACCGGGCGCAACCCGACCGGTACGGTCCTCTGGCTGCATGGCCTGGGCGCGGATGGTCACGATTTTGCCCCCATCGTCCCGCAGCTCGTCGAGTCGCATGAGCGGCCGCTACGCTTCGTTTTCCCCCACGCGCCCGTACGTCCGGTCACCATCAACAATGGGATGGCGATGCGCGCCTGGTACGACATCCTGGGGTTCGGCCGGGGTATCCCGCACGATGAGGTGGGAATTCGGGCCTCCGATATTGAAGTCGGTGCCTTGATCGTCCGCGAGAACCAACGCGGCATTCCCACCAATCGGATCGTGCTGGGCGGCTTCTCGCAGGGAGGCGCTATTTCCCTCTTTTCCGGCCCTCGCTACCCGGAAAAGCTGGCCGGAATCATGGGCCTGTCCTGCTACCTGCTGCTGGAAGACCTGCTCCCTGCGGAGCGCGCCCGTGCCAATTACTCGACCCCCCTCTTCCTGGCCCACGGCAACCAGGACCCGGTTGTGGACTTTCGGCGCGGCCTGGAAGCTAAGCAGTTGCTCGAAGCAGGCGGTTACCCCGTCGAATGGCATGCCTACACCATGCCGCACTCGGTCTGCCCCCAGGAAATTACCGATATCGCCACCTGGCTGCGCAAGGTCCTCTAGCCCACCCGCGAGCGACCCGCTAAAATTCGGAATTCGGTGCCGACTTAGCTCAGCTGGTAGAGCACATCATTCGTAATGATGGGGTCCACGGTTCGATTCCGTGAGTCGGCATGCCCTTCCTAAAGCCTCCTCCGCACTTCGCTTGTCATGTACTAAACTTTAGTACACCCTATGGCTTCGGAGGACACACCGTATGGGCAGAGTCACCTCTTTCAGCTTGGGCGACCACTTCGCCAAATTCGTAGAGGCTCAGGTCAGCGAGGGCCGATACGACAACGCGAGTGATGTCATGCGCGCCGCCCTGCGGCTGCTCGAGGAGCGTGAGGCACGGCTCAACGCGTTGCGCGCCGCCCTGATTGAAGGCGAGGCCAGCGGCCCGTCCACACCGTTCGATTTCGAGGCGTTCATTTCCCGAAAGCGACGGCAGACACTGAAGGACTGATGTCCGGTCACGTTGTCCTCACCCCGCGCGCCCAGACAGACCTCGACGAAATCTGGGATTACACGGTGGATCGCTGGGGACTCGATCGAGCCGAGACGTACACACGCCAGCTCTGGAAGGATATTGAAATTGTGGCGGAGCGCCCGTCGCCAGGCAGGGAATGCCCAGACGTGCGCACAGGCTATCGAATGTACCCTTCCGGGTCGCATGTTCTGTTTTATCGCGAGACGACCGACGGGGTCGATGTTGTTCGCATCCTGCATGAGCGCATGGACTACGAACGGCACATTCCGTAACCGCCCGTGCTCGTCATATGTGGTAACTGATGTGCCGGTGCAGCGAGTCGCCCATCAACTTCAGAAAGTCCCGGCCACTAACATGAATCAGTGAGGTGTGATCACCCGCCTCGAAATAAACATCCGGCGCGTCCGCGAGATTGTGATCGAGCACCACGTCGATGCCGTACGCTGATCCGAGGGGAGGAATCGCGCCGGGCTCGCAGTCCTTGAACAGATCTGTCAATTCCCGCTCGGTGGCGAGACCGAGCTCGCGACTCAGCTCGCGATGAACGGCGCCCAGGTCAATCTTGTGCGTGGTCGGTATCACTGCCATCACATACCCATTGTCATCCCCCAACATGACACACTTCGCCAGTCGATCGCCTGGCACACGGGCAGCTTGCGCACTGTGAGCGCTGTCCCGCGTGTGTTCGTGAGTGATGATGTTGTAGGGCACTCCCTCACGGGCGAGACGATCTTGAACGGATACTGCAATGGTCATGGCCGTTCTCCTGTTGTGCAGGCTCTGCCTCTTAGCCTATTCCTTTGCCAAGGGGCACGCCCATTTCACAATCGCACCACGAGCACGACCTGAGCAGCACTGGACCCAATAGTCCGTCACTTAGCCCGTTTTTGTAACCCGACTGTACTGTTCGGACTATTCCGCGCCGACCTCAGCAGCGCCGAAAATGCTCCCACCTGCCGACGAATCGCGCTGCCGGCAGGTCCTGATCTTCACATGGAGCACCTGCAATGCTAACAACCTTCTCACCGTATTCGCCGCAAGCCCTGCTGCCGCAGTTTCAAGGACCACAGACAGAGTTCGCACCCGTCGGATCGAATCAGCAAGGTCCCTTCGGTGGACCGATGAATCCCTTCCTGCAAAGCCCGTGGCTACAGAATCCTGTTGGATACCACGGCGGATTTGCCGCCCACGGCGGAACAAACCTGGCGCAACAGGTCATTCAGACACTCGGGCAGCTGGCGCAGCAGATTGCGGTCCAGAGTGCCGTGGCCCAGCAGATTGGGTTCGTGGTCCAGCAACTCGCCCAACAACTTGCAACACAGGGCATGCAAGGCCAACCGGGCAACAGCTTCGGCGCCGGTCAGTCGTTCGGTGGCATTCCACAAGCTTTCGGGGCACAACCTTTCGGAGCCCAACCCTTCGGGCAGGGTGGATTCGGCGGCTTCAACCCCCAAGCCCAGGGATGGGGAGCCAATCGACAGCAGACCATTCAATAGCGGCGCTCGACGCCAGGTACTCGTCTATAGCCGATGGCCCTCGGCGGGTGCGCAGTGAGGAAGCAATCACTTCCCCCGCCAGCGCCCGCCGGGGAGCGAGACATACCGATCCGACACTCATTTGGAGGAATGTTCGATGGCTCAAGACAAAGAAGAGCGGCCCGGCGCTGCGGTCAAGAAGACACTCGAGACCGGCGACGATTCAACCAGAAGGGCCTCAGGAGCGCAGGGGCGATCTGCTCCACGGGATTCGATCAACGGCACCGATGGCGGACCGACGGCAGCAGCTCCCGGCGTACGGCGTGAACGCTACATCATCGGTTTGCGTACCCATCCGGCCGGCAATCCGCCCATCGCCGATATCCAACATTCCATGGACGAGGTTGTCCAGTACCTCAGTCAACAGGAGAATGTCGAAGTCATCAAACGCATCGAGCTGGGCGGTGCACAACCGTTTACGGCCAGCGGCCGCAGCGTAAGCGAAGTCGTGGTTGCCAAGATCGACGAGAGCAGAGCGCAGCGGCTGCGGGCTCTTGCACCACCCCATCTGATCATCGAACCTGACTCGCTGCTGGCCTGCGCGGACTACCTATCTGTCCCCGGATACAACCTCCCGATCGGCACCCTGCTTCCATTACGCTCCATTGCAACCGAGGTCACCATTCGGGTCACCGGCGAGCGCGACCAGCCACTTGCCAAGGCAACTGTTGTTATCGATGGAGGAGAGCTGCCGGCTCAAGGATTGACGGACGAGACGGGAACGGCGCGCGTCACGTTCTTTGGCGGCTCTATCGAGGCAATCCGGATGCTGTTCATCAGGGCTGCCGCCAATCATTGGGACCGGGTCATTCTCGCGCCTCGCCTGGGCTCCGGTATCAACACCATCAAGCTGCGACCGCTCGCCGAGCTTTACCCCAACTTCCCGGCCGCGCGACTGTCAGGCTGGGGTCAGCGCCTGATGGGGCTCGCTCCGCACGATAGTCGCTTTTCCGGCAGTGGCATCAAAATCGGCATCATCGATTCCGGGTGCGACAACTCACACCCGTTGCTGCGGCATGTCGTACAGGGCAAAGACTTCATCGCTGCTGACAAGGACACCAGCTGGACCCAGGATGTCGTGTCGCATGGCACGCATTGCGCCGGCATCATCAACGCATCAAGCACCGAACAGGGTGTGGCCGGTTGCGCTCCCGCCGCCGAGCTACATGTCTTCAAGGTCGTTCCAGAGGGCCGGATCAGCGATCTGTTGGCCGCACTCGACGAATGCATCGAGAGGGAGCTCGATATCGTCAACATCAGCGTGGTGAGCAACCGGTACTCTGAGCTGGTGAGCCAGAAGTTGCAGGAAGCGCGACAGAAAGGCATCGCGTGCATCGTTGCGGCCGGAAACACCAGCGGTCCGGTCGCCTTCCCGGCAATGATCCCCGCAGTCATGGCGGTTGCCGCGGTCGGCAAGCTCAAGGAATTCACTGTCGACAGCTCCCACGCGTTCAGCGTGATTCCACAGCTCATCGGCAGCGACGATATCTTCGCGACGACATTTAGCGCCGCTGGCCCGGAGATCGCGGTTTCCGCGCCAGGCGTCGCGGTGGTGTCCACGGTTCCTGGTGGTGGTTACGCGGCCGTAGACGGCACGTCTGCTGCCGCAGCACATGTGACGGGGCTCGCGGCCTTGGTGCTCGCCCATCACCCTCTATTCCAGGATGGATCGTTCAGGACACGCTCGGAGCAGCGTGTCCACGCACTGTTTGAATTGATTCGAGCGAGCGCCGTACCGCGTGTTGCCGATCCGCAGCGCGGCGGTACAGGTGTGCCGGACTTGCAGCGTATTCCCGGAGCCCAAGGCTTCACCATGGGGTTTTCCTTCCAGGATGGAGCCGAGCGTCTCGCATTGCCACGGTACTGGCCTGCTGCTTCGGTTCAAAGGTGGCCGACCTGGCCACAGGCACGGTCGCAGGGAATGGGTCCCTTCTGAGACTCAGCGCGCTTCGAGCGCCGGATTCAGCTCCGGCGCTCGAAGTTTCGCGACACTCGCCGGCACCCGGGACATACGCAACCGTGCAGCAACTTCGCCACGTCGATGTACGTTCAGCTTTTCGCACATGTTGTGCACATGGTTCTTCACGGTAGCAGCTTCGATCCCCAGTTCGCGGCCGATTTGCTTGTTAGTGAGCCCACGTTCTATCAGATACGCAATCTGCAGCTCGCGGCGCGATAGCGGTACAACCTGGGCGGAGCCGTTACCAACGACAGGACCGTTTCCAGCGTTGGACGGGCTGGTCTTCGACAGCGTCGCCACGCGGCGGTAAAGCGAGGCCGCAGCCCGCGCTGAGCAAGTCAACTCGTCGCTCATCACCTGCAGGAGTACTTTTACAACATCACTGCATTCGGCGTTGTTGCATACATAGCCTGCGGTCCCCGCCGCCGCCAGCGCCAGAATGTTTTCGTTCGTCTCTTTTACGCCAAACGCAACGACCTTCGAAGCGGGCGCTGACGCAACGAGATCCTTCAGGAGCTCGATGCTGTCCTGGCGCGCCGCATCGAACAGAGTTACGTCCGGCTGTAGTCGCTCACTATGCTCGCGTGCCTGCGACACATCGATGGCCGCCAGAACATCGACCTCACCTCGCCTTTCGAGCAGACAGCGCATGCTCTCCTGTACGACCCGAACTTCGGTCACAATGAGAACGCGCAGCATTCGGCCGGCTTTCTGGTGCATGGTTCATGGCGCCCGGAAGTTGCAGATGACGGTATGACAGCCGGATGTGGCAACCGCTCCGCGCCCGCAGTGAATTTTTTATGACCAGCCGCAGCTCAATGTTAGATCGAGCGTCGGCCACGATCTCGTCACAACGGGGAACCTCTCATCGAGCGACGGTTTAATCAAGGCACACCGCAATATCCGCGGTTTCAACACAGGAGCCTTCGATGAAGCTATCCGCTGCGCTTACGATTATCGCCCTGCTCGCCAGCACCGCTGCAGTGGCCCAACATGAACCCGGCAACCCTTCCGGGTCATACAAATCCACCCCGCAGGCCGCCCAGGCAGCGCCCGCGCCGCAAACGGGTGCGACCGCCAACATGGCCGCTATCTTCGATAAGTTGAATTCCAGTCACACTGGCAAGCTCACCCGCGAGGAAGCCAAGGTACAACCCACGGTCGCCGGGAATTTCGACGCCGCGGACACCAACAAAGATGGAGTTCTCTCCAAAGACGAATTCCTCGCCGCGTTCACGTCACAATAAAAGGTAATGCCGAAGGCGACTCTCCGCTCCAGCGCAGGATGGACCTGGAGAGTCGCATTCCCTATTTCTTCGTTGCTTTCTCCGCCGCTTCCTGTGCTTTCAAATATGCGGCATGCGCCGCGGCCTGCACCGCCTGGCTGATCACATGCAATTCGATCTCGTCACTGACCTGTGGCACGTACTTGCCCATCCCGAAATCCGAGCGCTTGAGTATCGTCGTCCCATCGAATCCGACGGTCGGCAGGTTCGTTCTCGGGTTCGTGCCGATCCGAACGATCGTGACATCAAGGGTCACGGGCTTGGTCGTGCCGTGCAGGGTCAAGTCACCCCTGACCTTGAATTGATTCTTCATGGCACCCTTCTCAACCTGGGTGCTCTTGAAGGTGGCTATCGGGTACTTCGCCGTGTCGAAAAAATCGCCGGAGCGAAAATGGTCGTCCAGCCCTGGTACGCCTGTGTAGAGAGTATCCAACGGGATGGTCACCGTGACGGATGAGCGGGTCGGATCGCTCGCATCGAATTCCAGCGTTCCCTGTCCCTGAGCGAACTGCGCTGCAGGACTCGAGAATCCGAGGTGATTCCAGCGGAATACCCCCTGGGTATAGTCCGGTTCGAGGGTGTATGTGGTGGCGTAGAGAGGGGCGGCGGTAACAGCGAAAATAGCCAGAAGAGCGGCGTGCCGAATCATGATGCGACTCCGTGAGACCGGGTGGTGAGGCAGCGACTACCATGCCCACCGATGGCCTGAAGAGTCCTGAATACCGTCTGAAACAGCCCTGAAAGCCGCTGAATGAACGGGACCGTATTGCCGCGCGGTGCTCATGCTCATCGGGAAAAAGTCAGCACTAGGTCGCTGTCCCGCTCATATTGTCCCCAACGTGTCGTCGAGCCTATTTGGGATGAACCGTACAGACTGTGCGCTTTAGCCTTTCTTGGAGGACATCATGGCCGATCCGTTGAGGAGGGACGCCGAAGAGGCGCGACGTCAGCTGCCCGAATTGCTGACGGCGGCGCTGCATGGACAGCAAACCATCATTACCCGACATGGGCGGCCGGTTGCCGTACTGGCGCCGATCTCAGGCAGCGGAACGGCGCATTCGCAGCGCTCTCTTCTGCCGCTTGCCGGTAGCGGTCGTGGTCTCTATGGCCGCTACAGTCGAACGACTCTTCGCGACTCGAGAGACGAATGGGACCGCTGAGCTCAGACGGACTACCTGAAAATACCCTGCTGCTCGTGCATTAGCAGTAGGGGCGGACGTTCCCTTTCAGCGTACGAGAACATCTGAGACGAACTCTCGTTCGGGTATGGTCAGGCGCTTTTTTTGCCCGTTCTTGTTTGCGAATCCGACGATCTCAATTTCGACCCCTGCTTTCGAGAATTCGACATTCTCGATTCGCAGTGACTGGCAGTCATACACACAGGCTCGCGATATATTCGCGCTCGCCACAACGCTCCGGTTCGGATAGGCAACCACCACGTACAGCTCGTGTCCACCATGCTCCATGCCGAATGAAAATCGCGTCGAGTCGCTCGACCAGCGGAAGTCCGATACCAGAAGGTATGCATCGGCATCGGGCACTCCAGTATTGGCTCGCTTTCCCTCATCGGACAGCAACGGATAGATCGGCGTTCCGACCTCGAATTCAGCACCCTCCAACTGCGAATGAATCGGGCGGTTCTGCGCGGGCGACTCGGTCAGGTCGTAGAGCCGGACCCGGTGCTCGACGCCCTCGACACCATGCGCCGGGAAAAACCTCACTAACGCCAGGTACCTGCCATCGGGAGAAGGCGTGACACCGTAGCCGAAAAGCTCGTCATCGATAGTCAGGGTGGCGAGGTTGACCACCGCCACGACATCTCCCGACGAGTTGAACATGCCGTGTACGAGGAGCCGGCCATCAGGAGACCAACGCAGGTTGTTCACCTGCTCGAACCTGTCCGAAAGTGCCACAGACTGAGTGGCAGCGGGACCGCGGGTCACGGTCAATGAGAACTTTTCGCTTTTGCCTGCGAGGCTGACCGCGAGGTCGCCACGACGGACTTCTAATGGTCGCTGATTTGCAGGGTCGTACAGTTTCTGAGTTGGATTTCCCTGCGGTTCAGCCGCACCTGCGCAGCAGCAAATAAATCCTGACATCACTATCGCAAACAAAACACCCGCCGATACGAATCAATGTGCCCGTTGGTCCCGTTAAATCCAACACTACATCCGGGACACCAATCCTGGATCGTCTTGTTGTACACCGTGACATTTGAACTATTGACCAGCCCGAGCCCCTTGCCGCAGGTTCCGTTCGTTGCCGGATTATCTGCGGTTGCGACCGATTGCCCGGCCCTCAGGGCCGAGTTACATGATCCCGTGACGGCGGACGATTTCAGAAAGGTGTTCCGCTTGGTTGCGCCCGTCGGCCACTGAACAGGAAATGAGCAATTGGTGCCGATATATCTCAATATTCCGTTATGTTGTCCACATCCGAAACAAAGCCGTTGCAGGTCGTTGCGTTCAGTCTGGCAATGATCGAGTAAGCCTTACCAGTCCCGACCGGGGCGTTGGCGGCAAGCGTCGCGTGCAGGTGGACACTTTGAGGGGGTCCATTGGGGGTTGAAAACGTCAAGCTCGCGGGAGTAATGGAACCGCTGGCCCCGCCGGGCACGATAATTCCAGTCAAGAGCTCCAACAGATCGAGCCGATCGAGCGCGAGGGTTGCCGGGCAGTCCGGCGATGCAGACGCGTCGACGGCCTGGTCATAGTCAAACGACTCCTTGGGAACAGCGGAAAACTGCTGGGCGCCCGCGCGGACCGAAACAAGCAGTGCGAGCAGAAACAACAGCGCACCCAGCGCGCGCGCATCCGGCGTATTTCTCATCAGTTCACTCCCTGAACTCAATGTTTTGTGTTGTAGCCCGAATATCCTGTTCGGGAGGCACAGCAGTGTCGCAGCGCGCGAATCGTGTCTCGAAATTGCGTGGTGGCGCAATGAGACCTAGGCCCTGATCTTGGCGGAGTCGAGTGGCTGCGAGTCCCGGTGCTGGATCTGCGATTGTCGGGCGCAAATCGTTGCAAAAGCACGGCATTTGTTGCGATAATGCAACAGCTGATCCGGCAACCGGTCCCCAAAAATGGGCGATGATGGCGCCGTGTGAGTCGGCATGCCCCTTCGGGGCTCGCCCCGCCGCCCCAGTGAGTCTCCTCGGCGCGTCGTGGATCTGAAAATTCTTTCGAGACGTTAAACTTTCTTCCGTCGAAGTGCTTCCAACTCGACAGTGACCGTAACGGGCAGGCTGCCTGAGTCAAAGGAATTACCGTGGGCGCGAATCCCGAACACAAGATCCACCCGCCGGCCGGCCACTCCGAGCAGGTGCACTGGATAGGCCGCGAGCCGGCACCACACGAGCCGTTCACGACGAGCCCACCTCTGCTCCCTTCGGATACCGAGGGAGGCAGCCGGTCTGGAGGCAAATGGGTTGCTGCAGCCGTCGTCGCCGCCATCCTCGCCGTTGTAGCCTGGATTCTCTGGCGCGGACACGCCGAGGACCCTGCGTTGGTAACACTCGCAACACAACGCGCCCTGCCGTTGGTCAGCGTGACTTCGCCGGGTGTCACATCAGTGACATCTACAGTGACATTCACAGGCACCGTTTCAGCGCGTTATGACATGCCGATCGGCATCGAGGGCGACGCGGGTCGGATCGTGGGTGTTTATGTTGAAGCCGGCGACCACGTCAAACGTGGGCAGATTCTCGCGAAAATCGATGAATCCGTGTGGCAGCCGCAGGTGAATCGCCTGGCTGCGTCCCTCGAGCAGGCCAAAGCCCAGGCGGCCCTGTCAGCCGCGGAATATCGTCGTGCCGCGGCCGTTGAATCCGCCGGTGCGTTGTCGGCCGAGGAAATTGAGAAACGCCGCGCACTGTCGGTGACAGATGCGGCTAACGTCAAAGTGGCCGACGCCATGTTGGCTGAAGCCCAGGCGCGTCTCGCACGTACTCGTGTTGTAGCGCCGACAGACGGGGTCGTTCTGACACGACGGGCCGAGGTGGGTCAGACCGCCAGCCCCGGCGGCGATGCCTTGTTCAGGTTGGCCAGCGGCGGTGAAATTGAAATGCGCGGCCAGGTGGCCGAACAGGACCTGTCGGTCCTGACAGTGGGCCAACAGGCGTCTGTGTATCTCGTGGGGTCGACCAAGCCATACGAGGGTCATGTGCGACTTCTCCCCGCGGTAATCGATCCGCAATCGCGTCTCGGCGATATCCGGATTGCGCTGAAGCCTGACCCTGCCCTGCGACCCGGCGCATTCGCACGCGGCTCGGTCTCTGTGAACAAGGCCGATCGCCCCATTCTTCCGCAGACGGCAGTGTTGTCTGACAGCAAGGGCCCGTACGTTTATGTGATTGGCAATGACAACCGTGTCGAACGCCGGGATGTACAGGTAGGTGGCACCATCTCCGCCGGCATCATCATCACCGGCGGTTTGACGGGTCAGGAGCGGATCGTGACCACCGCCGCCGGTTTCCTGCGTGAGGGAGAGAAAGTCACGATAGCGCCGCCATCGGCGTCTTCAGTGGCGAGCGCGTCATGAAAAACATGTCGGCATGGGCGATCCGCCACCCGGTTTCTCCGGTGGTGTTGTTCGTCGTGCTGCTGTTCATGGGCCTCGTTGCGTTCGCGCGGTTGCCCGTCACTCTCAATCCGGACATCGCGTTTCCGCTCGTCCACGTAAACGTGTCTCAACCGGGTGCGGCGCCCCAGGAAATCGAGACACAGGTCATCCAGAAGATCGAGGGGTCTGTGGCGGGTGTGGGCAACATCCACAACATCACGTCACTCGCCCTGGAAGGAACAGCCAGCACCTGGATCGAATTCCAGATCGGCACTCCCATTGATCGGGCCGTCGCCGACGTACGTGACGCTGTCGCGAAGGTCCGCAGCCAACTCCCCAACGGAATCCAAGAGCCCATCGTGCAGCGGGTGGACGTAGACGGCGGTCCGATCGCCTACTACGCCGTGTCCACGACGGAAGAATCCCAGCAGCAGTTGTCCTGGTTCGTGGATAACACTATTACCAAGCGCCTATTGTCAGTTCCCGGTGTGGCGCAGGTGGGTCGCAGCGGTGGCGTGAATCGCGAGATCCGTATCGAACTGGATCCCGCGCGCATGCAGGCGTTGGGCATCACTGCCGTAGACGTGAACCACCAGTTGATGACGTTGAACCTGGATTCGCCAGGCGGCCGTGCTCAGTTGGGTGGCGGTGAGCAATCCATCCGTGTGTTGGGTGGTGCGCGCAGCGCTCTTGCGCTCGGTGATACTCAAATCGCGCTACCGGGTGCTGGCAATCGCTTCGCGCGTCTGCGGGACATCGCCACCGTTCACGACGGAGTCGGCGAGATCCGCAGCATCTCGCGACTCAACGGTCGCGACGCGACGACGTTCTCCGTAGCGAAGGCCAAGGGCGCCTCCGACGTCACCGTCATGGCGGCCGTCGAGAAGGAGTTGGAGAAGGTCCAGAAAGAGAATCCGCAAGTGACCATGTCCAAGGTGTTCAACACCGTGGACTACACGAAAGAGCAGTATCACTCGGCCCTGAGCGCCTTCATTGAGGGCTCGATCCTGGCAGTCATTGTGGTGTGGTTCTTCCTGCGGGACGGACGCGCCACGGCGATCTCCGCACTGGCCATTCCGCTGTCGGCCATCCCGACATTTGCATTCATGCAATGGATGGGCTTCTCCCTGAACGGCATCAGTCTCCTGGCGCTGTCGCTGGTGGCGGGCGTGTTGGTTGACGATGCGATCGTGGAAATCGAGAACATCGTGCGCCACATGCGCATGGGCAAGAGTGGCTTCCAGGCAGCGCTCGATGCTGCCGATGAGATCGGGCTGGCGGTCGTTGCGACCTCATGCACGATCATGGCGGTGTTCCTGCCCGTCAGCTTCATGCCCGGAATTTCGGGGCAGTACTTCATCCAGTTCGGTCTGACCGTCGCGGCGGCAGTGTTTTTCTCGCTGTTGGTGGCGCGACTCATCACCCCAGTCATTGCGGCCTACACTCTGAAGTCCGAAAAAGTCGCCGACCATGCGGATGGCCCCATCATGGCCATGTACTTGCGGACCCTGAACTGGTGTCTGCACAACCGTTGGAAGACCATCGGAGCCGGCACTCTGTTCTTCGCGGCCTCCATCGCGGGTCTGATGATGATCCCGAAGTCATTTGTGCCCGATGCTGACATGGGAGCGCCCAACCTGAGCATCGAGTTGCCCACAGGTGTGCGATTGGAAGATACGGCCGCCGCTTCGGCAGCCGCCTATCGGATCGTGGCCCGCCAACCCGAAGTCGTGAATATCGTCGAATCGATCGGTGAGGATGACTCGGGCGAGATCCGCACGGCTCAGTTGTATATCTCCCTGGTCCCCCGCAACAAGCGCGATATCACCCAGAAAGACTGGGAAGCCCGTGTAATGAAGGAGCTGCGGGTTCTGCCTGATGTGCAGATCCACTTCAACAAACAATCGGGTAACGGCAACGGACGGGATATCAACCTCTATATTACCGGAGACAATCCGGAGCTGATCCAACACACCTCGGAGCAGGTGGTGGAAGAGATGCGTGCGCTGCCGGACCTGCGCAACGCACGCATCAACGGCGACATGCAGCGCCCTGAGATTCTCATCAAGCCGCGCTTCGATCTCGCAGCACAGTTGGGGGTCACCGTCTCCAGCATCAGCGAAACAATCCGAATCGCGACACTGGGTGACATCGATCAGAACAGCGCCAAGTTCTCGCTGTCGGATCGGCAGGTGCCCATCCGCGTGAGCCTGCTCGAGTCCACACGCCGGGACCTGACAACCCTCGAGAACCTGCCCGTCCCCACCGCGAGCGGCGGCGCTGTGCCGCTGAAGGCCGTGGCGGATATCAGCTTCGGTGAAGGCCCGACGAAGGTGCGGCGCTACAACCAGAGTCGGCGCATCATGATTGAATCCGATCTGTCGCCCGGCTCGGCCCTGGGAACAGCTCTGGACAAGATCCACAAGCTGCCGACGCTCACTCACCTGCCGACCGGCGTTCGCCTCGTTGACGTCGGTGACGCTGAAGTCATGGCGGAGCTGTTCACGAACTTCATCATCGCCATCACGACCGGCATCCTGATGGTCTTTGCCGTCCTCGTGCTGCTGTTTGCACGCGTGCTGCAGCCGGTCACCATTCTGTCGTCCCTGCCGCTGTCCATTGGCGGCGCGGTGCTCGCCCTCATGCTGACCAGGCACTCGCTGTCCCTGGGCGTGATGATCGGCTTCCTGATGCTCATGGGCATCGTGGCCAAGAACTCGATTTTGCTGGTCGACTTCGCGATTGAGGAAATGCGGGTGGGCAAGGATCGTTGGACCGCCCTGCTGGAAGCGGGACACAAACGGGCCCGTCCCATCGTGATGACCACCGTGGCCATGGTCGCGGGCATGCTTCCCGTTGCCATCGGAATCGGCGGGGATAACGCCTTCCGTGGCCCCATGGCGATTGCCGTCATTGGCGGACTCATCACTTCCACGGGATTGACGTTGGTGATCGTGCCCGCAGCCTTTACACTGATCGACGACATTGAGCGGTGGCTCGGACCCAAGTTCGGCCGCGTGCTCACAACCCATACTCCTGAAAGGCCGGCATCGGAACCTCATCCAGCCGGCTGAGGTTCTCGTCGACAGTGTCCACGCCCGAAGGCGCAGATCGCGCGCCGGCTGCCAATTCAGCGCCCGTCCCCGCCGGTGGAGGCCCTGCTCCCCGCTCGGCGTGGTGGGTGCGCATGCTGGCAACCCTGCCTCTGCCCGTGCTTTACGCTTTTTCGTCGCTCGTCGGTTGGATGGCCTGGAAGGTCGTCCCCTACCGCAAGGAGCTGGTGCACAACCACCTGAAGCTCGCGTTTCCCGAGATGGATGAGAACGGCCTGCAGGACGTCATGCGGCGCTATTACGCCGGTTTCGCGGACATGTTCGTAGAGATCGTCAAGTCGGCCTCCATGCCGCCTGAGGAGATCCGGCGGCGCGTACGGATCGTCAACATGGAAGCCCCGCGGGAATTGTTGGCGCAGGGGAAGTCGGTGTTGTGCGTCGCGGCACATCAATGTAACTGGGAGTGGATGCTGCTCGGGTTTTCCCTCGAGTTGGGCTACCCGGTGGATGCAGCCTACAAGCCGCTGGTGGATCCCTGGGCTGAGCGGGAGATGAAGATTGTGCGCAGCCGTTTCGGCTGCCGGCTGATTCCGGCGAAGGAGTTGCTGCCGGACATCATCAAGCGGCGGGGTATTGCCCGGGCCGTGGCAATGGTTGCCGACCAGGAGCCGACGACCAGCGAGCACAAACACTGGACGAAGTTTCTCAATCGCGATACGGCTTTTTACATGGGGCCGGAAGAGATCGCGCGGGTGACGAAGCTCCCGGTGTTTTTCATCCACATGCGGCGGGTGTCACGTGGGTACTACGAGCTGGCGTTTGAGCCGCTGGCGCGGCCTGATGAGAAGCTCGCACCCGGCGAGCTGACGGAACGTTATGCACGCCTGGTCGAGAAGCAGATTCAAGAGGCGCCCCCGGACTGGCCGTGGTCGCACAAGCGGTGGAAGCTGAAGAAGTCGGTATACGGCGCACGCCGTTAATTAGAACACCGGCGCACGCCGTTAGTTGGAGCAGCCGCGCACGGCGCTGATCGGACCTTCGGTGACAGCGCCGGCGTCGACTCTCGTCGGGACCCGCGTTACGAGACAGCCTTCTCGACCGTCGCTTTACGCAACTCGCGCGGCAACGCGAAGAACACTTTCTCTTCCCGCCCGATCACTTCCTGTGGCACTTCCGCACCCCAGCTACGCAGCCGCTCCACAACCTGCTGCACCAGCAGCTCCGGAGCTGATGCACCGGCCGTCACACCCACAGCCTTCTTGCCGGTGAACCACTCCTGGTGCATGTCATCGGGCCCATCGACGAGATAGCCCGAAACACCCGCGCGGTCCGCGAGCTCACGCAACCGATTCGAGTTGGAGCTGGTCCGCGAACCCACCACAACAACCACATCACACTGCTCGAGCAGCTTCTTCACCGCATCCTGACGATTCTGCGTGGCGTAGCAGATGTCTTCCTTACGCGGCGTCGACAACGCCGGAAACTTGGTACGCAGAGCTGCGACGATGGCACTCGTATCATCCATCGACAACGTGGTCTGGGTGACGAACGCGAGGTTGGTCGGATCGCGCGCCTCGAACGTCGCGACATCCTCCACACTCTGGATCAGATGAATCTGGCCGCCGTGGGAGGAGTCGAAGCGGCCCATTGTGCCCTCGATCTCCGGATGACCGGCGTGGCCAATCAGGATGACATCACGACCCTCGCGGGCGTAACGCTGCACTTCCATATGGACTTTGGTGACGAGGGGGCATGTCGCATCAAACACCGTGAGCCCGCGCGTCTTGGCTTCCGACTCCACGGCACTCGACACGCCATGAGCGGAGAAAATGACCGTGGCGCCCGCAGGCACTTCCTGCAACTCTTCGACGAACACAGCGCCGAGTCCCCGCAGCCGGTCAACGACGTGAGTGTTGTGCACGACCTCGTGCCGAACATAAATCGGCCGTCCGAACAGCTCGATCGCGCGCTCGACAATATCAATCGCCCGATCGACACCCGCACAGAATCCACGGGGGTTGGCCAGAAGAACTTTCATACATTCGCCCTCTTCGCGCCGCGGCTCTCCCGCCAGGCGTCATACAGCAAAAACACGGCCCCGACAGTAATGGCCGAATCCGCGACATTGAATGCCGGGAACGGATTATTATCCCAGTGCACCAGAATGAAATCGACTACGTGACCGATCCGCAAGCGGTCGATCACATTTCCCAAAGCTCCCGCCAGGATCAGCGACAGTGCGCAGCACAGCAGCCACTGAATGCGCCCGTTCAGCCGCCTCATCCAACCGAGGATGCCGATGCCGACCGCAAAGGCCAGGCCGGTAAACAGCCACCGTTGCCAGCCGGACGCATCCTCCAGGAAGCTGAACGCGGCGCCCTTGTTATAGGCAAGCGTGATGTCCAGTACCGGGAGCACGTAGTAGCGCTCGTACAGCGTGAAATGGTGGACGATGAAGAGCTTCGTCACCTGATCGAGCGCAATCATGACCGCCGTGAGCGGCAGCCAGATCCAGCCATTAGGACGATTCATGCTCATGCGTATTGCCGGTTCTCACCCGGACCATCGACGTTCGTGACACATCGACTGCAGATCTCCGGGTGGTTCGGATTCGACCCCACGTCGGGACGACGCTGCCAGCAACGTACGCACTTCACCGCCTCGGTTCGCTTCACAGCAAATGAAACACGTGGCGGCTCAGCCCCATGCAGGGGCCCATGAGTCGAGTGCACGGTGCCATCAGGCAAATGATCGACCTGATGTACGCGCGCTTCGGAGGTGATGAACAGGAAACGCAACTCGTGGCCGAGCGCATTGAAACGAGCGAAATCGCGCGGCTCGCAATACACAGCCACTTCAGCATCCAGCGGCGAGCCGATCGCGCCCTCGGCACGAATCTTCTCCAACTCGCGTTGCACATCGCCACGCAGGTGAATCAACGCCGGCCAATCAATGTTGTCGCGTGGAGTCTCCGGCGTATTGTGCCAGGTGCTCAGGAACACTGAGTCGGCCCGCTCGCCCGGCAGGAATTTCCAGATCTCCTCCGCCGTGAAGGACAGGATCGGTGCGAGCCAGCGCACCATGCTCTCCGCGATGTGGTACACCGCCGTCTGCGCCGACTTACGCGCATGACCGTCCTTCGGTGTCGTGTACATCCGATCTTTCAACACATCGAGATACAGGCCACCCAGGTCCACGATGCAGAAGTTGTGGATCTTCTGGTAGATGACGTGGAACTGGAATGTCCGGTACGCCTCCAGAATGTCTTTCTGCAGCTCGCGGGTACGCTCCAGCGCCCAGCGATCGAGGGCCACCATGTCAGCAGGAGCCACGGCATCGCGCTTCGGATCGAAGCCGCTGTCGAGGTTGCCCAACAGGAAGCGGACCGTATTGCGCATGCGCCGATAGGACTCCGCCATCCGCTTGAGAATCTCATCGGACACAGCGATTTCGTTGGCATAGTCCGTCGCCGCAACCCACAGACGCAACACATCCGCCCCCAGGCTGTCAGTCACCTTCTGAGGTGCAATGACATTCTTGAGGGACTTCGACATCTTGCGGCCCTTCTCGTCCACGGTGAATCCGTGAGTGAGCACCGCTTTATAAGGAGCACGCTCGTACAGAGCCTCGGACATCAGGATCGAGCTGTGGAACCAACCGCGATGCTGGTCCGAGCCCTCGAGATACAGATCAACGGGCGACTTCACTTCCGGCCGTGCAGCGCCCACGCATTCAAACGACATGCCTGAGTCGGCCCAAACGTCCATGACGTCGGTGACCTTGTCATAGTCGTCCGCTTCCTGATGCAACAGTGTCGCCGGGTCCAGCGAGAACCAGGCATCGATGCCACCTGCCTCCACACGAGCGGCGGCAAGCTCGATGAGCTCTTGCGTACGCGGGTGCAGAGCGCCGGTCTGCTTGTGAACAAACAGCGGGATGGGCACGCCCCAGGTACGTTGGCGCGAGATACACCAGTCGGGTCGATTCTCGATCATTCCCGTGATGCGTTGTTCGCCCCACGCAGGGGTCCACTGAACCTTCTTGATGTCGCGCAGCGTATTGGCGCGAAGCCGGTTCTGATCCATGCTGATGAACCACTGCGGAGTCGCGCGGAAGATCAGTGGTGTCTTGTGACGCCAGCAATGGGGATAGCTGTGGCGATAGGACTCATGGTGGGCCAGGCGGCCGCGCTCCTTGAGTACTTCGATGATGGGGAAAACTGCCTCTTCGACTTCGAGACCTGCAAACAACGGCGTGTCGGGCAGGAACCGACCGTCGTTTCCAACAGGGTTCGACACCGTCAGTCCGTACTTGCGACCCACGATGAAGTCATCAAGACCGTGACCGGGCGCTGTATGCACGGCACCGGCGCCTGCTTCCAGAGTTACGTGTTCGCCGACGATGACGGGAACCTGCCGATCCTGGAAAGGATGCTGCAGCTTCAAGCCTTCCAACTTGGCGCCTGCAAACTCAGCGATCGTCTCCTTCAGCGTCATCTTGTAACGCTGCAGACACGCGTCCAGCAGCTCGGTGGCGACGATCAGGCGATGCGGCTCGCCATCCTTGGTCGCCTCCACGACGACATAACGGAACTCAGGCCCGAGGGTCACGGCCTGGTTAGCCGGCAGGGTCCAGGGAGTGGTGGTCCAGATGACCACATCGACCGGCGCACTGCCCAACTTGCCAGCGCTCAAATCAACACGCTTCTCCAGGTCGCGGTTGTCAACAACCTGGAAATAGACGTCGATGGCCTGAGAGGTGTGCTCCTCGTACTCGACTTCCGCCTCGGCGAGAGCCGAACGACACTTCAGACACCAGTGCACAGGCTTCACGCCCTTGTACAAGTGTCCGTTGGCGATGATCTTGCCGAAGGCCCTGAGTTGTTGGGCCTCGTAGTGCGGATCCATCGTCAGGTAGGGGTTGTCCCAGTCACCCAGCACGCCCAGGCGTTTGAAGTCCTTGCGCTGCAGCTCGATCTGCTCCTGCGCGTAGGCGCGGCAGGCGCTGCGGAACGCGCTCGCATCGAGCTTTCCGCCGGGGCGGCCGTGCTTCTTTTCAACCTGCAGCTCAATGGGCAGGCCGTGGCAGTCCCAACCGGGGATGTACGGGGAATCGAAGCCGTCGAGTGAACGCGACTTGACGATGATGTCCTTGAGGACCTTGTTGACCGCGTGACCAATGTGAATCTCGCCGTTGGCATACGGCGGACCGTCGTGCAGGACGAAACGCGGGCGACCGCGCGCGATTTGGCGCTGCCGTCCGTAAATGTTCTGGTCATCCCACGCTTTTACTTGCGCGGGCTCACGCTGCGCCAGGTTGGCCTTCATGGGGAAGTCCGTCTGGGGCAGGTTTATTGTCGACTTGTATCGATTCTCTGTGTCATCAGCCATTTAAGATCCGTCGCTCTTTCCACGGCCTGCGGCCGGGGGTTCAACGGGGTCGAAGCGACCCCGAACATGCAGCGGCGCGTGCCGCGCCGTCGAGACTATTGCTCCAGCCATCACACGCCCAGAATCCGCCGCGCGTTTTCGGCATCTTTATCCATCTGCACTACGAGCGCGTCGAGGTTGGCGAAATGCTCCTCGTCGCGCAGCTTTGATACGAATTCCACTTCGATTTCCCGGCCGTACAGGTTGCCGGCGAAATCGAACAAGTGTGCCTCCAGCAACATCTCGCCGCCTCCATCAATGGTGGGGCGCGTTCCCAGGCTTGCAACGCCCGGCAGCGGTTCAGCGGCCACTCCGTGTACCCGGATGGCAAAAATACCGGCTACCGGCACACGCCGCCGACCCGTCCGCAGGTTCGCGGTCGGGAAGCCCAACTTGCGGCCTAATTGATTCCCCTGGACTACCCGTCCGGTCATCGAATACGGACGCCCCAGCCAGGAGCGAGCGAGAGCAAAGTCGCTTCGCGACAGCGCCTCGCGTATGCCACTACTACTGATCCGCACACCATCGAGCAATACAGGTTCGACAACGTCGACGTCGAATTTAAACGCCGCTCCGTGCTCCGCCAGACTTTCGGCGGTAGCCTCGCCATTGCGTCCGAACCTGAAGTCGTGGCCGACGACTATCTGATGCGCGTGAAGCTGCTGCGCCAGTAGCGTCGCGAAATCCTTACCCGACAGGTTACGCAACCGCTCATCGAAACGCAGCACACACATGAAGTCGACGCCGCAGTCGCCCAGTATGTGCCACCGCTCACGCCAGGAAGTGAGCCGGGCCGGCGGGCTCTGAGGCTTCAGATACTCGCGGGGCATGGGCTCAAAGGTGAGCACCATGGCCGGACGCGATTGCCGGGCAGCATGTTCACATAAGCGGCGCAGCAGGGCCTGGTGACCGAGGTGTATCCCGTCGAACGTTCCTATCGTCACGACACTGCCCCAATGGCGTTCGCGCAGGTTCGAGGGACCGCGAATGAGCTCCATAGTGGCTTAAGTCATTGACGGTAAAGCGCCAAAGTATACCGCGTTGACAAGCGGAGGTCGTATCAGCAGACTACCGCCCCCCGCGATTCCGGGGATCGTTTCAGACGGAGATTTCGTGGCTAATACCAAGTCCGCCGAGAAGGCTGCTCGCCAAGCTGAAAAGCATCGCGCTCGTAACATTGCATTGCGGTCACGCATGCGTACTGCAGTCCGTGGCGTTACGACAGCCATCAGTGGTGGAAACAAGGAAACGGCTACGGCCACTTATAAGGCAGCAGTCCCCGTTATCGACACGCTGGTGAACAAGCAGATCATCCACCGCAATAAAGCCGCGAGACACAAGAGCCGTTTGGCTGCTCGTATCCGCGCCATGCAGTGAGGCCGCGATGAACGCTATCGTCAAAGACGGCAGGATTGCCGTAACAAACGCAGTCCCCGCCGAACGCCGGGGCTTCAAGTTGAAGCCGGCTGCGCGTCGTGAGTTTCTTCTGCAGACGATTCGTGAGCGTGGGCCTCGCGCTCCCGCTGCTCCTCCAAAAACTTCATAACGGCTTCGGCCAGATCCCTCGTTCCCCGGCCGGTTGCGCCGGAAATCAGGAAGTGCGGCCCACGGAAACGTAGGCTGCGAACGATCTGGCGTGCCCGTTTTTCCGCTTCGTCGTCAGGCATCAGGTCACGCTTGTTGAGCACCAGCCAGCGCGGCTTCGCGGCCAGCTCCGCATCGAATTTCTTCAACTCGGCAACGATGGACCGCACGTCCTTTACGGGATCGGCGTCGGGGTCCAACGGGGCAATATCCACCAGGTGCAGCAGGACCTTGGTGCGCTGAAGGTGCCTCAGGAACCGGATTCCGAGACCAGCGCCTTCCGCTGCGCCCTCAATCAGCCCTGGAATATCGGCCATCACGAAGCTGCGGTGCTCGCCCACGTCCACCACTCCGAGGTTCGGGTAAAGGGTGGTGAACGGGTAATCGGCAACCTTTGGGCGGGCTGCTGAGACCGCGCGGATCAGCGTGGATTTGCCTGCGTTCGGCAGGCCGAGCAGGCCTACGTCCGCAATGACCTTCATTTCCAGGTCCAGAAGGCGCTTTTCACCCGGCAGGCCCGGGCCGAACTGGCGCGGTGAGCGATTGGTGCTCGACTTGAACTTCAGATTGCCCCAGCCGCCTTTGCCGCCGCGGGCCACCAGGAGGGTGTCGTCGTGGTGGGTCAGGTCGCCCAATTGTTCATGGGTTTCGCTGTCCTTGACGATTGTCCCAATGGGGACCGGGACATAGGTGTCCGAGCCACCCTTTCCAAAGCAGTCGTTGCTCGAGCCATTTTCACCGTGCTCGGCTTTATAGGTCTTCTCGATGCGGAAATCGGCCAGGGTATTGATGCCTGAGACGGCCCGCAGGTAGACGTTGCCGCCATCACCGCCATCACCGCCGTCCGGCCCGCCCAGGGGAACGAACTTTTCGCGGCGAAAGCTGCTGCTGCCGCGGCCGCCGTTGCCGGCCTGGACCCTCAATCGTGCCTCATCGACGAATTTCATAATCTCTACAGCCTAAACAAAAACCCCGGCATTTCGCCGGGGTTTCGGTGATCACTGCGGCGAAGCCTGCTTCAATGAGTCTCGGCTGCGGCGGCTGCCGGCAGAACATGGACATACATGCGCTGCTCGGGGCCCCGCTTGGCGAACTTCACCGTGCCCGACACCAGGGCGAACAGGGTGTGATCCACGCCAATACCGACGTTGGAGCCTGCGCGAACCGGCGTGCCACGCTGACGAATCAGGATGTTGCCAGCGAGAACGTGCTCACCGCCGAAGCGCTTTACGCCCAGCCGCTTGGAGTGGGAGTCACGACCGTTGCGGGTACTACCGCCTGCTTTTTTATGTGCCATGAGTGCGAAATCCTACTTGAATATGTTACGGCTCAGCCTGCGCTGATGTCCGTGACCTTCACTTCAGTGAACGGCTGCCGATGGGTGCCCTGCCGCAGGTAATGCTTGCGGCGGCGGAACTTGATGATGCTGACCTTGGCCGCCTTGCCGTGGCGAACCACGGTCGCGACGACCTTGCCGCCCTTCAGCAGGGGCTTGCCCAGCTTCACGTCGGCGCCCTCTCCTACGAGCAGCACCTCACCGAATTCCACGGTAGCGCCCGGTTCGGCGTCGAGCTTCTCGACACGGAGAAGGCCGTCTTTGGAGACACGATATTGCTTTCCGCCGGTGGCGATGACTGCGTACATAGGGTGATTCGAGACTGGAATGGGGTCTAAAGAAGGCCGCGCATTCTACTGACGCAGGTCCCGCTGGTCAAACGTCTGTTTCCCCAGCTTACACCAGCACTTAGCCACGCAACTCCCCCACCTTCGCCATTCTCCCCACCCCCTGCATCGGCTAGGATGTGTGGCTCATCATGAATGCCGCCCGAGACACTCTGTTCCCAGGAACGATGACCCTAGAAGAAATCCGGGCACTCGTTCAATCGGATCTCGAATCCGTCAACCGCGTAATCCGGGCGCGGCTCAAAAGCGCCGTCCCTTTGGTTGACCAGGTAGCGGAACACATCATCGCCGGGGGCGGGAAGCGTTTGCGCCCCCTCCTCGTCGTCCTGGTCGGCCGGGCCTGCGGAGGGGACGGACATTCCGTCGTTGAAGCAGCTGCGTTCATCGAATTCATCCACACGGCGACGTTGCTGCACGATGACGTCGTAGACGGGTCGTCCATGCGTCGTGGACGCGACACCGCCAATGAAGTGTTCGGCAACCAGGCGAGCGTTCTGGTTGGCGACTTCGTTTACTCACGTGCGTTCCAGATGATGGCTGCCCTCACCAATCAGCGCGTCATGGAGATCATGGCCGAGGCGACGAACGTGATCGCCGAAGGTGAAGTGCTGCAGTTGATGAACGCACACGACCCTGACACAACCGAGCAGCGATACCTCGAGGTCATCCACCGCAAGACCGCCAAGTTGTTTCAGGCGGGTGCGGAGGTCGCTGCGGTGTTGGCGGGGGCACCGAACAATGTGGTTCAGGCGCTTGCCGCATACGGCAAACACCTTGGGACTGCGTACCAACTCATGGACGATGTGCTCGACTATCGTTCCAACCCGGCTGAGCGCGGGAAGAACCTCGGCGACGACCTCGCTGAAGGCAAGCCCACGTTGCCGTTGATCCATGCACTGCGGCATGGAGATGAGGCCCAGAAAGCCGCCATTCGACTGGCCATCGAGAATGGTGGGCTCGCTCAGTTGGAACCGATTGTTGCGGCTATTGAGTCGACGGGCGGGCTCGAATATGCGGCCCGGCTCGCGCAAAACGAGTCCGAGCGGGCGCTGAAGGCGCTCGATGCGTTGCCTGATACACCTTATCGAACCGGGTTGGCGGCGCTGGCGCGGTTCGCGGTAGCCCACACGACGTGACAGCAGCGACACTTAACGACCGTTAAGTGTCTTCGGCGGCATTGTGCTGACATGCAAGCCGCCACCTTCAAGCTCTATCACTGCCCTGCCACCCGCAGTGTGCGGGTCAAATGGTTGTTGGGCGAATTGATCGGCGATCAATTCGAAGTGGAAATCGTCTCGCTGTATGACAACCAACACTTCCACCCCGACTACCTGCGGAAGAATCCCAACCACAATGTTCCGATGCTGCGGATCACAATGCGGCCGGACGAGACGATGTACATGGTGGAGAGTGCCGCCATGATCTCGTTTCTAGCGGATGCCTTTCCCGAGAAATGCCTGGCACCGCCGGCCGGGGATTTGACCTTCCGCCGCGCCGACTATCTCCAGATGCTGCACTTCGCGGCTTCGCACATGGACATGATGCTGTGGCAGATCCGCTGCCACGAACACATTCTCCCCATCAGCGAACGCGACCCGCGCACGAGCCAGCGCTATCGCCGGAAGTTCACCACCGAGGTGGAACCTCAGTTGAAGGACCGGCTGCGGGCCTCTCCTTTTGCTTGCGGGGCGGACTTCACCGCCGCCGACTGCGTGGTCGGCCACAACGTGGTCTGGGCACGTGCCTACGGCATGTGCACCGACGACGTCTTCCGCCGGTACCACGACCGGCTCGCCACCCGCCCTGCTTTCCAGCGGGCCTACGCCGACGCGGTCGGCTTTACCAAGGAGATCCCGGCGGACAAGCAGGCGTGCGTGGAGTCGTTTACCGGGTAAGCCCTTGACCCGGCTGGGGGGCCGCCAGATTTGCGTTGCTGCCGAAGGGACCCTTCAGTACACTTCGCGCCCCCGCCATCCACGGCCGCCTCCCCGGCTCGCCTGGGTCCCGGGTGTCCTTTCGGGGTGTAGCTCAGCCTGGTAGAGCACTACGTTCGGGACGTAGGTGTCGCAGGTTCAAATCCTGTCACCCCGACCACTAAGAATCAGAGAGTTACACGCGGAAGCCCGGACTCGAGCGCCTGTTTGTCACAGGCTTTGTGCCGAGTTTGTCACTGAATTTGTCACAAAATTGGAGTCGCGTAAGTCACCTCTTTTGCAGGTGAGTGGACACAGCCCGGCCCCACTTGAGATGACGTCTGCAATTGGGCCCTCCCGCTACGCAGCGACATTTGGCCTGACGGCTGTCTCGCGACTTCAGGCGCAGATCAGCCTTTTTGAGTTCCCAGGATTTTGTCGGCCGCGTCGCTAGCGCCGTTCGCGACATACCCTCTTCGGCGACGCCGCTGTTCAAAATTCACGCTGGATAGGTCCATCCAGCGCTTCGATTTTCAACCGGGCCTCCGCCAAGAGCTTCTCTACGTCAGTGTCGTTCAACCCCTGAGTGGCGGGCAGTCGCCCATCAGGTGCGCGCCAAATTCCCCAAACTCGGCGTGTTGGTGGATGACGGTCGGCAGGGCGATCGGGATCTGCCGAACGCCGCGGGGATGTGGGAATTGTGCCGCCGCGCGGGGCGGGTTGCGTACGCAACCTAGGAAATGCGCGCGGCCAGCGTTATTGCGCGGATCCCCAGAGTGATAGTTGCACGAGGTTGGGAACTTTCAGTGCTTTGGAGATTGCTGTTCGAATGAGCTCGGCGGCGGCTTCCTCACTTCCAGCGGCGCTCTCCAGTTCCGCTCGATCTTTGGGTGGAACAAACACACGCAGCGGGCGAACCCTCGACTGCAATGTAGCGGCCGCGGCTTTGGCGACGGGGCTGAGTTTCGTTAACGGTAGGACCTTCGTAAGGCCGGCATCGTAGCGACGTACAAACAGCTTGGTAACTTGTTCCTTGCCGGGTTCGGGGACGTCGAGGAGTAGTTTTCCGTAACGCAGGTCGATGTCCACACTCTTTTCTGCCAAGAAGATTTTCTGAACCTCCTCTGCTGAACGGTTCAAGAGCTCTCTGCGCCTCCTGACGTCTTCGGCAGTGCGACTTGCGTCGCCGTACCAACTCTGAGCTACGACGGAGATGGGCTCTCCTTTGCCGCTGTCGGTGGCTTCGGTGTCGGAGGAAATTTGCAACACGGTCCGATACATTCGGCTGCGATCGGATAGCAGTCCAGCGCAACAGGCAATGGCCGAATCGATCCATTGTTTTTCGGTTCCGCCTGCGGCCTCGCCTTCCTCGACGAGGCGTCTCTGTAGCCATGCGAGGGCGTTGTCGTCGCTTTCTTCGAGGAATACGTCAAGCATCTCATCGAGCTTGACCGCGTCGAGAGTCTTGGCTTTGGACCCCGGAGGCACGAGGTAGCACTCGCAGGCGAATTTGAGCATGGACGTAAGGCCCCGGACGGTGTGGTGCCAGTAGACGGCGCTGAACATTTGGTAGCGGGCCACTACGAAGCTCTCGAGTGGCAGGATGCCTTTGTCGGTTACGCCGATGGTCGCTGAATATCTGGCGCACCTGCTTTTATCCGCGCCTTGCGTTGAGTCCACACCGTCATCCAACGAGTCCGCGCCCGTAATGGTGGTAATAGATTGAAGCATGCGGTCGTCGTCGACGGAAAGACCATATTTCACGCCCGCATGTAGTGCATCCCGACGCAAGTAGTCGAGCTTGTCCGCATCCATGTGCCCATCGAATACGGATCGAAGAATCTGCGACAGCATGGTTTGTACACTGGATCTGTCGAGAAGGGCTTCCGGTTTGCGAAAGTCCTCCGTGGGTTCAACTGTTAACAGGTCGAGGACGCGCTGGAGTACTCGATCCGCCGTATCTTCGGGGTCCAGCCAGTACTTCTGGACAATCGACTTGAGAGTTTGTCCGTCCCGCGCGATTGCGGCGTGGCGGCGGGCTCCGTGCGTCCAGGATTGGCGTTGACCGACGGCGACTCGCAAGACGTCTTGTACGTAGGCTTCGTGGTGACCAAATTCGGGGAGGAACGGGAGTTCCTCGAGTTGGTGTCCTAGGGCCGGGTGGGCGATGTCGTGGAGGACCGAGGCCAGCAGGCAGGCTTTCAGATCCAGTTTGGTGGCTTCCATTCTGAAGAATGGGTTTGACGTGTCGTCGAGAAGGGCTTGTAGATATCGGCTGCAGGTGTGGGCGGTACCCACTGCGTGGGACCATCGGTTGTGTTCGGCGCCTCCGTAGACGTGGTGGACGGTCGCAAGTTGGCGGTGGCGTTTCAGGCGCCGCACCAGCGGGGAGTTTGCGAGGGCGCTCACACGGGAAGTCCAAGGTGCTGACTCTCCGCCGGGGAGTCTCTGGACCGACTGTGGGACGGAGTGGAGCTCTTCCATGGCGATGGTCTCGCCCCCATCGATTAAGCGGGCCAATGTCGCTTCGACGTCGCGGGCGGATTCGTAGAAAGCTGCCGATCTGGGGTTGTCGCCGCTTCGAAGTCGGGCCATTATCAGTTGGATTCCGTTGAGAAGGAGGCGTTCCTGCTCGAGACTGACACCTTCTTTGTGCAGGTTGTAGTGTTTGAAGATCGGTTCCAGTTCCGTCGCAAGCATATACAAGTCGAGAAACGGCCGGTCCCATGTTGGCTCTCCTTTGAGCAGCGGGATTGGGGCCCTGTTGCTCGACGGCGGAGGCACAAGTCGTTTGCGCTTGGACGCAGCTCGTTTTTCGAGGGCCGGTGGCAGATTCAGTCCGAAGGTCGAGTTGGCAGTGCCGGGCTTGGCGTAGACGCTGTTGGGTTCCCGAAGAGGACGCGCGTTTCCTAAATCCATTACTTTGACGGTGCGGTCCGAAGAGACCAGCAAATTGTCGCTCTTGATGTCCCAGTGGACGATGCCTTTGGAATGGAGGTGGTCGATTCCAGCGAAGGTCTGCCGCAGTGCGGCTATGGCCTGGGACAGATGTATTCCGCTGTGCAGATATTTTTCGAGCGGCGTGGCTCCGTCGATCCATTCGATCAACCATGCCTGGACTTTGAGCGTGGTGGCGGAGGATTTGGGGATATCAACCCGGGTCGCTCCAAACATCTTCGCGACATTCGCGTGGGCGAGCGGGAGGTGATGCCGATACTCCGCTGCGATCAACTTGTCGATGTCGTCAGACTCGGCGTACAAGGAGGGTCTTGCGATCTTGAGCGCATACGACACGGGCGTATAGGCCGACTCAAAGCATTTCAGGACGATGCCACCCCCGCCAATTCGTAATTTTTCACCGACTACGAGCTTGAGTTTCCTCTCCCGAAACACCGACATTTCCCAGCAGCGGGATCGAGGCCGAGAGAGAATCCGCATCTCATTCGTGAGTATCTGCGTAAGGCGTTTGGGCGGATCAATGATGGTGTGCTTCAGGATCGCATCTATGTCGCGAGTCTGATCGGGGTCAAGATCAGTCAGATCCATGGTGTTTGTTTCTTCCGTTGCAAAATCTCACTTTTACTATAAGCGAATGTTGCGGAAACGGAAGTATCGCCCACAAGCTTAGGACTACGAGGAGCCTCCAAAGAAGGTGAAGAAGCTGCAGAACCGGTTTGGTGCTGCGTCGCAGTGCGTGCCAAAACAACCCTAATAGCGCCCTCTTTCCCGCAAATGCGTTGCAGCAATTGGGCCAACGAACGTCAGACGAGTTGTGAGTGATTGTTGCAAAGTTTTCAGTAGTATTGTTGGAGTCTTTTGTCCTATGCTTGGGCCTGCGGATCGCCACGGATAACTAAAACATTCTGTCGATGTGGCGCGACGGTAAGGGATCCATCTCATGAGCACTGCGTAGGCAACTCGGGCCGCATTGGCTGCTCTTTAACGTTTCGACTCCAGGTCGGTCTGCGCTCGTCGGAAGCGCGGCGGCTACGTGTTGGGCAGGGAGTATCTGAGGGATGCGTGCGTTTTAGCGGTTTTGATGCTTTCGTTTAGTGCACGCGTTGCGGTTGCGGTAGATCGGGCGACGGTGCCGGAGAGTGCGCCACTGATTGAGGCGTATGAGCCGAACATTCTGGGGTACACGAATCAGAGTAATGACGTGGGGTTTGCGGATATCCGGTTATCGCTGAAGTATCAGTTGCTTCGGAAAACGATGTGGAGCTGGTTCAATCCGAATGAAAAGAAAGAGAAAGCGCAGGAACTGAACCTATATGATGCGGATACTGATAGGCAGCGGCTGTATCTGACGTTCACGGGGCGGTTTGGTTTCTATGTTCGGAGCCGTAGTTCCGGTCCGGTGATCGCGAAGAATTACAACCCGAAGCTGTTGTGGCGGTGGATCCCAAACCCAAAGAATAAAAAGGTTCCGATGTTACGCGACCTAAGGATGCGGATGTCAGGAAAGAGGCAGGGTGTGATTGCGCGCAGCCGGTGCAGAAGCAGGAGTATGCAGACTATGTCGACTTTGCCTACGCACATGACTCGAATGGGCAAACGATCGATAACGCGACGGCCTACGCAATCGCGCAGCACACGCTGGATAACCCTCGGTTTGCTCTGGATCAGGTGAGTCGCGGCTGGGACTACGTGCAGGTGGAGGGTAAGTACACTTTTGGTATCAATGGGTCGGGCTGCTTTTCCCTGTATCCGGGTGTTAAGTTTTTTCTGCGGCATGGGTTTCTTCAACAGGTCCCTGAGGAATATCACCGCTTTGAGAACGACCCGGCTGCGCGGCCGCGGCACGCATATGACGGTTTGATCGTGGACGCTGAATACCGGCCGAATATCAATCTGGTGGCTAATCCGCGGTTGTATCTGCAGTACAAGACCGGGTACGAGCCGATCGCACGTTTCAACACGATTCGCGGTGAATTTGGGTTTTATCTGTTTGAGTTGCCAATCGCGGTCTATGCGCAGGATGGGTACGTCAACAGCTTGGCACGCTACTACAAGAAGGCTCGGTCATTCGGGGTCGAGCTGCGGATTGCGGAGTAAGGAGTTGTTCATGGCTGATGCATCGAGGCGCTTGATGGTCCCGGCGTGGGGGGCGGCGGTGAGCACGTTCGTGGGTGGGTGTACCGATCTCAAGGTTGACCACCTATCCGCGGCTGCAACTTCGGAGGATGCTAGTGGGGTAATTCCCTATGTTCTGCCCAAGAAGTCGCTGATCATTTCCATAACCTACGTTCTCAAAGGCTGCGGAACTGCGGTCGAGCCAGTGACCGGGCAACCTGGACTCAGCCTTGATGCGGATGCGACTGTCACACTTGTTGCAGCAAACGAAGCTGACGAGAACGAGCGTTACGCCATTCCTTATGTCGCGCTTCGTTCGTGGCTCAAGGAAACGAGCTTTACGGTCGAGAGCTTTGGCAACAAAACGCTCAAGACGTTCAATGGAACGATCAACGATCAAACCGCGTCCGTCGTCTCCGCGGTCATCGGTACGGCTATCAAGACAGCCGCCTTGGTGGCCGCAGCCGGTGGACCCGATGAATATTGCAAGCCGTCGGTGCGGGCGGATTTGGCGAGCATCGCGCTAAATAAGAACAACATTGCCGATCTGCGCGCGCGGCCCGATGCGCAGAAGCAAGACGCAAAAATTGCCGCTTTCCAGGCGATCATTGACAAGACCGTCCGTGAAAATCTCACCACGAAAGTCTCACTCACGTGGTCTCCAAGCTTTGGCGAGCTCAAGGCGTGGTACCCGGGACGCGATGCTGCCGTACGGGTATTCAAGGCCGATGTCGGGGTCGGTCAGTGGCTCACTCCGAAGGGGGTTCAGTGGCTCGCGGCGAATGATGGTGGCAAGCATGATCTTAATGTCGTGGTGTCAACGCCGACGTGGGCGCATCCGAAAAATGCACCCTCCAAAACCACCGGTCAGGTGGAGGGATTTGTCGTGCGCGATCCTGCATTTGGCACGATATTCGTGTGCAAAGGGATATGCCCCATCCCTCAGGATGGACTGACGCGAGTGGACAATGTCGTGGCCACTGCCGACGCCGCGTTCCCTCAACTGGGGCGCAAATTGGTGCTTCCGCTTCATAACTCCATCGCGCAGAACTCCGTATTGGACCTCTCTATGTCCGAGGATGGAGTGATCACGAAACTCGGCGCGCACTCCACGAGTACAACTGCGGCGGGGATCACTGCACTCGGGGCAAATATCGATGCGGAGAAGGCGCAGATCGACGCTCGCAACAAGGTTAAGGCGGAGGCTCTCACGGCCGCCCAGAATAAGGCGCATGACGACAACAAGCGTCTCGCCGAATGTCTGGACGCACAAAAGAAGATTCGAGAGGACGGTGGGACCCCGATTGGGAGCTGTCAATAATGGCTCCTAGCCTCGGTGCGAAGGCGGCGTTTGTTTCTCTATCGGTGGCTGCGCTGCTGCTTGGCACTCCTGCTTCGAGCAAGGACTTTAAGATGCAGGCCGCGGATGCAAACTTCGAAGCGCAAATTGTGGGTCCGCGCTCTCGAGAGGCCAGAGCCGAGGATTGGCCTGCGACGTTCGTGTTCTTGAATGAGAATGGCGTTCAATGCACCGCGACCGCTGTGGGCACGCAGACAATCCTCACTGCCGCTCACTGTCTTCCAAAGAGTGTCAACGGCACGATCCAGGTAGGTACGACAACGCTTGGTGTCAGTTGTGAGAAACACGGCGACTATCCCGCGATTGTCGGAGCCGATTTTGCACTGTGTCTCACAGACTCACCCATGAAGGCGCCCTCCTCGGGTTTCGAGACTGTCAATACCCAAGCCGGCCTTACACCGGAAGGAACAGAAATCCGCCTGATCGGATTCGGTTGTCGCCTGCCTGGGGGTGAGGACCTGGGCTTCGGGCGGCTCGCCGAGGGCGATGCGGTCGTGCTGGTGGCTGACCCTCAGTACCTGGAGACGGGTGGCGGTGCGGCTATCTGCACGGGCGACAGTGGCGGTGGTGCTTATTTGACGAAACCAGCGACCGCTTCGCACCGTAGGCTGATCGCAGTCAATTCGCACGGGGATCTTAACGACCGGTCGTACCTATCCGTGACGGCCAGCAAGTTATTTCTTGATTGGGCCAAATCGTGGTCACAAACGCACGGCGTAACGATCTGTGGGATCGAGCCGGGCCTCATGAGCTGTCGAGAATCAACGATAGGGTAATTCAACAGGGAGTAGGCATGGGCCCTTTGGGGTTGACGCTCGCTGACCTTACGAAGGCACTCATAGGCGGAGTGTTTGTTCTGACGGCCGCTTTTATCGGAGGCTGGTTCGCCATTCGCGTCGGTCGGGATAAGGTGAGAGCGGACCTCGATGCAGAACGAACAAAGTCGGCTCGCAATAACCATGTAAATCAGGCCCGGGCTGTCGCAAAAGTGGTTTCCAGAGTGGACAGGTGCGTGGGTCAATTCGTGATTCTGGGGAAGGCCGCTCCGACTCTAACGCAGGATGAATATCTGGAGCAGTTATTAAATCCGGTGACGTCGCTCGCTGAAATGATCGGCGCGTTTCGAGAGGAAAAAGGCAATTTGCCGGAATCGATTATCGGCGCGGTGCGAGACGTGCGGCGCGGCCTGCTTGGGATTCTCACGTCCACCTCAATGGTCACTTCACATCTTAGTAAGGAAAAGGCGGACCAGTACAGGCTAAAGGCATTGAACTACGCTGTTGCGAAGTTCGAAATCTTGAAAGCTGAGGCGAACGCGATCAAGTCCGCTGGTCGGCCAATGCCGTGACGAGCCGCTTCATACGTATGGCACCGCGCTGGAAGGAGAACTGCAAATGACAATCGAATACGATGCGAGACGGGCGGCGCTGTTTACGCCGGAAACGCGGGATACGCTCTTTGAGAACGGTCAAAGCTATTCGCCGATGCAACTGGCGATCGAGGCCGCCAGGCTCGCGTATTTCCACGCGGAGTCGTCGGAAACTGATCTTGCGCGGCTGAAGGAAGCGCTCGCTCGGGCCGGGTTCGGGTCGCCGCAATTGATTGGCGATTCAGCCACCGACACTCAGGCGTTCCTGAGCAGACGCCAGGCGGACGAGACCACGCTCCTTGCCTTTCGGGGAACCCAGCCGGACAGCGTGATGGATATCGCCACTGATCTACATGCCAGCATCGATTCCTGGCCCGGATCTGCAGGGAAGGTCCATCAGGGTTTCGCCAAGGCCGCAATGTCCGTGCTACCTCAGATCAATGACTGGCTCGCCATGCAGCAGACCAACCGGGAAAAACTGATCATCACCGGACATAGCCTGGGTGCGGCGTTGGCCACTCTCACCGCCGCAGTGTTGAGTCCAGGTTGGCTCGTGACGTTAGGGTGCCCTCGGACGGGCGACAGCACTTTCGTTGCGGCGGTGGTTGAGGCCGCTGCGAGAAATGCGCGGATCGTGGACTGCTGCGATGTCGTAACCCAGGTACCCCCAGCGCTTGGTGGCTACACCCACATCGGCCCCTACATTTACCTGACGCGCGATGGTGCGAAGAAGGAGAATCCGGACGATGCCTTGGTCAGCGAGGATCGTCACAACGCTCGCGTCGAATATTTCGAACGGTACGCCTGGAAGCTGAAGACGGTCCCGGTCCGCGACCTTGCCGATCACGCCCCGATTAATTATGCGAGATGTTTCTTCCAGTAACCGTCACGCTAGAGTGATCGCCGAAATAGCGGAGTCGTCCGGAAGCAACTTTGGATCGATTACATCGTGATCAATGACCACCGAGGTGTCGAGCAGTCCTCTGGTCGGCTACCGTATCGAGATCAGCGCGAAACTGACGAGCATCGACACGGGGCGCACGCGCCGCTGCATCAGCGATCATGGCACGAGGTACAACTCGCCGCTGGCTGATCACTCGATTCATACAAGCTAGGGTAACAGCTGTAGCAGCTGTAGCACATCCTAGCAATCTCGCATGGATACATTCGGGACGTAGGTGTCGCAGGTTCAAATCCTGTCACCCCGACCATAATAAAAGTTAGCTCATCTCAAACTCGCCAGCTAGCAAACTTTGTCACTCGAAAAGCAGCGAGCTTGTCACCGAATTTGTCACAAATTTCTAGCCGTGGAAGTCACCCTGGCTGACCCGTTGCTTGATCGCAGCTTTGCAACAGGGGTTCACTGAAAATCTACTTCAGAAGCACCTCCAGCCGGCGGTTGCCGCGCAACGCCTCAGCGTCGGTACCTCGATCGAGAGGCTCCCGCGAACCGTGCCCCTCCACTGTAATCCGCCCCTCGAGAGAAGGCTCGAGACGAATGACATCACGGTAGACCGCCGAGGCGCGCTTTCGGGATAACTCCAGGTTAAAGTGATCCCCTTCCTGGTTGTCCGCATGGCCGATGAATAGAAAGCTCCGTCCTGCCAGGGCCGGGGCGGCCAGCGCGTGAGCCAGGGTAGCAACGTTCGGTGCGCTGCGTTTATCCACCGCGGTGCTGGCCGTTTCGAAGTTAATCGGCATGACCACGGAACGAGCTGCTGGAGCGATATGGAGCGGTCGATACAGCGAATTGGAAGGGCCGCGGACGAGCGGTTGTGGGCTCGGATCCCGAATCTCCTGCTCGAGATGCCCCTCCAGGGCGCTGATCGGCGCATCGCCCGGATCGAGATTGTGAGCACTCTTAGCCAGGGAGTAAGCGTGTTGGGGATCGCCGTCGCGGTTCAGCAACCGGGCGTATTCAGATTGAGTCTTTGCACGCATCGCATCGTTTGGCGCCAGATCATCGGCAGCCAAGAATGCCTCGACAGCCTGCGCCTGATCTTCGTTTTCGCTCGACTGCGCCAGCAGCTCTCCAAGCGACTCGTAGACCTCATAGCTCGGACATACTTCGACGGCATGATTGAGAAACGCGACCGCTTCCTCGTTCGCGCCCGCGGCAATGCGATCTCGGGACAGTTTCAGGTACCGCTGGCCAAGCGAGCAATCAAATCGGGCGATCCTCGCAGCCGGCTCAGCCGCAGGCTTCTTTCCATCCCAGACACTCGGAACCGGGTATGCGAAACGTTCAGATCCCCCAGGCGCTTCGACCAATCGATCCTGATGACTTGCACAAAATGTGATCAGAAGATGGCCGCCTCGCGTGCAGACGATAGTGTCTCCCGCAACGATGGGTTCGTTTTTCGTGGGATGATGCGTTGTATTGCCATCGGAGCCGTCCTTCAAACCGTGCAGGTCACACCTGACACCAACGTCGGCGACATATGCTGCGACGTTATTTGACAGCTTGCACACATCCCCCGCAGCAACGGGAATTTGTGGATATACGGCACCAACACGGCTCAGAGCCAATGTCAGCGCGATCAGACCAATGATGTTACTTGTGTGTGTGCTGGATACATGAGCACGTTTCCGAATCGCCCTGAACCGTTCAGCGAGCCACTCTTCAACGTCGGGATGCAGCAGCAGCGCGAGCGGCACCAGAAGAAAATCCAACCACATAACACTTCCGCAACGAACCAAAACGACCCCGGCAAAGATTACCGTTACCACTGCAGTCAATAGCAATCGGCGCGCATATTTCTGAGCAGCAGCCTTTTTGCGAGTCCGGCACAGATAGTAAAGCCCCACCAAGATAAACAATGAGATCCCCAGGTCCAGGACGATCCGGACACTCTGAGTAAACTCGTACAACGGTTCGACAGCCAATGTGTAGGCAATCGACGCCATCAGGTAAACGCCCGGAACTACCAACATCTGGCCGGGCACGACGAAATTATCCGTCGCATTCGAAGCATCGCCGACCAGTACGAGCCGGTCGCGAAGCCGCTCCCCGTAAACACCCGTTTTGTTTCCTGGTACGAACGGGACCGTCTCGATCTTCATCTGATCCAGCTTGCTGTAGTTCACCAACGCACCTGCGCCGCTGTCATGCTTCTCGAGAAACCACTCAGTCCACGGAGGTAAATCCGGCTGACGCGCGCGATATACGTTCCCAAGCGCCTGCCCCAATGTGGATAACGCATGCTGAGGGTCGGCCTCAGTCAGCCATCGCGGCACGCGAGACGTATTCACACCATTTGCCAAGCCCGCAGCAGCCAGAGTTTGATACTTCTCGTTGCCGAGCCAGGATGCCGGTCCCTGTGCACTGGTCCGATAAACCGCCAGAAACAATGGAATCTGACGTTTCGTCTCCAGCTCCAGGCAAAAATCGAAGAAGGCCGGGTCGTCTGAGGTCTTCCAACCCGTTTCATCCGGTGAAAAATCGATGTCGACAGCAATCGCCCGTGGTTGCTCAGCCGCAATGGAAGTCAATAAATCCCGCAGTCGATCCCGTGGCGTCGGTCCATCCTTTCCTCCCGGCATTGCCCCTATATCCACGACAACCACTGGAAGCGCAGTACCCGTAAATGGTGACATGAAACTCAGCAAGAGCCGATATGCATACGCCTCTGCGCGTTCGCCCATAGACGTGTGCTCAAAAGCCGAGGTAGCAGCAAAGAGCACGGCCGTGGCCACCAAACCCACGAACACCCCTCTGCGACAATCAGCCACAGGGGCGCGCGACGTACAGCGGCGCTGCACTATCGTCCGTATGGGTCCGTTTGCCGCTGGAGGCCCGGGCACTTCGATTCTCCTCTATGCTCGCGGACTCCCCGGAGCCCGACTCGCTGTCCGGGCTCAACACGAGGTATGAGCCCGGATCGGGTGCGATGCCGCCCTGGCCCTCGAGAACGAAAGTGCTCCGAATGACCGCTGTGCGCGGCGCGCAGTCCGCTGCCCGCAACTCTGGAGTAGCCCTGACTTCTACGTTCTGCACGTGGATAGCCGCGCTCAGACCGGTATCCGGCGCGCTGATGGCCACCGTACCGTTGTTGCCCAAGTCCGAATCCGCGCTGATCCGGCTGGTCGAATCACGGATCAGCACCGCGTCACCGACCAGGTTGATATCAATGTGTCCGCCGTTGCCCTGATAAGCCGTCGCCAGTATTTGGCTATTCTTTAGGATCATCAGACCCACCTGATCGAGTGCGATGTTACCCCCGTTACCGTGCGCGCCGGCGCTGGCGGCGATTGAAGTGCTCTGCATCGTGATTGGGCTGTTACCGGCATCGACTGTGATGTTACCGCCCTGCGCCTGGCTCGCATCCGTTGTGATCTGGCCGCCGACGAGAGAGAACACCGGCGAGAATCCCGAAGAGATCGTGATATTGGCAGGGGACGTCGCCAGCGTCCCGCCGGAAATCTTCGCGGCGATAGTGGAATTGACGCTTTCGTATCCTGTGGAGGTAAGTTGAATTTGCCCAGCAGGTCCCGCACCGTCGTCCGTGGAAGTTGAGCTCGATATGATGGACCCACCATTCAACTGCAAAACGCCGCGCGCCGTCAGCGCTATCTCGCCAGCTGATCCGGTTCCGGCGGTGGAAGTGCTGATGTCCGTTCCGGCGATCGTTCGTCCTACGACGAGGTTGGACCCGGAAATGGTCACATTGCCACCTCGTCCACCACTCAAACCCACGCTGCTCGAGAGGCTCGAGTTCTGCAGGTTGATATCGCCGCTGGAATTGAGAGTGATCGCGCCAGCGTTCGCATTGACACCTGCAGCTTGCACGGCATCGCTGGACAGGGTGCTGTTACTCAACGTGACTGTGGCACCACTGACAATCGGCTGCGAAGTCACACCCGCCCCTCGGAGAAAACTGGCGGACCCCGGCGCCGACACCGTGCCGTCCGAAATCGAGATATCGCCGGCGCGCGCAGTTCCGGTGGTAGTAGTGGAAAGTGTCGAATCAGAGATGACAACGGAGACGGGACTGCCGCCGACGATGATATCCCCACCCCCGATACTGCCCGATGTATCGGCGCTGAGCTTGCTGGAGGTCACTGAAACCTCGTTCGTGCCGTCGAGTTTGATTTGAGCCGCCGTTGTCGGGCCCTGCTGCGACATTTGTGTCGTAGCGACCGTGGTGGCGATCTCCGCATTCTGAAGCTGCAGGATCCTGCCGCTCAGATTGATGTCGCCGGCAGCTCCCGAACGGGCATCGGCTGAAGTCGAAATCGAGGGGGTGCCAGAGGAATTTCCCACAACCTGGAGGGTTCCGTTGGCGGCCCGTGCTGTAATGCTTCCAGCGTTCGCAGTCGGGTTTGATATCGTGTTAGTAGCGGTCGATTGCACCTCGGCCGGTCCACTGAGCCGCAGCGCTGGCTGTGAGATCGTATCCGCTCCTGTGGCGATCAGCGACACGGTTCCGGCCGACCCCGACCCACCCTCTGTCGAAGCGGCCACAGTCCCGCCGATCATGTCAATCGAGAGTCCAGTAATCCCAATGGCACCTGCCCTGGCATTTCCCGTTGTCGCTGCCACTAGACTGCTGCCATTCAGAGCGATCGCTCCGCTCGAATCCAACGAGATGGCGGCGGCCGGAGAGTCTTCGAGCGAAGCCCCCGAACCTACACTCGTCTCCACCAACGCACCGTTCATGTCGATATTGACACCCCGTATGTTTATCGACCCTGCCGCACCCGCATTCGTTCCTGCAGCAGTCGATACGGAAGTACCGAGCTGCGCGTCACCGAGAACGCCGTCCACCTCGACGGTTCCCGCGTCCGCTTGCAACGTTACCGTGCCCGCTGCGGATCGCTGCAATACATTACCAACCTGTGAAGTCGACCCTTGCAACGCGTCTGAGCTGATTTGCGCACCTTGGTCTACGATCAATGCCGAGGAGCTTTCCGAAGTGCCCGCCGCACCCTGGGTGCCGGGCCCTGTCGCTTCCACTACAACATTCCCGGCAGTTCCGGGCCCCGTTGTTGCCGTACTCAACCTGCCGCCATGGATCGTGACAGAGCCGCCTTGTATAAAAATCTCACCCGCACCACCGATATCGGTCGTAGTCGATTCAATCACCGCGTGATCTATCACCAGGTCAGAGCTCGCCCTTACGGTGATATTGCCTGCGCCAGCCTGAGCGAACGCAGTAGATGTGCTCAGCGTAGAGCCGTTCGAAATCTGCATGCGCTGAGCATCGAGTTCGATGTCACCTGCCGTTGGTACCGCGCTGGTAGCGTACGCGGTGGCGTCTCCCGGATTGGGCGGGAGGTACTCCGAGGTCACCCGGGAAGTATCGCTGATCGACAGCAAGCCGTGGGGCGCACTCAACGTCACGTTCCCGGCGCTGCCGGCGCCTTGCGACGAAGAGTCGATCACTGAACGCGTGATAGTGATAGAGCCTTGCGAATTGAGACTGATGTTGCCCCCCATCGAAGGCAGGTCATCGCCGATTATCTGGGCCACGCTCGCGATCCTCGAATCGGCGACCGTGATGCCAGAGGCCGAAATGGTCAATGCCCCGCCGGTCGGAACGAATCCGATCCCGGTCGGGGGCCCGGCTGGCGCGGCGGGTACCGAAGTCGTCAGAACCGAATTGTTCCGAATGACAACCGCGCCGTCTGCTTCGATGGCAATATCGGCCGGAACGGGCCCCTCGCCGCTGATCGTTGAATGATCGATCACAATACCGGAATCCGCCGTGAAGGAGAGAACCGCAGGGGAGGCCCTGAATCCCCCTGCGCCGACCTGCACGTTGGAGCTGGTCATGCTGACCGTTCCTCCATGGATGACGAGGCGTCCCAGCGCAACCCACGGGTTATTCTGGGTGGCGAAGGCTCCAAGGGTCGAATTGTCGATGGACAACGAGTTGGAAGCTGATACAACTACAGCAGACCCAGTGACAGTCGAACCAGCGAGACGGATGTCTGTCCCGCCAACCTGCTCGATCTCACCATCCGCGTAGTTCACGTTATCCAACAGCACCTGCGTACCTTGAACATCCAACTGCTGATACATCTGGTTTGGAGCGGCCAGATTCTCCAGCGAGATAGTGCCGCCTCGCACTTGCAGCCCTGCAATGCCACCCCCTGAGGATGTCGCGGAGTCCACAGTCACATTCCGGCCCGCCAGTAGGATCTGCGGTGTGCAGAATGCCCCAAAAAAGCAACTCTGGACATAACCCAGCAGTGCATCTGTGATCGAGAGAGCTCCGGTTGTTGAACCGTCGAGGAAGCCAAAGGAGGCCGGGTTACTGACGATGAGGTTGACTGCAGTGCCGCCATTTGCGCCGGCATACCACCGATCGCCACTCCTGAACTGGACAAAGTCGGCAGTACCGAGCGCGAGGACACCGGGAACATCGATGACGGCGCCCTTACCGATCGTCAGGCCGGAAGGGTTGACGAACCAGAAGTTAGGGACCTCGGACCGCACTGTTCCGTTGATGGTGGTCGGGCTGCCGCCCGTGACGCGGGCGATAACGTTGAGGAGTCCTGCATTACCGCCGTTGGTGAACAGAGCCGTCTCACCGGAATCGATGTTGAAGGCCAGGAAGCTGTGGAAGAGATTGGCTCCCGCCAGATAGCCCTGCGACGGAGTGATCGTGAAAGTGTTTCCCAGGGCACTCAGGGAACCCGCAGTCGTGCCCGGCAGCGTGCCGTCGAAGCTGACCTGACCTGCAAGACAAAGGCGGCTCATCAGCAGACACAGAATCGCCGGGGTAACAATCAGACTTCTGGACAACCCCATGACCTGCAAGCCCTCCAACTGCACGGCGCGGATGCGGCCGATGTGGTCTACCGTTGGGCGCTGGGTAATTATTTGTGTTGCAGAACAACCCAACGTTGAAATCTTGTCTCATTCTCGCGCCGCGGGTATAAAAGGGCAAGGCTCGCGAAAGACGAGCGGTGCCGACTGACGGTCATGGAGTCTAAATAGAAGAACGATCTGATGGAGATCACGTGGTGCGCCGGCAGTTAACCCGAATTACGGCGTCAATTATCCTGTTCGCACTTGCAGGTTGTGGCGGCGGCGGAGGCAGCACCGACAACACGGTCGTTGCAACGGCGCAGCCAGCGGCGACCATCGCTGTCCCCGTCGGTAGCTCGCAAGCAGTGACCGTGGAATTCGCAACATCTGATGGCGCGAATGCCACCGGTTTTCAGCTCGCCGGATTCGCTTCCCTGCCTCCCGGGTGGAGTGCGCCCATATCCGCCCTCACCTGCCCCAGCGTCGCTGGAGGAAGCGGCTGCACACTGGATCTCACCTACAAACCGACGGGGGTCGATCTGGGTGCATTCACGCTGGACTATCAGTACACCGCGAACAATGGCACGGCGAAGACTGGTATTTTCACGATCAACTATGCCGCAACCTCGCACAACTCTGTTCTTGCCACCATTAGTCCGAACGCCTCCCTCATAGTCCCCATCGGTGCAACTCAGGACATGAACGTCTCGTTTACAACCGACGATGGCAATGCCGCCAGTTCGCTCACTGTCCAAACCGGGTCTACGCTACCACCCGGGTGGACCCTGAATGATTCCAGCAGCAATTGCGCAACGGTAACAGGTTTTCCCAGTTGTCTGCTGACTCTCAGCTACGCGCCAACTCGAGCAGCGAGCGGGGACATCAACATTCCTTACTCCTATTCGGATGACAGTGGAGCAGCAAAGACCGGCCAGATCCAGATCAGATACCAGGCAGTCGATGCTGCGCTGCGGCTGATTGCCGGTTCGGTCTCGGGCTCGAACGATGGACCCGCTGCAACCGCTCGATTCAACCATCCTCAAGGTCTGGCGCTCGATTCCACTGGCACTCTTTTCGTAGCCGATGCTTCCAGTGTTCGCAAGATTGCCCCGAACGGCCTGGTCACGACGCTCGCCGACGTGGGCGTCGAATCTGGTCTTCTATGGGGGGCAGCGCTGGATTCGCAAGGCAACGTCTTCACGACTACCCAGGCGGCCACCATCCTGGAAGTAACGCCCGCCGGAAACGTCGTTCCGGTGACCGGCGTACCTGATGTTTACACATCAAGCGACGGTCTGGCGGCTGTTGCAACCTTCAACGGACCCACAGGCATCGTGAGTAATGGACAAGGCGGCTTCCTGATAGCCGATGATACTATTCCGCGCCTCGCCCAGTTCCTGTACGTGGGCACGATCCGGGAGTTGTCATCGACCGGTGTTGTCACAACGATAGCGGGCGATGGGATCAGCACTACAGGCGACGGGCCCGCCTATTCCGCGGGTTTCAGCAACCCTACGGGTATCGCGCGCGACGCCGACGGAAATGTCTTTATCGCGGATTGGGGAAACGGTGCCATCAGAGAGATTTCTCGCGACGGTACCGTCAGCACCCTCGCCTCCTCGGCTGACGGATTCCATTCCCCGTCGGGCATAGCTCTGGACGGGCTGGGTAACATCTACGTGACCGATTCTGGTGACAATACGGTCCGCATGATCGACCCGATGCGCAATGTGAGCATCGTTGCGGGTGTGAGTGGCAAAACCGGCAATACCAACGGTCCCGCGTCCACGGCACTGTTCAATTTTGGCGGCGATAACACGACTCTGACCGGTATTGCCATCGATCAGGCGGGCAACATCTTCGTCGCAGATACGGGAAATGGAGAGATTCGTGAGATCACACAGGGAAATGTATCGACCTACGCCGGTCAGCCAACCGGCCAGAGCGGCGGCTCAGGCGCCACTGCCTTTCTTGCCGCGCAACACCTGACTGCAGACAACCTGGGAAATCTGTATGTTTCGGATACGTGCGTCGTCTACAAGATAACTTCCACTGGCAATGTTGCATTCTTCCCTGGAATTGCCGCCGCTGGTACCTGCCCCGGCGGGATCAAAATCGATGCGAACGGCAACCTGTACACCGCCTATCAATCCGCTGACACTATTCAGAAGATCGATCCTGCGGGGTCCATATCGACGATTGCCGGAGTCAGCGGCCAAAGTGGCGCAGTGGATGGGTCGGTACTAGTCGACCCGGGATCTTTCGACGGCACCAACATCGCGTTGGACGCCGTTGGAAACGTATACGTGACCAGCTCAGACAATACGATCCACAAAATAACTCCCACCGGGACGGCGACCATACTCGCCGGCGCTACGATGCTGGTCGGTGCCAGCAATGGATCCGGTCCGCAAGCGCAGTTCAACAACCCCCAGGGAATTGCCCTCGATGCGACTGGCAACATGTATGTCGCTGACAGCAACAACAACCTGATCCGTCGGATCGGGCCGGACGGGACAGTCTCGACCATCGCGGGGACACCCGGTGCAGTTGGTTCGGCAGATGGACCCGCGGCCGGCGCCACATTCGACGACCCAACGGGGGTCGCCACCGACGCTGCGGGAAATATCTATATCAGTGATCAGCGGAACTACACGATTCGAAAGATTGACACGTCGGGAAGGGTCAGTACGCTCGCGGGAAGTCCGGGAAATTCGGCTGAGCAGGACGGCCAAGGATCAGCCGCTCGCTTCCTGTCACCGACATCGATTGCAGCGGCCGCCGACGGATCCGTCTATGTAGCAGACACCGACACTGTCAATAACCAGGTGTTTATTCGGTTGATCTCTTCGGCGGCTGTCGTGCGGACGCTCACCGTGGTGGCGAATCTGGCTTTCGGCGGCTTGGCTGTCGATCGGCTGGGAAACCTGTACGCCGCGTTTGACTTTTCCGTCGTCGCGATATCGGCTTCCGGTCTAGTCAGTGTCATTGCCACTCCTGTATTTGGGGCGGGTCTGACAGTGGATGCAGCGGGTAACTTCTATCTCAGCGGCAGCAATTCGATCACTACGGTGACACCGAACGGTCAGGTGGGTGGTTTGAACATTCTGCCTGCTACCGTCCCACCTCAACCGCTCTTCAATTCTCCCAGCGACCTCGCCCTTGATGGCGCAGGCAATGTGTACGTGGCTGACACAGCTAATGACGTGATCCGGAAAATCACTCCATCGCGGGTTGTCACGACTTTGGCCGGGGCGCCGACGCAGGCAGGATCAGGCGATGGAACAGGCTCGGCCGCGCGATTTCGATCACCGCAGTCGATCGTCTCCGACGGCTCGGGCACGCTCTACGTCGCCGATCAGGGCAACCAAACCATACGCAAAATCACCGGCGACGGCACCGTGACCACGCTGGCAGGCTCCCCCGGTTATCCAGGATTTGCGGACGGCCCCGGCCGGATGGCGAAGTTCAACAGTCCCTCGGGACTCGCGCTCGACGGCGGCGGCACGCTCTACGTCGCGGATCAGGGTAATTCGGCCGTCCGCGCGATCGCACCAGATGGAACCGTTACCACGGTTTTAGCGAGGTCAGGAGCGGGCAAGCCGGCATTGCGCGGCGTATTACCTTCCAACATCGGACCCGTCAATGCAGTGGCCGTGCTTCCCAACAACAAACTCGCGGTTGTCTCCCAGACAGCGTTATTCGAAACGACCCAATAAAAAAAGAAATGAAAAACTGCAACCACTTGCCGTTCCATGCAGTCGCAGTCACCATTTTGCTGATGCAGTGTGTCGCCGCACCCATGACGGCGATGGCGGGCAACGCTGGGCCGGATTCCGGGATGGCCCTGGTCAAACGCGCCTGGGCCACCGCCGATGCACAGCTCACATCCGGACACCTGTCGGATGCCGAGAGGACACTTCGGACGGTTGCCGCTGAATCGATCACCATCGAACAGAAGTCCGTAACCGCGCTCCGCTTGGGAATCGTCCTGACCTCGATGGGGCGTGTAGACGAAGCTCGCTCCGAACTCGAACTCGCGACGCAATCAGACGCTGTCAGTCGCCAGAGACTCCTGTCGGCCAACGGGGTCCTCCTCGCTCGGTCCGGAGACTTCGATGGCGCGGAACGATTGTTCACGCAGGCAGCCGAAGCGGCCAACTCCCCGTTGGATCAGGCTACAGAGGAGCTGAATGCCATACGGGCTCGTCTGGACCGACATGAGCTCTCAGATCTCGAGCAACGCCTGCAGGCACTTTACCAGTTGGTATGGTCACTACCACCCAGTGAACGTACAGCCCAACTGTTGCTCGGAGTGGGTGATCTGCATCGCCGTGCGGTAACTGAGTTCCAGTTCTCTGCAGAATTGCGGGCTCCGGCTCACGAGGCGTTCCTGCGTGCTCGCGAATTCGCTCAAACCGCAGCAACGCGCGGCTACGCTACGGGTCTGCTCGGCGCGCTCTATCTCGACGAGGGACGATCCGCCGAGGCTCTCCGACTCACCTCCGAAGCAATATTCATCGCACAATCCGCCGCCCTGTCGGATCAACTGTACAGGTGGGAATGGCAAGCCGAACGCGCCCAGCGCAATCTCGGCAACTCCGCCGCCGCCGAGTCCTCCCTCGACCGGGCAGTCGGGGAGCTGGATCCGATCCGAAATGACGTGTTACGAAGCTCGCGGCAGGCTTTTCGAACGCTGATCGAACCGCTCTATCTGGACTCTGCCGACATAAAGTTACAGCGCGCGGGGCGCATGGTCGCCGGCAGTGACCAGCAGCGACTGTTGGGTGAGGTGCGCGATCGCCTGGAATCGCTCAAGCAGGCGGAGGTGCAGGATTACTTCGAGCGTGCCTGCCTGACCGCGAAGAGTGTTGCCGATACGGCATCACTGCCGCGCGATGCGGCAATCATCTATCCGATCATTCTCCCCGATCGACTCGAAGTGTTGATTGAGGCGGGTGGCAGCCTGCAACGCTTCGTCTCTCCAATCGGACGAGGCGAAATCACCACTGCCGTCCGCCGGGCGCGGTTGAGTTTCGAGCGCCCGAAATCGGGCCTCGAGTACCTGGAGCCCGCTCAGCAACTGTACCGCTGGATTCTGCAGCAGCCCGAGCCGTGGCTGCAGGCCCAGGGAATTCATACTCTGGTCTTCGTTCCATCCGGCCCGTTACGCACTATCCCACTGGGCGCGTTGCACGACGGTAAGCAGTTTGTCATCGAACAGTACTCCGTCGCGACGACCCCGGCGGTCAGCCTGTTGGTGGGCGCCGGCGCGCCGCCGATCAAGCGGGTGCTGGTCGGAGGGCTGGCCAAGAGCGTGCAGGGATTCCCTGAGCTGCCACGTGTGACAGATGAGATCAACAGTGTCGTGGCCAATTATCCCGGACAACCGCCGCTGCAGGATGAATCGTTTCAACGGGCGGCGATCCGGACCGGACTTTCTTCGCCCCACTTCACCGCCGTCCATCTGGCCACACACGGCGAAGTCACCGCGAACCACCGCGAGTCGTACTTGGTGACATTTGACGCTCGACTGACATTGGACAACCTGCAGGAAGACCTCGCAAAGCGCGGCGACAGCCCACTGGCCCTGCTCGTTCTGAGTGCGTGCCGCACTGCGGCAAGTGACGATCGGGCTGCACTTGGGCTGGCCGGTGTGGCCGTACAATCTGGAGCGCGGAGCGCGCTCGCATCGCTCTGGTACATCAGCGATGATGCCTCCGCGGCGTTGATGGCGAATTTCTACAGGGGATTGAAGGAGGGCCACCAGAGCAAGGCCGAAATCCTACGGCAAGCGCAACGCGCGCTGCTGCATGACCCCAGATACCAACATCCCGGATTCTGGGCGCCGTATCTGCTCATCGGTAACTGGACCTGACACGACGTGTTCCTCCCCCATTGCGGCTGACACATGCGTCAGGTCATTCTCCTCTGCCTGGCCTCGATTCCGTTCACTGTAACGGCACGGGAGCTTGGCAACGCGCAGAGCCCCAGCAACCCGAATGCACCTGCATATCCTCCACTGACGATTCCCGAGGAAATGCCTTTCCGCCTGCCGTCATTGCCGCCTCCTGCGAGCGGGGACTCACAACGCAGTCCAATCGCGCGGGACCTATCCGTATTCGTGAAAACAATACGGCTCGAGGACGCTACGGTCCTCACGCAGGCTCAGGCAGCGGTCATCACGCAGCCCTACGAAAACAAGCTGTTGGATGCCGCCGACTTTCAGGAGATCCGCGTAGCACTGACACAGTGGTATGTCTCACAGGGCTACGTGACCTCGGGAGTCCTGCTTCCGGACCAACAAGTCACCGCAGGAACCATCGTATTCAGGGCGGTCGAAGGCGAGCTGACGCGGATCGAGGTCACGGGTCGGCACACCCTTCGCTCACGATATGTAGTCGGGCGATTGCGCAGATTCATCCGCAAGCCGCTGAATGTGATCGAGCTGCAGAACGCACTCCGTTACCTGCAGCAGGATCCCAACATCCTGCGGCTGGATGCGCGGCTCGGCGCCGGTGAGCAACCCGGCCAGAGTGTCCTGCGGCTGCAACTCGAGGAGCAACCGCGGTTCAGCGCTGGCATTGAAACCGACAACCACAGGGCCAGCAGCACCGGCGCGAACCTGACCTCCGTCCTGCTGTCGGCCCGAGATATCGCGGGCTTCGGTGAGGAGTTGTTGGGATCGGTGGGTAGATCACAGGGCACCAACCTGGGCTCGGCGAGTCTCATGGTCCCTGTCGCTGCGCGCAACACGTCCGTCCAACTTTACTATGCACGCTCCGGGGCGGATATCATCGATAGTCCGTTCGAGGCGCTGGACATCACGAGCAGATTCGAAACCCGGGGCATCGACTCGAACATCCCCCTGATCGAGGACCTGCGCAACCGCTTTTCACTGGTCGCCGGCTTCGAATCGAATCGCAGCACCACCTACCTTCTCGGACAGCCCTTCTCGTTCTCTCCGGGTGCACAGAATGGACGGGCGGCAACCTCCGTCGGCATCGCTGGTATCGATTGGGTGGAGCACGGACAAACCCAGGCACTGGCATTGCGTCTGACCTACCGACACGGATTCAAGTGGCTGAATGCCACCGTGTTCGCTCCGCAGACTCCGCAGGACCTGCTCGAGAATCCCACCGGCGCCGATGGCCGATTCAATCTCGAGCGCGGACAGATCTCTTATATACAGCGGCTCAATGCGCTGCCGGGGCTCAGGTGGCTGCACGACCGCGCTCAGTTGGAATTGCGCGGCAGCGCCCAGATGAGCCAGTCACCGTTGATGACGTTGGAAAAACTTGCCATCGGAGGCGTAAGCACGGTCCGAGGATTTCCTGAAAATCTGCTCGTACGGGATAACGGGGCGGCGGGCACCGTCGAGCTGCAACTGCCGCTACCCGGCTATCGACCGACTCCGAGTCTCCTCAATGCGGTGATTGTGGAGTTTGTCGACTACGGGCGGTCCTGGGACCGACGTAACACGGCTCCCGGCTCGCAGGTTGTGGATACGACGATTCCACGATTCATCGCAAGCGCTGGGCTCGGGGCCCTGTATCAGCCCTGTAGTGGACTGGATGCCCAGCTTTACTGGGGGCGCGGTATAGCTAACAACTTCCACGGGGACGACCCGCGCATCAACCGCAAAAACGACCTCCAGGCGCGGGGCATTCACTATGCGGTGTCATACACATACAAATGGTGAGAGGGTCCGAACTCGCAGCCACCCCCGATGCGGACAACGAGAGCGCAATGCCAATGTTTTCCCTCATACCAGCCAACGTAGCACCCACCACAGGCCAAACTCTTCTGCGGAGAATTCCCCATGACCGATTGGCGCCAGTGCGGGACTCCAGGCAGTCTCGTGTCGTCGCTTCAAATTCAGCATTGAATTGAGAAACTCTGCACGCGTTTGCTGCCGCGTGGCGGTTGATCAAATCGCGATGACTTTAACGATTTTTTCGCTGGATCTTCCGCCTTCCGCTGCACGTGGCTCACTGTGTGGATCGGTCTGGAAACAACCCTGGCATCCAGCGCGAGGCCAGCGTTCGGGACGTAGGTGTCGCAGGTTCAAATCCTGTCATCGAAATTTCCTGCATCCACTGAAGGCTACTGAGCGCAGTGGAGACCTGCCCAACCCAGGTGGCCGCCTGCTCGCGTTCGCGTCGACTGCAACCGACCGAATCGCTACGTGACCGCACGGGACGCAAGCATCTATACCGATGCCGGCCTCAGGACCTCGTACAACAATAGACTGCCGGCCACTGCGGCATTGAGAGAGTCAAGGTGATCCTGCATGGGGATGCGCACCAACCGATCACAAAGAGCGCGCTGTTCAGCAGTGAGCCCGCGTCGTTCCTCACCTATCATCAGCATTACACGCGCGCCGTAGTGTGTTCGGTTAAACAACACTTCGCCGTCGGGAGAGGCGCCGATCACCTGAACGCAATGCTCCTGAGTCCACCGGCGGAGGTTCGTCACGTTTGTGCGTACGAGAGGCAATCCGAATATCGCGCCCATGCTTGCGCGCACGGCCTGCGGGTGGAAGGTGTCCGAGCCATCGCCCAGAAAGAAGAAGCCAGCGGCACCGGCAGCGCAAGCCGAGCGCATGAGTGTACCCAAATTCCCGGGCGTGCGGATTTGACCAACCGCCATCCAACACGCGCGATCATGGACCGAGACCTGTTCGAGACCAACGAACTTCTGCCGCAGAATTGCACCAACTCCCGAAGCGCGCGGCGCACACGAAATGGATCGAAACTGCTCGGGTGTAACCCGACAGTACGGGGTGTTACTACGCTTGAGGCTCCGTACCCATTTGCGCGCCACCGGCGCAATGAGCAACCGCTCGCTGTACACGATGGTTTGCACTGACCAGCCGTGGTCAACGGCCGTGATGAAGTTCCGGATACCCTCAATAAAGATGCATCCAGACGCCTCGCGCGTTCGCCTGTCAGCGATCAATGAGCGGATCAGTGAGAAGGTCGGGCCGGTGTCGAGCGACCACTGATCGTTCGTCTCGTCAGCGGCCATACTCCTCTGGCCGGGTCGGCCAGCACAGATAAACCGGGAAAATGTATTCCATATAGCACTGCAGCGTGGCTGCGATTTGCCTGGCAGGCGTTCGTGAAAATCATAGTCACCGCCGTGCGAAATCACAACCAGGCGAACCAATTCCCCGAAGAGTCATTGGAACGCCGGGCCACGACTGCGTAAGACCGGCACGACGAACGGTCACCGTGGCTGCGGACGCCACGCAATCACGCCTGCCGTCCGCGCTCGCACTTCGGGCGAAGCCAAACTCGTCGCGACTGCCTCGTAGCCCGGAGCGCCGGGATGGGGAGCGACACGACTGGGTGGACCGTGATTGGCAGGGCAAAGAAGAATTGCCTCATCCGCGTCAATGGCGGCCAGATCCAAGATCGCCGAAGAGCGCGTCATCAGGAAGAGAGGACGCGCGCCAGCCTTGGCGCGTTGGCGGAGGTGCGCTATCAGCGCTTCCTGCGTAGGCTCATCCAGCCCCTGCTCCACCATATCGACAACCACAACGGCCGTCCCCTCAGCTTCCAAGCCGACGAGGAGAGCAATCAAGGCGTTCGATGCTGCAGCCCCCTCATCGGCGAGCCATGCCAGAGTCTGATCAACCCGCAATTTGAGAGCCGGATCGGCGTCGAGTCGGGCTGCAGCTACTGCGCCACTTTCTTCCAACCTCTCCAGGCCCAGGAAGACGGCGTTGGGCAGAACCTCAGCCAGGCGCAGAGCCAGCCGTGTCTTGCCGCTTCCCAGAGAGCCGACGATATACGTGATGGGTCGGATGTCGCTGAGCTCAAACCGCTCCCCGCCCCAAGGCCAGGGAAGATCGAAGGCGACATTGAATTCGGCAAACCGCCTCAGCAGGGGCGCCAGTTCTGCGGCGCGGGGCACCTGACCTCGGGCGAGGTGCGCCCGAAAACTCCGGACCTTGGCCATCGTATTCACGAGCTTGCTAACTTCACCTTCGAGTGTCGCTTCGTGCGCAGTCAGTGCGAGCTCCAAACTTTCTGAGTCACCTTCCAACACTCGCGCCACCTGGGAGAGGCTAAGGCCCAGCGCACGGAGGGCCACAATCTCGTCGGCTCGAGCCATCTCGTCGGGACCATAGAGCCGGTATCCGGCCGCCGTCCGGGCTGGAGCGAGCAAGCCTCTTTCCTCATACACACGCAGGGCTTTGGTCGAGACGCGAAGCCGCCTAGCCGCTTCTGAAGCACTCAACAAAGGAGCGGATGGACTCACGAGTCACCTCTCGGTTTGCGAAACGCCGTCGTTATGAGGGCGGCCCCAGGGGCCGAGTCAATGGTATTCGTGTAGCGTGGCGCGTGTCCCCGCCCTCGTTCGACGGTCATCTGACGCGGATACGGACGCCGATTGCAGGAACAGCGCAAATCCCTTCACCCCGACCACTGATTTTCCTATCTATTTTGCCCTCGACGGCGGCTGTTTCTGCCATTTGGTCTCAGGTCCGAAATTGTTTGGTCCCAGATTCGGTCCCAGTTTCCTGATGCGAGGTGAGTTGCGTCGTTTGAAGACGCTGGGCACGTCGGCCGGGATTGTTGCGAGACAAACGCCAATCGTTACGGCGCCTAGAGCGACTGCAAGTAACTCTCGATCATCTCGCGCGCGATCCACCGCGCATCCTGTATTGCTGGTGTTTTCGATCTTTTTTCTTGCCCGGACTGTTCCTAACCATCACGGCTCGACGATTGCTGCCAGCAGCGGTGCCGCGAAGTCCATCGGCTGACTTTCGTTGAATCCATGGTCAAGACTGATGCAATAGCGGAAGTAACCGCCATTTTTCGGCCAACCGGAAACTGGTCGGTGCATCTCGGGCCGCCAAGCGTATTGCCAAGGGTCGTACGGTGGCAAAGCGATTGCCCAGCACTGGACCGGCGTATGGGGATGCTTGCCAGTTGTGCGGGTGCACTGACGATGACGGCGCTCGAAGAGCGAGGCATCAACACCCATGTAATTCGTGTAACCGCACAGCGGTCGCGTTGGGAACCGAGTTTAAACACTCCACCGCGGGCAGTGATCAAAATCTCAGTCGAGAGTGAAGCGGACCAACGAATGGCTCAAGCATGTTGCGACGCTCGCCTACGAGCCCACCCACTGCCACGGCATAGCGACCACGATGGCCTCGTAACGCAGGTGCTCGCAGCCGCGGATCTCTTGCGGATGGGGCTCCGCGACACTTTCAGACCGGGTACGGCCCCTTGGCAAACACCTCGACGTGGTAGCCCTTTGAACCCACCGCCCGCGCCAAGGGACTCAGGAAATCCTCGCCACGGTGCAAACTCCCAACGACTGAGTTGAAATCGTACTGCGGCTGCCATCCCAGCCGGGCCCGGGCCAGTTCGTTGACGTACACGCGGTCTATTGTTGGCGCCATCGACCAGCCACGCCGGCGATACTCCGCCTCGTAGCCTGGAGAGTATCGTCGTACTACGGCCGGGGCGTCGGTCCGCAGTTGCTGCAGATCGGCACGGGTAAACGGCGTGGTAGCGCTGATAATGTAGCGGCCAAATCCAATCTCAGGCGCCCGCTCCATCGCCAACCTGTGCGCGCTGACAATGTCCTCGACGTCTGCCCGCCGATAGAGCAATTCGTTGGCCTTCAGGTTGGCATCGTCAAAAGTCTCCCGCACGCCCACGTCGTCGTCCTGCTCTGGGAAAAAACGTGACGTTCTGAGGATGATGCACGGCAGCCCGGCGGTACGGTGAAACAGCTCGCACAGGTTTTCGGCCGCGAGCTTTGTAATGCCGTAGATGTTCTTGGGCACCGGAACGACGTCCTCGGTGATCCAGGCTGCGGGCGCGCCTTCCGGTGGTATGAGCGCGCAGCCGAAAGTGCTGGTGGTGCTCGTATAGATGAACGACTTGACGCCTGCCGCAACCGCCTCCTCCAGCAGATTCAAAGTGCCGCTGATGTTGGTGTCGACGAAAGCCTGGCGCGAGTGAGTCACGACGTGCGGCTTGTGCAGTGTGGCGGTATGCAGAACGGCGTCGACACCCTGCATGCATCGCCTGACGAAGGCCCGCTCGGTAATCGAGCCCACCTGGTGCGTTACAGGCGATCTCTTGATGTCGAGGCCGATTGCCTCATGGTCGGAGCGCTGGAGAGTCAACATCAGCGCCTCGCCCAGGTGGCCTGCGCTGCCGGTAACCAAAATTCTCATGTTTCGCGCCGGTCCCCCAGCAGATCAACGTAGCCGCCCTCGATCAGCTGTGAGCGCTCGATGCCGAGGCTCGCCAGAAGCTGGTCGGCTTCGCGGACGCCCGCTTCGATTGGCTCGTTGTCTTCGAGCACCACTTCGAGCTCCAGGAAGTGCCCTAACCCGGATACCCTGTCGAGATGTATGCGTGTCCTTCCAGCCAGGAAGAGCGTACGGTGCTTCTCTACATGGCCCGTCCGGCCATAGGCCAACGTCAGCGACTCCCGCAGTACCTCGGGCGCCGTCGTTGGCGAGAGCAGATAGAAGGACTCCTTGGGCCCCTGCTCGTCGGCACGGCGATAAAAGATGAGCTGCCCCTCGCTCTTGGAGGCTGAGGCGCCCCCGAACATCCGCAGTTTCAGCCTTCCGGTATTGCACGCAAAATAAGTGTCGTCCTGGCGTATGTCGAAGGGGCCCTGGTCGGCAACGGTTTGTACCTTCGGCAAGAGCGCCTCGACACTCGTAATGCGCGCCTTGATCTCGACGTTTCTAGACACGCTTGCTAACTCCCGGCACGCCTGCTTGTGACCGATGGCGCGCCGAATGTGTCAGACTGCGCCACCCGTTTTCAAGCCCACAAGCATTCGTGACGCTGCCCAGCCCCTCACCCGCCATCGAGAAAGTCTATATCTCCGCGGATTCGCTGCTGCGCGATTCGATGGAGCTCGCCATGCGGATCGTGCGCAGCGGCTTCAAACCCACCTTCCTGGTCGCCATCTGGCGGGGCGGCGCCCCGATCGGCATCGCCGTCCAGGAGACACTCGAGTATCACGGCATTCATGCCGATCACATCGCCATCCGGACGTCTTCCTACACGGGTATCGATAAGCAATTGACGACCGTTCGGGTCCACGCGCTGGACTACCTCGTCTCCCGCCTGTCGTACGAAGACGAGCTACTTGTCATCGACGACGTGTTCGATTCCGGCCGCAGCCTCGAAGCCGTGGTCGACGAGCTCAAGCGACGCTGCCGGCGCAACCTGCCGGAGAAGATCCGCATTGCCACGGTCTACTACAAACCGGAGCGCAATCGCACCTCGCTCGTACCCGACTATTACGTCCGGGCGACGAACAGCTGGCTCGTCTTCCCGCACGAGATCCAGGGTCTGACGCGCGAAGAGATCCTGGCGAACAAGCCGCTCGACGCGAGTTTCTTCGAGAAATAGGTCGGCGCGCCCCGTGGGCCTGGCACGCGCAGGTTCTGTCGCTCAGGTCGCCCTGTTCTCCAGCGCACGGATTTTCTGCAGCCAGACGTCCTTTTCGGACGCAGCCAGGAAAGACGCCTCGATCGAATTGGAGGCCAGTTGGGCTATGTCGCCCCTGGACAGGCCGAGCGCACGGTACACGGCGAGATAGTTCTCTCCGATGTAGCCGCCGAAGTACGCCGGATCATCCGAGTTCACGGTTACACACAGGCCACGCTCCAGCAACCGTTTGAGATTGTGGTCCTCAATACGGTCGAAGACTCGTAGCTTCACGTTAGATAGGGGGCACATCGTGAGCGGCACGCGATCTTGCGCCAAGCGCGAGACCAGGTCGGGATCCTCTTCGCAGCGCACGCCGTGATCAACGCGCTTCACCTGGAGCAGATCGAGAGCCTCGGAAATGTAACCGGGCGGCCCCTCCTCGCCTGCGTGCGCGACGGTCAAAAAACCTTCGCGTCGTGCCTTTTCGAATACCGAGGCAAATTTGGCGGGGGGATGACCTGCTTCCGAAGAGTCCAGCCCGACCGCCGCAATCGCATCTGCATGTGGAAGCGCCTGCTCGAGAGTCTGCATGGCGTCCTCGGCACTCAGATGCCGCAAAAAGCAGAGTATGAGGCGATGTGTGATCCCGAGGGCCCGCCCCGTGTCGGTCAGCGCTCGACTGATACCGCCGATGACGACATCAAACGGCACTCCGCGGGCGGTGTGTGTCTGTGGATCAAAGAAAATCTCCACGTGCACGACGCCGTCTGCGTGGGCTTTGTGCAAATAGGCCGACGTGAGCGCATGGAAGTCGCTCTCGTCGCGAAGCACTTGCGCACCCGCGTAATACACATCCAGGAACGATTGCAAATCGGAGAAGCGGTACGCTTCGCGCAGGGCCTCGACCGAAGGGTATGGGAGAGCTAACCCGTGTTTGCGCGCAAGCTCGAACACCATCTCCGGCTCGAGCGTGCCCTCGATGTGCAAATGCAATTCAGCCTTGGGCATTGCACGGACGAAGTCCTCGATCGAGTTCATGGGCGAGCACCGTAGCACGAATCCGCAGCGCAGTGCGTAATAGCGTGCACAATCTGCGCCAGGATTGTAGACAATCGGGCTGACGCATATGCTAGGCCGACATGGGCAAGCTTACGACGCATGTGCTGAACCTCGCAGCGGGCATCCCCGCCGCAGGCATGCGTATTGAGCTTCACGACGCCGATACCAGTCCACCACGCCTGTTGGCACAGGAACGTACGAATGGAGATGGGCGTTGCGCGAGGTCTCTTCTGGAGGGCGGCTTTCTGCGCGTCGGTCGCTATACGTTGACGTTCCACGTTGCAGAATATTTCCGCTCAACAGGTACGCAGCTGTCTGAGCCGCCCTTCCTCGACGAGGTGGTGGTTCATTTCGGCATCGCCAATCCCGAACAGAACTACCACGTCCCCTTGTTGGTATCGCCCTGGAGTTATTCCACCTATCGAGGCAGCTGACTGACCTGATTTCATGAGTACAGCGTCCTCAAGTGTGCGGTTCATTCTCGACGGCGAGGTCGTCAGCGTTTCAGGTCTGCCGCCTACAGTGACCGTGCTCGAATATCTGCGCACTGTGGCCGGTCGCACAGGTACGAAGGAAGGATGTGCGGAAGGCGACTGCGGGGCGTGCACGGTCGTTCTGGGAGAGCTTGCCGCAGATGGCCGGACTGTTGATTACCGCGCGATCAATTCCTGTATCCGCTTCCTGCCGACCATCGACGGCAAGGAGTTGGTCACGGTGGAAAGCCTCCAGGACGCGGATGGTGAGCTGCATCCCGTGCAGCGCGCGATGGTCCAGTGCCATGGCTCACAGTGCGGCTTTTGCACTCCAGGGTTCGTGATGTCCCTGTTCGCCCTGTATCTCGACCTGGACCGAGGACCGCAGGAGTTACCTACGCCGCCGCCCGAGCGCGAAGACGTGATCACAGCCCTTTCCGGCAATCTGTGTCGCTGTACGGGCTACCGCCCGATTATCGACGCCGGACGTCGCATGTCGGAGTATCCGGCGCCAAAGCACTGGAGCCGCGATGAAGCGCAATCCCCGGACCGGGTGAAAAGACTTCTCGCACTTCAGCGGACGGCACCGCAGTCCGCTCTACGCTTTTCGGGGTTCCATGCGCCGCTCACCGTGGACGAGCTGGCCTCAGCGCTGATAGCAGCTCCGGACTCCCTTCTTCTCGCGGGCGGAACTGACATCGGGCTATGGACGACCAAACACCTGCGTGACTTGCCGCCGATCATCTATCTGGGCGCGATCGCGGAGCTGCAGGAAATCCGGAATACCGACGCCGGATTGCGTATCTGTGCAGGTGTATCGCTGAGCGCAGCCTGGTCTGCACTGGTGGCGCAACACCCGGCGCTTGCGGAGCAGGCACGACGATTCGCATCTCCGCCGGTGTGCAATTCCGGCACTCTGTGCGGAAATATCGCCAATGGCTCGCCGATCGGCGATTCAATGCCTGCTCTCATTGCATTGGGCGCAGAGGTGGAGCTGCGTCACGGTACCCGCTATCGGCGGATCCCGCTGGAACGCCTGTACCTGGGTTACCAGATGAAGGATCTGCAACGCGGCGAATTTGTGGTCAGCGTTGTTGTCCCCCCACCAAAGCCAGGACGGTTCTTCGCCAGCTACAAGCTCGCGAAGCGTATCGACCAGGACATCTCCGGTGTCTGCGCGGCATTTGCAGTGGAAGTGTCTGGTGGACGAGTCATGGACGCTCGACTCGCGTACGGCGGCATGTCAACTATTCCCGCGCGCGCTGCGAATGCCGAGAAAACTCTGGTCGGACAGCCGTGGTCCGAGGCGACAATCGATTCGGCTATCGACGCCCTCTCTGTCGATTTCACTCCACTGACCGACGCACGCGCGAGCCAAGCCTATCGCCTCAAGGCAGCTGGCAACCTATTGCGACGCTTCTACCTGCAGCAGGTTCCAACTCCGCCGATTCTGCGGGTGACCGACCCGACAGCCCATGTGGGATTCACGTGATCGGCGAGCCTCATCCGCACGACAGTGCGCACCTGCATGTCACCGGCGAGGCGCTCTATTGTGACGACATAGCGTTACCACCGGCCACCCTGCATGCTGCTTTTGGTATCAGCAGCATTCCCCACGGCCGAATTCGCGACCTTGACCTGGCCGCCGTCGCCGCGGCCCCCGGCGTTATAAGCATCGCGGGACCCGCAGATATCCCCGGCGAGAATAACTACGGGGGAGCCGTACACGACGACCCGATCTTCGCGGATAACTTGGTGCAGCATACAGGCCAGCCTGTATTTGCAGTTGCCGCAACTTCCTACGCGGCGGCACGCAGAGCCGCGCGCCTGGCGCGAGTGACGTACGACGAGCTGCCCGCGATACTCGATATTCGCGCAGCACTGGCGGCCGAGAGCTATGTTCTGCCGAGCCGCACGCTCGTACGGGGCACGCCGGGGACGGTCCTTGCCGGTTCGGCGCATCGGCTACAGGGAACCGTGCAAATGGGTGGCCAGGATCACTTCTATCTGGAGGGCCAGATTGCCGTCGCGATTCCGCAGGAAGACGGGGCGATGCTGATTCACAGCTCGACTCAACACCCGACGGAAGTGCAACACATCGTTGCGCATGCTCTGGGTATTCACGCGCACGGGGTTACCGTCCAGTGTCGTCGCATGGGTGGCGGATTTGGCGGTAAGGAAAGCCAGCCAGCGCTCATCGCTGCGGCTGCGGCGGTCCTTGCGGCAAAGACAGATCGCCCGGTCAAACTACGCCTCGATCGGGATGCCGACATGATCATGACCGGGAAGCGTCATGATTTCCTTGCAGACTACGACGTCGGCTTCGATGCCCAGGGGCGCATCCAGGCACTGACAGTCATGCTGGCGTCACGGTGCGGCTATTCCGCAGACCTATCCGGTCCTGTGAATGACCGGGCGGTCACTCATCTGGACAACGCTTACTTTCTCGAGCATGTCGAGATCATCTCGCATCGATGCAAGACCCACACCGTATCCAACACTGCCTTTCGCGGCTTTGGCGGTCCGCAAGGGATGATGGTGATCGAGCTGATTCTCGATGACATCGCACGCACATTGGGTCTCGACCCACTGGATGTGCGTCGCGCAAACTTCTACGGCGTAGCGCACCGAAACGTGACGCACTACGGCCAAACGGTCGAAGACAACATTATTCACGACATCGTGGATCGGCTCGAGGCCGAGAGCGAGTATCGTGATCGCCGGAAAGTTATTGCGGACTGGAACAGGCACAATCCCGTCGTGAAGCGCGGACTCGCGCTGACTCCCGTGAAGTTCGGCATCTCGTTCACTGCAACGCACTTCAACCAGGCCGGGGCGCTGCTGCACGTCTACAACGACGGAACCGTGCTATTGAATCACGGCGGCACCGAAATGGGCCAGGGACTGCACATCAAAGTAGCGCAGGTTGTCGCCGCCGAGCTCGGCGTGCCGCTATCCGCCATTCGCGTCACGACGACCGACACCAGCAAAGTGCCCAATACTTCAGCGACCGCGGCCTCATCGGGCTCCGACCTCAACGGGATGGCTGCGCAAGCGGCAGCCCGCACGATTCGGCAGCGCCTCGTTGAGTATGCGTGCGAGGCACACGGGATCGATGCCAGCCAGGTGCGCTTCGAGCACGGACAGGTTCACATTGGCGCACGCACCACCAGCTTTGGCGATTTCGTTCGTGACGCCTACACGGCGCGCATTTCCCTCTCCGCCACGGGTTATTACCGGACTCCGAGGATCCACTGGGATCGCACGACGCTGATCGGCCACCCGTTCTTCTACTTCGCCTATGGAGCAGCAGTTGCGGAGGTCGCGGTGGACATCCTGACCGGAGAAACGCGACTGTTGCGAGTCGATATTCTGCACGATGTTGGCACGTCTCTGAACCCCGCAATCGACCGCGGGCAAATCGAGGGTGGCTTCCTCCAGGGTGTCGGCTGGCTTACTTCCGAGGAGTTATGGTGGGACGCCAAGGGAACGCTGCAGACGCACGCGCCCTCGACATACAAGATTCCAACCGCAAGCGATTGGCCTGCCCATTCAACTGTCACAATACTCGAGCGCTCGCCGAATCGGGCGGACACGATCTACAGGTCCAAGGCTGTAGGAGAGCCCCCGTTGATGCTCGCGATGTCGGTATTTCACGCCATTCGCGACGCGTGTGCAGCGTGCGGTCCGACGAAGACGATGCCGCAGCTCACGGCCCCGGCGACACCGGAGTCGGTGCTTCGTGCCATCGACAGTGTGATTCGGAGTCACGCATGACAATAGTGACTGCCAGCGATGACCCGCGTATCAATACACAAGGGGTTTGGCTTCGTCCCCTGAGTGACAGCTGGCCACGGGCGGTATGCCGTCTGCTCGAGGCGGGCGAGCCGGTTGTCATCCGTGCGCTGATAGCCGAAGTGCGGGGGTCCGCTCCGCGTGAGCCGGGTGCGTGCATGCTGGTTTCCCAAGGCGGGACGTACGGAACGATTGGTGGAGGCAACCTGGAGTGGCAGGCAATGCGGACTGCTCAGTCGCTTCTCGCGTGCGGTATCCGCTCTGTGCAAATCCGCCGTCTCGTGTTGGGTCGGGAGTTGAGCCAATGCTGCGGCGGTGTCGTGCAGTTGTGGCTGGAGCGCTTCACGCCAGAGGACCTGCCGTTTCTGCGCCGGGCAGCGCACGCAGATCCGCGTGACCCGGTTACCGCGATTGTGACGGAGATCTCCGGTCAAGGTGTCGTCCGCAAACTGCTCCGGCACAGTTGCATTCAACCTCGCTTGCGATTCTCGTCGACGAGCGACGACAGCGCGACCTTGCTGGAGCCCATTGCAGCGGACCGTGCGACATTGTGGTTATACGGCGCGGGCCACGTGGCACAGGCATTCATTCGCCTCGTGGCCGAGCTGCCATTCGAGGTAACCTGGGTCGATTCACGAGCAGAGCTGTTGCCTGCTCCGTTGTCGGACAACATACATCCGCTGTGTGTACGAGCACCCACCAACACCGTCACCTCGGCGCCAGCCGGCGCGCGTTTTCTCGTGATGACCCACGATCATGCGCTGGACTATGCGTTGTGCCGGAAGATCCTCGAGCGCAATGACTTCGCGTGGCTCGGGTTGATCGGTTCGAAGAGCAAGGCAGCGCGATTCCGATCGCGGTTGGCGCGGGACGGGATTGCGCCCGAAACGATTGCACGGCTCGTCTGCCCGATCGGCGTTGCGGGAGTCAACAGCAAGTGGCCGGCTGCCATCGCGGTGGCCGTGACGGCGCAGCTGCTGCAGGGCCTCGAGTCCCCCGAGCAGAGGCCCTCACTGGACGGCGCTGCCGCCGCGGTCGGCTCGCACGATTCAGCTGCCGCCGCGGACCTACATGCGGCCGCTACGTCTGCGCCCCCCCTCGATGCCTGCACCTCCCCCGACTGTGCCGCCTGCCTGACGGCACGCAGGTCCGCTGAGCCATGAGCGCCTATCTGCTGGAATGGCTCAGCCTCCTCGGTCGATGGCTGCACCTCGTGGCCGGAATCGCCTGGATCGGCTCATCCTTCTATTTCATCTGGCTCGACAATCACCTCGTAGCACCCACCGACCCGGCACTGGCTCGGCGCGGTGTCGCTGGCGAGTTGTGGTCCGTGCACGGCGGCGGTTTCTACAACGCGCACAAGTACCGTGTGGCACCCGAGACGCTGCCACCCGTGCTTCACTGGTTCTACTGGGAAGCCTATACCACCTTCCTTTCCGGGTTCTTTCTGCTGTGCCTCCTCTACTACGGCCAAGCGGAGGTGTACCTGATCGACCCAACAGTGTCGGCCGTGTCGAAACCCGCGGCCATTGCCATCGGCATCGCATTTCTCATCGGCGGTTGGTTGATCTACGACGGCCTGTGCCGCTCGCCGCTAGGCCGAAACGCGAAGGCGCTCGCCGTTGCGCTCACTGTGCTGCTGTCAGCGGCCGCGTGGGCTCTGTGCCAACTTTTCAGCGGACGAGGCGCCTACATGGAGTTCGGCGCAATGCTCGGCACGATCATGGTGGCGAACGTGTTTTTCGTCATCATTCCTGGTCAGCGCGAGCTCGTGCGAGCCAAACAGGAGGGACGCGAGCCTGACCCCAAGCACGGAATCGCAGGCAAGCTGCGTTCCACGCACAACACCTATTTCACGCTGCCCGTGTTGTTTGTGATGATCAGTCACCACTATGCGATGACCTACGGAGCGCGCGAGAACTGGCTGGTGCTGATCGCGATCTGTGCTGCCGGTGTTTCGATGCGCCTCTATTTTGTCGCACGTCACAAAGCTCACGAACGTAACGGCCGCACGTCGCTGCTCCCGGCTGCCCTGGGCCTGCTGACGCTGGCCGGTGTTGCGTTCGCCCTGATGCCGCAGCCCCGGGGAGCAGATGCACAGCGCGGTCTCGCTGCCAACAGCGGCTTCGTACGTGTCCAGGCCATCGTTGCCCAGCGGTGCATCAGCTGTCACTCACCCCACCCGACCCAATCGGGATTCACAGCCGCTCCCAACGGTCTGTTGCTCGATACTCCCGAGCGCATCCTGGCGCACACCGAGCAGATGCGTCAGCAGATCGCTACGCGCGCCATGCCCTTGGGCAACATTACCGGCATCACCGAAGAAGAGCGAACCGAAATGCTAACTTGGATCGACCGTGGCGCCCCGCACTGACTCCGCGCAACCGCGCGCGCATCGGGGAGCCATCCTCCACTTCCGTTCCGACCCCGGCGCGGGTGACGATCCCGGCAGTTTCGAGTTTCTCGACGATGGACTGCTCGTCACACGTGACGGCCACATAGCGGCGATAGGCCCAGCTCAGGAGTTGCTGCCCAATCTGCCGGCAGACCTGGAGGTCGTAGGTCACGCCGACAGCATCCTCATGCCTGGCTTCGTCGATACGCACATCCACTACCCGCAGACTGACGTTATCGGTTCGGGCGGGCGACAGCTGCTGGATTGGTTGCAGAACTACACGTTTCCAGCTGAGCGGCGCTTCTCGGACCCTGTGTACGCACGGGGAGTTGCCGAGTTGTTCCTTGACGAGCTCGTACGCAATGGAACAACAACCGCAATGGTGTTCTGCACGGTCCATAGAGCGTCCGTAGACGCCTTCTTCCAGTCGGCGGCCGCACGGAGCATGCGCATGGTCGCAGGCAAAATCCTGATGGATCGCAACAGCCCCGAATATCTGTGTGACACCGTAGCCACCGGCGAGCACGACTCACGCGAGTTGATTCAGAAGTGGCACGGCCACGAGCGTCTGTCGTACGCAATCACCCCTCGCTCCGCAATCACTTCCTCCGAGGCACAATTGCAGAGTGCGGGCCAACTCGCGAAGCAGTTCCCGGACGCTCTCATTCAAACCCACGTGGCGGAAAATCTCGAGGAAATTGCCTGGGTAAAGCAACTGTTTCCGCAGGCCCGCAGCTATCTCGACGTGTACGACAGCTATGGGTTGATCCGCGACCGCGCGATTTACGCCCACTGCATTCACCTGGATCAGGCCGACCGCGCGCGGATTTCGCAGTCCGGTGCCGCTGCAGCCTTCTGCCCCGCTTCCAATCTCTATCTGGGCAGCGGGCTGTTTGACATAGCTGCCGCGGATGCCTCTGGCATGCGGTTTTCGATAGCAACCGACGTTGGCGGAGGCAACAACTTCAGCATGCTGCGCACCCTCGGCGACGCTTACAAAATTGCCCAACTCTCGCATCAGCACCTGTCCCCTTTGCGCGCGTTCTATCTCGCGACTCTGGGCGGCGCCCGTGCTCTGGGCCTCGACGATAGGATCGGACGATTCGCGGTGGGTGCAGAGGCGGACTTCATCGTCCTTAACCTGCGTGCGACACCGTTGATCGCTCGCCGCACGGCGCAGTCGCGCACGCTGGCCGAGAAGCTGTTGGTGCTAATGGCATTGGGTGATGATCGAGTCGTCGCTAATACCTACGTTCTCGGTCGTGAGGTCAGCGTCGCGTGACAACAACCGCCTCCAAGCAGGGGAAACGCGCGAACGGGTCGCCTGCACCCGCCAAGGGCAGGACAGGACGCGTGATGCCAGCATTGCCACGGAGCGCGATTTCGAAGTCCCGGAGGCAACGCCGCAACGGCACAAATGGCGCCAACATCGACGGAGTCTACGAGCAGATCTGGTCGGCAATCATCGACAACAGCTTGCCGCCCGAGACGCGCCTCGTTGAGGAGCGTCTGTGCGAAATCTTCGGTCTCGGGCGCACGCATCTGCGCCAGGTACTGCAACGCCTGGCCCATGAGCGCGTGGTGACCCTGATGCCCAATCGCGGTGCCATAGTCTCCAAGCCGTCAATACGCGAAGCTCGCGAGGTATTCGCAGCGCGGCGGGTGTTGGAAGCCGGCACCGTCGCTGGCTTCATCGAGTCTGCCAGCCGCACGGACTGCAAGCGAATCCACGACCACGTTGCTCGTGAGCAGGCCGCCTGGCGCCAGAGCGATCGTCGCGCTTCACTCAAGCTGTCAGGGGAGTTTCATCTGATTGTTGCGGAGATCGCCGGCAACCAGATACTGATGGATATGCTGCGCGATCTCATCTCCCGGTCGTCGCTGATCATCGCGGTCTACCAGACACCCGGCACGCCCTGTTGTCCACCAGATGAGCATCGCGAGCTCACCGTGGCACTGGAGCGTCGAGAGCCGCGTGCGGCTACCCTCATGATGCAGCACCTCGACCAGGTCCTGGCTGAGTTGAGGCTCGAGGAACCCAGAGGAGAGAGCGTCGACCTGCGCTCAGTGTTTACCAACGACAAGCGGGCACTATGACGTCGCAGAAGTATCCTCGTGACCTTGTCGGCTACGGACGTCAACCTCCGCATGCCCAGTGGCCTGGGGCGGCCCGTATCGCCATACAGTTCGTTCTGAATCACGAAGAAGGGGCAGAAAACTGCGTGTTGGATGGCGACGCCGCCTCGGAAACCTTCCTGTCCGAGATTATCGGCGCTCAAGCGTTTCCCATGCGCCACATGAGCATCGAGTCGCTCTTCGAGTACGGCTCTCGCGCGGGTCTGTGGCGAGTTCTGCGGGCGTTCGAGCAGCGCAAGACCCCCATTACGGTATTTGCCGCTGCGCTAGCTCTAAAGCGTCATCCTGAGGCGGCTGCTGCATACCACGAGCTCGGGCATGAAATCGCAGGGCACGGCCTGCGTTGGATCAGCTATCAGCTCGCCGACGAAGTCACCGAGCGCGCGCATCTGGCGGAGGCTGTCGCGATGCTCAACGAGGTGACGGGCGCGTCGCCTCTGGGTTGGTACACGGGCCGCGACAGCCCGAATACGCGGCGACTTGTCGTGGAGCATGGCGGATTCGTCTACGACTCGGACTCGTACGCTGACGACCTCCCTTATTGGACCGAAGTCACGGTCAACGGCAGGGACGACATAGTTCCGCACCTGGTGGTGCCGTACACACTCGACTGCAACGACATGCGTTTCGCGACTGCTCAGGGCTTCAACTCGGGTACACAGTTCTTCGACTACGCACGCGACTCGTTTGACACGTTATATCGCGAAGGAGACCCGAATGGGCTCAACACACCGAAGATGCTATCGGTCGGGTTGCATGCACGACTGATTGGACGACCCGGGCGCATTGCCGCCCTGGAGAGGTTCCTGGATTACGTTCTGAACCATAACCACGTGTGGGTTTGTCGACGTATCGACATCGCGCGGCATTGGATCTCCCTGCACCCGCCCATACAAGGCAATCGGCATTCGTGATTTCACTCCAGGAGCTCAATTCGGTACCGGCGCCCCAATTCGTTGCGGCGTTGTCGGACATATTCGAGCGCTCACCCTGGGTCCCCGAGCGCGTTGCAGAGGTCCGTCCATTCAAGTCAGGATTGGCGCTCCATGCAGCCATGTGTGCCGCCGTCGATGGCGCAAACATCGAAGAGCAACTCGCACTGATCCGGGCGCACCCGGAGCTTGCAGGCCGCGCGGCAATACGCGGTGAGCTCACCCCGGAGTCCACCCGGGAGCAGCAGGGAGCCGGCCTTGCAGCGTGTACCTCTGAAGAGTTCGCGCGGCTGCAACAGCTCAATAGCCTCTATACCCAAAAATTTGGTTTCCCGTTCGTCTTGGCGGTTAAAGGCCACAATCGGGCCTCCGTGATTGGCGCGCTGGAGCAACGGGTAGAAAACACGGCGGAGCATGAGCGCGCTGTAGCGTTGCGCGAGATCGGCCGCATCGCCGGATTTCGCCTGGTCGATCTGGTAGACGAGCCGCTGGGATCCCGCATCATGGCCATGGCAGAACAACTGGCGCTGATCAGCGAACGGCAGGATGCACTCGTCTGCTCGTATCTCACCTCCGCGCACCGTGCAACGGCAGCACTGATCCGTGACTGGATGTTAGGCGCTGGACTCCAGGTCGAGACCGACGCCGTAGGGAATGTCACTGGACGCTGGCCCGGCGCAGGTGTAAACGTCCCTGCTCTGTTGACGGGCTCCCACTACGACACTGTCGTCGATGCAGGGAAGTTCGACGGACGCCTTGGCATTCTCCTTCCAATAGCCGTCATCGCCCATCTGCGCCGCGCCGGCGTGCGACTGCCCTACACAGTGGCAATCGTCGCCTTTTCCGAAGAGGAAGGCGTTCGCTTCAAATCGACATTTCTGGGCAGTCGCGCCCTGGCGGGTCAATTCGACCCGGCCACGCTCGACAGTGTCGATGCCGAGGGGATCACACTGCGGGAAGCCATGTGTACAGCAGGATTGGATCCAGCTGCGATTCCCGCCGCGGCCCTCCCCACGCGCAACCTCCTGGGTTTCGTAGAAGTGCACATCGAACAAGGGCCCGTACTGCTCAACGAAGATGTGCCTCTCGGTGTCGTGACCTCCATAGCCGGTAGCATCCGCTGCCTCGTGTCGATTTCAGGCCTGGCAGGCCACTCCGGGACAGTACCGATGCATCTGCGCCGCGATGCCGCCGCCGCTGCCGCCGAACTCGTACTTGCGGTCGAGAAGTGCTGCAGCAGCACGCCCGGACTGGTGGGCACGGTGGGACAGCTGCAGGTCCCGTCAGGTGCCATGAATGTGATTCCCGGACGCTGTGAGCTGAGTGTTGACATCCGAGCTGCCAGCGACCAGGTGCGAGACACAGCGTTCGCCGCAGTGATGGCCGAATCGGAGCGGATCGCCGCCCGCCGGAATGTCGAAATTCAGTGGCGCAAGGTGTTGGATGTCGGAAGCGTCCCCTGTGCGCCCAAGATGCAGCAATTGTGGGCTGACAGCATCGCGCGTGTCACCGGCAATGCCGAAGTGAGAAGACTCCCGAGTGGAGCCGGCCATGACGCGATGGTCATGGCCCGAATCACCGATATGGGCATGCTCTTCGTACGCTGCGGCAACGGAGGCATCAGCCATCATCCTTCCGAAGCGCTCAGTGCGGATGACGCTGATCTCGCCGCTTGCGCCTTCAAAGACTTCCTGTTGAACTTCCCGGTATCAATATGACATCTGCTCTCGAAACCCAAGTCGGCAAAATCGTTAACGCGGGATTTGCTGCCGAATGCAACTTCCTGGCCGAAGTAGTCAAGACTCCCACCGACAACCCGCCGGGTGATTGTGCCGCACATGCGGAGCGAACCCGCACGTTGTTGGAGGCCATGGGACTGGCCGTCGAAGCTCATCCGGTGCCGCTCGACTCTGTCCAAGCGGTCGGCATGATTTCGGCGACCAACCTCGTCGTTCGGCATCGTTTCGGCAACGGCGGTCCGTGTATTGCGCTCAATGCACATGGCGATGTGGTTCCACCCGGTTTGGGTTGGACTCGCGATCCGTACGGGGCACAGATAGAGAGTGATCCGAAGCACGGACCGACCATGTACGGCCGCGGGGTCGCCGTGAGCAAGTCTGACTTTGCTACTTACGCCTACGCGCTGCTTGCGCTGCAGGAGCTCACCAGAGACGGACATGCGCTCAATGGCACCGTTGAGCTGCACTTCACATACGACGAAGAGGTGGGAGGAGACATCGGTCCTCGCTGGCTGCTGGACAAAGGACTGACCCGGCCTGACTATGCCATTTGCGCCGGCTTTTCGTACGCGGTTACGACGGCGCACAACGGCTGTCTACACCTCGAAGTCACCGTACGCGGGAGACAGGGGCATGCAGCAATGCCTGAGTCAGGTGTAGATGCATTGGCGGCCGCAACCGGCATTTTGAGCAGCATCTACGACTCTCGGGAGACCTTGAAGACACGCCGCTCGGCGGTTTCGGGGATCTCGCATTCCACGATCAACGTCGGGCTCATCGAGGGGGGCATCAACACCAACGTTGTGCCCGATCGCGTCACCTTTCGAATCGACCGGCGGATGATCCCTGAGGAAAACCCAGGACAGGCCGAGGATGAATTGCGCGGGATCATCGAGCGCGCAGGGGCCGCTTTCAGCGGCATCCGAGTTGAGATCCGTCGCGTCCTGCTGGCAGTCCCCCTCGTGCACGTGCCAGGCGCGGAGCGGCTAACACAAGCACTGCAACGTCATGGCGAAACATTCTTCGGCGTGCCCATTGCAGAGCACGGCGTGCCGCTCTACACGGATGCTCGCCACTACGCCAACGCTGGTATCCCTACCGTCCTGTACGGCGCTGGGCCGCGTACGTTGGCCGAGGCCAACGGCCATGCCGCAGATGAATGCCTGCGTTTGAACGACTTGCGCCGCGCGACCGCCACGGTTGCATGCGCCATCGCGGAGATCCTTTCTTGACTGCGCTGCTAACCGAAGCTCGCCTGTTCCTGACAGGCTCGATTCCGTTGCCCGCTTCGCGCTTCCTCTGCGAGCACCTGCACCAGAATATCTTCTTCTGGGCATGCATCTCCCGCATCCACGCGCAGGTCCCGATCATCACGACCGGCCAGCTGGCGAAGACCCTCCGCCAGCAGATTCCGTGCAGCATTGACGTCGCGGTCGTGGTTGACCCCGCATCTCGGACACGTCCACCGCCGCTCATCGAGCCGCAATACATCGAGCCGGTATTGGCATGCCGAGCAGGTCTTGCTCGAGGGATACCAGCGATCCACGGCCTCCAGGATCTTGCCGTACCAGTTGCTCTTGTAGGTGAGCTGTCGGCGCACCTCGCTGAACGCTACGTCATGAATCGCACGGGCATGCAGCCCACGCGCCATCGCCTTCACGTTCAGGTCTTCAATAAAAATCAAATCGAACTCGCGCACAAGACGGGTTGTGAGCGCGTGCAGGGTACACAGGCGCACCTGCCTGACCCGGTCATGCGCCCGCGCTACCCGCAGCCGCTGCTTTTCGCGCCGCCGGCTACCCTTCTGCCGACGGGCAAGGCACCGTTGCTGTTGACGCAGATACCTGAGTCGTGCATGAAAGTGTTTCGGATTGGGGATCTTTTCCCCAGTCGAGAGCGTAGCCAGATGCGTCAGACCTACATCCACGCCCACCACTCGATGTGTGATGGGCAGCAACGAGGTCGGTACCTGCACGCCGAAGCTTACGTGGTAGCACCCTGCGGCATCGCGCGAGAGCGTCACCAGATCCGGACGGGCGACTGCAGGCAGCGGTTCGGCGAGTTTGAGCGAACCCAACTTCGGCAAACTCACCACGCCTCGTGCCCAAGCCACTCCCGCGTTCTGAAACCGAAGGCTGACGGAAGTATTTTTGCGCTTGAAGCGCGGGTAACGGGCCCGGCCTGCGAAAAAGTTTCGAAAAGCCGCATCCTGATCGCGCAAACACTCCGTGAGACACGTCGCGGGCGCTTCCGTGAGCCACTCGTGTCCGGGGGTACGCTTCCATTGCGTCAGCCAACGCGAGATATCATTCCCGGTCAGTGTCAGTCCGCAGACGCGATACGCCTCCGAGCGGATCTCAAGCGCGGTGTTCCACAACCACCGGCTCGCTCCGAACCAGCGCGCAAGCAGTCGGCGCTGCGCGCCATTCGGATAAGCACGAATTCGGTAGCTGCGCATGACGGTTGTCATACTAGAATCATAGCGCGCCGCGGGCTGCGGCGCAGAACTCAACATCAGCCTCCGATCGCCCTACACGTAACGTCGCCTTTCGAGCTGTGCTCAATGGCTCAAGCCGGCGGGATCGTTCCCGTCCCTGGAGAACTCCGATGAGCTCATGTATGCGGCCGATCGTCCTCTTCTCTACGCTGCTCGTGGCCCTGATGAGCCTCACATGCGAAGTCACCGTTGCTGCAGATACTGGTGCGCGACGCAAGGTGATTATCGATCAGGATGCGTTCGGGCCGGCCGGCTCAAACATGCAGGCCATCCTGATGCTGCTGCAATCCAAGGACGTCGAAGTGCTCGGCATCACGATTCCGAGCGGCGATGGCTGGCGCGACGAGGAGGTCGCCAATACGTTGCGACTGTTGGAAATCGCCCAACGCACTGAAGTGCCAGTCTACCCCGGCGCCGTGTTTCCGCTCGTCAACACGCAAGCCCGGAACAAACGCTGGGAGGCGCTCTACGGGAACCTGTTCTACAAGGGAGCGTGGACGGAGGTCTGGCCGAATGAAGGCACCTCGCGTCGCACCCCTTATCACGCCGACCCTTTTCTCGTACCCCCGTCCGCAGTCGGTGAGCCGAAAATCAAGCCCGCACACGAGAGCGCGGCCAGCTTTCTCGTGCGCAAGGTGCGTGAATTTCCCGGTCAGGTAAGCATCATAGGGGCCGGGCCCCTGACCAACCTCGCACTGGCGTCGCGGCTCGACCCCCAGTTCTCCTCCTTGGCGAAGGAACTCGTGTTCATGGGAGGCAGTTTCAAGCCAACGACTGCTGACAACGCCTTTGCCGCCGAATACGAGAACGCGCCCCGGCGCGAGTTCAACATGCGGTGGGATCCCGAGGCCGCCTCCATCGTGCTGCACGAGCCTTGGAAAAAAATCACCGAGGTTCCCATCGACCCCACGACCGCAACCTTCTTCAAGCCGGAGTTCATTCGGGACGTCGCCACGGGACAGGCCCCTTTTGCCGGGTATCTCGGGCAGTTCGGACAGTCATATCCGATGTGGGATGAGCTCGCGGTGGCGGTGTGGTTGGATCCTTCAATCGCCAAACGCAGCGCGACACTTCTGGTGGATGTCGATACGAGCTTCAGCGCCGGTTACGGCAACACACTGAGCTGGTCTGTCGATGAGGGTCCCGGGTTGGGCGAACGGCCGGTGACTGTAGTTTTCGAGGCCGACGTGGGCAAGCTCGAGCGGATGACCTTGAGCCTACTCAAAGCACCCACGCCCGCTCACTCGCCGTAGGGCACCCAGATATTCTTCACTTGGTGGGCGTGGTCGAGGTACCAACGGCCTTCGCCGTACCGCTCACTGAAGAAGTCGATCTGGCGGCCCTCGTTCGTCCATACCTGCTTCAGATTGCCGGCTGATAACCGCTTGGCCGCCGTGCACAGAGCCTCATCCCCGTAACACCAGAGGGCATCGACATCATCGTGTTCCGCCAACACCTTCATCAGCTCCATCGGCCGTCCCGTCACCATGTTGATGACGCCTCCCGGCATGTCGCTCGTCTCCAAAACCTGGTACAGGTCCCCCGCGATCAATGGATACGCAGCCGAAGGCACGGCTACAACGCAGTTTCCCGCGGTCACCAGGGGAAGCACCATTGACAGGAAACCGAGCAGCGGCGTTGATTCAGGGCAGACTACGCCTACGGTCCCGATCGGCTCGTTCATCGCCAGGGAAACATTCCGGTAGGGTGGTGAGTGGACCACGCCCTCGTATTTGTCGGCCCATGCGGCATACGAAAACAACCGCTCCGTACTGAGTTTCAACTCTCTCGAAGCCTGCCTCCTGCCCACGACCGCCGCGAGGCGAGTGACGAGCTCTTGCGCGCGCTGCGAGAGATTCTCGGCTAGATAATAGAGAACCTGTGCGCGATTGTGCGCCGTCGTGTTACTCCACTGCTGGGCCTTCCCCGCCGCCTCGACAGCGTTGCGAATGTCTTTGCGATTACCCAGCGGCACCTCACCGAGCAGCACACCCTTGCTGCTGCGGCATTCGATGCTGTAGCCCGAGTCCGGCCGTACTTGCTTGCCACCGATATAGAGTTTCACGGTGCGGTCGATCGGAGGCTCGTCGCCGGGGTCGAGCGCGGATCCCGCGGGTGGGTCGAGCGCCGAGCCGAGCCCCAACAACGGCGCCTTGCGGAACCAGGCAGGCTCCAGGTATTCCCGCAGCCCTTCACGTCCCCCCTCTCTGCCAAACCCACTTTCCCGATAGCCGCCGAAACCGCTTGCGGCATCGAACAGGTTGGTGCTGTTGACCCACACCACGCCAGCCTTGATTCGTGAGGCAACCTGGAGCGCCACATTCACGCTCTCACTCCACACGCTGGCGGCCAATCCGTAGACTGTGTTGTTGGCGAGCTCGACAGCTTCGCCGGGCGTCCTGAACGTCATCGCAGCGAGCACCGGCCCGAAGATCTCCTGCTGCGCGACCACGGAGGTCGGGTGGACATTGGTGAACAGTGTCGGCTTGTAGTAGAGACCCCGCGACGGCAGTGGAATGTCCGGCTGCCAGCACGTTGCCCCCTCCGCTACGCCTTGCGCAACGAGGCCCTCGATCCGCTCCAACTGAACGCGCGCAACGATAGCGCCGATATCAGTTGTCTTGTCGAGCGGCGGCCCGACCCGCAAAGTGGCCATCCGCGCCTGAAGCTTCCTGCTCAGTTGTGTCGCAATACTCTCCTGCATCAACAGCCGCGAGCCGGCGCAGCACACCTGTCCCTGGTTCAACCAGATACCGTCGACCAACCCCTCGACCGCACTGTCCAGATCCGCATCCTCGAACACGACGAACGGCGACTTCCCTCCCAGCTCCAGCGACAACTTCTTGTGCGAATCCGCAGTTGCCCGGCGGATCGCGCGGCCTACTTCGGTCGAGCCTGTAAATGCGATCTTGTCGACGTCAGGGTGAACGACCAGGGCCTCACCGGTCGAGCCGTCTCCAGTGACGATATTCACGACGCCCGGTGGCAGGCCAACCTCAATGCACAACTCTGCAAACGCCAACGCCGTGAGCGGCGTGAACTCGGCGGGTTTCAACACAACAGTGTTGCCCGCCGCCAGCGCAGGCGCGATCTTCCACGCCAGCATCAGCAGTGGGAAATTCCAGGGAATAATCTGGCCGACGACACCACACGCCTGGTAACCCGGGAATTCCTGACCCAAAAGCTGAGCCCAACCGGCGTGATAGTAGAAATGCCTCGCCACCAGCGGGATGTCGATATCGCGGCTCTCCCGGATCGGCTTACCATTGTCGATCGTCTCCAGCACCGAGAGCCGGCGCGAGTGCTTCTGCACCTGGCGCGCGAGGGCATAGAGAAACCGAGCACGGGCGTGCGGTGTAAGCGCCTGCCAACCCACAAGCGCGGCGCGGGCTGCCTTCACGGCGGCGTCCACGTCAACTGCACTGCCCCGAGCGATGTCGGCGATCTTGTCGCCGGTCGAGGGGTCGGAGGTTTCGAAATACCCGCCTTGCGAAGGCGCGCACCATGCGCCCCCGATGAAGTGTCCAAAGCGGCGCTGGAACTGGTCCAGCCAGGCAAACGCAAGACTGGAATCTTCGGGCGCCACGCCGTAGTCCATTGAGCTGAACTTCTCAGCGATTGTTGTGTTGGCCATGTTCATGCCACAGGGTGATGGTAAGAGGCGGAATACCGCCCACTGCCATGGAAAGCCAGTTGCCGCTCGATATCGGCAAGCATGCTGCTCGCGCCGAACCGGAAACGCTCCGGCGCGAGCCAGCCGTGCCCCAACTCTTCCTTCATCAGCGTCAGCCACTCCAGGGACTGTTTGGCGGTGCGGATCCCGCCAGCCGGCTTGAAACCGACAACCAGGCCCGTCCGTTCGGAATACTCGCGGATCGCGCGCGCCATCACCAGCCCGACCGGCAGGGTCGCATTGACGCTTTCTTTTCCGGTGGAGGTCTTGATGAAGTCGGCGCCCGCCATCATCGCGACCCAACTCGCGCGCGCCACGTTGCGCAACGTCGCAAGATCACCGGTCCCGAGGATGACCTTGCAGTGCGCCGGCCCACAGGCCTGCTTGAAAGCCGCGATCTCATCATACAAACGTTGCCAATGGCCTCCGAACACATGCGCACGCGTGATCACAACATCGATCTCGTGCGCGCCTGCAGCGACTGAGCGCCGGATTTCCGCGAGGCGTTCCTCGAACGAGTTCAGGCCTGTTGGAAAGCCGGTTGAGACGGCGGCGACCCGGATGTTGGTCCCCTCCAGAGCGCGTCGGGCGGTCTCCACGAAGAGATGATAGACACACACGGCCGCCACCTGCACCGGCAGGTCCTGAATGCACAGGGCTTCCCGCACGTTGTCAGATACCGGACGGATGGCTTTTGCACACAGCCGCCGTACCCGCTCGTCGGTGTCGTCACCCGAAAGAGTCGTGAGGTCCATACAGGTGATGGCCCTCAGGAGCCAGGCCACCTGCCAATCCTTCTTGACTGTTCGCCGGGCAGTCAGGGTCGTAGTCCGGCGCTCCACAGCGCTGGTGTTCACCCGGACACCGTCAATCCAATCGAGGTCGAGCGGCACCCCGGCGTTCATGTGCGCGCGAGCACCAGGAGCGCCAATCCGGCCAGAAAGCAGGCGAACATCGCCGCGAGCAGCTTCGATGTTCCCGCGGGTGCATCCCGGAATTCCTTCCAGATGAACACACCCCAGAAGGCCGCAATCATGGTCGCCCCCTGGCCCAACCCATAGGAAATTGCAAATCCCGCCCGCCCCGATGCCAGGATGTTGAGGGACATGCCGAGCCCCCAGATCACGCCGCCCAGGATACCGGTCATGTGAGTTTTGAGCCCCACGTCGAAATATTGTGCGAATCTCACGGGTGTGCCGATGAAGGGTTTCTTCATGACCAGGGTGTTCCAGACGAAGTTGCTGAGGAATATCCCGACGGCGAACACGAAAACCGCTGCGTACGGACCCATCATTCCAGGATCGGGAACGGCGGGATCCGCGTACATCGCAGCGGCCACGAAGCGGTAGAACATTCCCATGAAGATCCCGCAGGCGACTGACAGGACCAGTCCCTTCGTACTGACCCCCGCCGCCCCACCCGGCAACCGGCGATAGGCCACCGCGTCCAGGATGATTGCCAGGATGACCAGGCCGACACCCGTTGAGAGCAGAGCCACGTTGCCCACCGGGGCCGCAAGGTAGTTGACGATCACCCCGATAATGAGCGCGAGCCCGATGCCCACGGGAAAAGCGACGGCCATGCCCGCGATCTCGATAGCCGCGACGAGCAGGATGTTGGCCAAGTTGAAAATCGCGCCGCCCAGCAACGCGGACCCGATGCTGGAGCTCGAGGCTTGTGACAGGTCGGCCACGAAGGAGCGGCCTTCCGTGCCGGAACTGCCCAGGGTCAGGCCCAGGACGAGCGTCAACAACAGAACGCCGAGCGCGTAGTCCCAGTAGAACAGCTCGAAACGCCATTCCTTGGGTGCGAGCTTGCGGGTATTCGCCCACGAACCCCAGCAAAACATGGTGAGCACACAGAACAGGACCGCCAGCGGATAACTATGCACCACAAACATTGGATCACCCCCTCCCGTTCACGACGTAGAAATTCGCTTTTCTTCGAGTTGTTACCCAGCTCGCTGCGCGCGCCGCGCCCATTCCGCTTCGAAATCGGCTCGCGTCGCGAATGACTTCTGGGTCCCCACGCGAGTCGTAGACAGCGCTGCATACAAATTCGCACGCCTCAGCGCATCGTTCTCCGGCATGCCTTCGGCGAGGAACACGGCAAGGCTCCCGATAAACGCATCCCCCGCGCCCGTGGTATCCACGGGCGTCACGGGGAAAGGCTCTACATGGATGTTGCCTGCCTGGGTGGCAAGCAGCGAGCCGCGTGCTCCCAACGTGATCACCACACGTTGAAAACCCTTCTGCAGCAGATCGGCCGCACACGCCGCCGCATCCTCCAACGTCTTCACCGGCCGTCCCGTGATGAGCTCGGCTTCAGTCTCGTTCGGGATGAAGTAGTCCGCCCCGGTGAGATCAGACATCCGGGCCGGGACTGCCGGCGCCGGATTGACGATGCACCGGATCCGGTTGGCGCGTGCCAAGCGCACCGTGTGATAGATGGTCTCGAGTGGAATCTCGAACTGCAGGATGATCGTATCGACGCGGCGCAGATCCTCCGCGGCCGCATCTACATCGGCTGGCATCAGCCGGTCATTGGCCCCCTTGACGACAATGATCCGATTCTGGCCGCCGGGCTCGACGAAAATCGGCGCGACACCGGTGGGAACCCCTTCGATGATCCGCACGTGCGCGGTATCAATTCCAAACGTGGCGAAATTCTTGACCGTCGCCTCGCCGAACAGGTCGTTACCGACCTTGGCGACCATGAGGACTTCGCCGCCGCACAGCCGCGCCGCAACCGCCTGATTGGCGCCCTTGCCCCCAAACCCGAGATCGAAACCCGTGCCGAAGAGAGTTTCGCCGGGCCGCGGGAACGTATCCGCGAACGTGATGAGATCGGTGTTGGCGCTGCCTACAACTGCAATTCGGGGTGCGCTTGCCATGCTGACTTCTCCTACGGAGCCGCGATTACCGGCGGCCGATGCGCCTTACTGAATCACGCTCGATGAGTCCTACATCAAAGATAGTGTGTCGCGCGGGTATCTTCTCACCCGACATACTGCCGTGCATCAATTCGACGGCCTTCTTCCCTATGGCACCGACCGGCTGCGCGATTGTCGTCAGGCGCGGCGTGACCACATCCGTCCACCGGATGTTGTCGAAACCGGTGATGGATACGTCGTCGGGTACTTTCACTCCATGCTCTGAAAGCCACCGAATTGCGCTGATTGCGATCAGGTCATTGCCCGCGACGATCAGAGTCGCATTCCTGCGGTGCTCGAGGGCGTCCACGGCCTGTGGTGTCAGGACGCCGTCGAATCCAACATTGACCTCCCAGGCGATATCGATTTCGTCGGGAGCCGCGTTGACGAAGCCCTCACGCCGTTGCCGCGCACTCTCGAGATTCTCGGGGCCACTCAGCAAGCCGACCCGCCTGTGGCCCATGAGCTGGGCATATTGCGCCAATAGCCGCCCACCCATCTGGTAGTTCGAATGGACGACGGCATACCCTGGTCCCGGCCGATCGATCAGCACGACGGGCCGGTCCAGCTTCTTGAGGGCCGCAGGCGGACGTGGGCCAAGCGGGCACCAGATGATCCCGTCCACGGCATGCTGCATCAGCAGCGCGAAACCGTCCGATTCGCCGTCGGCCCTGCCCTGGCTGTCGATCAGGCAGACCAGCAGACCGAGACTGCGCGCCGTGTTCTCGACCGCCTGGGCCAGCTCGGGAAAGAATGGGTTCGTCAGATCCGGCAGCACGAGCCCGATGGCGCGCGTGCGCCCTGTGCGCATGGCCTGGGCAGCCCGATTCGGCCGGTAGCCCAACTGCTTCGCTGCCTGCAGGACCTTCCTGCGGATGATGTACCCAACGTTGGGTTTGCCATTGAGGACATTCGAGACTGTTGCGACCGAGACACCAACAGCGATCGCGATGTCCTTGACTGTCGCCATGGGTCAGGCCGCCGGACTGTATGCGGCGGCGCTGCCTGGCCGCCACCGCGCACGGCTGCCATGGGTTGCGGCGAACTGCGGCGTCCGCGCCACAGCGCACACCTTTACAGCGAGCCGGTGCATGGTGTAGCTTTTCACAAAGTCTAGTGTAACGTTTTACTAACTCGATGCAACGAATTGCCCGGGGTGCGCGCCGCCACCGGGGCACACCGGACTTACGAAACAAACAATCAGCACGCGCGTGAGGGGTGTCTCGCGCAGGCAACCGCGGGGAGATCGCGATGGAACTCGGAAACAGGTGTTCATCGGCAGTGCTGCGTTGCGTAAAAAGCCACCTCGGCCATAGCGCGCGTGCTCACTTACTCATTCTGGCGGCTACGGCATCCGCACCAGCGCTGATGCTGGCACCCGCCGTTACACGAGCCGCCGACGCCCCTGCTGAAGCGGCGGACTCCGGCGGCGTGTCGGAAGTGATCGTTACGGCCACGCGCCGCGAGGAACGCCTTCTCGACGTGCCGATATCGGCATCCGCGCTGAGCGGCGGAGCGCTCGAAGCGCTCGGCAGCTCCGGCCAGGACATCCGGCAGCTCGCATTTGCAGTGCCGAGCCTGAACATAGAATCCTCAAACGGCCGGACATTCCCGCGCTTCTACATCCGCGGCTACGGCAACACCGATTTCAACTCGTTCGCCTCGCAACCGGTCTCCCTGGTCTACGACGATATCGTGCAGGAGAATCCGGCACTCAAGGGTTTCCCGGTGTTCGACCAGGCGGACGTCGAAGTCCTGCGTGGGCCACAGGGCACGCTCTTCGGCCGTAACACGCCCGCCGGCGTCGTGAAGCTCGAATCCGCCAAGCCGGTACTGGGCGAGCTCTCCGGCTCCGCCAGCGTCTCGGACGGTACCTATAACACGGCGAATTTCACCGGCGTGATCAATGTACCGATCAACGACCAGCTCGCATTCCGCGCCTCGACCCAAGGACAGCATCGCGACAACTGGGTCACCGACAGCATCAACAACACCAAGCTGGAAGGCTACGATGACTGGGCCGCGCGGTTGCAGCTGCTCTATAAGCCCAGCGACGATCTCAAGGTGCTGCTCAACGTTCACGGACGCATACTGAACGGCTCGGCGCGCCTGTTCCGAGCTAACATCATCCAACTGGGCAGCAACAACCTCGTGCCTGGCTTCGATCCCTCACAAATCTATACCGACGGCTACAACGGCCAGTCCTACACCAGTATCGGCGCGAACGTCCACGTGACGTGGGACCTGCCGAACGTGTCGTTGCAATCGATCACCGGCTACGAGTCCATCCTGCACTACAACACGATCGGCGACATTGATGGTGGCTACGGACCGGGCGGGCTCGTGGATCCGACTGTTGCCTCCGGCCCCGGATTCATCCCCTTCGGTGTCGAAACCGGTGGTGGGATCCTGAATCACTACCAGCTCAGCCAGGAACTGCGGGCGGTCTCGCGGCTCGAGGGCCCCCTGCAAGGCCAGGCCGGCATCTTTCTGTATGACGAGAACGTCAAAGCCGTCGGCAATGACTATGACATTACGGGCAAGACACTGACGGACACCACCATCTCGCGCCAGAAGAACAACGCCGAGGCGGTTTTCGGCTCGCTCGAATACACCTTCATGCCGAAACTGAAGGTCCGTGCCGGTGTGCGCTACACCAACGACCACAAGGCCTTTGACGTGCCGTATGCAAAAAATGCCGACGGAACTCTCCTGCCCCTCACGGGCCCGCTCTCGAAATCCGCGAATGCTTCCAACGTCAGTTGGGACGTGAGTCCCAGCTGGCAGGTGCAGCCGGATACCAACGTGTACCTGCGGGTCGCGACGGGCTTTCGAGCACCGAGCTTCGGCGCTCCGACCGGTACCCAGTCCATCCAGGTCGCTCAATCGGAAAAGAACACCTCGTACGAAGCCGGAGTCAAGTCCGAGCTGTTCGATCGCCGTGTCCGCGTTGCCTTCGATGTTTTCTACTATGACGTCAGCCACCAACAACTCACTGCGGTCGGCGGCAGCTCCAACCAGACCGCCTTGATCAACGCTGCACACAGCAAGGGCAAGGGAGCGGAGCTCGATTTCGAAGCCCGCCCGCTTCCCAACCTGAGCGTAAACCTGAGCGGCAGCTTCAATCAGACCCGCATTGAGGACAAGAGCCTCGCCGTGGGACCCTGCTTCAACTGGTCCTTCATCAGCCCCGAGATCCACTGCAACATCACCAACCCATCGAACGCCGCGGGCCTCACCCTGATCGACGGCAATCCGCTGCCCCAGGCCGCGCGCTGGACCGGAGATCTGTCGCTGCGCTATGACCTGCCGCTGGGCAACGGCCGCGAAGCCTATATCTACACCGATTGGTCCTACCGCAGCGAAATCAACTTCTTCCTGTATGAGTCGAAGGAGTTCGTCGGTCCCCCGCTGGCGCAGGGCGGCGCACGCATCGGCTACACCTGGTCGGACAAGAAATACGAGGTGGCGGCATTCTGCCGCAACTGTACGAATCAGATTCGCACCACCGGCGCCATCGACTTCGAGAACGCGACAGGCTTCATCAACGACCCGCGAATCGTGGGTGGACAATTCAGCGTGAAATTCTGACGCGGGCAGCCGGCGCCGCATGTTGGAACGCTTCTTCGGCCTCAAAAGCCACGGGACCACGGTCAGGACGGAGCTCGTTGCCGGCCTGACTACCTTCCTGACGATGGCCTACATCGTCGTCGTCAATCCCGTGATCCTCGGGGATGCGGGCATGCCGGTCGCCGCTGTGGCGGTGGCGACCTGCCTCGCGGCCGGGTTCGGCTGCATCCTGATGGGCCTTCTGTCGAACTACCCGCTTGCGATGGCGCCTGGGATGGGCCTCAACGCGTACTTTACCTACACCGTCGTCAAAGGCATGGGCCTCCCCTGGCAGACGGCGCTCGGCTGCGTGTTCCTGTCCGGCGTGGCGTTTCTGATATTGACGCTGGCCGGCGTGCGGCAACTGATCATCAGCGCTTTGCCACGCTCACTGTTTTCGGCGGTGGCAGGCGGTGTCGGGTTGTTCATCGCCTTCATCGGCCTGAGTGATGCCGGGATCATCGTCGCCCACCAAGGCACGATGGTGGGCCTCGGAAACTTGACCACGCCTACCGCGGCCATCGCCCTCCTGGGACTGTTGATAATCGCCTCCCTCCAGGCGCGGGGGTTCAAGGGATTCATGCTGCTTGGGATCCTGGTGACGGCCGTCATCGCTTGGACGTTTGGCCTTGCTCATTTCAAGCCCAGCCCCTACAGCATCGCGGACCTGTCAGCCACGGCGTTCAAACTCGACATAGGGCAAGCTCTGAGTCTGAAGGGCGGTTTCGCCTTGTCGCTCATTGAGATCATCTTCGTATTCCTGTTTGTGGACTTGTTCGACAACGTCGGCACCCTGGTGGCGGTCACCAAGCGAGCCGGGCTCGTTGCCCCGGATGGGACCATTCCCAGGCTGAATCGGATTCTGCTGGCCGATTCCGCTGCAATGATGGTGGGCGCCGTCGCCGGTACGAGTCCCGTTACGAGTTACATAGAGAGCGCATCGGGCGTGGCCGTAGGTGGACGCACAGGACTGACCAGCATCGTCGTCGGGGTGCTCTTCCTGTGCACCCTGTTCTTCGCTCCCATCGTGCAAGCTATTCCGACGGCTGCGACTGCGCCTGCATTGGTGCTGGTGGGAGCCATGATGATGGGGGCCCTTGCCGAGGTCGATTGGGCCGATCCGGCAGTCGCCATTCCTGCGTTTCTGACCGTGATCCTGATTCCTCTGAGCTATTCGATCGCCAACGGCCTGGCCTTCGGAATTACCAGCCACGCCGTTCTGAAGCTCGTACGGGGACAGGCCAAGCGCGGTGACTGGCTGGTGTATATCCTCGCTGTCCTGTGTGTTGCCCGGTTCATCTACCTGGCCTGACTTACCGGTGGTGGCTGCGACAATGCGGAATCTTACGGCGAAGGGGATCTGGCTGGTTTGCGCCGCGGTACTGGCGCTCGGACAACTCGAATCGCGGGCCGCCGCTACCGTGTCGGCTGCCCCTGCGCAGTCCGGCTCACAGCCCGTCATCATCGATACCGACGTCGGCGATGACATTGATGACGCGTTTGCTTTGGCGATCGCACTCCAGGATCCCCGCCTGGAGGTGATCGGCATCACGACCGCGTGGGGGGATACGCGTACCCGAACCCTGTTGGTTCGCCGGCTTCTGGCGACACTGGGACGCCAGAACGTGGTGGTTGCGCAGGGGCCTGCGACACCGAATACAACACCGTTCACGCAAAAGAAATGGGCCATGGGAGCCGTCGACACGGCGCCTGCACCGGATGCGATCGAGTTCATACGCGACCAGGTGCGCAAGCGGCCGGGAGAAATCACGCTCATCGCGCTGGCGCCGCTGAGCAATATCGAAGCATTGCAGCGGCGCGATCCTGAGGCCATTCACAAGCTCAGGCAGGTCGTCCTGATGGGCGGCTCGATCTATGCGGGTTACAACCTGGGCGGAGCGATCCCCGTAGCTCAACCGCACGCCGAATACAACGTCGTCTCGGCACCCCAGGGCCTGCGTATCCTGCTCGAGTCCCGGATCCCCGTGAAGATGTTTCCGCTCGATTCGACGCAGATCAAGTTCGATGAGGTCCGGCGAGACAGGCTGTTCGCCTACGGATCGCCCGCCTCTGATGCCCTGGCGCTGCTGTATCACCAGTGGCGGCTCCTCAATGGATGGGGGCAGATCACGCCGACGCTGTTCGATGTGGTACCCGTCACATCACTTCTACAACCATCGAGCTGCCCACTCGCGAAGTTGAGAATCACGGTGGATGAGCACGGCTACACCCGGCCGACGGCAGGCGAACCCAATGTCGCTGCCTGCCTTGCGGTTGATGAGACTGCTACGCAAGGCTTGATCATGAATACCCTGGCGCCGCAACCTCAGGGAGCCGTGCGATGAAATTGTCAGGCGCAGCCGTGTTGGCCTTGATGTTGATCAGTAGTACTTCGGCGGCTGCGCAGCCGGCAGGAGATCTGATCGTTCACACAGCCACGGGATCGGTGGTGGGCACGGTAGCCGGCGCGACGACCGGAGGCCCTGTTGACCCAGGCAGCGAGGCTGGCCACGAAATCCTGACCTTCAAGGGGATCCCCTACGCCGCGCCTCCGGTTGGCCCTTTGCGTTGGCGCGCACCTCAGCCGCCGCTGCCCTGGTCTGGCGTGAGAGACGCGACTCGCTCTGGCGCTGACTGCATGCAAACGCCCTATGTGATTTCCACAGGCCAAAAGACCAGCGAGGACTGTTTGACTGTCAGCGTCTGGACCAACGCTCACTACCGAAGCGCGCGCCGGCCAGTCATGGTGTTCATCTACGGGGGCGCGTTCATAGGCGGCTCGGCGGCCTATCCCTTGTACGATGGTGCGAAGCTCGCTGCTCAGGGAGTCGTTGTCGTCGGCTTCAACTATCGGGTCGGAATCTTCGGCTTTCTCGCGCATCCGCAACTGTCAGCGCAGTCGCCGCAGAAGACTTCCGGCAACTACGGCCTGCTCGACCAGATCGCCGCGCTCCAGTGGGTCAAAACCAACATCGCTGCGTTCGGTGGCGATCCCGAACGCGTAACGGTTTTTGGCGAGTCGGCAGGCGCCGTATCGATTGCCTTGCTCATGACCTCCCCGCTTGCGAAGGGCCTGTTCGAGCAAGCCATACTGCAGAGCGCAGTTGTACTTCCCCTCGCCGGGCTCGCGGCGGCGGAGAAGAGTGGCGCCGCGGTCGGCGCCAGTATTGACTCATTGCGCCAGCTCAGCGCCGAGCAGATCCTCGCTCACAACGGCGACTTCTTTCCGCGCTCCAATCACAACGTGATGGCCGAGGCGTTCCCTTCACCCATCGTCGACGGCTACGTGCTGCCGGTGCAACCGCGCAAGGTCTTCCAGTCAGGCGCAGTCAATGCCATCCCCGTCATTGTCGGAGTGAATGCGGACGAAGGCAGGATGTTCTCCGACGAAGGGAGCCCTTTTTCCGCCGCTGATTACCAGAGCTGGGTACAGGAGAAGTTCGGCGCGCTCGCACCTGAAATTCTGCGCGTCAACCCCGTCACCACGGCTTCGACTGCCGCGAGCGCAAGATCGGCGATCATTGGCGATGCCATGTTTGTCGAGAGCACGCGCTTGATCTCGCGAGGAAACTCGCAGAATCAGCCGAGAACATTTGCGTACCTGTTTACTCGTCGCGTCGGAGGCGGTCCGCTGCCCGCGACTCACTCCGAGGAGCTGCCCTTTGTCTTCGCTTCTCTGGAGCAGCCGAGCTTCATCAAGCATCCGTCACCGACGCCGGCGGACCTGCAGCTGTCTTCAGCAATGATGCGCGCTTGGACCCGGTTCGCGACGACTGGTGATCCTAACGGACCGGGTTTGCCCCAGTGGCCCCGGTACGATCGCGCGACTGACCCGTACCTGGAGTTGGGGACGCCGATCCGCGCCGGCCGCGCGTTTCGCAAGGCTCAAGTCGATGCCGTCGAACCGTTCTATTCGGACGCTGGGCACTGACATGGATACCGTGTGCAGCGGTGCCGGCACTCGCAATGACGCCGCGGTCGTCTAGGTGTACGCGCTCAACTCCCCGCAGCTCGCATGGTTGCCCCCTGGCCTGCCTACCAAGCGTATTCCATGGACCGTCAATGGTCGCGACAGGCGAACTTCAAACAGTTGCCCGTTAACGAGCTCCGGGGGCGTCGTTGCAGTCGCTCGAGGATAACTCTCGAGGACAGCCGCCAATTCCCAGGTGACCTTGCTGTCATCCGCGAATGCACCATTGCTCGAGGTCGGAATGGGCATCGTCGCCACTTCAACGCGCGGCATCCCGTCTGTGGTGTCAAACCAGCCACCGGTGATGCTGACCGCGCCATGCCGGAATACGACCCTCGAAATCGTCGCGGGACTCCTGAGCCTGACGCAGAACCACACAGGATCGCCGCGCTTACCAGCTGGCGCGCCGAGGTAGTTGGCCAACCCCGGATCCTGGGGATTCAAGGTGCAATACGTCTCCGGATTTTCATCCGTCACGAATTCCGCAATATCCGTCGGAGCCGAGCGGCCGGCGGTCCGCTCCAGGCCGAGCGACAGAACGGACAAGCTCGTACGCGCAAACGCAGTAACAGCGGGCCGGTCGCGACGTTCCCTACCCGCCCTCGTGATCCATACGCTTCCCGCATCCGCATCGGCGAAAGGCACGAGATGAAGCGTCCGCCGCTCGAAACGCAGTTGATCCGTATCATCCGGTAGCCCAACCGCGCCATCAACCTCGTAGACCTGTCTTCCCTGCCAGCCTCGAGGTGCGATTGTTGATTTCCGTACCGAAGCATTGGACGCGTCCCTGAAGGCCACTCGGTGCAGATGGGGCACAGCCGGATTCAAAGATTGTTCCAACGCCAGCACCTGCGGCCCTCGCTGAAGCAACGCACGCTCAGCATAGGTCGACGCTCCCGGCCACATCCGTGTCGGCATGTCCATTTGGATGTCCAGCGTACTCAATCCGTGCCACAGCTGAGAGACATCCAGCATTTGCCCGGGAATTCCGGTAAGCGTGCGGGAGCCGGTCTTCACCTCGAATGTGGTTGCCCACTCCGGAACTCGCAATCTGACCGTGAAGCGCGTCGCGCGTTTCGAATTTACGGTGAGGGTGACATGGCCTTCCGACGGGAATGTTGTTTCGGAGGTCACCTCGACTGGTGCCCCACGTATCTCGAAGCGCGCACGCCCTGGCGTATACAGGTTGATGACCACTGCATCCCGCGCTACAGCCCACGTCAACTGCGGAATCAGAGAGATTCCGCGTGGACCGCTCGAGACGCAACACAGTACGGCGTCGGTAAACTCCTTCTGCCCAACCCAGGCGGTGTAATAGGAGATGTTGCCGTTCCTCGCGTCCTGCGCGGCCAGCAAATGATTGTACACAGTACGCTCGATCTCTTGGCCGAAGCGCGCCTCTCCCGTTAAGCGCAATAGGCGCCAATTGAGCTGCAACCATGTGACTGTTGCGCAAGTCTCTCCAACGTTGGAAGACTGCAGCGACAGCAAACGACCCTCCGGCTGGAAGTGCTCCATAGCGCTGACGGTGCCCGTGCGGTACAGCTGGTGTTGCACAATGTCGTCCCACGCCCGAAGCACAGCATCCAGCAGTTTCCGATCCCCCGTGAGACGGTAGAGATCCACGAGGCCGTTGAAGTTAGAGAGCATTTCATACGCTTTGCCGTTGGCGGTCCGGTAGACACCGCCGCCCTGTAGAAGCGTCGAGACAATGCGGGGGCCGTTAGCCTGTTCGTATGCGCGGACCACGTACTTGCAGAACTCGAGATGCCGTGGGTCGCCGGTAAATCGATAGAGCCTGCACATCGGCTCCAGGACGCTGGTTGCGGCCATCCCGATATGCTCTCCGGCACCGATGATGTCACGTTGTCCCGACGAGTCGCCGAACGTACGGCAAATCAGATCTCCCATCCCGCGGCAGGTGTGGAGCACCGCCGGATCTGCGCTCAACTCGTAGTAGCTGAGCAGCCCGATGAGATTGTACTTGTGCACCCAGACATCCCAGCCCGTCCAGCGGCGATCGGCGGGATACGTACCCAGGTAACCATCTTGCCCCTGGCTTGCCATGAGCGTCTTCGCGATCCGCCCCGCAATACGCCGCAGCTCAGCATGATCGCTGTATCGCAGGGCGTTGCAGGCAGCATCGAGGAATTTCCCCGCGTGCTCCCCCGCCCACGCTGCATCGAAGTTGCCCTCACCGTCCCGATGCGCAAAGGGCGAGAGGAACACCTGTTCGTCAATATGGAGCAGCCTGCCCTCCACATTGACCCGCATGCGGTCGGCGAAGATCCCGCCCAGCTGCTGAGCTTCGAATGGAAGCGATTTGTAACGCTCCGGCACTCGCTCAGCGACGAGGGGTTCTGGCCGCCGCGGAGGGTCCGCAGCTTGCAAGGCGCTCGCGCGGGTAGCAACGCGAGAGCCCACGGCGAGACTCGCTGCAATCCCTATAAGCCGGCGGCGTGAAATCGTACCCATAACGAATCTTACCCGACTCGCGAACCCGTGAGATTCGCAAGGTCGAAGTGTCCAATGGGTGCTCTGTGGCGCAGTCACGCACGGCTGGCCCGGCTCGATCATCGAGCAGCTGAACCTTCGTCGACGTCGCCGGGCAGTTCGCCGCCCCGCGCACCTTTGACGTCCGCGTGAGCGAATGTGCATAACTTCGCATGTGCCGAACCGATCCATGTCGTGTTTTGCCGGCCGATTTCGATGCGCCAATGATGCTCCGATTCGACATGCGGATCTGTACATGCGCGTTACAAATCGCCTACGAAATCGCCACAGATTGGCCTCTGCCGCAGGTGACTATTGGCCTCAACTCCTCGCACCGCAATGTCGGCGCAGGAACGACGGTCAGGATGTCACAAGGAGCGGCACGTGAGCTTCGCGAAAATATCTGTCGCCCGGCGTCTGTTGTGCATGTTGCCTCTGCTGGTCACCGCTTGCGGTGGCGGCGGCAAATCGCCATCGCCCACTCCAGCCAATCCCTCCATCGATCAATTCACGTCGGATAAGAGCAGCTACTTCGTAGGCGACCGTGCACAACTCACCGCGGCCTACTCAAACGGCACCGCTCGCATTCAACCGGGTGACCTAACCATCGCGAGCGGGCAGACAATTACAACGCCGACGCTCACGACGAATACGACCTATCGGCTGGAGGTCGTCGGCAACGGCAACACAGCGACCCGCGAACTCGCACTCACCGTCAGTTTCCATGATCGAATGCGGGGCATTGCGGTGCCGTTCGCCCGAGCCGAGCACATGGCAGTTCGTCTGAACGACGGCCGTGTGCTCGTCGTCGGCGGCCGCGATGAAAGCAAACTGGTCACACGACAGATGTATGTTTTCGATCCGTCATCGGAAACATTCACCGCATTCGGCTCGATCGGCACCGCCGGACCGTTTGGATCTGTCGCGGTTACGCTCGCAGATGGCAACGTATTGCTCGTCGGTGGCATACCCGCTTCAGCGTTCTCCAACGCGGTCCTGATCAACGCCCAAACGGGCGCCGTGACGCCAACATCGAGTCAACCGCATAGCCGTCGCGTGTGGGGGACCGGAACCAGACTTGCGGACGGGAAAGTACTGTTCGTGGGCGGGCTCCTTGCTAGCGGCAACGATGGCAACGCAATCGAGATCAGCACGACAGCAGATCCAACCGCAGAAATCTACGATTCAACGACGGGCGCGTTCACAGCGCTGCCGGCAGCACTCTCCGTCGGTCGTTACAAGCATACGGCTGTGACTGCGAACGACGGTCGAGTCCTGATCTATGGAGGAGATTCCGAGAGTGGACAAGCAGCTCCGCCTGAGCTGTATGATCCCGCAACAGGAAGATTCTCCGTGCTCGCCGCACCAGAAGGTAACGTCCGCGAAAATCATTCTGCGGTGAAAGCGTCGGACGGAGGCATCTGGATCATCGGCGGAGATGACGGAACCCACCTGTCGGCACTGACATCCGTCATACGATTCGACTCGGCGTCGACGACGTTCAGCCACGCATTGGACCTTGCGACTCCTCGTACATTGCTCGGAGCTGTCGCAGTGGCGGACTCGCGCGTGTTGGTAGCCGGAGGTGCAAGCGATCTGGTTCCGAACCGGATCGAGCAAAGCTCCGAGGTCATCGACGCAACGACAAAACTGCGTATTGCCGGGCCGCAGATGAGCGCTACGCGGTACTCCTTCACCATGACGCCGCTGTCGAATGGCAAAGTCCTGATCCTCGGTGGCCTCGCTCAGGACAGCAACCCGATGGCATCGGCCGAAATTTACGAGTAATTAGATCTAACGAACCCGGACCTATCCCTGCAATTCGGCCCGCCGCGCCGCCGACATCAACTTCAGCAGCTGCGGAAATTTTTTGCTCACAAACGGCTTGATGTGCGCCACGGGTGTCGAGTCAATCGCGTCAGCCACGTGCACGCCATACCTCTTCGCCACCTTGCGGCCAGCGTCGGACAACGCCAGCGTCTCAATATTTCGGCCAGGGAATAGAGCTGGTCCGAGACGCGAATGGATTTAGCCATGCATAGCATTGCATCGCAAAATGTCGCATCCTGCCACAGTGAGCCCGTGCGCTGAAAAGCGCTTCCGCGTCCTCGCGAAGATCCAGGAAGAACGCCGGGGCCCGTTGAAATCAGTGACTCAACTGGTAACATCCCAACGCATGAAGATCGCCCCTGATCTGAAACCTTTTTTCGAGTTCACATTCATCAATTGCTTTGCCCTGTGCAGCTATTGCGGAACGGAGCAAGAGTTTGAGTCCGCCGCGACCCCGTACTCCGATGCGTGGTATCTGGACATGGCTATCGCAATCCAAAGAGCAAGGTGGGCAATCCCAGAACCGCAGGTTGCGGCTTGTCCTGCCTGTACGGCCTCACATGGGCTCAAGCACGACCCGAACGCCTTTACTGCTTCCGACTGACCGCTCGTTGGATAATCCCCGGGAGGAACAGGGCAAATCCCTGTAGCATTGCCATCACCGCACGCGGATACGCACCGAAACCGCGAGTCCGACGACCCAACATTCGAAATATGCGCTGACGATTCTTGTGCCAGGGGTTCCTCGTGCCTTCCCCGGTTCAGTCAAAGCCGGATCCGTCATCGTTGTTGAGCCTCCCTCGGGACGAGCATTCGAAACAACAATCGTGGCGTTCGAATTGATCAATCGCGGACGGCCAACCGAACATGCGGCGTTCTCGGTTCCCGCGCCAGGAGCTCGGGCTATTCCTTCTCCAATGTCTGGGCATCAAATTTCCCATCGCTCACGAGAAAAATGATGCACTCCTCTTTCGAAAGACAATTGGTGTAGTGGGGCTCGCCACCCTTCTGGTACCAATAGGACCCGGCCGGGAGCGGCGAATCCTTCTCACCCTTCTCGGGGTTTGAAATGACACCTTTGACTACCACGGCGTAGTAATCGAAGGTGTGCGAATGCAGCAGGCTGCGAAAACCGGGGGTGAACTTCATGAAAGTGCCGTGCTTGCCATTTTGCACATCACCAAATGCACGCCCGAGAAATATTTCCCCACCATGCTGGCGAATCCCGGAAGTCACGAACTCGATTTGGTTCGCGGGGACTTTGACTGTAGTCCCTGCAGCGGCCAGCCCCTGCGCACTCGTTGCTCCCGCAAGACCCAGGAGCGCTGAAGAGGCGAGGACGCAAGAAAACAACTGTCGAAAGTTCATGATTCCTCCCGATTCAAACGCGACGCACCGTGCCAAGACCGACAGCACTCAATTCGATTGTAAGTGCCTGATTTCAGGCGAGTCAAAAATCCGGGTGGGCGGCCTCTGCAGGTGTACAACATGGGGCCGAATGTGGCAGAGCTGCAAACAGAAACACTGGTGATCGGCGCCGGGCCCGCGGGCCTCGCGGCGGGGGCCTGTTTGACCCGGCGCGGGGCGCCGTTCGTCATCGTGGAACAGTCGACGGCTGTCGGGGCCAGTTGGCGAGGCCACTACGATCGAATTCACCTGCATACCGATCGGCGGAATTCGGCTCTGCCGTTTCTGGGTTTCCCTCCAGGAACAGCACGCTATCCCTCGCGCAAGGAGGTGATTGCTTACCTCGAGCGCTACGCGAACCATTTCCAACTCGCTCCGCGGCTCCAGGAACGTGTCGACAATGTCAGGTCCGAGGGCGGCGCATGGGTTACGACGACGCCGGCGAGGACCTATCGCTCCAGAAATGTGATCGTTGCCAGCGGATTCAACTCCGTACCCTGCATGCCGCGATGGGCCGGACAGGAGCGCTTTCGTGGGCGCATCCTGCACAGTAGTGAGTATCGCAACGGCGAGCCGTTTCGCGGTCAGAATGTTCTGGTAGTCGGGTTTGGCAACAGTGCCGGTGAGATCGCAGTCGATCTGCATGAGCACGGTGCACGAGTGGCAATGGCCGTGCGTGGACCGGTAAACATCGTTCCCCGGGATATTCTCGGCCTATCGATACTCACTGTCTCAATCGCCCTGAGCCCTCTTCCCGCACGTCTTGCCGATGTGATGGTTGCGCCCCTGTTGCGCATTGTTGTGGGCGATATCAGCAGGCTCGGCTTCCGCAAGGCTGCTGACGGCCCCATCACTCAGATCAGGGAGAGATCAAGGGTCCCGCTGGTCGATGTGGGCACAGTCCGACTCGTCCGTGAGGGTCATATCGAAGTACTCCGAGGGATACGCTCCCTGAGTGACAACACAGTCACCTTCGACGATGGGTCGCCGCGCGACTTCGATGCGATCATTGCCGCAACTGGTTTTCGCCCGGGCGTCGAACGCTTCCTGGAATCCCACAGCTTTTCGCCGCCCGTGGAGCGAAGTCATGAGGCCAGCGCGGCCGGTCTGTATTTCTGCGGCTTCTCGGTGACGCCCACCGGGATGTTCCGCGAGATAGGGATCGAGGCGCGACGCATTGCTCATCGGATAAGCACCGCATGAGCAGCGTGATTTGTGCCAAGGGGTGGCTGCTCTCTTCCGGCACGCAACTTATTGATTTTCCAGGACCGAATGCCGCAGGATCCAAAGGCGGAATTTAGCGCTATACTTCCGTGTAGTAACCTATCTACACGTGATGACATGCCACCACTGAACATTCGCAATGAGGAAACCGAACAGCTCGCCACCGCGCTCGCGCAGCTGACTGGAGAGACGAAGACGGAAGCCGTGACCCAGGCTCTGCGCGAGCGGTTACAGCGCATTCGTCGGGCTCGCACCAAGCGGCGACTCGCGGACGATCTTGATGAAATCGCCCTGCACTGCTCTACCCTCCCGGTGCGTGATCCGCGGAGCGCTGATGAGATCATGGGCTACGATGAGCACGGACTTCCGCGCTGATGGTACTGGATACGTCGGCCATCCTGGCAATCCTCCAAAACGAACCGGAGCGGCGTAAATTCAACGAGGCCATCGAAGCTGCGGAAACGCGCTCGTTGTCCACCGCCTCTTTCGTCGAATGCTCAATGATCGTGGAATCACGCTACGGCGCGGACGGCGTTCGAGATCTCGATCTGTTCATCGCCAAGGCGCACGTCTCCCTTGTGCCGGTCGACGAAGAGCAGGCTAACTTCGCGCGGCGGGCATTCCAGAAGTTCGGCAAAGGACGTCATCCTGGCGGGCTGAATTTCGGCGACTGCTTCTCGTATGCCCTGTCGAAGTCGCTCGATCTGCCGCTACTCTTCAAGGGAAACGACTTCACTCAAACCGACGTCGAATGTCATCCCGCCAGCGGCTAGTGAGCAAACAAGTACTCACAGCTCTCGTCGCCAGGCGGGTGCGCCATCACGCGATCGTAGAGTGAAACATTTTCCGATATGGCTCGCTCCCGGTCTTCAGCCAACAGAAAGCCAGCGGCTACCTGACGTTTCGCGGCAGCCCGAACTCTACCGACGAAGTCCTTGCGCGTGGGATAGCGCGACTCGATGCTGGGGCGCGGATCGCCAATTGCGCGACGCTCAGCCTCGGTCCGGGCGAATGGGACAAAACTACCGTCGAAGCGCGCAGTCGCCCAAGGGAAACCTGTTTCCGGCGAGCGCGGGTTCCAACCGGTGTGGGTACCCAACGGTACCTGCAATTCGACGAACCGTACGCCACCACGATCATTGCCGTCAGCATCAGGCGCCGGCACGCGCGTCTCAAACGGTCTCCCGCGCAATGGCGGCACCTGATCAGCGATACCGTCGCTAGCGAATCGCGGTCCAAAATCGAGTCGAAACTCGCGCAGATTCTGCTCCGGGGGAGTCAGGCCAATGTTTCGTGGGAAGGCGGAGCGGTAAGCATCAACTGACATTAGCGTGCCATCGCGAAGGCTCGGGTACGCGCTCGCCGGTGGTGCAACTGATGCAGTGGTCCAACGATCCAGGGCCACAATAAGGGCGCGAATGGCGAGGTAGTGATCAGTTGTTGAAACGCAGTTTACATACGGCGAACGAGTATGCGTACGGCCCACATAGTGTTGCGCACCTGAGAACGCGTAAAGACGTACATTCGCCGCGGGCGCCACATCTCCCGTACCGTCGGGGGTGGTTGCAATCAGCGATGCTCCGCGATTCCAGAACTCAGTCGATGTGTTAGCGATGAACACCTTCGGCAGCTGACCCTTTGCATCGCGTGCAAGGTCGAGCGTCGAGCCCGTCTGACCTGTCACGGGATCATGAGAGGTTGTGCTCGTAAATGGAAAGAGATCTGCAGGATAGTCGTTCTCTTCCAGCATCGATGGATGCCGCGTGGGTTGTACGAACCGACTGTTGAATCCCCCGGAAGCGCCGGCCCCGGGAACTTCCATATAGGCACCGTCAAATACGAGCCGTCCGGTCTCGTCGACGTCGAGTCCATCGTGCAACATACGACCGATGAGGCGTCCCGATTGGCTGATGCCGAAGATAAGAGTCTTACGCGGCACCGGCGCACCCTCGAAAGGGTGATCGCGAAAATGAGCGAGGAGATCGCGGATACCGGCGAGGCCGGCACCCGTCACATAGGGGTCCTTGGCCGTATAGACCAGATCGTAGATCGTCCCTGGTTGGAACCCGCCTTCGAGCTGTATTCGCCCAGGTCCGCCCGGCTGCTCCGCCTCCACAAAGTGCCAACGGCCACGATCGATAGGAGCTCGCTTGTCGCTTGGGTGTGACCGCGCGGTTAACTCGGCGTTGGGATCATTCCCGATAGCAGGCTCATACGTGAGACCGTGCATACCGGCATAGGTTGTAATGTTCGTGGGCGAATTAACGATGATCTCGTTCTGCACCATGCCCGTGATATTGCTGCCGTCAGCTTCGTGTGCGACCGGCGGAGCGAACACGAGAGGTTTCACACCCGGAGGCTGCGGCGCCACGTCCCAAGTCCAGGCGGAAAACAAAAGGGTGAACCCGTGACGCATCAGGAATCCGTCGCCCGCATCCGCAACGCTGGTCGGATCGTTGTAGTCCGGGATCTTGCCGTTCACCTGGCCGAGTATGGCAATGTTGCCGCGATTGTTGATGTCGTAAACCAGCGTCGAGCCGGGGTATTTCACGGGGCGAAGCATGAGAAAGCTGCTTTCAAAGGTCACGCGCCCGTTCTTGTCGCGAGGTGCCAGTTTCAGGTCCGCGATCCGTTGATTGCCTGCGGCATTCGGATCGAGACTGAATCGGGCAACGCCGCGAATTTTTTCGTAGGGACCCACCTTGCCAAAGCTCATTCCAGAGGCGAAGGCCGAACGCTCGATAACTTCCACACTCGTCACTTCGGCTCGCACAGAGGCGAAGGCAGCCATGGCTATCGCTGCTCCAACCCCCATCCACCGGTGTCTAATCAATGGTTGGTCTCCAGGCGGCACACTCATCGTGCCCATGTACGGAGCCAGATCAGCGGCCACATACACGCATACAACCATAGTACCGGGTTCGTCCGTAGGACCGCTCCGCAGCGGCTCACGACCTGTGCCAAGTAGTGGCGCAGTTCTAACGCAGCAAAAATCGTCACGATATCCAGCCCAACCGCATCCACTGCGGGGAGCACAAAAGACGCTTCCGGAAGCACAGCAATGAGCAGGAGTCCGATGACCACCAGAAAGAACAATACTCGGTAAGCCGGTGGTGCCATCAGAGGTGATCCGATCGCCGCGAATCGCCGTTTCCATCGATCTGATGTGAAGCGCTGTAACACTAGCCAGCAGCAGGCGACCAGGACAGAAATGGCCACGATATCGCCTTGAACCAACCAAGCCCTCATATCGGCTCCCGCCCGCTTGGGGCTGTTCGGATTTGGGCAGTTTACCCCAAGCTCTCGGATTGTCTCGCTGGCAAGGCGTGTGGCCGCGGACGGAGTATCCAAGCCATTACACGGCGCTAGACTCGTGGCCATGAAAACGACCGCAAGGATTGTTGCCGCAACGCTTCTGGTTCTGGCGTGCCACAGCGTATCGGTTCGCGCCCAAGAGGCGAGCACCGATTGCCACATCGGCATCTACCACCTGCGCGATGGCAGCGATGTCGATATCGGGCCGGAGGAAGGCTCTCATCTGCGATGGCGCCGCAAGGATGGCACTACAGGGGAGCTGACTGAAGCAGCGAATGCAGTCTGGACGAGCACGCTTGGATGGACTTCACGTCCCGATGGAAAGAGCGTCTCTTTCTCCAAATGCAGCCAGGGTGAAATCAACTTCGCAGGCGTAACAGGCCAGCGAATCGCACTTACATCAACGAATACTCGGTTTGAGAGCGAAGGTGCCACTCTGGCGGGCCGCCTCATCATGCCGAACGGCACGGCGCGAGTTCCGATTGTCATTCTGGTTCACGGATCGGAGCACGTATCGGCACTCGAGCACTACGCACTTCAGCGACTGTTCCCCTCCGACGGTATCGGTGCGTTCGTCTACGACAAACGCGGCACTGGGGTGTCAGGTGGAAGTTACTCCCAGGACTACAAGCTCCTTGCCCGGGACGCGGTCGCCGCAATGCGCGAAGCGCGGCGACTCGCCGGCAACCGTGCTGGAAGAGTCGGCTATCAGGCGGGTAGCCAGGGAGGGTGGGTCGCGCCGCTTGCTGCGACCATGGCGCCAGTGGATTTCGTCGTTGTGTGTTTCGGTCTTGCAGTTTCTCCACTGGACGAGGACCGTTCTGCAATTGTTCTGGACATGACGCGCCGGGGCTATGGGCCAGAGATTGTTTCCAAGGCGATGGAGGTGGCCGACGCATCAGAGGCTGTTCTCGTCAGCAACTTCGCGGACGGTTACGATCGCGTCGATGCGGTTCGCGCAAAATACGGCGCTGAGCCATGGTTCAAATACATCCACGGCAACATAACGTTTGCCGTGTTGGGCATGCCTCACGACGAGCTACGTGAAAAAGGGCCGAAAATGCTTCCTGGGGTTGATGTGCACTACGACCCGATGCCGGTGCTGCGCAAGCTCGAGACTCCCCAGTTGTGGATTCTCGGCGAAGATGACATCGATGCTCCAAGCGCCGAGACTGCGCGGCGCCTCGAGGCCCTTGCCGCCGCAGGGCGTCCAATTGTTACCGCCCTGTTTCCGCACGCAGAGCATGGCATTTATGAGTATGAAACGCAGCCTGACGGCACCCGCTCGTCGACGCGGAATCCGTTCGGGTATTTCAACATGATGCGCGACTTCGTCCGCGCGGGTCGGTTGCAGGGAGTCTATGGCACGAGTGTGGTATCGGGACCCAACCGCAAGTGACTATTTACCAAACAGCTTGCGCGCATTCCCAGAAAGGATGAGTCTTTTCTCCTGTGCCGTCAGGTTCAGCGAATTGAGTGCCGCGACAGTCTTACCGAGCGTGAACTGTGGATAATCGGAGCCCAGCAGCACATGGTCGGTTCCGACATTGCGAAGGGTCCATACAAACTCAGGCTCGATCGGCGAACCCGCCACGAGGACCACAGTAGCGGAAATATCGAAATAGATGTTGTCGGCAAAGAACCCAGCGGCTGTGCGCGCCAATGCAAGCGTGTTCCAGAACCGAAAGTTTGTTCCGCCCAAATGAGCAAAAATGAACTTGGTTTTCGGCGCATTCACCGCCAGATTGAACAGCCGTTCACTGTCGCCAGGCAGGATGTTTGCGTTATCCATCAGTACGATGACACCCAGCGCGCCAGCGTGCTTCACCAGCGTCAGCACGCGTGGATCGCTCGCGTCAAACTGCTGTGTATGCGGATGTAGCTTGAGCACCTTCACGCCGCGGACCGCAACACGCGAGAGTTCAGCTAGCGCCGCTTGCCCGTCGTACGGATGGACCGTCGCAATCGGCATCATCTGAGGATATTTCGCCGCCAGCGCGATATGCGCATCATTGTTTGCGCGCACACTCGCTGGGTCGCCCTGCAGAGCCATGTGCGGTCCACCAAACCACATTCCGCCGAAACCGACCAGGTTGATTTTCGAGGCTGCGACGTCGGCCTGGTACGCGCGTAACGATGCCTCTCCATCGTGCAGGTGGACATGCGAGTCGAACACCGGCTCCTGCCCCAAAGCCAACTGGGTGTACAGCAACGCAATCGCAAGGACTCGAAGCGTCAAGCAGGTCACTCCCGGTGAATTCCGTGGTGAGTTTGCGCGACTCTAGCTCACGAAGCAATGAATCGCCTACGGAACCAAGCGGCAGCAGTCGAGCACTTACGCTATGGGAAGCGCAGTGTGTTCTGATAGCCCAGACGCCAAGACACACCGTCGGCTGATTTCCAAACGATGTCGTTGGACCAGTACCGCGACTGACTGGTGCCTATAACGAACGCCGATCCGTTGAGAACGGCAAAGACCCCATTCGGAACGTCGGTCGAGCGTTGTTGCCAACTCACTCCATCACTCGAGCACCACACGTCGTGCAGACCGAGCGAGCCCGGATACAGACACATATTGCCGACGATGGACACTCCCGACCCAAATGTCTGTTTCGGCAGTGTGTCGTCCGAAGCCACTTGCGTCCAGACCGCTCCATCCGGAGATGACCACACGTCATTTGCGACCAACGAGGAGGAAAACGAGGTGAAGCCACCTATGACGTACACCAGATTGTTGTGCACGACCACCCGATACCCTGCCCGGGGTGCGTACGGCGCACTGGCCAACAACTGGGTCCAGGTTGCACCGTCGGACGATGACCAGACTTCGGGGGTCGTCTCGTTCGTGTCGTTGTTGGCGAACGCCAATAACTTGCCGTTCAATTCAACCACTTGATTCAGCTTCGTCGCGGAGAACGGGACCGCGTTCGTCAACGACGACCAGTTCTTGCCATCTGTGCTCTGCCACACCTGGCGGTAATAGCTGGGCGCCGAATATTGCCACCCGGCGACCAGAACCAGCCGGTCCGATCGGGCCAGCAGCTCAGGCATGTACCCGACGGCCGGCGTCGTGTGCGTTTCTTCTGTCCAGGCGATTCCATCCGCCGACGACCACATCTGCGTCTCGTCGCCGATCGCCCAGAGTCGGTCTTTGAATGAAACCATCGCCATTGCCGACGCGCCCGGGACGGCCGCCGACACCGAATGCTTGGACCAGACATCGCCGGTTGTGGAGGACCACACTTCGTCGTTGCCGCCACCGATGACCCAGAGCTGGCCGTTCAAAATGTCGGCACCGGCATCGGAGCGAGCAGAGAATTGGGCTTTATTGGTGACCTGGGTCCAGTTGCGCCCGTCCATGCTGGTCCAGACATCACGCTGGGCACTCTGATAGCCGTCGCTTCCCGCAATGAGCCAAAGTTGCTTGCCATCTGTGACGACGCGGTGAGCAAAACGCGGGCCGAAGTCAGCTTGAGCGCTCTCCTGCGTCCAGCTGACACCGTCAGCCGAAGACCAGATGTCCGCGTACACGCCGCCCCAGAATCCACCTGTGATCCAAAGACGCCCGTTGAATGAGAACAGCTCGGCATATTGTCTGCCGCCCCAGGGCGCAGCGGTTGTTGTGGCGGTCCACGTTGCGCCGTCAGCTGAACACCAGACATCATTCGCCAACGCGCCCGTATTAAATACCCCGCCCGCTATGCACATTGTGCTGTCGGAAGCGGCTGCCGCAAAAAAAAAGCGCGCGGGGAAGGCAGCTGAGGTTACCAGTGTCCAGGTTTTCCCATCCGTGGAAGTCCAGACATCGTTAAACGCCGTTCCTCCTGACAGGCGATTCCCGCCGATGACCCATAGCGCGTTCTTGAATGCGAGCAGCTTGAAGGAGTAGCGAGCAGGAAAGGGAGCGACTGCCGTTTCCAGCCGCCAATTGGAACCGTCGGCCGATGACCACACCTGGTTGGTCGTATCGTAGTTACCCGTCACCACCCAGTGTCTTCCGTTGACGGCGGCCGTACCGAAATAGCGTTGAAACCCAAACTTCTGCTCTGGAAGGACGATGGGCTCGGTTACATTCGCGCCGTACTTCAGCCAATAGGCTGTGGGCTTCTGCAGTGTGGCAACAGAGTCTGTCAGCGGTGACGCGGAAGCCGGTGTCTGGGTTCCGTTGCTGCACACGGAATAGTTTCTCGGATCGCACGCCAGATCAGTAGAGCGCGTAAAATCCATCGTGAGATAGTCCGAGAAGAACGATAACTCGGTGTCCGATGAGCCGATCCAGGCGCTGATCCCCACAGTCCGGGGAGCAATGTGCATCGAGTAGCTGGCCTGCGCGGCGGTGTAATTTGCGTCCGCGGCCTTCGAGGCCGTGATGACAACATCCCCGACCGCGAGAATCGTGACCTGACCGGTGCTGGCGTCCACTTTTGCAAGTGTCGGCAAGTTGCTCGTGTAGGTGATGGCACCGGTCCCCGCGCCACCGGAAGCCGGATTCGAATAGGCAGCATCCTCCAGGAAGGCATTCACGGGTCCCGCGTTTGCGAACGAGACGGACTGTGCTTGCGGGGGTGGCGGTGTCGAGGTCGGTGGCTGATTGTCGTTGCCTCCGCCTCCCCCACCACAGGCAACCAGGGAAACCGCGACCAGCAGGGTCACCAACAATGCGCGGAACATCATGTAACAGTCCTCAGTCCTTTACGTTTACCGCAACGACGGTACCGTTAGTGCTACCCGCCTCGTCCACAGCTACCACATACAGAACCCCGTTGGCGGACAAAGCGAGCCGGCCCGGTATTGGAATGCTCCAAACAGGCTGGTGGGTGCTTTGACTGATGGCATAGGTCGTAGTGTTGGTGCTCACAAAAACCAAGTTGTTTGTCGCGAGCACGTCGCCGATAAACCGGGTCTCGGACTTGAGAGGTTGCGGAGCCCATGACCACAGGAGCGAGCCATCCGACTCCGAACGGGCCTCGAGTTGCAGAGGTATTGAATTGCCCGCGTAAACGACGGACGCAGCGTACGCCGGATTCCCGTTATAACCACCTGCAACGTGCCAGCGGACGGATTGCGCGTTCGTGTCGAAATTCACCAGCGAGTTTGCGTATGGATCGCCCACGTTGACTGCGAAAACCGACCCGGCCTGACCCAGCACGGGCGCAGCATCAATATGCTGCCCACGCCATACAAAGCTCGTATCCTGAATGGCGGCGACCTGGGCCCCGGAGTGGCGGTCGATGACGTCCAACTCCCCGGGCTGCACACCATCCAGGCCGCCGAGATAGACATACGCATAGTTGGCATCGACAGCTGGGGTCCACGCATCGAACTGATGCAGCTGTGTGAAAAACAATTGCGCGCCCGCAGTAGCGTCAAAGGCATAGATACCGCCGTAAGCGCCGCCGTCCTCAAACACGACCCCGCTGTCGACTGTGGGCGCCAGGTAAATCTCCGCCTGTGACCCGAATGCACTCTGGAACAGCTGCGTGCCGTTGGTCGCGTCGAATCCATACATCCAGGTTGCCGACTGGGGGCTCGTGGTCACATAGGTCCTGCCAGAGGAGACCGCGGGCGGATTTACGGTTGTGTTGAAGTTGTAACCAGCCAGATCCACGTTGAAGTCGTGCTGCCACGCGACACTATGATCGAACTCATTCAAGGCATAGGTCACATGCCCGGCGTTGACGTATAGCCGGCCGGCAGCGGTCGTGATGGTGCTCATCTGGGTGGCCGGGGCTGTCCAGAGCCAACGAGTCGCGAAAACGGCCGGATCGAGAATCACCGGCACGAAGCCGGTATGCGCGGCGTTACGCTGGAAAGTCTCCCAATCATCTACGCCGGGCCATGCAGTCAGGGGTGTCAAGCCGGCGTAGGGATTCGCGGCAACCTGGATATCAAAAGGTACGGACACGGGCGAACCGAGCATGGGCTGCGTGCAGCTCTGGTCGTGGCAGACGTTCAGTTGGAATGACCCGGTGTAATGTCCTGCGGCGAGCGACGGACTTGCCTGGACAGTCAACGTGTAATGACTGGCAGGTTCGGAGAAGAGAGTGGCGGTCCCCAACAGGGCACCGCTCGGGTCAGTGACCCGGGTGTAGATCGGAAATGTGACCCCGGAGGCGATTGTCGCCGACAAGTTGATCAGGAATGGAACCGGATTGCCTGCCACGAACGAGCCATTGGCAGAGGCCGGGCTCAATGTGAGGGCCGGCGGTGCGGCCAGCACCGTGAAGTCGTATGGCACTGAGACCGGAGTGCCCGCAAGTGGGGATGCGCATGCGGAATCGCTGCATAGATTGAGGGCCAGCGATCCGGTCACGTGCCCGGCAGTCAGTGAGCTCGCAGGTTGTACAGTGATCGAATAAGAGCCGTTGTTGTTCGCTGTCACCGACCTCGTCGCCGAGAGAACATTGCCCGGATCGGCCAGGGACACGTAGACCGACCCGCTGGCGGGGGTGGTGGGCGTGACTGTGAGCGAAACCGCGGGCGGCGACCCAGCAGTAAACGTGGCCGACAAAGCGGCCGGAGCCAACGTGTAAGCCGGCAGGACGGTAAAATCGAACGCGACGGGTACTGGTGATCCGGCTACGAGTTGATTGCAACCCGAGTCATAACAGAGGCTTACCTGGAAGCTGCCCGCATAGTGGCCGGCCGCGAGCGAAGGGGAAGTCATCAGTCCGACGGAGTAGGACTCTCCACTCCCCGGTGTAATGGTTGCTGTCGGCTGCAGCACTCCGTTCGGATCAGTGATCTTTACGTAGATAGTGCCGGCCAGGTGGGTCGTCGCTATAGCGACAACCGAAAACCCGGTGCTCGTTCCAGCTACCGATTGAGCGGTCGCCGTCGTGGGTTGCAGCGTAATTGCCGGTGTAGGAGTACCCCCTCCTCCTCCACCACCCCCGCCGCAGGCACTGATGAACAACGCACACACGGCGAGGACTACCGCTCTCATTATTATTCTTCTTCCCTGTAATTCGTTCGGCGACCGAATTGTCCAACATCGAATGGGAGAATTGCAACGCTGGACGGAGGTAGCCGCGGCGGCGTCCATTTAACAGAACAGGACTGGGAGCGAGCAGCCGCCCGAGCCCCCCGCAGAGTCGCCGACATCTATCACCGCGTTGCTCTCCGCATTTCAGACAGCGAAGTTTGATCGCGCAATCCACAAACTCACTCGACTACCCCCCAGCGATACTCGCTGACGCACTTGCATCCCTTCATCCAGCAAATTGAACTCGCGACTACTGAGAAACATTCAGCGGGCGTCGTGCAACTGCATGTTTCATTCGGATTACACACTTTCACTCGTGCAGTCGGGACGTTCGGATGTGCCACGCGGGCGAAGGCTTGCAGGGCCAGTAATCGATCAATTGTCCGCTACTCCGGACAGAGATTCCGATTTTTTCATATTTATCCCTGTGTGGCGATCAATGACACTACCCACCATTGATTAAACGAAACCGCCTTCAGGAGAACTGCCATGAACGCCAAAGTCCTCAGCTCACTTTCCGCAGCCCTCATCGTCTCGTCGTTGGTATCACCGGTGATGGCGCAGCCTCTGGGTGAACACCCGGCTGTCGTTGTCGCACGGACCTGGGACCAGCGCGGGATCGATCCCAACACGTTTATCGTCGCGCCGCCGGCGAGCACGCAGTGGGTCTCTGAAACTCCCAAGACCGCGAACGAAGTCACTCACGCCAGTGAGTCCCCGAAGCTCCATTGGTCAGCGGCCATCGGCACAGGCCATGCCGCACGCACCAACGAGACGAGCAGCGTTAACCCCACAGTCGCCGCGACACACTCTTCAGGACCTCACTGGACCGCGAGCATTGGCACGGGAACAGCTGCAACCTCCCGTTCCGCCGTCCCTAACACCAGTACCCCTGCGTCCTCAGGCACGCAGCCGATAGTCGCGGCCAGCCACTGGACCTCGAGAATCGGATCGGGCTACCCGTTCGCTTCGGCCAGCCCTGTGAAGTACACGTCGGTTGCCAACACCCGCTGAAGACAGTAGTCGCCAACAGCTGCGAGAGCCTGCGCGAGGTTGCATCGCGCAGGCAGCAGGCAACGATGACCGCCTGGTTGAGCAGGAGAACTCCAAGAGCAGGACCGCGTGGTGATGCGGGTAACATCCGAGGGTAGCGGCGGCGTCCATTAAACAGAACCATTTGCAGGATTCTTTCGCCCAGCGAAAAAGTGATTTCGCCGCTTCGCATTATTCGGCATTGTGCGGTTCGCTATTCTGCAGCCTCATTGCGATTTTCAGCGAGCCCACCATGGAATTGTTGCAAGTCGAGCCTGCCCGGCAGAAGTTTCCCGGTCCCCTGCGAGCGCCCAATGGGCGCCCGCTGAAGTCCCGAACCGGGTATGCAACCTTCGACCTGTTCCAGTATCTGTCGGTGGAGGCGCAGGAAGGTTTCGCACTGGCGTGCCGGCGACGCCTGGTGCCCGCCGGTCGGCGTGTGTACTCACAGTCAGAGCCGGCCACCGAATTCTTCCGGATTGCATCCGGCTCCATCCGAGTGTCAGTCCTGCGTGATGACGGGCGCGAAGCGCTACAATCGGTGTTACAGGCGGGCGACTGCTTCGGAATCTGCAGCATGATCGACGGGGGTACGCGTTATCAGACCACGACCGCCAACGAGGCCGTCGAGCTTCAGGTGTTACACCGGGAAGCCTGCGAGAGGCTCCGGTCCCAGCATCCCTCTTTCGGTGATGGTCTGGTTCGCCACATGTCGCGGCATTCGCGAATGCTGAGCGACTACTTTGTGAGCTCGACGCTGGATGAGCTGTCGTCGCGCGTGGCCATGCGGTTGTTGGGGCTGAGCGTGGCGCTCTCTCAGAGCGAGATCGCGCTCATGGTCGGCGCGTCCCGGCAAGCCGTCAACAAAGTTCTACAGAAGTTCCAGGTCGACGGGCTCATCCACATTGAGTATGGAAGCGTACGGCTGCTCGACATCGAGCGGCTACGGTGTCTCGTCTGACTCGCACTCAAACCCACCCAACGGAAGCCTCTCGCATGTCGCAAACATTTGATGTCGTAATGCTCGTGGCCAGCCGCAGAACCGGATCGCTCAATGAGCGCCTGGCACGCGCGATTGAGCACACGGCGCCGAAATCGCTCGCCTTCGAGCGGGTCTCCATGTACGAAATGCCGTTCTACGACGGCGACCTGGAAGGCAAACGCCCCGAGGCCGTCAACCGTTTTGCCGCCCGTATTCAGAAGGCGGATGCGGTCTGCATGGTCACTCCGGAATATAACCGCTCGATACCCGCGGTCTTAAAGAACGCGATCGATTGGGCTTCAAAGCCCATGGGCCACAACATGTGGCGCGACAAGATCGTCGCGATGGCCGGCGCCTCTCCGGGCGCGATCGGGACTGCCGTCGCTCAACAACACCTGCGGCAGATCATGTCCATTCTGTACGCGCATGTCCTTCCCGGAGAAATCTACATCTCCTTCAAGACACCCGACATGATCGATGCGGACGGGAATATCGCCGATCAGAGTGTCAAAGAGTTTCTGACGGCCTTTGGGGCGCGCTTCGCCCACTACGTCGAGCGGATGCACCCACGGTAAGGTAACTGCCTCAGGCGCAATCCTGGGGCGCACCACCCTCGTACGCGAGCTCCAGCAATCTTCGCAACGAGCTCCGTTCGAGGGGCCGGGGGTTAAAAGGCGGCGCCGCGAGCACGCGGTCGGTCGCCACATCGACATCAGCGACCGACATCCCGATATCCGCAAGCGCCGACGGTGCGCCCACTCTGCGCGCCAGATCCCGCAGTCCCTCGGCAGCATTCCGATGACCGAGCACAGCGCCCAACTCACTCATACTTTGTGCGGCATGCCCGCAGTTGTAGGCAACTACATAGGGAAGAACGATCGAGTGCGTTTCCGCGTGTGGCAAATCGAGCAACCCACCCAGGACATGGCAGATCTTGTGATGCAGAGCCATGGTCACAGAGCCCAGGCAGACTCCGCACAACCAGGCCGCGTATAGAGCGGAAGAGCGGGCTGTTACGTCCCCCGGCTGCTCGACCACGCGAGGCAAAGCCATCGAGAGAGTCTCAATTGCCTCCAACGCGACGAGCCTGATGAGAGGATTGCAGTCCCGGGCGTACAGAGCTTCCACGGCGTGTGCAATGGCATTCATCCCGCTGACACCGGAAATCTGCGGAGGCAGACCCAGCGTCAAATTCACGTCGTAGATCACCACTTCCGGAAGGACGCGCGGGGTTCGCTTTGTCTCCTTGATGCCATCGCGAGTCTCGCCAATGATCGGAGTGACTTCCGAGCCTGCGTAGGTGGTTGGAACCACGATCACATTCAGGTCGGTGCGCAGCGCAATGGCCTTGGCGAGCCCTATGGTCGAACCCCCACCAATCGCCACAATCCCGTCGATCCGATTCTCGGATACGACCCGCATCGCTTCATCGGTGACCTCAACGGGTGTATGCATGACTGCGCCCGAGAAAGTCGCAGCGTGACGCTCGCGCAGATTTTCCGCTACCTTCCTCCCCCACTCCGAGCGGCCGGGCGTCGTAACGACCAACACGCGCGTCATCTCGAGCATTGCCGCCTCGGAAGCGACCCGAGTGAGGGTGCCCGACCCGAACACCACACGACACGGCAGCAGACTGCAGACAAAGTGATCCATCAACTCTCCCTTGGATCTATCAGCGCTATCGCCGTCACACGTTGCAGCTCTTCCAACGAGACGCCCGCGACCCGCTCGCGAACGACGGCCTTCCCGGCGCTCAGATCGATGATAGCCAGATCCGTGTATACCCGCGCCACACAGCCAATCGCGGTCAGAGGATACTGACAGCTCGGAACCAGTTTACTCGCGCCGTCTCGGGAGCAATGCTCCATCATCACAAAGGTCCTTTTGGCGCCAACGGCCAGGTCCATGGCACCGCCCACCGCCGGAATGGCATCGGCCGCACCCGTGTGCCAGTTGGCGAGATCGCCGCTGGCGGAGACCTGGTAGGCGCCCAGCACACAGAAATCCAAGTGGCCGCCACGCATCATCGCGAAGCTGTCCGCGTGATGAAAAAAGCTGCCTCCGGGCAGCAGGGTGACCGGCTGTTTGCCGGCGTTGATGAGGTCCGGATGTTCGAATCCCGCGGCGGGCGCAGGCCCCATTCCGAGCACGCCGTTCTCGCTGTGAAGCACGATTTCCCGATCTTGCGGGAGATGGTTGGCCACGAGCGTCGGCAGCCCGATACCCAGATTGACGATCGAGCCGTCGGGAATGTCCCGGGCTACTCGCTGTGCCATTTCAACGCGGGACCAGCGCGGCAAAGTACGAGTCGTCATGTTCGGCGTTCACGTGTGATCGGGACAACGCGCTGCACATAGATGCCGGGTGTCACAATGGCTTCTGGGTCCAACTCGCCTAAATTCACGACTTCATACACACTTGCGATCGTAATGCGCGCGGCCGCCGCCATGATCGGACCGAAATTGCGCGCCGTTTTGCGATAGGTGAGATTCCCCCAGCGATCGCCCTTCTCTGCCTCGATCAGCGCGTAGTCCGCATGGATTGGAAACTCCAACACGTAGTGTTGCCCATTGATCTGGCGGGTTTCCTTACCGCGAGCCAGATCGGTGCCATAGCCGGTTCGCGTATAGAACCCCCCGATGCCGGCGCCCGCCGCGCGAATGCGCTCCGCCAGATTGCCCTGAGGCACGAGCACCAACTCGATGCGCCCGCTGCGATACAACGCATCGAAATGCTGACTGTCAACCTGACGGGGGAACGAACAGATGATCCTGCTCACCCTTCCGGCTGCCAACAAAGCAGCCAGGCCTGTGTCGCCGTTGCCTGCGTTGTTATTGACGATTGTCAGGTCCCGCGCACCCTGCTCGAGCAGTGCATCGATCAGCTCATCGGGAAGGCCCGCGGTACCGAATCCGCCGATCATGATTGTGGCGCCGTGCGGGATATCTGCGAGGGCGGCGCGGGAATCGGGACGTATCTTGTCGATCATGACCCATCGCCGACGGCATAGTCGACCTGGTGGCGAGCCGTGCGCAGGCCCTGCAGCTCGTTACGTACGCGCAGATGCTCCGGATGCGTTCCGTACGCTTCCAGCGCCGCGACGCTTTCGAATTCCGACATCAGGACGACATCGCAGGCATAGTCCACGTGACTGCGATCGATCCCGATCTCGAGATGCATCATCCCCGGGATCTGGCCACGCAACGATTCGAACGAGCGCTTCACCAGCTCGCAGGCGGCGCGCTTCTCTTCGGGATTGGCCGCGCGTAGCCGCCACATGACGATGTGTCTGATCATGCGGCATCGAGAACGAATTCGAACTTCAGCTCATGGAAGGGGACGGCTGACACGCTGCCATCCGGTGTCTCACCCGGGTTCCGAAGTGGCCAGTCCGCAATGAGCGTCGATCGAACACCAAACACCGCATCGCTGTCGAGGTGGCGATCGTCGCGCCGGAACACATGCGTGATCAAACGCTTGTAGCCGCCCGCGTCGATCATGAAATGCAGGTGAGCGGGCCGCCACGGATGGCGCCCCGTCGCGGCCAACATCTTGCCGACCGGACCATCGTGCGGAATCGGATAGGAGCTCGGCAGCACGGTCTTGAGGTTAAAACAACCATCGGCGCCGCTCACGAAGCGGCCCCGGACCCGGTGCTCATCGAAATCGGGATATTGGACGTCGTAGTAGCCATCGGCATCCGCCTGCCATACCTCGATTTGCGCGCCCGCAATCGGTTTGCCTGCAAGATCGGTAACACGGCCACTCACCCAGCAAGGTTCGCCCTTCGCGCCACGGGTGATGTCGGCGCCGTCCTCGCACTGCGGAGCGCCTTCGACAAAGAACGGGCCGAGGACTGTAGATTCCGTGCAACCCTTGCGCTTGCGGCTGTTGAGTGCTGTAACCAACATCGAGACGCCCAACGTATCGGACAGCAGAATGAACTCCTGCCGCTGGTCGTCGGTGATGTGGCCCGTGTCAGTGAGAAACCGGATCGCCTGAAACCATTCTGACTCCGTGAGACGCACTTGCCGCACGAATGCATGCAAATGCTGTACCAAGGATGTCATGACGGCCCGCAGCCGCTCGTCCCGACAGCCGGCAAAGGAGGCCAGGACTGCTTGTGTGATGTTGTCTTCGTCGATGTTGCGCATTTGAAGTTGCTCACCTTCCATGCGTCCGACGTACAATACTGGACGCTGAAATACCGGAGAACACTGACGAGCGAATTCACTTTTTCGCTGTCCGCAAGAATGACCTGCAGAAGGCTGACCCGATGGACCGGTTGACACAGATCGAGCTGTTCGTTCAGGTTGCCCAACTCGGAAGCCTGTCGCGCGCGGCAGAAGCTCTCGAGCTGTCGAATGCCGCGGCGACGCGGTGCCTGAATGCGCTCGAAGAACGCCTGTCTGTGCGACTCGTGGAGCGTACGACGCGCCGTTTGTGGCTCACCGAGGCAGGCAAGAAATACCTCGTACGCTGCCAGGCCATGCTCGATGAGCTGAAGGAAGCGGATGCCTCGGTGCATGAAGGCTCCGCCGAGCCCACAGGCCTGCTGCGCGTGACTTCGTCTTTGTCGTTTGCCGTGAATCACATCGGTCCCGTTATTCCCGACCTGCGCCACCGCTATCCGAAGCTCCGCGTCGAAGTAATCGTTGCCAACCGCTATCCCGACTTCATCGAAGCCGGGATCGACGTGGCCATCCGCACGCGCGAGATCGAGGCCACTGACTCCTTTATCGTGGTGCGACCCTTGGCCGAGACGCGGCGCCTGCTGTGTGCATCGCCGGGATACCTGGCCCAACGCGGGGCACCGGGGACGCCGGAAGATCTGTTGGAACACGACCTGTTGATCTACAACCTGGCGAGAAACCCTCATGAGTTGAACTTCACCCGTTCCGGCGAGCGGCGCAGCGTGAGTGTGCGGGGGGTGCTCGAGTGCAACGACGGGCAGGTACTGCGGTCGGCGGCGCTCGTCGGGCTCGGAATAATGGTACAACCCCTCTACATCATCTACGACGACATCGTCGCCGGCCGCCTCGTTCCCGTGTTGGATGACTGGGAGCTGCCGTTGCTCAAGATCAACATTGCCTACCAGTCGCGCATTCACATGCCGGCCAAGGTACGCGCCTTTATCGACTACATGATCGAGCGATTCAAGCTCCAGGATTTCACCCGCAAGTGGACCGTCACCCGGAGCCCTGAACCGCGGTAGCAGCAATCCCCAGCAACCGCGCCGGATTGGTCTTGACCAGCGTATCCAGCTCCTGATCGGTGAAGCCTTTCTCGTGCATCTGTTCCACAAAGCGCCCTACTCCTTCGAGCCCTGCGTATTCCAGCGGCGCAAAGGGGCGCGGCGCTGGCGGCCCTGGCAGCGTGTAGGTCCAGAACTCGGAGATGAAGCAGTGCTCGACGCCGAGCTTGCGGATCATCTGCGCACCGCCAGCGTACAGCATCTGTCGAAAATCAAACTCCAGTAGCGCGCCGGTAGCAACGGCTCGCTGCATTTGCTCCAGCGTCATCCTGGCGCCGTAGTCCATCGGGTGAGTAGCAATCATGCGCTTCAGACCCTGAGCCTGACCCTCTTTGAGGACGAGGAGCGCATCTTCGGCACCGAGATGCCCCGTCGCGAGCGTCAGGTCATTGCGCCCGATGAATGCAATCACTTCCCTGACTTGCGGGAGCAGCTGGCCGTTTTTCGAGACCGGCACGGCGGCTCGTGGAGGTTTGCCCGGATTGAGCCGAGCTGTGAGCTCCACCTGTGCCTGCGAGTCTTCCGTCGGCATCCAGACGACCCGCCCGGGGTGACCTTTGATCGAGGCGAGACGCTCGACCGCGGCGAGATTGATACCCCCGGTCGTCCGGTTCAACACAACACCGCCGACCACCACGAAGTCGGGCAATTCGCGCCCGATCTGGTATGCCAGGCCCGCGGTGGACTCGCCATGAGATTTGATCAACACAGCGCGCATTCCGACGAGCCGTGCCTGCCGGAGGTGATCAATCAGTCCGCCTGGAGAGATCTGCGTCGGCGGATCAATGTGAAAATGCATCTCGACGGCGCCTTGCAAAAAGCGCAATGCTTGCGCCTGCTGCTTCGTGAGTGCGTTGTCCCAAGGCGAATCCTCGCACAATGACAGCGGGCTGAGCAGCAGCGCGACACAGGCGATCAACCATCTCATGCGAGCGCCTCTCAGCCCGCCGGCGTGCTGCAGCAGGATGAAAACAGATCCCGCTGGTAATGGGCCCGGGCGAACAGACCGTCACAAGCGGTTTGCGCCTGTTGGCGCAGCCGCTTGATATCGACGTTCAGCAGCTGGCCGCGCCACTTGACCACCCTGCCGGCGATCATCACGTGCTCGACGTTGCTGGTGTCCATGAGCGTGACCACGGTCCCCGGCACGTTGTTCAATGGGAAGGCATTGATCCTGTCGGTCGCGAGGAAGACGAGGTCGGCCTCTTTCCCCGGGGTAATGGAGCCGACCTTGGAGTCGAGGTGGGCGACTCGCGCCCCGTTGACAGTCGCAAGGTCCAACACCTCGCGGCAGGTCAGCAAGGCGGGAGCACCGCCCTCCCCTTTGATGATCCGCTCATTCGCCATCGCACGTTGCAGTGTGAAAGCCGAGCGCATGATCGAGAACGAATCGGCGGTCATGCTGCACTCCACGTCGACGCTCAGGCTGGGGCGTACGCCGCGATCGATCGCTTCCTGAAGGGGTGGCAATCCGTGCTGCATCTGCATTTCGATGGCCGGCGCGATGGAGACCTTGCCGCCAGTGTCGGCGATCTTCTGCCACAACGATGGGCTGACGAGTGTGCAATGAATATATTCATTGTCCGGCCCCATCAGGTTCTCTCGCGACATGGTCTCGAGATCGCCAAAGGAGGCCCCGACGATGTGGCTCACAATCGGCACATTGAGTTGTCTGGCCACCTTCCACTGACCTATGTTGATCTTCAGGTGCGAGCCGAGCGTCAACAGCTGATCGTCCGAGGTGAAATGATCCTTGCGCAAGCGTGTCAGTGTAGCCTCCAGGGAGGCTTCATCGGCTTTCGGACTGGGCCAATAAGCGAACAACACCCGCTGTCCCACTTCCTTCAGACCCGCGATGCAGGCTTCGGTGTGCTCGGGCGTCAACTGCACCTGCGAGGTGTCCACAGTAGTCGTCACACCCGCGTTGATCTGGCTCAGGGAAGACAACATCTCGGCGATACGGGCATCGTCCGGCGTATACGCGGGAGTGAATGTCTGTTGGATCAGTGAGACATAGTTGACCTTTGGCGCGGATTTGGCGGCCGTCGCCACAATCACACCGTCTGCAAGCGTACTGCGCAGGATCGATTCATATTGGTGGTGATGGGTGTCGACGAATCCCGGCATCACAATCAGGCCCTCGGCCTCGATGACCCACGCGCCGTCGGGTTTCGGCAGGTTGGGCCGGACCGCCTCGATTTTCTTGCCGCGGATGAGAATATCGGCACGCGCGAAATCGCCGACCTGCGGATCCAGGCTCAGCACCATGGCATTGCGGATCAGAACCGGACGACCATTCGGACTGTTGAGATTGCGTGCGAGAGCCGAGTCGGCCGTGCCCTTCTGAGCCACCGCCGAATCGGGGAGCAGCGGGACGGTGGTCGCGCCGGCCAGCAGGGCGGCTCCTTTGAGAAATCCACGCCGTGAGCGCAACGGGGCTGACTTTTCGGATTCAGACATGATTCTCATCCAGGTAGCGGGGCCGCCGGGGCAGACGCAGGCTCACGAGAAGGACAATCAGCATCATCGCCGTCACATACCAGTAGAAGACTGTTTCGTGACCCGCCGTCTTCAACTGCAGGGCCACGTATTCGGCGGACCCGCCGAACAGAGTGTTAGCCACTGCATACGCAAAACCGACACCGACCGCGCGGACCTGGATCGGGAACATCTCGGCCTTCACGATTCCGCTGACGGACGTATAGAGGCTGATGATGGCGAGTGCCGCAGTCACCAGCACAAAGGCCCTCCATGGACTCGGCGCACCATGCAATGTGGTCAGTATCGGTAACGTGGCTGTCGTCCCCAGCGCGCCGAACAGCAGCATGTTGGCTCGGCGCCCAATGCGATCGGAGAGCGCGCCAAACAGAGGTTGCATGCACATGAACAGAAACAGGCACGCCGTCATGACCGTGCTCGCAGTCTTGATCGACATCCCGCCCGAATTCACCAGGTACTTCTGCATGTAGGTGGTGAATGTGTAGAAAATCAGCGAGCCACCGGCGGTATAGCCGAGCACCGTGAAGAAGGCCGCCTTGTGATTGCGAAAAATCTCCGCGACACTGCCGGCAGCCTCGTGAGTGCGCGCCTGCACGTTGCTGGTCTCCTGCAGACGCAGGCGCAAGAGCACCGCAACGACCGCCGCGATGGCACCAATGAAGAACGGGAAGCGCCAACCCCACAACTTCAACTCCGTCTCGTCGAGCACCTGCTGCAGGACAATGACGACGAGCACGGCCAACAGTTGGCCTCCGATCAACGTAACGTACTGGAACGATGAGTAGAATCCGCGGCGCCCCGCAGTCGCGACCTCGCTCATGTAAGTAGCCGCAGTGCCGTATTCGCCGCCGACCGACAGTCCCTGCAGGAGACGTGCAACCAACAGAAGAGCAGGCGCCCACGAACCGATACTCGCGTAGGTCGGGAGGCAGGAAATCAACAGCGACCCGGCGCACATCATTGACACCGAAAGAATCAAGGCGGTGCGGCGGCCCCGTCGGTCCGCGAGGCGGCCGAGCACCCAACCCCCGATAGGCCGCATGAGGAACCCGGCTGCAAAAACACCGGCGGTATACAGCAGTTGGGCGGTCGAATCGGATTTCGGAAAAAAGCTCGGCGCAAAATAGATTGAGCAGAATGCGTAGATGTAGAAATCGAACCATTCGACCAGGTTGCCGCTCGAAGCGACCATGATGGCGCGGATTCGGCCGCGATCATCACCGGAACTCAGGTCGCTGAGCGTTGGCATGGCGACCCGGCTGAGGTGCACTCAGGCCACCGCGTGCGAGGAATAGCGGCCGATGATTCTCCCCTGGCGATAGCCCAGGAGAGTCTCGAGTTGCCCCTGATAACGCACCACCATCGTTTCCGCCGTGGCATACCCGATGTGCGGCGTCATCACGAGGTTGGGAATGTCCATCAGCGGATGATCCTCGGGCAGGGGCTCCTGCCAGAACACATCCAGGCCCGCCATGGCGATCTTGCGCCACCGCAGTGCATCGATGAATGGCCCTTCATCCACGATGGCGGCGCGAGCGGTGTTGATGAGAATCACACCGTCCTTCATCTGCGCGATCTGCTCCTTGCCGATCAGGCGGCGGGTTGAAGCATTGAGCGGCAGGTGCAGACTGATGGCATCGGAATTCTTCAACACAGTATCGAGATCGGCGCGTGTCACATTGGCCGCTCGCGCATCTTCAACAGTGAGGCTGCGGCTGAACACCAGGATATGCATCCCCAACGCCGAAGCCATCCGCGCCACGGGCTTGCCGACGGAGCCATATCCCAGGATTCCCAACACCTTGCCGCGCAACGCGAGACCGGCTTGGGCCGCCCAGCCCCCGGTACGGATGAGCGTAGTCATCGGACCCGTCCGCCAGGCGCAGCTCAGCAACAGTGCCAGGGTGAGCTCGGACGGCGACTTGCCGCCCGGCTCGCCCGCCGGTATCTCGAAGTTCGGATTCGACCTGCACACGAGTATGTTGCGCGCCGCCGCAGCCTGGTCATCGAGCTCCGCGTTTTTTCTGCCGTTGAAGACGATGATTTTCAGCCGCGGCAACTGCTCGATCACTTCGCGTGTCAGTGCGACCCGCTCGTGCATCAGGGTCACGGCATCGAAATCGCGGAGCGCCTCTGCAGTGCTACGCACCGCATTGAACGGCTCGTGGAACGCCACGACTTCGACGTCGTCACCGAGTGAGGTCCAGGGGACTGCTCGCAACGCGAGTCGCTCGTAGTCCCCGGTCACCGCTATCCGGAATTTCGCGGACACTGAAGTCACCCGCCGCCGTCGCTCAGAACCACTGCTGCCCGAAGATTTTCGTGGCTTCGGCCAGGATCGCATCGTCGATCTGCTTGGTCGCCTGTCCGACCGCTGCGATTCCAACTCCACCCACCATGCGTCCGTCCTTGGTGATCGGCACGCCACCCGGTGAGGTCGTCATGTCGGAGAAAGTACCATCCGCATAGGATGTGTTGGTCTTGTTGTTCACTGCATCCTGGAACACCTGCGTCGGACGGCGCCACAGGGCCGGGGTCTTCGCTTTCTTGATGGCCAGGTCCGGGCCGCCCGCGAGTACGCCGTCAATGATCTCGAGATACACCAGCACGCCGGCATCATCCACCACAGCGAACGCACCGCTGCAGGAGCCTTTCGGGGGCGAGCAGGAGGACTTCTTGGCCGCGGCCACCAGTTGCTTGGCCAACTCCACGGTCATGGCCCGCACCGGCCCTTTGGGCAGGCCCCGGGCTGGCGTGCCGGCCTCGATGGTATCGGACTTGTCGGGCTTTTCGGTCTTATCCTGCGCCCCCGCGCCGCCGCACAACACTGCCAAAGCCGCCGCTGTAACAACCGCCCATTTCGTTGTCTTCATCTGCGTTCTCCTCGCCCCTCGTTCGGATGTACGTGTTTTATATACTGCAACGAAAGGCGCACCCGACTCTGTCAACGACGCGACATTTGCGGGGATTCAGCCATTCTCCAGCCCCTGGATCCGGGTGCCGAGAATCTGCTCCAGGCCCTGGGGCGCCGGCCGGTAGGCTTCCCCTTTGTTATAGACCGTGATCGCGCCGCGCCAGCTCATCACGGGACCGGGATAGCCGATCATCTGCCATCCGACGAGGTTGGCATTCCCGCCGTGCAGGGGGTCGCAGAACATTCCCTCCACCGTGTGAGACCGAAGCATCTGAAAGAAGAGCGTCTTCTCGATGTGGCGCAGCTTCTCGTCCTGTTGCTGCGGCTCGAGGCCGGTGAAGTCGCTGCCGAGCTGTTGGATCCCGGCGCGATAGATGGCCTGCGGGCTCTCCCGTCCCTGGTAGCCCCCGAATGTGGGGTCCGTCTCGATGAAAGGGCCCTTGGTATATCGAAGCTCGTCGCGGCCGTAGGGACCCGCCAGTTGCCGATCGATGTAAATAATGACACCGGCCTCTTTCGCGCCGGGTCCATTCTCATCACTGGGAAAAATCCGCTCGCAGGCCGCGGCGACGATCCGCGCCTCGTCGGCTTTGAAGAACTTCAGCTCAACATGGAGCGGCGTCTCTGCGGCATCCAACCACATCGCCTGCCGGTTCAGGGTATAGATCAGCACTCCACCCACTGACAGCATGAAAAACTCTCTGCGTTTCATGCCAGCGCTCCCGGGTGTTTCAGATACCGATCGACCAGCGCGTCGGCGGCCCGAAAAGTCAGCGCGATGAGGGTCAATGTCGGATTGGATTCGTTCTGGGGAAAGGCCGAACCGCCCACGACCCACAGATTCGGCATCTTCCAATGCTGCAGCCAGGGATTCACGACACTGCTTTCCGGGGATGCCCCCATGATGGCACCTCCCGATACATGCGTATCGTTGGCACGGGCCGCATCATAGGGTCGTTCGTTACCCTTGAAGCTGTAGGCTTTGGCGCCCATGGCCTTCGCAATCGAGACTTGTACATCGCCCAACATGCGCGATTGGCGGACCTCGTGATCCGTCCAATCCATTGTGACCCGTACCACCGGATCGCCCCACTTGTCGGTGTAGGTCGGATCGAGGGAGAGATAGTTCTGTCGGTAGGTGAAGTGCGTGGCGTTGCTGTTCAACGCGAGCTGACGGTCATACCACTGCAGGCCAGCCTTCTTCCACTCGGAGCCCCAGTTCGAGCTGACGGTCCCGGGGGGAAGCCGGCCAAAGGCGCGAATGGGACTCTGACCTCCCAACAGAGTGCGAACGAGCCCGCCGCGAAAGACTCCCGCGGACACCTGCGCGTCGGGCGGGTCACCCATGTAGTCGCCGATCCCGTTGCCGAGCGCGCCGCCTCCGATGAATGCGTTCAGCGGCTTATCGAAAAATACCTCGGTTCGGCCGCCCACTTCGGTCGCGAAATTCCGGCCGAGCGTGCCCATACCGGTCTGCGGATCGTAGGGCTCGCCAATTCCTGACAGGAGGAGACGACTCACGTTGTTCATCGACCAGGAAGCCAGCACCACGACGTCTGCCGGCTGCATGGTTTCCTTGCCTGCGGCGTCCATGTACGTAACTCCCTCGGCCTTGCCGTCCCGATGGATCACTCGCCGGACCCAACTATGGGTACGGATCGTCACGTTCTTTCGGCCTCGCAGAAGCGGCAACATGGTTGTACCGGGCGTCCCTTTGGCACCCACCATGCAGCCGTAATACCCACAGTGCCCGCAGTACTGACACGGAGGGCGAGTCACTCCATCCGGATTCGTATACACGCCACTCGGTGTTGCTGCCGGCAACGGAAACGGATTGAAACCGAGATCGCGAGCACCCTTCTCAAACAACGCCGCGAAATAGGGGTATGGATGAGGTGGCAGCGGATACTCGTGAGAGCGCGGGCCTTCGAATATGTTTCCGCCCGGCACGCGAGTGCCACGCAGGTTACCGGCTCTCCCGCTGAGTCCCAACATCTGCTCCGCGCGCCAGTAGTAGGGCTCGATCTCGTTGTAGGTCAGTCCCCAATCCTGTACGGCCAGTCCCTCCGGCAGCCGCGCGCCGTACTTGCGCCGAAGATGAGTAGCCAACTCGAATTGTTCCGGCAGAAACCGCGGCGACACTCCGCTCCACGCTTCACCCTCGCCGCCGACACCGATGCCCTGCTGATACGCGCCCCATTGACGCACCGGCCTGGCCGGCTCATTGGATGAGCGGCGGTGGGTGTACGGCTGCTCCGCGATGTTCTGCTTCATGCGCAGGCGGATCTCAAAATCCAGCTCATCCATGCCCGCCGCATACTGCGCGGTTGTTCGGATCGGTCCCCCTCGCTCCAACACGACGACCGACAGCGGTGTGCGGGTAGCGATCTCCTTGGCCATGACGAGCCCGGTCCATCCGGCACCCACAATCACTACATCGGCACGAGGCATCTGGATCATGAGTTCAATCTCGTGGCTGTATGCGAACCAACGTCCCCATCTGGTAGTCCGGGTACCAGACGGTGGCGGGAGTTGTTGAGTTGTCGACCCAGGTACTGCGGGCAAACGCGCTCGGCTCCGGGTTGTCATAGACGCGCCAGGTTCCCGAGCCCGGGTCGAGACGGACAAATCCCCGGCCATGAACCCACGCACCCCAAATGTTTCCGCTCGCGTCGGGCATCGCACTGTAGAAGTTTGAATAAGGAAAGTACGGTGTTGGCGGTGTGAACGTGCGCATGTGAATGCCTTTGCCGCGATCGATCTCATTGACGATTTCGACAAATGAGCCGGTGTGTCCACCGAACCAGGCGTTGCCGCTTCGGTCGAAGCCACCGCGGGCTGCCGAGGACGGCAGGCCGCCGGAGTTGGTTTCGTACATCGTGCCGCTGCGGATATCCAGGATCATGCCGGTGTTGTTTCCCATCGTGGGCGCGCCTCCGGCCCAGTACCGCCCGTCGGCGGATATCAGGTCATCCGCCGGATTGGGGTTGCGGCTCAAGGGATAGCTCTTCAGGATCGTCCCGGAAGTGCCATCGAGCTGGACGATGGTGTTGTCGTCGTACTCGCTCCAGATCGTGCCATCGGGAGCGAGACCGAAATTGCCCCACGGGCCGGCGTTGAAGGGCGCGCGGATGTTGATCAGGAGCTGTTTGAACCGGCCCGTGGCCGGATCCAGTTGCGTGAGCCGGTGCGCCCAGTTCTGCGAAAACCAGACTAGATTTTTATTGCGGTCGACCGCCACCTTGTACGTACCGGGAAACATCCCCGGGATATCGGGGACCTTGTAGTCCGTCACGATTCCGGTGCGCGGGTCGAGCTGACCGACGTAGGGCGTGCGATGGCTCGTGTACCAGATGTGGCCCTTGGAATCGGCATCCACTTCATGGATGGATAGAAATCTGTGCGGTAACTCGTACTCGGTAATCACGACGTCGGTCGCGGGGCCGGACGGCCGGGGAAAAGCGCGATAGGGATCATCCCTGCTCCCGGGCCCACGGACGCGAGTCAGCCACTGAACCACTCGTTCTGCATCTGGAGTGAGGACAGGCGTGGTCGGCCGAACCACGAACACACTGGCCGAGCCGCGACTGGTCATCCAAGTGACGATTGATCGCCAGCCACGCTCGTCGAACCGGTTGCGCAGGATCTGCTTCAGATCGTGACACCCAATGCCGCATGTGCGCATGAAAGCGGTTTTCTCGTACAGACTTCCGGGCAGATTCCACAGCAACTCGGCGCCGCTCAGTTGCGCCGCAATTTCCTCATTGGCCGGCAACGCTCCCGGCAGCGCCCCGGGGGCCGTCTGTGAGACTTCTCGAAGTACGATGTCGTCGATTGAGTTGTTTTGCGCGATCCGAACTCGGTCGCGCTGGTACGGCTCGAACGTCAGCGGTGTTGCGATCCGCAACCGGTACTCGCCGGCCTGCATGACGGGGAATTCGAACACGCCGTCCGCGTTCGTGCTGACCGTGGTTCGCACTCCGTTTGGAGCGATGAGTTGTATCTTGATTCCCTCCAGCAGGCTGCCATCAGAGGCAAGCACGCGGCCATGGGCACCACCGCGCAAGCCACCCGGTACGGGCCAATGGTGGGCAGCAGCGAGGTATTGCGGGTTGACGGGCGGATCGTTCGCTTCATAACAGCACACGCTGTTCTTCAGGTAGCTGAGCAGATCACTCACATCGGCATTGCTCAGGCTGTGGCCGAAGCCCGGCATCGTGACGCCGCCGTTGCGGATGACGTTCGCAACAACGGCGTCGTTCGACCGGCCGCGTAGAAACAACCCCTGCAGTGGCGGCCCACCCTTTGCGTAGTGGTTGTGACAGACAAAGCACTTGTAGAAGTAGATATTCTCGCCGCGGGCCGGCCCCTGCGCAGCCAGCTCCGTGTAGCGATCCATCTGATAACTGCGCTGCAAGTCAGTCAGCGCCTGCCCCTCTGCGGCAGGCGCCGGGGTCATGCCCATCCAGAACAGGGTGCGATCGCCTGAGTCGACGTCATACTTGCGAACGATTTCCAACTTTCCATCGGAGCCGATGCGGAACACGGTAAGACTCGGCAATCTCATCATGTTGGCAACCACGAGGTTGCGGCCACTGGGATCGATGGCGAGCTCAACCGGCCCCACTCCGCGAGTAGCCACGTTCTGTATGAGAACAGGCTCGCCTGTTTTCAGATCGACAGCGAACACGGCGATACTGTTCTCGCCGCCTGAAAACACAGGCTTGCCGTCGACCTGAGTGGCCCCGGTAGCACGGTTGGCAAGGTATACGAACCGACCGTTGGGATGGACTCGCAACGCGCCAGTCAGTTGGCCCGGGTGAGTGTGCTCGGGATCGGCCAGGCTGTTCTTTTCAAACAGTCTATCGGCACTGAGGGTCCCATCCGGCCGCCTGGCGTAGACTGCAAGCTCATTCTGCTGCGAAAGGGAAACGTAGACCCATGGGTGGGAAGGATGGAAGTCAACGTACCGCGGGTGGAAGCCGATTCCTCCATTGGGGGCAACTGTGCCCCGATCCTTCAAAAGTCCGTTCTCGAAGCTGAGGACGTTCAGCGCACCGGGATCCTCCGCGCGATTCGCATTGGGGACATTGCCGCGCGCCACGAGCAGCGCCATGGAGCTCGTGGGATCCACCAGGATCTGGTGTCCGTAGACACCCAGCTTCAGCGTGGGTTGTGATATCGCAGCTCCGGGTATTCCGTCCTGGCCGATGCGATGTACGGTGACTCCTGTTGGATTTGTATATGCGACCAGCACGTACTGAGCGGACGGATCGATATTGATGTAAATGGGGCGCGAGGCAAGTGTGACCGCGGGACCATTGTTAGAAAGTGCGAGCGTCGTTGGGTCAACACGTATCGCACTCAATCCATGGTTGCTTCCGGCAGTGACGTTTGTGGCGTCGCTCCACGCAACGTAGACAGAGCGCCCTGCGACATGCGGACTGCCGGCCGTAATTTCGGCAGGCAGTTGCAGTGAGCTGCGCAGGGTGAGAGTGGCGTCTTTTGGATCGAGCTCATAGTCGCGAAGCTCTGCGCCGATGGCGGCGTACACCAGGGTTGGCGCTTGCGCCCATGACCGACCGACAGCTCCCAGGCTCACCAGAGCGGCCAACACGGCGCCCCAGGTGCACGATCGCCAGTCGATGGTCATGTCAATGCGTCCTACTCGGTTTCCAATCCCGCAATCCGCAACTGACGTCGGGCTTCCGGCGCACGCAGGAAGGCGATGAACGCCTGGCAGGCCCCGGGATCCCGCGCCGCAGGCGCCGACCCGACCGAAAATTCCACATAGGTCTGCAGATCGCCCGGCAGCGGTCCAGCCAGCTCAACAGCGAAGTTGGCCGCGATCTCACTGAGAGCTGCGAAGGCAACAGTCGCGTGGCCCTCACCGACCGCCAGCAAAGCTCCTGCTGGCCTTGGATCTACGTGAACCCGAGGCTTTATCTCGTTGGTAATCCCGAGCGCATCGAACACATGCTGAGCCACGATTCCACTCTGCCCGTCTCTCGGGTACGCGATACCGGTGGCGGACAGCAAGGTTTTTTGCAGCGACTCGCGCGAGCTGATGTCCGGCCTGGGTGCTCCCGCTCTGACAGCTATACCCATGCCCGTCTTGCCGACGCCGGCGGTCGTCCCTTTCGCCACCTTGCCCTGCTTCACAAGGTCATCGACGAGATCGCGGGTGAGGAGCGTGACATCGAACGGTTTGCCGTCGGTCATCTGCCGTTTGAGGGCTGAGGAGCTGCCGTACTCGATATGGAGATGATGACCCGTCTGGTGCTCAAACTGGGGCTGGATCCGCTCCAGAGCCGCTTGCACGGCAACCGTGCTGACGACGTTGATATCCGCCGCCAGCGCTGCTTTACAGGCGAGCGCGGCAGTCACCAGCACGGCAAGTTGACTGACCTTCATGCGATTCTCCGGCTCGCAGCCATCCCAATTACAGACGACGTTCGCGCCTGCGTCTGTCAACTAGATGACATTTTGCAAACACACGGTGTTATCCAGCAGACTTGCAACCCTGTCGAAGCAGTGACGAGGCCTGTCATGGGTAGTATCGGATTGCGTCTGGCTCCCCTGCTGTTCATCACCGTTTGCCTGACGGCCGGAGCCGCCGTAACCAACGAGATCCGCTCGGAGCTGGCGCCTACCGGTACCCTGCGAGCGGCTATCAATTACAACAATCCGCTGCTGGCCCGGCGCGATGCCAGAACCGGCGAGCTATCCGGGTTGGCGGTGGATCTGTCGCGGGAACTGGCGCAGCGCCTGGGCGTGCCACTGCAGATCATTCCCTGCGAGTCGGCGGGGAAGATTACCGACAGTGCGAAGAGCAACACCTGGGATATCGGTTACCTCGCCGTGGATCCCCGTCGTGCGGATGAAATCGACTTCACCGCGGCCCATGTGGAGCTGGAGGGCACTTACCTCGTGCCCGCGGCTTCCGCACTTCGGACAGTCGAGGATGTGGACCGCGACGGAATCCGGATTGCCGTGACTTCCCAAAGTGCGTACGACCTGTTCCTGACTCGCAACCTGAAGCATGCACAACTGATCCGTGCGGACAATACGCCGCAGTCGATCGTTCTCATGCGCGATCAGAAGCTCGATGCCGTGGCTGCCGTGAAGACCGCGCTCGTTGCGGCGGCGAAACAGATGCCCGGGTCACGGGTGTTGCCCGGTCATTTCATGACCATCCCGCAGGCGGCAGGCGTACCGAAGGGACGGCCCGCCGCGGCTCGTTATGTCAGCGAGTTCATTGAGGACATGAAGGCGTCAGGATTTGTGGGGCGGGAGCTCGGAAAGTATGGATTTGGGCCGGACGATGCGATTGTTGCGCCGTTGGCGCGCGCATCATCCGAGCAGTCGCGTCAATGACCGTGCGATATTGTCGCGACGCACACCATGCAGCTCCGCAGCGGAAAATACATTCGCCGCTTCCAGCTTCTCAACGTGCTCCTGCATGGTTCGAAACGGGTAGTCAGTGCCGAATACAATCTGCCTGACCGGCACCACCTGCCGCAACGCGCCCAACGCTGTCGGATTCGATGCCTGTGCCACGTCATAAAAGAAGCGAGCCGCGGCGGCCCGAAAGCCTTCAGGAACATACTGCGGTGGTGTGAAATGCGCGTGCACATCAACGAAGTCGGCCGGCTTCTGTGCTGCAGGCAGCGAGGTCAACGCAGCGGCGCTGACGGCCCCGGCAAGGAACTCACGTCTGGATGTCGTCACGGTGTACCTCGCGGCCACAGAGAGATATGTAAGGGATACTCGCCGGTCGGAATGATGGCGACTTCCTTCATGGTCCGGGCATCGATCTCGGACAGGAGGTTGCGCCCGGACCGGGCTGCATAGACCTTCTGACCATCGGGAGAGATCGTGAGCCACGATCCTTCAACCGGTGGCGTGAATGAATTTCCAGCCTGATCGATCAGCGCCAGGTGCACATCGCCCACGGGTTTCAGGCTCGGAAGATCGAACCGATAGAGATAACTGCCCGCGGTGACCCAGTAACTCTTCCCATCGGAGCTGATCTCGGCCCCGTGGAAGCCGAATCCCTTGCTCGTCGGCGGTTGATGGCGCACGCCCTTGGAAGGGCCCTCCGTGTCGACAGGCAACTCGACGCGCTGCAACTCCTTGCCGGTCTTCGGATCGATGACCACGACGCCCGGATAGCCGGAGTACGAGAAGAAGATGCGGCTGGTGGAGCCGTCGGCCGCGGCTTCCATGTTCATGGTGCCGATCTCGGCCCCGCTGCAGCAGGTCCAGATCTGCTCGTCGGTTGCCGTGTCGAACAAATCCATGAAGCGCCCTTCCGGCGACATGACCAACAGCAGCTTGCCATCCGGTGACATCCACGGATCATGGATCCCGCCTTTCACCTCGATGGTTTCGATGATCTTCAGCTTCTCGGTATCCATCACCTGCACGTAGCCACGCTGGTCCTCGTCGGCGCGGATAGGCCAGATGCCCACATACAGCTTCCTGTAGTCACGCGACAGCACCGACGTGTTGGGCCGATCGATGAGCGGCACCTTTGCTTTGATCGCGCCCGTATGGGTATCGATGACGGTAACGTTGTGCTCCACACGATCCGGTGCATAGGCAAAAGCGCCGTCGCGGGAGAACTCGATGCGATCAGGCGCACTGACGCAGTTGATCCGGCGCACGATGTTGCGGGCGAGCGGATCGACGATGTCGATGTTTCCGCCCTGCTGATTCGACACCCAGATGTTGTAGGGGGATTTCCAGTTGCTGCGGAAGTCGCTCGACCCCTGCGGCCAATCACGGCTCTTGCAGGGTTTCATTCCGACTTCGAGCATGCCTCCCGCGGACGGGATGGGCTTCGAATCGGGCCCGAAGTATTTCGTCAGGTAATCGACGATGAGCGGAATTTCCTCAGGCGTGACCGGCGAGCCCCGCCTGTGCATGCCTTCGACCACGTTCTGCCATTGGTCCCGAGGCCGCGCAAACGCCAGCGTCCTTTGCAAGTCGTGGCAGAGCTGACACTTCTCTGTGATGACCTGCCGCGCAGGCCCGTCCGGCATTTTGTCAGCCCAATATTGTCGCGTGGGATGAGTACGAACCTGGACGAACGCTGAAGGGGAAATCGGAACATGGGGCGAGACATTGTCCGCGGCGGGCGGCGCTGCGGCGGCCGCTGCCTGCGCTTTCAGTGTTGAGAAATAAGCCGACAGGTCATTGATGTCCTCATCTGACAGCGGTTTCGCCATCGGACTCATCAACGCATTGGTGCGTGTGCCCTCGCGGAACGCATCGACCTGCTTGATCAGGTAGGACTGCTTCTGTCCTGCGAGGTTGGGAATGTCCTCAGTGGGGCTCACTCCAGAGGGCCCATGGCAACTTTCGCACACGGTTGCCTTGCGTTTGCCTGCGGCGGGATCCCCCGCCGCAAATACATTTCCTGCAACGACAGCGAGAAGCGCTGTCAGGAAGATGGCCCGCACTCTCAGAAGTCCTTCTCGAACGACACTCCGTAGGTTCGCGGCGGTGCTTCCGACCGGTACCAGCCTGTAGCACTCTCGCTGGCGAACAGGTAGGAAGTCGAGTCGGTCAGGTTCTTGCCCCACAGGCGTACCGCAAACGAATCGTTCTGCGGCGGACGCCATTCGAGCGAGGAGTTGAGAGTCCAGTACACGGGACGACTGAGCCCCATATCGGGAGTCAGATACGACACGTCGTTGTAGGACAGATTCACGGACCCTCTGAAATGACCGATCGCGGTGGGCAGGCGATAGTTGGAGGACACGAAGCCCGTCACCGGAGGCGCGAACGGCAGGTCGGCACCCTTCGCATTGGCGATCGGGAAAGCCACACCCAGGATGGTGTAGCCGCGGGCATTCGGATAGTCTCTGTACTTCGCATCGAGGAGGCCCAGGCCGGTAGAAAATGTCAGGTTCTCCGTTGCCGCAAACTCGAGACTGCCGTCCAGGCCGTAGTTGCGTGCCTCCGCGGCATTGTTGAACAGCTGATTGCCGCCCAACACCACGGCAACCTGCAGGTCCGTGTATTTATAGTAGAAGGCGGCCAGGTTCAGACGGACCCGGTGATCGAAGAATTCGCTCTTCAACCCGGTCTCGTACGCATCGACGTGCTCGGGGAAAAAGGGCGCGCTTCCCGGGGACGCCAGGTTATAACCACCGCTCTTGAAACCGCGGTTGAAGGACACGTAGCCCAGCCAGTCCTGGGTGAACTGATGGTCAACAGCCACCCGCCAGGTGAGGGGCCTGGAAATGAAAAACTGATTGAAAGGACCTGAGGTGAGGCCGCCGGTTGCATTCAGCGTTTTGCTACTGGCTTTCAGCTCCTCGTCGGTGTAACGCAGACCCAGGGTCAGCTTGGTGGCCCAGCCGAGATCCGCGGTTCCCTGACCGAATATGGAACCGGACGCGGTATTCTGGACACCGTAGATACCGGTGTAGCCATTCTTGATCTGGGTGCCGGTCTGTATGCGTGGATCCGAACCGAAGACCTGGTTGCCATAGTAGAAGGCACCCACCAACCAGGTGATCCGGCCCGGGTTGCGGTTGGTCAGTTGCAGTTCCTGCGTAATGTAGTGCGAGTCGTAGCGGGAGGAGATCTGGTTCAGATCCTTCGGCGTCAGATCGCTGTCGATGTACAGCTCACCGTTGACTTCGCGATAGGACGTGATGCTCACGCCATGACCCCATTCGCCGATATCCTGATCGACTCTGACCGAAGCCCCCCATTGCGTATTGTTGTTCAACGTGGGCCGTCCCAGCGAATTGTAGCGACCCGGATAAGGTCCGAACGAGCCCGGGACGAACTGGTTGCTGGTGCCATCGGAACTGAATCTGGCGTAATCGGCCGTGACGCGGATCTTGGTTGTGGCACCAGGCTCGAACAGCCACTTGCTGCGTGCGGCGGCATCCCGCGAACGGAAGGTCGGGGTACCGAACGACAGGTTGTGCCCGTACCCATCCATCTGGTTGTTGTAGAGGATGGCCAGATCGCCAGCGATTTTGTCCGTCAAACCGCCCGTGATGTAGCTGTCCGCACTGATCGTGTTGTAGTTGCCGTACCCCGCGTCCACTTTTCCCGATAAATCGTGTTTCGGATCGGGGGTGAGAACCTGGATGACGCCCGCGGTCGCATTTCGGCCGAACAGGGTTCCCTGCGGGCCCTTCAGCACTTCGATCTGCTCGATGTTGTTGAAGTTGAACGAGGTCAACGCCATCGATGCCGGGTTGTAGACACCGTCGACATAGACGGCAGCCGACGGCTCGTTGTTCGGCGATGCCGAGTTGTCACCGACACCGCGAATGTAAGTATTTGTTGCGAAGGAGGCGGTCGTGAATGTCAGGTTGGGGATCGTGGCGGCGAGGGTCTGGATAGAAGTCGTGCCCCTTTGCAGTGCATCCGCGCCGGAGACCGTATCGACCGTGATCGGCACCGCCTGCAGGTTTTCCTGGCGCCGCTGGGCGTGGACAGTGACCTCTTCCAACACCGGTGCCTCCCCGGGCTGATCGGTCTCGGCCGCCAGTAATGGCCCCGTGGCCGACAGACTCATGAGCACAGTGCAGGATACGCGATGCAATAGCTTCATTATTCCCCCCCGTTGGCAGTAACCGGGAGCCGCCCGCCATCCGCGGGAGTCGGGCCCCGTTGCCGAAATAACAAAAAGCGTATTCGCCGATTTAGCGGGGATTTAACCGCAGGAGCGGGCCGGACATCTGTCACTCACATGACAATGTCGGGGGAATATTTTGGAGTTAGGCCGCCTGCGTAAAGGCGGCTCAGATCAGGGCTTGCAGCCGCTCAACGTCGAGAACCTGGACCCGTCCATATTCGATGCTGATGAGCCCGTCATCCTCGAACTGTTTGAGCACCTTGTTGACCGCCTGCCGGGAGGCACCCACCATGAGCGCAAGCTCGCTCTGGGACAGAATGACGGTGAGACAATTGTGGCGGCCGTTCGCCGCGTTGGATTTCTGAGCCTTCAACAATCTCAGGGCGACCCGGCAGGAAAGCTCATCGATGGTGGAGCTGACGAAGTAATCGATCAACAGCCTGGTGTGGCGGGACATGTGCCGGAACAATGCATCCGCGAACGAGGCATGGCTACTGCGAAGTTGGACGCAAGCCTCCCGCCGTAGCACCTGCAACTCGACATCGCCGTTCGCGGTGGTCGTGTGATGCCGGGGTGCCTCATCGAGCATGCTGCAGATTCCGAAACAGTCCCCCGGCTGCAACACCGAGTGCAGTGCCTCCCGCCCATCATCGCGTAGGACTGACATCCGAACCGTTCCAGAGACGATCCGGAACATCTCATCACCACGCTCGGCTTGTGTGTAGATTCGGCCGTTGGTCGAAAGACGGCGCTGGCGGGAGGCCGCGGCAAACGCCAGCTGCGCCTCCGGAGTGAGCCACTGGAACAGATCGAACGGGGCGTAACCCGCCCGGACTTTCTCGGAATGCTCGCTGACTTTCGCCGGGTTGAGCCGCACGGAGGGGATGCCTGGCGGCGTAATCCGCGGGCCGCCGTAAGTTGGCGGAATTGTTCTGCTGCTCATGATTCCCCCTCCCGGTTCCACAGATTATCCTGTGCTCGTCCGCAGCCGCCGTCAATCAGGGCAAACCCGTCGCCTCGGCACTACTCTGCGAGACGGAAGGTCGGCAGCATGCACAATCCGGCCACGGCCGAAGGGATGGCCAGAGCCGCGAAGATCGTGCCGAATCCCCAGCCCTGGGCCAGCAGTGCCCCGCCAATTGAGGAGCCGAGGATACTGCCCAGCCGTCCGATGCCGAGCATCCAACTCGACCCCGTGGCGCGGGCAAAGGTGGGGTAGCAGCCCGGTGCGTAAGCATTCAGGCCGGTTTGAGAACCGCTCAGGAAGAAGCCGACTGCCCCGACCAGAAGAGCCACCCAGCTCGAAGTCGCGCCCGCGGCGCTCAGTGTCAACAACGCAAGCGACCCTACCAGGTAGGAGGCGGCAATCGCCCGGTGGGGATGCATACGGTCCATGGCCAGACCGAGCAGAACCGAGCCGATGGCGCCCCCGAACTGGAACCAGGCAGTGACTTGCGCAGCCTCGGCAATCGACATCCCGGCATTGCGCATCATGAGCGGCAGCCAACTCGTGCTCAGATAGATCACGAGCAGGCCCATGAAATAAGTAATCCACAACGTGACGGTGCGCAGCGCGTAGTTTTGGGAAAACAGCGCCGCGAGGGGTTGTCGGGTCACCGGGACCGACTCGCGCACTTCAAACTGCTGCACGCCGCTCAGGTCGATCTGCAGCACCCGTCCCAACAGGGAAGCAATCCGCTCGGCGGGCGCGCCCTTGACCGTGAGCAACTGGGCGGACTCCGGCAGGAGGAAGAACAGCACTACGAACAATCCCAGCGGCAGGATGGCACCGAGCTCCAACACGGAGCGCCAGCCGAAGTGCGGAATGAGCGCGGCGGCAATGAAGCCGATGCCGGCGGAGCCGAGGTTGAAACCGGTGAACATGGTAGCCACGATGGCCGAGCGCGAGTGCCGCGGCACGTACTCGCTCACGAGCGTGCTGGTATTGGGCATGGCGGCGCCCAATCCCAGGCCGGTCAGGAACCGCAGCACGGCCATGGCCGAGGGACCGGAGGCAAACGCCGTGAGCAGCGTGAAGGAACCGAACACCAACAGCGAGCCGAGCAGCACCCGGCGCCGGCCGAACCAGTCACTGGATGAACCGGCGACCAACGCTCCCAAGGCCAGGCCGATGGGGGCGGCGCCCATCACGACCCCGAAAGCCGCCGGCGTCAGGCCCCACTCGGCAATGATCGAGGGGGCGACGAAACCCATGATCGCGACATCCATGCCATCGACGGCAACAATCAGGAAGCACAGCGCAACGAGGCGCCACTGGGCACCCGACATCCGCCGCCCATCAATGAGCGCGCGGATATCCAATGGCGTCGCGGAGTAGATGTCAGAAGTCCATTTCGAAGGACACACCGTAGGTGCGCGGGGCCGCCTCCGCCCGATACCAACCGGAAGCACTCTCGGTGGCGAACAGATAGCTGGTCGAGTCCGTCAGGTTCTTGCCCCACAGGCGGACCGCAAAGCGGTCGTTCTGCGGCGGACGCCATTCGAGTGATGCATTCAACATCCAATACGTGGGACGACGCAGGCCCATGTCCGGAGTCACATACGACCGATCGTTGTATGACAGGTTGGCCGTTCCCCTGAATGCGCCGATAGCCGTCGGCAACCGGTAGATGGAGCTGACGAAGCCCGTTACGGGCGGAGCAAACGGCAGATCCGCTCCCTTGGCATTGTCGATGGCGATTGCCTTTCCGAGCGGCGTGTAGCCACGGGCGCCGGGGTAGTCCGTGTACTCGGCACTCAACAGGCCCAGGCCGGCCGAAAGTGTCCAGCGCTCCGTGGCCGCGAAGTCGACACTGCTGTCCAGGCCGTAATTGCGTGCCGCGCCAGCGTTGTTGAACAATTGGTTGCCACCGAGAACGACGGCGACCTGCAGGTCCGTGTAATTGTAGTAGAAAACCGCGGTATTCAGCCGGATGCGATGGTCCAGAAACTCTGATTTGACACCCGCCTCATAAGCATCGACATGCTCGGGAAAGAACGGTGCGGTGCCGGGCGAGGACAGATTGTAACCGCCGCTTTTGAAACCCCTGTTGAAGGACACGTAGCCCAGCAGGTCGGGTACGAACTCGTGATCCAGTGCGACGCGCCAGGTGAGCGGACGGGAAATGAAGCTCTGGTTGAAGATGCCCGCCGTGAGAGCACCGGCTGCGTTGAGCGACTTGCTGCTGGCCTTCAGCTCCTCGTCGGTATAACGCAGGCCCAGTGTTAATTTCGTGTCGTAGCCGAGATCGCCCGTCGCTTGACCGAACACTGAACCGGATGCGGTGTTCTGGACGCCATAGATCGCAGTGTAGCCGCCCTTGATCTGCGTGCCGTACTGGACCCGGGGATCCGATCCGAATACCTGGTTGCCATAAAAAAAGGCGCCCACCAGCCAAGTGAGCCGACCAGGGTTGCGATTGGTGAGCTGCAACTCCTGAGTGACATAGTGCGAGTCATAGTGCTGGGCGATCTGATTGCCAATCGCCGCGGTCAGATCACTGTCGATTCTCTGGTCGCCGGTGACACTGCGATAGGAGGTGATGCTGACGCCGTGCAATGCATCACCGATATCCTGATCGATGCGCATCGAGCCCGCCCACTGGATCGTATTGTTCAGGGAGGGACTGCTGAAGGTGTTGAATCTGCCGGCGTACGGTGGGAAAGACCCCGGAACGAACTGATTGCTGGTGCCGTCGGACCTGAACTTCGCGTACTCACCGGTGATGCGGATCTTGGTGGAGTCCGTCGGCTCGTACAGCCACTTCGAACGAGCCGCCACGCTTCTTTGCCGGAACGTCGGCGTGTCGGCGGACAGGCTGTGGCCGAAGCCGTCCATCTGGTTGTTGTAAAGCACGGCGAGGTCGCCCGCCAGCTTGTCGGTCACGCCTCCGGTCAGGTAAGTGTCGGCATTGAGGGTGTTGTAGTTCCCATAGCCCGCATCCACCTTGCCGCCGAACTCGTGCTTCGGATCGGGGGTTAGAATCTGAATTACGCCGGCCGTCGCGTTGCGCCCGAACAGGGTGCCCTGGGGGCCCTTCAGGACTTCAATCTGCTCAATGTTGTTGAAGTTGAAGGACGTCAGCGCCATCGACGCCGGGTTGTAAACGCCGTCCACGTAGACCGCCGCGGAAGGCTCGTTGTTCGGCGATGCGGAGTTGTCACCGACTCCGCGGATGTAGGTATTCGTCGCGAACGAAGCGGTGGTAAAGGTGAGATTGGGAATGGTGGCCGCGAGTGTCTGGATGGAGCTCGTACCGCGTTCCATGGCATCCACGCCCGAAATCGTATCGACGGTAATGGGAACCGTCTGCTGATTCTCCTGGCGACGCTGGGCGTGAACCGTAACCTCCTCCAACGCAGGAGCTTCCGCCGCATCACCCGTTTCCGCAGCCATCGACTGTGCCGATACCGCCACCGCCATCAATCCAGCCACCAACAGAAACCTCATTCATCCCCCTAGCCAGCAGTCATCGATCCAGGACAGCATTGGAGCCGAAACGGCTCCGCGCACTCTGTCGCTCACACGACAATGTTGTGAATTTCCGCAAGCGCTACTTGGCCCGTCCCTGGATACCGCGGGCGAGCAGCGAAATTCGATAGACCGCGCCGCGCCCCACCGCATAAAGCGTCTTGCGATCGACGCCTGCAAAACCGATGCTCTGAATGCGCACCGGGGCTGGAATCAGGCCTAGAACCTGCCCCTTCGGGCTGACGACCTGAACGCCCTGCTCCGTGGCCACATACAAACGATCGTTGTTGTCGACAGCCAGCCCGTCGCCACCGGCCACGTCGGCGAACTTCCGCATGTTCTTGAGAGAACCATCGGGCAGAACGTCAAACGCGACGATCCGCTCACCGTCGGTTGCGTAGAGAATCTTCTGGTTGGTGCTCAACTGAACGCCGTTGGGCTGCGCAACGGCATCGGTAGCCTGTGTCAGTCGGCCCTGCGCGGTCAGATAGAACAGCAGCGGCTTGCGTCCTGGCGGCGGATCACGGAATTGCGACTGGGGCGTTGGGATGGGGTCGCTGAAATAGATCCCTCCCAGTCGGTCAATCACCAGGTCGTTGGGGCGCACCAGGGGCTGGCCCGCAAAGGAGTCCGCCAGCGTGAGGGGTTCCGGAGCGAGTACTCCGATGCGGGGATCCCGCGACTGCGCGCCGATGAGGCGGCCCCGCGGATCAAACCCCAGCCCCGTGGTGCGGTTCGCGTTTTCCAGGTAAGTCGAAAAATTCCCCGCCAGGTCGATGTGAATGATCCGGTTTGCGTTGAGCTCGCAGAACAGGACACTGCCGTCCCGCATCGAGATGACACCCTCGGTGCCGTTGAATCCGGCGCGCAGGAATTGCGTCGGGGTCCCCGGCGTAATCACTCCGGGGATTCCTGCTGAAGTCATGATCTTCGTCGGATCCGGGGTATCCGTCTGGGCCCAGGTTACGTTTGACAGCGTCCATGCCAACAAAGCGAACAGGCTATATCGGCTCGGGTACATAGCGACCAACAACATTCCCCTCGCGATAGGCGACGAGCGTGCGCAGCAGCTCGCGATACCTGACGACCATCGCCTCTTCAGTTGCATAGCCGATGTGAGGTGTCATCACCACATTCGGCAATCGTGTCAAAGGGTGATCGGAAGGCAGGGGCTCACGCCAGTACACATCCAGACCCGCCATGGCAATCTTGCGGCTTTGCAGCGCATCGATGAGCGGCTGCTCCTCGACAATGGCCGCGCGCGCCGTGTTGATCAGGATTACACCGGGTTTCATCAGGCCGATCTGCTGTGCACCAATGAGTCCGCGCGTAGCGGAATTCAGTGGCAGATGGATGCTGATGACATCGGACTGCCCGAGCAGCGTATCGAGATCGGCGCGTGTCACGTTATCTGCGGCGGCAGCTTCATCGGTGAGGCTGCGGCCGAACGCCAGCACATTCATCCCGAAGGCGAGACCAATGCGTCCCACCGGGCGCCCGAGGCTACCGTAGCCGACAATGCCGAGGGTTTTGCCGCGCAGTGCGACACCGCACTGCGTTACCCAGCCGCCCTGCCGGATGAGCGATGTGTTCGGGCCGGTCTGCCACGTGCAGCTCAGCAGCAGAGCGAATGTCAATTCAACAGGCGACTTGCCGCCCGGAGCCTCCGGAGGCACTTCAAAATCGGGCGAACATTTGCAGACAGTGATATTCCGCGCCAGCGCGGCAGCGGCATCCAGCGTCTCATTCTTGCGGCCGGTGAACACAATCAATTTGAGCCGCGGTAATTTCTCGAGGATCTCGTGCGTGAGCGGGATGCGCTCCTGTATGAGAGTGATTGCATCGAAGTCCTGAAGCGCCGCAACTGTTGCCTGCTCGGACGCAAATGGCTCGTGAAATGCAACTACCTCGGCATCCTTGCCGAGCTCATTCCAGGGAGCGGCCTGCAGCGCCAGCTTCTCGAAGTCGCCGGTAACGGCTACGCGAAACGTCACGGTGCCGGCTCCTTGGCAGGCGTGGCGGCCCGACCGGATGGCAATCGCGCCAGGGTATCCTCCTCGGCCGCCTTGTGTTGACGCGGCAAGTCTTCCTCCAGCATCAGGTGCTGACGCACGAGTGTGCGGGCAATCTCGTCGACTTTCGAAACATAAGAGCCGGGCGACGGGTAGCGCTCCTGGACGGAGGGTCGGGGATCGTTGCCTTTCTGCCGATCCTCACTGGTCGCGGCGAAGGCGACGGCGCCTCCCGTGATCGGGCAAAGTGTAGTGGGACCATCCCCTTCAACGCGCGGATTCCAACCTGTGTAGGTCGCTTTGGGCGCATCAATCACCGGCATGTGGACTCCGCCAACGATCATGCCATCCTCATTGAGTTTCGGCAGATAGAGCTTGAACTCACCGAGCAGCTTCGCGGGATGCACCGTCGAGTCTTCCTCAGCGGCAGCCACATGCATCCCGGTATAGGGCAAGCCTGGAATGGGAGACTTCGGGAGCGAGGCGTCCACCTCTACGAGGGTGCCGTCGGTGAGGTTAGGAGTACGGCTGGGCGGCGGAGCAGTGCCCCGGTCAACCCACTTGTCGAGATTGTCCAGCATTGCGCGCATGAGCGGGCCCTGGTGAAGCGGATTCACAGGCAGCACACACAGCGGATTCTTTTTTGCCACTGCATCGGGCTGGGCGATGTGTGGCGTGCCCGACATCGTGTACAAACGCACGTTTGCGGGCACCTCGACCGGCTTGCCGGCGGGGTCCGTCACCAGCAGCGATGCCTTCGAGTTGTACCACTCGTACTCGCTGTCAGCCTCAATGATCTTCGGGCAGGAGTGCGACTGAGTGCAGCGCTTCAACACGCCATCGCTCGAGTGCGTAAAGGGGTTGGTGGTATCTGCATAGGTGAACGGAAAGCGATCGGCACTCGAGCCCGGGTCCAGCGGATGCCGCGGAGCCCGCTCGGGCAATCCAAATCGCACATTGGTCGCGGTGAAGCGCGCGCCGCTGACGTGAACCAACACTCCGTCGAAGACCCGCTTGCGCGTGAGATCTTCGTTGAAGCCGAGATACAGGAATTCGCGCAGGAAGCGGCCGCTCAGCGACTGGCCGTATCCGTAGACATGCTTGAACGGGGAGCGGCCGTGCTGCGCCAGCGGATTGTCGGCACTGCCATCACGACGCAGGAAAGAGACGAGGTCACGGGTGGCCGCGAAGCCGATTCCGAGCAACTTCGGGTCCCGGGCCACATAATCCAGTGAGTACAGCGCGCCGGCGTCGAATCCCGCGGGCCGCTTGATTTCGATATGAGTCGGATCCACGAACCGGAACGACATGTCAGCCGGCGTGGCCGGCGGGTCGTCCCATTTCGCGCGCACCACCAGTTTGGCGGCAGCCTCTTCGGCTGCGGGCCAGGCAAGCGGCGCCACCGCCGGACTCGTCGTGTTGTCAAAGACGATTTCAGCAGTCGTCGCACTCGTGAGCCCTGTCAGGGTCGGAACCGTCAATGCCAGCGTGCCGGGCGCCGATTTGATATCGCCCTGCCAGCCGCTCCAGACCAACGTGTAGCCCTGCCGCAGCAGATAACCGTTACCGGCATCCGCAGCGGTCAGCATCGCCTTGGAGTTGGAATCGTTGAACACTCCCGGTGACTGTTTGTTGCCGCGGTTCGTAACCTCAAAGAACAGCTTGCCGTTACCGCGCTTTGGATCCGAGGGCCGCAGTATCTCCACCTCGGAGATCGCTTCAATCTTACCGGCGGCGTTTTTCGGGGCGAGCTCGATGTCGGCGATGACTTTGTTATGGGGATCGGCCGGGTCCACGGCCACGGTGACGCGCGCCTTGATGCGATCGTAGGTTCCGACATTGCCGAAGCTCGCGCCCTCGAGCGCCTTCTGCTCCACGGACAACACCTCGAAGCGCGTGACTTCGGCGACGGCAGGGTCCGCCAATGCCAGCGCGACGAATGTCAGACCCGATCCAACTACGTACCTGTGAATGGTCGGCATCGCGAGCTCCGGAATTTATTGCGGCCCGAAAACCTTGGCGGCTTCCGCCAGGACCGATTCCGCGATCTGCTTGTTGGCGGCAGTCGAGCCGGTGCCTCCGGAGCCCAGGGCACCGACCACCCGCCCATCCTTGACGATCGTAATGCCGCCGGGTGAGGTCGTCATGAATTGGAAGGTTCCGTCGGCGTACGAAGTGTTGGTTTTATTGTTGACGGCATCCTGGAATTCCGCGGTCGGCCGCCGCCACATTGCGGAGGTCTGCGCTTTTCGGATGGCCAGGTCGGGGGCTCCCGCAAGCACACCGTCAATCGCCTCCAGGTAGATGACGACGCCGGCATCGTCCGCGACGGCAAACGCGCCTGTGCAGGCACCGGCCGGGGGTGAGCAGGATCCTTTCCTGGCCGCAGCGACCAGTTGCTTCGCAATCTCCAGCGTCATGGGCCTGAGCTGACCCTTCGGGGTCGGTTTGGAGGTTTTACCGGCCTCACCGGACTTTCCGGCATCCGTCGGGGCCTGTGAAGAAGCCACTGTTGAGAGCAGGCCGAGCAGGGCCGCCAGCACAAATGTCATTCGAGTCGTCTGCATTGGAATGGTCCTCACGACTAGGGTGTCCCACGGGGCCAGATGGAAATATGCAACGGATATTCGCCCGTGGGTATCAACGCTTCCTCTTTCATGGTCTTCACGTCAATGACGGACAACAGATTGCGTCCAGGTCGCACGGCATAGACTTTCGAGCCGTCCGGAGACATCGTGAGCCAGGACCCTTCGATCGGCGGCTTGAACGGCATTCCCGCCTGATCGATCAGTGCGAGATGCACGTCGCCCAGCGGTTTCAGGCTCGGCAGCTCGTACCGGTAGACGAAGCTTCCTTGCATGACCCAGTAGGTCCTGCCATCCGGACTGATCTCTCCGCCATGAAAACCCAACGCCTTGCCGTTACCGCTGGCATGGGGAATTCCCTTGTAGGGCCCCTCGGTGTCAATCGGATGGGGCACGCGTTGCAGCTCCTGGCCGGTCCTGGCATCGATGACTACGACGCCGGAAAAGCCCGAGTAGGAAAAGAGGATGTGCCCGGTAGAGCCGTCGGGACCGGCCTCCATGTTCATGGTGCCGATTTCCGCTTCGTGACAGCAGGCCCAGATCATCTTTTCGTCACGCGTGTCGAAAAGATCCATGAAGCGGCCCTCGGGCGACATGACCAGCACCGTCTTGCCGTCCGGGGACATCCAGGGGTCATGGATGCCACCCTTCACGTCGATGGTCTTGGTCACCTTGCGAGTAGCGGTGTCGAAGACCTGAACGTAACCGTGTTTGTCTTCATCACCGCGCACCGGCCAGATGCCTACGTACAGCTTCTTGTAGTCCCGGGTCAGCACGGAAGTATTGGGACGGTCGATGAGCGGTACCTTCGATTCGATGGCGCCCGTGCGGGTATTGATCACCGTCACATTGTGCTCGACGCGATCCGGCACATAGGCCGTATTGCCGTCGCGTGAAAACTCCACCCGGTCCGGCGCGCTGACGCAGTTGATCCGGCGCACGATGTTGCGGGTCACCGGATCGACTATGTCGATATTGCCGCCCTGTTGGTTCGATACCCAGATGTTGTAAGCGCCCTTCCAGTTGCCGCGGAAGTCGCTCGAGCCCTTGGGCCAGTCGGCCGGATTGCAGGGGCGCATCCCTACTTCGTGCACACCACTACCCTCGGCAACGGGCGGTGAATCCGGACTGAAGAACTTCGTGAGGTAGCTCACGATGCTGGGAATGTCTTCGGCGGTTACCGGGGCACCGCGGCGCTGCATTGCCTCGACGACCTGCTGCCACTGTTCGCGCGGTCGAACGAATGCCAGAGTTCTTTGCAAATCATGACACAACTGACACTTCTGGCTGATGAGCTCGCGCCCCTCCCCGTCGGGCATCTTGTCCGCCCAGTACTGTCGTGTTGTATGAGGCCGGATCCTGACGACGTCCGAAGGCATGATGGGCGCGTGCGGCAGTGTGCTAGTGTCCGGCGCAGCCTGGGCCTGCACAGCAGCATCGGGGGCGAAGGCCTTCTGTGTTGAAAAATAGGCGGCGAGATTGTTGATGTCTTCGTCGGAGAGCGGCTTGGCCATTGGGCTCATGAGCGGATCCTTGCGGGACCCGTCGCGAAAGGCCTCGAGCTGCTTCACGAGATAGCGCTGCTTCTGTCCGGCGAGGTTTGGAAACTGATCGCTCGGACTGAGGCCCGTGAAGCCATGACAGGCCGTGCAGGGACTGGATCTGCTCTTGCCTGCAGCGGGATCGCCCGCCGCGCAGACGCTGCCTGATGCAGTGGCCGCGACTGCAACCAGGATCAAAAAAAGGTATTTCATAAAGCCGTACGCTATTGAAGTCCAAACTCATCCGACACACTGTCAACTACGCGACAATTGCGGCGCATCAGCCCTGAGATAGTCGTAATGTACCAGCAAAGAGCAGATGCAGGAGTTGAGGTGGAGACACTTGCGCCCGTCGACGTCGTCATCGTAGGCAGTGGTTGGAGCGGAATGATCATGGCGAAGGAGATTGCCACCCGCACACCGTTGTCGGTTCTGGTGCTGGAGCGCGGAGGCCCGTTTCGCGGCTTCGCAGCCTATGCCGAGGAGATGGATGAAGTTGACACCTTCATCCGCATGCGCCACGCGGATAACCCTGCCAACGGCCTCTTCACCACGCGCGCATCCTACAAGGACCGCGCAAACCCGATACGGCAGTACCGCGATCTGCCGCCCACGGGCACGGGCATGGGCGGCGCAAGCGATCACTGGGGCGTGACCTCACCGCGACTGTTGCCGGAGTCATTCAAAATCGCCACTCACCTGAAGGAGCTGCACGGCGCCGACGAGCTGCCGCCCAATATCGCCATCCAGGACTTCGGCATCGCCTGGGAGCAGATCGAGCCCTACTACACCCGGGCCGAGGAGATGATGGGCACGAGCGGCAAGGCCGGTAACCTGAAGGGCACCCGGGTCGAAGGCGGCAACATCTTCGAAGGGCCGCGCTCGAAGGAATATCCGAATCCGCCGCATCCGATGCCCTACGGTCCGCTGTTGTTCGCGAAGGCCGCGAAGGAGTTGGGCTATCACCCCTTCCCCATGCCCTCCTCGACTCCGAGCCAGACCTACATCAATCCGGATGGCATCGCGCGTCCCGGCTGCCAGTACTGTGGTCACTGCTCACTGTTCGGCTGCATGGTGGGCGCGAAAGCCAGTCCCAACTTCACGCTGCTGCCCATTCTGCAGAAGCAGAAGAATTTCTCGGTGCGCACTCATTGTCAGGTGCGACGGGTCGTGCACGTCGACGGCAAGGCAACCGGCGTCACTTACGTGAACGAGAAGGGACAGGAAGTCATGCAACCGGCAGGCGCGGTGGTATTGGCCGCGTGGGTCTTCAACAACGCGCGGCTGCTGATGCTGTCAGGCATCGGCACACAATACGATCCGCAAACCGGCAAAGGCACCCTGGGCAGGAATCCCACGTACGCGGTCAATGCGGGACTCGACTACTTCCTCGAAAAACCGCAGAACAACTTCATGGGCGCCGGGGGGCTCGCGATGGCCATCGCGGACTTCGGCGGCGACCTGGGAGAGGCCGGCGCGGCGCAGGGCGCCTTGCGCGGCGGCCACATTTTTGCCTACCAACAAGGCAGCCCGCCGGTCATCTCCGGCTTCGGCAAGATCCCCAATGGCGAGGTGCAGCGCAACTGGGGCGCGGACTGGAAGAGCTCCGCACTGAAATGGAATGATCGTTACGGCACCTTCCTCAGCACCGAGAATCACTTTGCCTACCGGCAGAACTACATCGATCTCGATCCCAACTACCGGGACCGATGGGGCGACCCGCTGTTGCGCGTGACCCTGGATTGGACCGATGCCGAGCGGCAACAGGCAGCATTCATGATCGGCAAGGAAGTCGCGATCGCCAAAGCGATGGGGGCCATCGCAATCAATCCTCGCCCCATTCCTGCCGCCAGGAGCGGCCCGCCGCTCATGGTTCACAACCACAGTCATGGTGGCGCCATCATGGGCACATCGCCCGAGACGAGCGTGGTCAATCCCTACCTGCAACACTGGCAGGTGCCCAACCTCTGGGTCGTCGGCGGATCGGCATTGCCGCAGGGAGACGATCACTCGACGATGACCGTTGCCGCGCTCTCCTATTGGGCGGCGGACGCATTCATCAACAAATATCTGAAGCATCCGGGAGCTCTGGCATGAAACGCAGAGAATTCATCGAGGTCAGCGCGGCGAGCGTGGGCGGCCTGTTGATCTTCAGCCTCGCGGGCGAGCCGATGATGGTGAACGCGAAAGCGGGCAAGGTGAAGGTGCCGCTGCGCTTCTTCACCGGGCAGGAAGCAAAAGTGGTCGTTGCGGCGTGTGAGAGGATCTTCCCTGCGAATGAAAGCGGACCGGGGGCAACCCAGGCGGGCGTGATGGTGTACATCGACCGCCAATTGGCGGGTCCCTACGGAACCGACCGATATCGCTACACCCAGGAGCCGTTTGTCGAATCCGCTCCCGAGCACGGTTACCAGGGAAAGGAGAATCCGCAGCAGACCTATCGCGCGGGGATTGCCGCGCTCGGGGCGGATTTTGTCGCGCTGGATGCGGCCGCGCAGGACGAGCGTCTCGTCGCTGTCGAGAAGAGTTATTTCTTTCAATTGCTGCGCCAGCACACGATCGAGGGCATGTTCTGTGATCCGATGCACGGCGGCAATACGGACCTGATCGGTTGGCAGATGTTGGGATACCCTGGGCCCCAGATGAGCTATCGCGGCCAGATCGGACAGTTCAACGGCGTGGCGTACCGCCCCGCGCCGCAGAGCCTCGAGCAGATTCTGGGCCACCGGGTGAAGCCCTGGGAAGATGAAAGAAGCTAACGCAGGCCGCGAACTTTCAGTTGGATACGCGCGAGCGTGGTCGCACTCTCGATGAACAGAGCGCGACCGTCCTCACCGCCGAAGGTGAAGTTGGTCGAGCGCTCCGCGGTCAGGATCGTGCCGAGGTGGCGACCCGATGATGACAGGATCCAGATCCCGCCCGGGCCCGTGCAATACACGTTTCCTCTGATATCCAACTTGATGCCGTCGGGCGCGCCTTCGGCAGGATCCGCGCTCATGTCGGAGAACACGCTCGGGCCGGTACCGGTGCCATCCGGCTGCATGTCGAAACGCAGCACGTTCTTCTGGATCGTATTGCTGACGTACAGGATCTTCTCGTTCGCCGAGAAGGCCAGGCCATTGGGATGATGGACGTCCTTGCTGAAAAGGTGGACCACCCCATCCTTCACAAAATACACCCCCTTGTGAGGCACCCCCGACGCATGGCCGCACAACAGCCAGAATTTGTCGCAGTCGGGACCACTGGTTTCAGGAGTGCTCATGCGCGAGTCGGTGAAGTAGATGAGGCCATCCGATCTGACTACGACGTCGTTCGGAGCATTGATATTCCTGCCGTCATAGCGGCTCGCCAATACCGTGCGCGTGCCGTTTTTTTCGAGCCTCACGATCTGGCCGGCACTGTACGAGGTGTAGATCAGTCGTCCTTCGCGATCCAGTGTGGCCCCATTAGCGCCCAACATCACGCGACTGCCGGCGTGCAGTGCCGTGGCCGGATCGCCGGTGAATATGTCGGTGATAAATGCCGACACCCGGCCATCCGGCGTCCATTTGTCGATGACATTGCCCGGGACATTCGTGAACAACAGGTAGCCCGGGCCGGGGTGTCGTATCCATACCGGTCCCTCAAAAGAGTCGCCACTGTCACCCCGGTACAGGATCTCCAGCGTTGCCGTGTCCGCAACCAGGCTGTCCAGCTCGTGATCCAAACGCACGACGGAGCCGGCCACGGCGGCTGCCGAGTGCAGCGCCAACACGAGGAGCATCCGGTTCAGGAGTCGTGTCATCATACTGAGGACCTCAAATGAGATGGAGCCGGCAATGAGCTTCTGGCGCCCTGTCGTCCTGGGGGCTCTTCTGCTGGTGCTCGGCACCTGCGCATGGGCCAACGGCGACAACTTCTTCCGCTCCAAGGAGATCAAGGGCAAAGCGGAATACGTAGTGTTTGGAAGCGTCAAGGACGAGCGTGGACGAGTGATCAAAGACGCGACGGTAACCATTGCCGCCGCGGAACACGTGCTTGCGTTTCAGGTCCTGACGGATGTGCTCGGCCGTTTTCGCACACCGGACATCGGACTTGCGATCAAAGACCTGGGATATGAAGTCAATCCCGCGATGATCACCGTCGCGGTCGAATATCCGGGGTATCACATCGCCCACCGGGAGTACCGCGGCAAATACCGGCAGAAAAAGGGCGCGGTCGAAATCAACTTCAGAATGCAAAGGAACCGGCCGAGCTGAATATCAACGATCGAGGGGCGGTGCATACATCAGTCCCCCGTCGCTCCACAGCCGGTTCAAACCGCGATCGAGCTTCAGCTCACTGGCAGCGCCGAAATTGCGGTTAAACACCTCTCCATAGTTACCCACGCTGCACAGAAGGGCTCGCTCACGTGTGGAGATCGTCTTAGTGCTGCAACCGATGCCGCGCTCTTCGGCATCGATCATTGCGTAGAGTGTCCATCGGACCCACCGCAACAACCCGGTATCGCCGGCTCTCACCAGCGGAGCGAGCGGCTCCTTCGAAATCAGATCCGGAAGAATCTCATAACGGGCAATCCCTTCCTGAAAGCCTGCGCGCGCGGCGGCGAGCCATGAAACATCCGCGGAGTATGCCCCGCACCGGCTGTTGCGTAGGGCTCGTTCGGCTGCGTCATCGGCGTCGACGAGGACGACCTTGATGGCACCCTTGAAGTGGCTGGCCAGAGTTTCCGGATGATGCTCCTGGTTGAGGACGCAGACAGGCGCGCGTGGAATTTGTGCAGCGCTCGTGCCCTTCGGAACCAGGAACCCCTGGCCGTCATAGAAAGTAACGGGCCCGAAAGCGGTTCCGGTTGCGGCCTCTCTATTAGGCGTCCATGTCAATCGACGCACGGCCATGTCAACGTCGGCACGGGTCAGGAATTGTGCAATGTCACTGACCATGACAAACCTGACTTTATCTGCATCACCGAGCACCACCGCCGCTACGGCGCGGCAGATATCGATATCGAAGCCGGAGTAGCGCCCGTCGCGCTCGACGGCGAACCCCCGCACACGGGGCCAGACTCCACACGTGAGCACGCCGCGGGCCCGGATTCCATCGAGACGATCACCGGGCGCGGCACTGGCCGGCAGTCCGAACAACACCGCAACGAGCGCGAGCCATCGGAGCGCTATTGGAACCACTGTCGCTCGTTGTATGCGCCGCAGGCAAACGCAATGAATGGCACGATCCAATACACCGCAGCAGGTATACGGGCCGCCCATGACCTTGGAATGAGGGCAGACAATACGATCGCGGGAATCGCGGCCATGCAGATCCAGCCGTACCAGGACATGGCAGGCCCGAGCGAGGAGTCCACCAGGTCGTGCAACGACCAGCGTTGCGCGAGCGGGTAATATCGGAACAGCGGCTGCTTGAAATAGACGGCCGCAGCATATCCGATGCTGAACATCAATGAAAAAACCCGCGCACTGAACATCAGGTGAGCCCCTTGATGTTGTTCAGAATGTGTCCCACGACCAGATTCCACCAGACGCCCAACATGAGAAAGGTCGTAAGAAAGCGGCGCGTGGCAACACCGGTCTGCAATGGCACGCTGCGCCAGAAATGCCAATACACCGGCAGCAGGCCGAGGATGACGACCGCCAGATGCTCTTTCAACTGGAAGATGCCGATGGTCCTGCTCATTCCATAGTCTGCGATGGCGCCCTTCACATCCAGAACATACGTCGGGTAGATGTAGCCGCCCAACGCGAATGTGAGAACGTAAAGCACCACGATGGCGGTGGTGAAGCGCACCGCAGGAATGGCCCGGAACCGATCGACAAACACGGTGGCGGGTGCCGGCTTGCGCCACGCTGCAAGGCCCTGATGAGTACTGGCGCCCACGAGGGCCATTGCCATGATCGAGTGCAGAATGGTCCAGAACACAATCATTGCAGAAAATCCCCTTCGGTGGCTGGAGCGTCCCTGCTATCGTTGTGCTCCCGAAGATAGCAGACAGGACGACGCATGAGCGCTTCTGGCCCCGAGATTCGCAGCGAGCTCGTACCGACCGGCAAGTTACGGGCGGCCATCAATTACAACAACCCGCTGCTGGCGCGGCGGGATCCGGCCTCGGGCCTCCTCACCGGGCTCGCCGTGGACCTGTCGCGCGAACTGGCCCAGCGTGTTGGTGTACCTCTCGAAATCTTCGCAGTCGATGCTGCCGGCAAGATCACGGAGAGCGCCAAGGACAATGTGTGGGACGTCGGCTACCTCGCCATTGATCCGCGGCGAGCCAACGAAATCGAATTCACCGCGGCACACGTGGAGCTCGAAGGCAGCTATCTCGTGCCGGTGGGCTCTTCGCTGCAGCGGATCGAGGACGTCGATCGCCCGGGAGTGCGCATCGCTGTCACGGCAGACAGCGCATATGACCTGTTTCTTACTCGGGCACTGCAGCACGCGCAGATCGTTCGGGCCGTCAACACGCCCGCGTCTTTCGAGCTGTTGGTGACGGAAAAGCTCGATGCGGTAGCGGCGGTCAAAACGGCACTCGTAACGGCCGCAAAGCGAATGCCTGGTGCCCGCGTGTTGAGTGGTCACTTCATGACCATTCCGCAGGCAGCCGGCGTACCCAAAGGCCGCCCGGCCGCAGCACGCTTCGTCCGCGATTTCATCGAGGAAATGAAGGCCTCCGGATTCGTTGCCGAGACACTGCGCAAGTATGGGCTCGGGCCTGATGATGCCATCGTGGCGCCGCCAGCCACCAGTTGACTGCGGTGTTTTCTCAATAGTACGCGCGGGTCCGGTGCGGGATTGTCGTCTACATTGCAATTCGCATCTTTACTGCCCGAAGCCTTGCCCGTCTCAGGCCGCGACGGCAGACTCACTCATATGAGCGAAATATCCGAGTATGTAGCGACCGAGGGACCGCAGGAACAGCTGGTGGCGAGCGCGTGCGCGAAGAATGCCTGGCGCCTCGTGTTGGTCCTTGCAGTCGCGTACGTCGTGAACTACCTGGATCGCAACAGCATTGCCTATGCCGGCCTGACCATGAACACGGCGCTCGGATTGACAGCCCGTCAATTCGGCTGGGCGGCCGGCATCACCACATTCAGCTACGCGCTGTTGGAAGTGCCGAGCAACCTGTTCATGCAGAAGATCGGGGCACGGCTGTGGCTCAGCCGGATCATGATCACCTGGGGGATTGCGGCCGCAGCCGGTGCACTGGTTGTGGGACCCAACAGCCTGTACCTGTCCAGGTTGATTCTCGGTGCGGCCGAGGCCGGATTCTTCCCGGGCGTGATCATGTATCTGGCCATGTGGTATCCCGCCCGGTATCGCACGCGGGTGTTCGCCTGGTTCCTGCTCGGCATTCCCGTCTCATCGTTGGTCGGCGGCCCGGCTGCGGGATTTCTGCTCGGCCTGGACGGTTATGGGCACCTCGCCGGCTGGCAGTGGGTGTTTGTCGCAGTCGGGATTCCCGCGGTTGTGCTCGGCTTCATCACCTGGTTCCTGCTGGTTGATCATCCGCGCAATGCGAAATGGCTGACCGAGGCTGAGCGCACCGCGCTCCTGGATGCCCTGGAGCGTGAACCCAGGGCCCATTCACAACGGGATCTCGGGGCTGCGCTGAAAGACCCGCGCGTGCTCACCCTGACTGTCATTCAATTCGGCTTCACACTCGGCACCTATGGGATCGGCATCTGGCTGCCCCTGATCCTGAAGGAACATCATCTGAGCAACATGCAGATCGGCTGGCTGTCGGTTCCACCCTATCTGGCCGCGTGTCTCGGCATGTTGGTGTGGGCTCGTCAGGCCGATCATCACACGGGGCGGATTCTCAATCTGACCATCACTTGCGTGTTGGCCGCGGCGGGTCTGGTCGCATCGGTACTCTTCTCCGGGCTCACGGCCCAGCTCGTAGCATTGACCGTCGCACTGATCGGCGTCTCCTCCGCCAGAGCCATCTTCTGGACGATACCGCCACGGTTCCTGGTCGGAACGGCCGCCGCCGGGGGCCTGGCATTCATCAACTCCATCGGCACGCTGGGAGGATTCTTCGGTCCGTTCACCATGGGCTGGTTGAAAGACCTCACAGGCTCATTCAACAGCGGACTGCTGCTGATGGCAGTCATCCTGGCGATTGCAGCCGCGTTTTCCGCCTCGCTGCGCCTTCTCATCAAGGATCAGTAACCGCGCCTCACATCGACGACGGTCAGCAACTCCTCGCCTTTGGCATAGCGGCGCAGATTCTCGCGCATCACCTGCCACGAGCGCTCCTCTTTCTGCTCCGACTCGTCGCCGACATGCGCGGTGATGAGTACATTCGGCATCGTCCACAAGGGACTGTCTTTCGGCAGCGGCTCGGGGTCTACCACATCGAGACCGGCACCAGCGATCCTGCCGCTGCGCAGGGCTGCAATGAGGTCCTCTGTGACTACGCTCTTGCCTCTGCCGACGTTGAAAAAGAAAGCGCCGCGACGCATGTGCGCCAGGAGCGCCGCGTTGAACAGCCCAGTGGTCTCGCGCGTCAGCGGAGTTGAATTGACGACGAAGTCCGCGCGCTCTACCAAAGCCGGCAGCTCTTCTGGTTTGCCTACGTAGTCGACAAAGGCCGGTTTCTCTCCCTGTTCCTTGCGGATTCCAATGATCCGCATGTGAAACGCCTGCGCCCGGCCGGCGATCTCGGTTCCGTTGCTGCCCAGCCCAACGATGAGCAGAGTCTTGCCGTCGAGGGAGGCCATATGAGCTGGGGGCGTCTCACTCCAGGTCCCGTCCCGTTGTCTCCTGACGAAGGCCGGTATCTGACGCGCCACGGCCAACATGAGTGCCATGGTGTGCTCAGCTACCGTAGCTGCGTTGACGCGAGGGACGTTTGTCAGAATTATGTGGCCGTCGTGGATTGCGGGAATTGCAAGGCATTCCTCAACCCCGACTCCGCTGGTTTGAACCCAGTGCAGTTTTTTTCCCGCCATGATTGCGGAGGCATCGCATGGGCCTATCAATGCGTCGGCGTCGACTACCGCTTTTCGCAACTCGACGAGGCTGCCCGCCGATTCCAGTGTTACGTTGCTGCCCGTGACGGCTTCACGGAGCCAGTTCAGGCGCTGCGGATCGCCGGATGCAACGATTATCTTTCTTGGGTCCGCAGCGACTGCGATCTGAAAGATCAGGAGGCCGATGAGAAGAGGAGTGAAGCGCATTACCCGCCAGACTCGAGCGCAGTCTGAACTTCAGCAGCCAACGCATCTGCGGCTGAAGGCCGTGCCGCAAAGAAAAGAGAGGGATCGATAATCTCGAGCTCCATGAGCGCCGGACGTGCCTCAAACGGGATCAGGTCAACACGGGCATAGGCGAGTCGTGGCAGAGATCCCAGCAACTCACGGCAATAGCTCAGCTCCTCTGTCGTCGGAGCGTGTACGTTGTCAGGAGTCTGCCTGGTCGGGCCGGAACCAAAGGGGTTACGGTAGAGGGCATGGCTGAATTGACCTCCGATAAACACGAGTGATCGCTCCCGTTCGAGCTCGACCCCTGGAATAAAAGGCTGAATCAACAATCCGCCGTTGGCACCGAAGCGCTCGAAATGAGCTGCAATTGCCTCCGGCTCGGGTGGCAACCGGGTAACGCCATGAGCGTCAGCGCCGAATCTCGGCTTAACAACAATCTCAACCGCAGCAATCTGCTGAAGCGCCTGTGCTATGGCCACCTCCGACGCACAGGTCAGAATCGCTGTCGGTACAACATTCTGACCCTTCTCCCGCAGCTCCACGAGATATTGCTTGTCGAAATTCCACTGCACCAGGGACGTGGTGTTGAGCAGATGAGTTTGACTGCCCAGCCCAGCCAACCAGGCCCGGAAACCTGGCGGATTTAAATGAGAATCCCAGGCCGCGCGCAGCAGGGTGACGGAGGATTCAGACCAGTCGACCTGTGGATCGTCCCAGATAGCCACCCGATGTCGGATCCCACGGCGCTCGAGAGATGCCAGCAGGAGTTGATCGTCCTCGGGTAATCCCGGGTGAGCGCGGCAGGTGACGAGCGTGACGTCGATCATGGGTCGTGTGGTTCGAGACTCTGACCTATAGTTGCATGCGATTATAAGCGTTGTTTTCAACGTCAGATACGTGGACCGCTAATCGCGCGCGGCGGCGGACGCTGCCAACGACGTCCGGCTCTCTTTCTTCGCCCGCATAATCAGGTGTTTACGCAGTCTTTGTTTGTTTCCCGGGACTTCGGTATGGGGTAGGTTCTCACCCCACAAATTCTTGCGGACGGAGCCGTTATCGTGCACGCTGAAACAATCGAGCTGCTCAATGTTAAGGGCAAATTCACATCAGAGCAGGCGGTCACTCTGGCGACGGCGATTGACATGGAAATTGAAACGGCACAGTTGGTAACGGTTCCGGTTATGGATACGCGCTTCGCGGCACTTGATACGCGCTTTGCGGCCATTGATGCACGCTTCGCGGCAATTGATGTACGCTTTGCTGCCATTGACGCGCGATTCACTCAATTGGAGGCGAAAATGGACAGCGGTTTCGCGTCCGTAAACGCCAGAATAGACTCACTGGCGGCAAGCATAAACGTCCGCTTCGCCGAGACGGATTTGAAGATGCAGCGCTGGACCCTGAGACTGATCATCGCAATGCTGATCGGCCAGACAGCCCTTGGGCCTGTCGGGGTGCAGGCGGTCAGCTACTTGCGTCAGGCGCTGTCGACGCTCGTGCGTTGACTCCGCGTGCGGACAGGTCCCGGATGCAAATCGGTAGTCTGAGCGTAAAGGTGGCCCCCTGACCGAGACCCTCACTGTGCATGGTCAAAGATCCGCCGAGCTCCCTGGCAGCCAGCGCGCCGCTGTGCAATCCAAATCCGCGACCTTCGGCACGCGTCGTGAAACCGTGATTGAAGATGCGTGTACGATTTTCGGGCGCCACGCCGATCCCGTTGTCGATTACCGAAATCTCAACGTGTGACGGGTCGCAGACGATGCGCATGGTCAACCGCGGGTCGGGACGCCCCGACTCATCGCACGCTTGCCTGGCATTTCGCACGAGATTCAAAAGAATCTGCAGCGCCTTGTGCTTGTCGATTTCGACTACCGGCGAGTCCCGGAAGTCACGGATGATGTCAACGCAGTGGCGTACTGACACCCCGGCGCTCAGCTGCAAACTGTCCTCGACCAGGCTGCTGACAGTGATGGTTTCGTTCACGCCGGCCACCTTCGCGTAACTCTGCTGCATCACCACGATTTCCTTGATGTGCTCGATGTTCGCCTGCAGGCACCTCAGCTCCTCGAACGTCGCCGCCTGTTCAGACTGCAGATGGGCCGAGAGCTTGCCCAGGTAGGGCACCAGGTGCTGTCCCTGCGCATCATCCTGAATGAAGGCGCCAAGATCACCCTCGTGCTTCTGCAGCATTGCAACCACATTCGCAAGCTTCGGTGCATTCGATTTCCGCAGGTACGTTGCAATGAGATCGGCGGACACGTTGACACTGTTCAAGACATTTCCGACGTTGTGGAGCACGTTCGTAGCCACCTCGGCCATACCCGCTCGCCGCGACGTGGCCAGCAGTTGTTCATGCATTCTCGCGATCTCAGCCTCGGCTCGCTTGCGCTCAGCGATTTCCTGCTCCAACTCGGCATTCGCTCTTTGCAGCGCAGCGGGACTGGGCAACTGCAACGCCTGGGGAACCAATTTGACGAGCAGAACTGCGGTAGGAACCGAGACGAGCGCCGTCACAGCCTTGATGCTGCCGGACAACCAGTAGGTCGGATGCCAAATGACCCAGATCTCCATCAGGTGCGTAGTCCCGCAGGCGACGATAAAGACGGCGAAGCAGACGAACACCCAGTGAAACACCAGATCCCTGCGCTTGCGAACGAAATAAACGAGGGTGACGGGAATGGAAAAGTAGGCGAGCGTGATCAGCGCGTCGGAAATAACATGCAACCCGAGCACTCCCGGTCGCCACAGATAGCACATGCCGTGCGGCATGAATTCGCTCGAAAGAACCACCTGTTGGTATACATTCATCTGACCTCCGGTGGCGAATGGGCTAGCCCCCCAACCCGGATCAGCAAAGGCCCACGTTAAATGTAGTCGAAATAGGTATGAATACATAGACGCACGTCTACGAATTCGTAGTTCGAACAGTTGCGGTGCGATGTCTTCGCAAAGCGGCAGGAAACCCCGGGTGTGAAAACCAGCGGGATGAGATTCAAACGCGTTAAGTTGCAGCGCAACCAGCATACATCGGGTGAGTCAGGGGCTGCTCCAATCGCAACGTATTCCAGGTGTTGGCTACGATGCACACGAGCCAGCGCCAAGCTTCGAGGACGCGGGCGCGGTGCATGTGTCTATTCCTTCGACTCGCCTGGCAGAATCACTGCTCGGTAGTATCCGGATCCGGCGGCATTCCCAGTGCCATGAAATGTTATTTTGTAGAAACCATTGAACACCTTGTTCTGCGGGTCGATATGATCTATCGAGAAATCGGCGTTGACGAAAACGTTGCCGACGACGACCCAGTTGCAGTAAAAGTTTCGTAGCTGCACGGTGATGGTGTTGTTGTCTCGCAAAAGGATCCGGCCGTGGGCGGTTCGGCACAGGGGCGGGATAGCGTCGGCCGTGGATTGCACGGCAGCCTCTATTGCCCAGCCCGAGTCCGATGGGCTTTGCTTGCTGACCGTCATGCCACTGACGTTCAAGACAAGCGGGATAAAGAGACCTCCGACACCGTTCGCCCGGACACCGTCACTTCCTTTCTTGCAGTCCTTCGATATGGGATCTGCCTCGCAGAGGCTCACCTTATGAGGCATGACCCCATCGAACAACTCCGCTGTTGCCTGACGGGGAGTTATGTCGGTGCCCGCTACGGTCAACTGCGGTTGGTCGACGAACCGCTGCGTAGTGCCACAAGCCGACAGCATCAGTAATACGCAGTTCGGCAACACGACGCGATGTCTATTTAGCATGGGGTTAACTCCAGGCGGGCTGCCACCACCCATGAAAGCTGAATGGCAGAGGGCGACCGAGCTTGACGCCGGCAACGGGTCCTGATGAAACGATCTGCGCGTCGAAGACCACCAGATCGCTGAGACCTGTACGCCCATCGAGGACTTCGCAAAGCAGCCAGCCGGCATCTTCGGCCCGAGACTGCGGATGCGGTACGAACACGGGCTCGCCGACATAGCATTGGGGTCCGAACCGAAACTGCTCGTATCGGCCGCTCTCGACATCGATCTTTGCGACCCCGTCGTGAAACCAACTGCGAGTGATGTCACCGATCGCGCAGTAGCCGAATCGATATCGGTGTCCCTGAACATGCGGGCTGACTGTCGGAAACTCGAAATGCTCGCTGACGACTGTCTCGAGACGAGCCGAACGGCGAGTCAGATCCAGCACCGCTCGCCGCAGCTTCCCGGGTGAGTTGGCAACGCCGGTACGTCCGGTCATCACAGTCCTGAAGGCGGCGCGAGGGCCGAAGAAATGATCCGGCGCGTCATATCCGACGAAATCCGCGATGATTGTATTGTCGCGCTCGTAGGCGTTCACGGAGTGCCACATCCAACTCGCCGGTATCTCCATCGTCAGGGGCGCCTCGCTGCCGGATGGATCCACCACCAGCAGCAAGCTTCCGAGGTCCGGGCGCCAGGACAGGCTATCAATGAAAGTGCGAAACCCCATGAGCATGGGGAGCGGCGAAAGCGGCGTTGGATGCAAATGAAACACAACATGCCGGCCGGTCCAGAAGAAATCGTGAAAGTAATCACCGCGAGGATTCGGCGTATGAGACTGTGCCTGCGGCCTACCCTTGGCATCCATCACGACGGCGTGAAGCTGTTGCCGCGGCTGCCCACTGGTGCCCACCAATACCCACGCGCCTGTCTGACCGTCGGTCTTCGTGTGAGCCTTATATGCTCGTGGTGAGTTCTGGGCGCCGACGCCCTGCGGATCGAGTTGCCGCATTGTGGAGAGCGAGTCGGGGTCAAGCGCGTAGGGATGACCCACTTCGTCAAACGCGTAGAGCACGCCGTTCTTCACTACCGCCGTGATACCGGCCTGACTCTGGGTCGGTATTTCCGGCAGGTTCTCGAAAAAGCGAGGAGCGGGAGTGGTCCAGGTCGGATAGAGGAATCGATGAGCGCTTGCCTCGTGTATGAACTTTTCGGTGGCAACAAATCGGGTGCGAAATCTGACCCGTCCAGCCGCGAAAGTGAAAGCGCGGATCATTCCATCGCCATCGAGGATCGTGGATTTCCGATAGTGGTCGCGCTCGAACAACCCCGGGCCATTTCGGTAGAGAGTGCCCGAGAGATCTGGCGGCAGCCGGCCTTCGACTGTCGGAACACTATCGATCCGATCAACACAGATGCCGTCTGCGAGATGAGTGAGCCAGCGCTGGTCCTGCGGTAGCAACGACGCCTCCGCAAACGCCGATCGCGTCATCGCCAGAGTCGCCGCGCTGGCACCCAACAGACTCAGTGTTTCTCTTCGACTCACCATGTTCAGGCTCCTATTGCGAGCGGCACTGCACTCGAGTGCCTTGCCATTTGATGTCGTCATCATGTTGGCCAGCATGTGGCGCGATACAGCTCGATGTAAGGTGCCCAATGGCTTTCGCAGGGGGTGCCAAAAGGCACCTGGCCCCGTCGCGGCCGATCGGAGATACTCCGGCAAATGTGGAGGTTCGGCACTCTCGATCGGCGCACGCCCGGCGCGGGGCTCCTCGGACCCTTGAACGCGACCGCTTATGCCGCGTGGCTCGCGGTCGCGAGTAGCTTGTTAGGCGGTTCCGGCGCGCAGGCGATCGGCTCTGTCCAGTGGATAGCCGGTCTCGTAGCCCTAGTACTGTTTCTCATCGCACTCGGCACACGCGCGATCCTCGAGGAGTACTCCGCCTCCGATGCCTGGCTCGGCAGGACAGTCATCTTTCAGGCGGTGATCGCCCCGATTAGCTTGTGGACCCTTCACGACCATCTCCAAGCCATCCTCCTCGTTCTCGTCGCCTCCCAAGTTGCGGCGCTTCGCGACCGTCGCACGAGTCTCGCGATGCTCACGCTGGCAAACGGCGTGCTCTTCGTTTGGCTCGCCCGCTCGGAGCCCCTGCCAAAAGCGATGCAGCTAGGTCTCGCCTACGTCGCCTTTCAGTTGTTCGCTGCCTTCGTCTCGCGTGCCGCATACGTGGCGCAGGAATCTCGCCGTGATGTGCTGCGGGCGAACCGTGAGCTGCGGGCCACACGCGCACTGGTCGCCGAAGGAGCGCGTGCGCAGGAGCGGCTGCGACTCTCGCGTGAGCTCCACGATATTGCTGGACACAAGCTGACGGCGCTAAAGCTGCAACTCTCACTTGAAGTGCGCACGCGGGGGAGTTTGACTTCGGGTACATTGGCGCAGTGCTTGACGCTTGCTGACGACCTTTTGACCGACATCCGAATGGTTGTGTCGGCGTTGCGTCAGGAGGACACGATCGACCTTGGAAGCGCTCTACTCGCCCTCAATCCTGCGGTCGCGTCGGTGTCGGTCCAATTCAACATTGAGCCAAGCGCTGTCGTTTCGGATATCGCCAAGGCGGAGGCGCTCCTGCGCTGTGCTCAAGAAGGACTCACCAACGCGCTACGCCACAGTGGAGCAACGGAGGTCCTGATCACACTCTCACGTAACGAACAGGAGCTCGTGTTGAGCGTCGAGGACAATGGCGCCGGCTATTCGTCACCCACCCCACCCGCCGGCAACGGCCTGCGCGGATTGCGAGAACGCATGGGGGAATTCGAAGGAGTCGTCTCGCTGGATCGACGCACGCCGCGGGGCTGCGTCCTGCGCGCCGTGCTACCCGAGCCGAGGGCTGCATGTTGAGAATCGCCTTGGCGGACGATCAGGCTTTGATCCGCCATGGCCTGAAGGCACTTCTCGAGACGCTCGGTGGGATTCAGGTTGTTGTGGAGGCCGACAACGGCGACAGTCTGCTGGAGGCCCTCGCCAGTCACGAGGTTGATGCGGTACTCGCCGACATTCGCATGCCACGTCGATCAGGTATTGGGGCGTTGAAGGCCCTGCGCGAGAAGGGCAACTTCGTCCCGGTGATCCTACTGACCACCTTTGATGATCCCCAAGCGCTCGAGGAAAGCATCAGCGCCGGAGCGGCCGGGTATCTCTTGAAAGACGCTGAGCCCGAGACGCTGAAGCAGGTGCTCGAGGCTGCCGTGCGAGGCCGGCGAATCTTCCAGCCGGGACCTGCGATGCCGGTGGTCGCACAAACAGGCGATCTCACGGCAACGGGGCTAACGGCGCAGGAGGCGGCGATCCTGCGGCTCGTGGCCGGTGGGTATTCCAACAAGGAGGTCGCTCGACACCTCGGCATCTCCGTCGGCACGGTCAAGAATCACATTTCGGATATCTTACGAAAACTCGACGCGCGAGACCGCACTCACGCGGTGCTCAAGGCGATCGCAGGTCATTTGCTTTCATAGGAAGTATTTCCGATGTTGTTGCCACAGTTGCGTAGAGCGTTGCAGAAGGCTGGTGATCCAGCCAGGGCACCGGCAATGCAGGCGTACATGAAATCGGCGATGCCGTATCACGGCGTGCCAACGCCATTGCTTCGCCAAGTATGCAAGGCGATGTTTGCCGACGTGCAGTTTTCGACGGCGTCGCATTGGCAAGCGCTGGTGCTGGAGATATGGCGCGGCGCCCTTTTCCGCGAAGAACGCTACGCTGCCCTGTGCCTCGCCGGTGACAGGCGGGCACGGCCTTTTCAAACGCCGTCTGCAATGAAGATCTATGAGGAATTGATCATCACGGGGGCGTGGTGGGACTACGTGGACGACATCGCATCGCACCGCATCGGGCCTATCCTCGAGGACTATCCCAGGCCGATACGACGCAAGATGCTCTCCTGGAGCAAGTCGAGCAATCTATGGAAGCGGCGTGCCGCAATCCTCTGCCAGCTCGGATTCAAGGCGGACACCGATCTGGATTTGCTTTATGCCTGCATCGAGCCTTCGCTCGATTCGCGGGAATTCTTCTTGCAGAAGGCAATTGGCTGGGCGCTGCGCCAGTACGCATGGACTGACGGTGCAGAGATAAAAAGATATGCGCGACTCAATCGCACGCGTCTGAGTGCATTGAGTTGTCGCGAAGCGCTGAAGAATATCGGCTGAGGAAACGCTGATGCAGTGCGGGGTCATTGTGACGGCGTCACCAACCGTTTCCGGCTCTATCAACTCGTGGAGAATGACGAGACTGACTTTGGCGCGCTGTTCTTCGAGCGGGTGGTGGGATCGGTTCGCGGCGCAGGTCTGCCAGCGCAGCGCACCCGACGCGAGGTCCTGGCCCAACACTCATTTTGTTCTCGATAGTTTCGCGACGCTGCGTGGCGACGACGCGTTCGCTGCTGGACTCGAGATCATCGAGGATGCGATTGCCCGGGAGGCCAGCGACGCGAGTCCTGATATCCCGCAGGCTCGCTCGAGCAGTACACGGCCGCGTCGGTTATCCACAAACCGTTAGCTCTGAACCTCGCCAAGACCATTCCGGCCTGTATCGCGAGCGTGATGCGCTTGCCCCTAGCCCGGTGCCGGCTCGTTAATCACCAGCCAGTACAGGCCGAGCTGGCGTGCCGCCTCCATGAATTGAGTGAAATCGACCGGCTTGCGTACGAAGCTGTTGGCGCCCAGGTCGTAGCTGGACAGGACGTCCTTCTCTTCGTTGCTGGAAGTCAACACAACGACGGGAACGCGGCGCGTACTGTCCTCGGCGCGCAGGCGACGCAGCACCTCCAGACCGCCCAGCTTCGGCAGCTTCAGATCGAGCAGAATCACGGCGGGCAGCGGTTTCATACTGCGCCCGGCATGTGTACCGGTGGCAAACATATAGTCGAGTGCCTCTACGCCGTCGCGAACGACGACGACCTCGTTGGCGATTGCGCTCTTGCGGAAAGCACGCAAGGTGATTTCCTCATCGTCACTGTTGTCCTCGACGAGCAGGATCACGTTGCTTCGATTCATAGTTGACCCTTCTCCCGGGACGGCGGCACCGTAAAATAAACGCTTGCCCCGCGACCCACGGCGCCCTCCGCCCAGATACGTCCGCCGTGGCGATCCACGACACGCTGACAGGTAGCCAGTCCGATGCCGGTACCCGGAAAATCCGCAACCGCATGCAGGCGATGGAAGGGTTTGAAGAGCGTGCCCGCATGGGCCATATCGAATCCCGCACCATTGTCCTGTACGAGAAAGACTCGTTTGTTTTCGTGCTCCTGCATCTTGAAGTCAATGCGCGCATCAGCCGTTCGCGCGGTAAACTTCCATGCATTCCCCAACAAGTTGTCCAGCAATACACGCATCAGACCACGATCGGCCTGAGTAACGAGCCCTGACTGAATTTCCAACACAATCCTGCGGTCCGGATCCTGTCGCCTGAGCTCATCAGTGACCGCCTGCGCCAGGCCGGAAAGATCTACGCGCTCCCGCTCGATCTGCGCGCGTCCAACGCGCGACAGCAACAACATATCGTCGATCAGCTGGCCCATGCGTTGGGCCGCCGCCCGGATGCGGCTCAGATAGTTCTGCCCGGTCTCATCCAGTCGATCCGTGTAATCCTCGAGCAGCGCCTGGCTGAATCCGTCGATACCGCGCAGCGGGGCGCGCAGATCGTGCGAGACCGAATAGCTGAAGGCCTCGAGCTCCTTGTTCTTGTATTCCAGCTCTTCGACGAGCATCGCTTTTGCCTCCGCCAACTCCCGCGCAGCACGCGCCTCGGCCGCCTCCAGCTTGCTGTGCAGCAGCTGCTCGCGAATGCGCCGGTTCTCATCCTCGAATTGTTTGCGGCGGATCTGTACCTGGATCCGGGCGCGCAGCACATCGAATTCACTCGACTTTGCGATGTAGTCGTCCGCGCCGGTGCCGAGGCCGGCGACCAGCGTCTGCCGATCCTCGACCGCGGTCAACATGATGAGGGGAGTGTTCCGCAACTGCGGTGAGGCCTTGATGCGGCGGCAACTTTCCTGCCCCCCGATGCCGGGCATCAGCAGGTCGAGCAGGATGCAGTCGACGCTTTGAACGGAAAGCAACTCGATGGCCTCTTCCCCGGAGTGGGCGAGCACCACATCGTAGCCTTCGTCGCGCAGCGCGAACGCGAGCTCATGCAGATACGTCATGCTGTCGTCAACGGCGAGAATCCGTTTCGGACTCGCCAGGCTCGATATGTCTTCCGCGCCCGTGCTGGTGTTTCTGACGATCGCCGCAAGACGCGCGAGAATGACATCCAGGTCTTCCTCCTTGCGCACGAAGGCATCAGCCCCGGCATCCAGCGCTCGCAGTTCCGCATCCTGTTCTTCCGATGCTGTCAGAAGCAGGCACGGTAAACCCCGCAGCGCGACGTCCAGACGCAGCTTGCGGATCACGGTGGCCCCATCCATACCCGGCATGACTCCGTCAACAATGAGTGCTGTCGGCCGGCTGCCAGCGGCTAGACGCAATCCCTCTTCCCCCGTCGTGGCGGTGATAACACGGTAGCCCGATTGCCCAAGAGCCCGTTTCAATTCCTCGCGGAAGGTCGCACTATCATCAATCACCAGGATGGTGTTTATAGCAGCCGCGTCCGGGCTCTCACTGTCGCGTTGGCCTAACAGCTCGCGCCCCCGCGCCACCACGAAACTGTTGTCGTAGGGTTTTCCGACGTAGTCATCGGCCCCCGTCTGTACACCGCGGATACGATCCGCGACGTCGGCCTCGCTCGAGAGCATCAGGACCGGCAGGTCCCGCAGGGCGGGACGCGAGCGAATCTCCCCGAGCAACTCAACTCCATCACCATCGGGGAGCAGTACATCGAGGATGATCAGATCAATGGTTTGCGTCGCGATGGCGGTGCGTGCCTCACGAATTGTCGAGCCGGTCAGCGGACGAAAGCCCGCGGCGTCGAAGGCTTCCGCCAGGTCCATGCGGACGGTCAGGCTGTCATCGATAATGAGCACCGTTGCGGTCATATCACCTGCCGTTCGCCGCCGGCGAAGATTTGGACAATCTCCGGGCCGATATGTTGCAAAGGCAGCACGAGCTGCGCAGCACCCAACAACACCGCTTCACGCGGCATCCCGTAGACGACCGAAGTGCTTTCATCCTGGGCAATCGTGCAACCCCCGGCCTGCCGGATCGCCAGCAACCCGGCGGCGCCATCCCGCCCCATGCCCGTCAGAAGGCATGCCAACACTTCAGCACCGCGATCGGCGGCCAGTGATTCAAACAGCACATCAACGGAAGGCCGGCACGAATGCCGTGGCGCCTTGGTGCTGAGCCGAATGCGACCACTGGCGACGCTCAAATGCCGACCCGGCGGCGCCATGATCACCTGCCCGCGAAGCGAATCGAGGGGCTCGCCGTCGCGGGCATAGGCAACGTGGTGCGGTGTCTGGCTGTCGAGCCACTCGGCAAATGCTGCACCGAACGGCTCGTCAATGTGCAGCACGAAGAGCACGGGCAGCGGCAATCCCCGCGGCAGCGCTCGTAACACCTGGACGATAGCTCCCGGACCGCCCGTTGAAGCGCCAATTGCGAGGACACTGCACTGCCGAAACTGCCGTGAGCCCTGGTGTTTCCACACGGGTACCGGTGGCAGGTCGGGTTGAAGCGCGGCGGCGGCCCGCTCCCTCGCGCTCAGGCGTGCGCGCGGATGAGTGATGACTTTGATTTTTGCGATGAGCTTGACGGCGGCAATGAACCGCAGTTCCCAGCTCGCATCGGCTTCATCTATCGTAGGCTTTTCCAATACGTCGACCGCGCCAGCCGCCAGCGCGTCGTAGGTCTTGAACAGCTCGCCGCGGTTCGTAGAAGCAGACACGATCAGGATGGGCGTCGGCACATAGGCCATGATGTATTCGGTGGCCGTCAGGCCACTCATCACAGGCATGACTATATCGAGTGTCATGACGTCAGGCCGCAGCGCCTCACATAACTCGATCGCGCGCTTGCCGTCCTCGGCCTCTCCAATTACGCTCAGTTCCGGATCGGCCGCCAGGATCTCGCACAACCGGCGACGGATGGTGAGTGAATCCTCGACCACGAGAACGTTCAGCTTCTTCATTGCGCGGCAACCAGTGAACGGATTTTCCCGAGCAGCTCGGTCTGATCGAATTCGCCTTTGACAATATAGCCGCGGGCACCCACGCTGTGCCCTCGTTGGCGGTCCTCCGGTGCAGCGCGTGAGGTCACCAACACCGCCGGAACTTCACGCAGGATCGAGTCCGCCTGTGTGCGCTCGATGAAAGTGAAGCCGTCCATCCCGGGCATCTCGACGTCCACGAGAAACAGCTCGTAGCGTCGCTTGCGCGCTTGTTCGAGACCATCTTCACCTGACGTAGCGAGATCAACCTCGTAGCCCGCTGACTCCAGGATGCTCTGCTCCAACATCCGCGTAGTCAGGGAATCGTCGATGACCAGAATCGGAGCGCGCCGCCGTGGCGCAGCGGCAACCGTCGGTTCTGAACGGCAGGCATGCTCAACGATCCCGTCGGGGTCGAGGACCAGTTGCGGATGTCCCTCAGCATCCATTGATGCGCCCGCCACGATCGGATTGCTTGGCGTAAGCTTTGGAAGCTGCCGCAGGATCAGGTTCTGCGTCCCGCGTAGACGCTCGACGCCCACCGCAGCAAGCGCATTTGCACCTTCGACGATGACTGCGGACCAGGATCGCGGACCGTCCGTTCCTCGAACGGTTTGGCGAAAGGCACGCTCCAAAGGAGCGAAAGGAATGGCGCGGCCTTCGAACATGATCGATGCGCCCTGCCCCGATCGCGCCAGATCGTCTGCTCCAATGCGCAGCGTACGTTTGACCGCATCCAGCGGTATGGCCACGGCCCGCCCGCCTGTTTCGACAATCAGCGCATCGACCGCAGAGAGGGATACTGGCACAACAATCTCCAAAGTCGTGCCCAGTCCTTTGTCTGTTCGAATAGAGACCTGTCCCCGAAGCCGACTAACCGCTTCGCGCACGACGTCGAGACCGACACCGCGTCCGGAAATCTGGGTCACATCGCCTGAAGTGCTGATGCCACCATCGAGCAGCAGCTGCAGCAGTTCCTCGGTGCTGAGGTCTTTGGCGTCCGTCGAAAGCAACCCCTTGCGCTGCACTGCGCGCCGAACCGCCTCGAGATCCACGCCGCGCCCGTCATCGCGGCAAACAAACACTGCATGATGGCCGCGTCGGCGCACCTCGATCCACAATCGGCCCTCGGCGGATTTCCCCGCGACCTTCCTCTGCGCTTCCGCCTCGATGCCATGGGCAACCGCGTTGCGCACCGCCTGGACTAACGCGCTTTGAACCGGGCCAAACACCTGTGCATCCAGTCGAACGTCCCCGCCACTGGTGACGACGACGATGCGCTTGCCAACTCCCTGACCGGCATCGTGCGCGGCACGTTCCAGCGAAACAAACATGAAGCTTGCCGGCAGCAGGCGCAGGCGCTCCGCCGCCTCGCGCACCTGAATCAACTCCCGATCGACCTGCTCGATGCCATCGCTGACGCCACGCTCTATACCCTCGACCAGATGGCGTAACTCCGCAATCGTTGCGAACAGCTTGGGAGCGGAACCATTCGGACGTTCGGCTCGCGGCGTGGCCAAATGCTCATCGGCGATTTGTGTGAGCCGCCGGGCGCGTTGCAATGGCTCGATCCCACGACGCAGAGCGGCAAGCTGTACGCTCGCTTCGGTGAGTCCGTCGAGCAGCACGTCGACTTCATCGGCGTTGGTTCGAATTGTCTCGAGAGGCACAACCGCAACCGGTGCCATCTCGCTCTGCGGTTGCGGATCCAATGAACCCATCCGCAGGGCAATCTGGTCGAGAGCCTGCAGTATTTTTTTGACTTCCAGACAGGAATCTGCGGCGGCCTGGTCGCGAAACGGGGCTAACGCATCTTCAATCTCATGTGCGTGATCCGCGATCTCACGCTGTTTGACTACGCGTGCCGCACCTTTGAGCGTGTGAGCGAGCCGCAACATCCTTGCGATCTGCTCGGGCGCGACGGTTCCTGAATCGAGCTCGAGCGCCCCCTTGCTGAGCTGATCCAGGATGTCGCGCGCTTCGACGCGAAAATATTGATAAGGATCGCGCGCCATCGCTCATTCAGCGGAAGCGTGGGTAGCGAAGACCGCGTGCGCTGCCTGCGGACGCACGATACGCAACAGCGCCCGCGACAAGCCGCCGAGCTCCACTGCAGTCTGCAGCGTCTGGCCTGAGCTAGCTTCGGTCTCTTTTGTGGCCTGCGCGGCGCTGGTAATGGCGACATTGACTTGCTCCACGGCAGTAGCCTGCTGCTTGGTCGAGAGCTCGATCTCCCGGGCGGCCTCGGTCGTGGTGCTCACCAATCCCGCGATCTCCCCAAAAGCGGCAGCCACTTGCGAGAACTGGCTGGCGCCTGCATCCACCGACTTCGAGCCTCCTTCAGTCGTCATGATGGTCGTGTTCACTGAGCTGCGTACGTCTTCGATCAGTCCCCGGATCTCCTTGGTCGATCCCGCAACCCGGTCAGCGAGCTTGCGGATTTCCTCCGCCACCACGGCGAAACGCTTGCCGGCCTCACTGGCACCGGCAGCTTCGATGGTTGCATTGATCGCCAGGATGTTGGTCTGCTCCGCCAGCTCGGCCACGATATCGAGCACGGCCCCGATCTGCTGCGACTTCTTCCCTAACTCCAACATGTGATTCACGATGAGATCAACCTGCCTGCGAATGGTTGTGATCGAGTCGTGCGCCGTTGACACAGTGGCATCGCCTGAGCGCGCGGCGCTAGCGGTCTGTCCGGCGATCTGAGCCACGCGCTGCGCGCTCTCGGCGATCTGCCGCGAGGTTGCCAGCAGTTCGCTGATCGTCGTGCTGATTTCGCTCATGGCGGTCGCCTGTTCCTTGGTCGCGGTAGCCTGCTGGTTCGCCGCCGCCTGCAGTTCGCTCGATGAGCTTTGAATCTGTCCCACGGAACTGCCGATCTGGCGGCCGAGGGAACTCGTGATCAGCGCGCCTGCGGCCGTGACGAGCAGCAGGCAAAGCAAGGTGCCGAAGATGATGATCGACTTCGCGCCGCCGGCGGCTGAGGCGCCTTCCTGGTCGCGCTGCTGGAGCAGTCCACGCTCCTCGGCGTCCATCTGATCCAATATGTGCCTCAGATCGTCCATGGTTCGTTTGCCCTCACCGCTGCGGACGAGCTTCGTGACACCATCGACATCTCCCGCTCTGCGCAGATCGACGGCTTGCTTGAGCTCGCCCAACTTGGCGGGAATGAGCCGCTCGACCGCGTCGAGCCGCTTCTGCTGGTTGGGGTTATCCGCGGTTAGAGTTCGCAGCTCCTTGACCACGCCGAGAACTTCGCCCGAACCCGCGTTGTAGGGCTCCAGGAAAGCCACATCACCGGTAATGATGTAGCCCCGCTGCCCGGTCTCTGCGTCCTTCAGCAAACTGAGCACGGCAGCAATGTGCTCCAGGACCTCGTGCGTGTGAGTAACCCATTGGCTGGTGTCCGTAAGCTTGCTTATGCTGCGGTACGAGACGGCTCCGATCGCCAACAGCAATACAAACGAGAGTGCAAACCCGGCCGCGATCTTTTTTCCAAAGGTCCAGTTGTCGATCATGAGTGGTTGTTCCTTATCGTTTCCACCACTGAAGCGATGTGAATGATCGGACGCAGCGCCCCTGCTGCACGAACGTTTCCGCGCACATGCTGTCGGGTCGTGACGGCACTCGCCGCTTGCCCCTCGTCGTTGACCAGCGACGCGCGTGCCACCTGCACATGTGCCTCGAAGCTCTCGAAGGCAAATCCCACCGGATGCGGCCCAGCGGCGAGCACCATCCAACGCGGGCTTGCAGCGGGCGCGTAGCGCAGAAGCGCCGCCAGGTCGTAAACGGGTGCGAACATTCCGCGAAGCCCTACGATACCCAGTAGTTGTGCAACGGGGCTGGGGACAGCCACGATCCTCCGGTCCGCGTACAAGCCGGCAATTTCTGACAAACACAACATGTAGGGATCGGCGCCGACACGAATTGCGAGGAGGTCCTCGATGAGCTCCGATTGCGATACCACGGCCGCAGTGAAGCTTTCGTCGAACAGACTACGCAGCGCAGCTGCTGTTGCGCTGACTCGCGCCCCGTTGGCACTCACGTGAGTCCTCCCGCTGACAGCAGTTCCGCGCGGCACAGAGCAATCAACGCTTCGCGCCCAAAACCCCCACCGAACAGCAACAGACGGGAAACGTCCTCCCGCCTGAGTAACAGCAGCGCCTCACCCAATTCGCGGCGGGCGCCCTCCGCATCGCCCGCACGCCTGGCCATCAGACCGAGGTGCAGCCTGGGCATGGCGAAGCTGGCGTCGAGGTAGATCGCGGCTCGATCGTGATTCAGCGCCCCTTGCCGGTCCCCTGCACTCTCGCGACACAACGCAAGCAGGTAGTGCGCGCCCGCGTTCAACTCATCGCGCTCGAGCAGTTGTGCGCTGACACTCTCGGCGGCGTCCAGTTGCCCACTATGCGTCAGCAATGCCGCGCGCAACAGCAGGATATCAGGATCCTCTGCCGACCCGGCCGACAGCCGGCCGAGCAAATCCAGAGCGTCCGGGAATCGTTCTTCCTTCAACAGGTCCCACACGAATCGCAACTGTGTTGCAGTTTGCGGCGCGCTGTCCCGGCCCGGGCGACCTCGTTGAGCACTGTCCACCGCGGATCGTTCCGTGAGCGCCTGTATGCGATCCGATGCACTCTGAATTGTTTCGAGCCAGTTTTTTGTACAGAACGAGTCCGGGACCGCTGCCCTCGACGCATCTCCAGCGGCAGGATTACTCTCTCTATGCTCGACCTCCAGCGAATCTTTGCGCTTGTAGTAGAAAGAGCCGTGTGAATGACACAGGTGATAGTTGTGCGACAATCCGCGCAGTGTCTCCGCATGCCCGAGAAAGAGGTAGCCGCCCGGCGCGAGCGAGCGCGTCAGGCGCGTGACCAGCGCCTGCGCGTTCTCCTGAGTGAAGTACATGAGAACGTTGCGGCAGAAGATCACATCATACGTTTCCGGTCTCCAAAGTTCGGCGTTCTCGTGCGCAAGGTTGACTTCCTGGAATGTCACTGCTGCCCGGATGGATTCTTCGAGCACAAACTCCCGCCCGACACTCCGAAACCAACGCCGTTGGGCATCTGATGGCGTCTCGCGCAGCGCCCACGTCGAGTAACATCCGCGCGCTGCCTTACACAACATGGCCGTGTTGATGTCCACGGCGCGAATGGCGACACCTGAGGCGAACTCCGGACAGCGTTCGCGCACCAAGATGGCAAGCGAGTACGGCTCTTCACCCGAAGCGCAGCCCGCGCACAGAACATTGATTTTGCGAACTGGCGCCTGCGCGGCTGGAGCGTTGGGGAGAGCGACGTCTACAAAAGCATGAAGCTGTTCAATGTGGCGAAAGAAGTACGTCTCCGGGACGGTCAGTTCGACAGCGAGGCCCTGAAGCTCGGAATCGGTGTCAGCACCTTCGAGTCGATCCAGATAGCAATCCAACTCCAACCCCCGCTGTTCCGCGCGCCGCATCAGCACTTCGGACAGAAACTCGAGCTTGGAATCATCGAAAGAAAGGCCCATTCGTCGGGCGATCCAGCCTCGGAAACGGTGAGGCTCGGCGCATCCACACTCAATCACGCGGCAGCTCCCGGAACCTCCATCGCGCTCCAGGTTGACTGCGGTACCAGGCGAGCCGCCTCGAGCACGAGCAGGAGCCTGGCATCGAGCGAGCCGACCACCGAAACCACAGAGGCGCACGCTTCTTGCAGCAGTGGGGGAATGTTCAGCAGGACTCCTGACGGTACCGAACGAACGCCCAGCACGGCATCGACTGCCAGAGCCGCGGTCCGCTCACCCAACTCCAGCGACACGAACCGTGCGAGAGACGGAGAGAGCGTCGGAGCAAAGGACGATTCGGATGGGCCCAGAAGCCGGCCGACGTCGACCACCGGTGTAGGAAAACCTCGAATGGTGGCCAGCCCACGCACAAACGATGGGGCTCCCGCCAGCGACTCGACCGGTAGGGGACGCATCGTCTCCCTGACGTCCCGGAGAGCCAACGCGCCGATGCGCGACCCAATACAACACAGAAGGAAACGATCGTTCTCGCCCGCACGGATCAACGCTCTCTCCCACCACCGACTGAAGAGCGCATTGAATGTAGTCCAAATATGTATGAATACATAGACGCACGTCTACGAATTCGGAAATCCGGGTGCGAAGACGCGCGGGACGAGACTCAAACTCGTGAAGTTGCAGCGCAGCCAGCACACTTGGAGTGTGGCTGCTCTGATCGCACCGCAACCCAAAGTGTTGGCTGCGGTGCACACTCAGCGAGGCAACCTGGGTTACGACGGAATGGTCAAACCCCGTTGCACCGCGGTCTTCGCAGCCTTGTGCTACTTCCGCAGCAGCGGAACATTGATGGTAGACCCGTGATTCACCCAAACGCTCTTGGGCTCGAGGTAGTTGCGAATGTTCGCCTGGCCGTTCTCGCTGCCGAGGCCACTGTCCTTGCGGCCCGTCAGTGGCATCATGAAGCTCGCCGACCTGTACATGTTCACCCACACCGTGCCGGCCTGCAGCTTGTCGACCATCTTGAATGCCCGCTGCATGGAAGCCGTCCAAACTCCTGAAGCCAGGCCGAACAGCGTGTCGTTCGCGAGGGCAATGGCCTCCTCCTCATCCCGAAACCGCAGTACCGACAGCACCGGCCCGAATATCTCCTCGCGCGCGATCCGCATGCGATTCGTGACGTTGGTATAGATCGTGGGTGGCACGAGTTGACCTGTTTGTGTCCGCAGCTCTCCGCCCAGCAGGCACGTCGCGCCGTCTTCCTTCGCAATCCGAAAATAATCGACGACCCGCTCATATTGCGGTTTCGTCGCAATCGGACCGACTTGCGTCGCGGGATCGCGTGGATCTCCCACCCGCAAGTCCTTCGCGAGCGCGTACATCCGCTCGAGAAAGACATCGTGAATCGAGTCCTGCAACAGCAGGCGCGAGCCGGCGACGCACGTCTGCCCACTCGCCGCGAAGATTCCCCCGATGGCTCCTTTGACAGCGTCGTCGAGGTTGGCATCATCGAACACGATGTTGGGCGACTTGCCGCCCAACTCGAGCGCGACGCGCTTGAAGGTCCGCGCAGCAACCTCGTTGACCCGCCGGCCCGTGGGCACGCTGCCTGTGAAAGTCACTTTGGCGACCTTGGGATGACCCACGAGCGCATCGCCGATCTCAGAACCGAAACCGGTCAACACGTTCACGACGCCCGGCGGAAAGCCGGCGCGCTCGAAGCACTCGGACATGACAACCGTCGAGACGGACGTAAACTCCGAAGGTTTGAGGACGACGGTGCAACCGGCAGCGAGCGCGTTCGCCAGCTTCCCCGCCGCAATCAGCAGAGGTGAGTTCCAGGGTGTGATGGCAGCGACCACACCCACGGGCTCCCATTTCGTGTATGCCAGGATGCCCGGGTCATCGAGCGGCATCACCGCGCCTTCGATCTTGTCGGCGAGCCCCGCGTAGTAGTGAAAGATCTGCGGCAGGTAGCGCGCCTGGAAGCTGGTTTCGCCGATCAGTTTGCCATTATCGCGGGTCTCGATCTCGGCGAGCCGCGAGCCCTCGGCGGCCAAAAGATCCGCAAGCTTTCTGAGCAGCGCACCCCGTTGGTTCGCGGAGAGCCGCGGCCAGGGGCCTGTGGTGAATGCGCTGTGCGCAGCTTCCACCGCACGATCAACGTCCGCGACCCCGGCGCGCGGCAACGTGGCCCAGGCCTCGCCGGTGTAAGGGTCGAAACTATCGAACCGTTCGCCCGACAGGGCCTCGGTGCGCACGCCACCAATCAACAATTTCAGGTCTTGCATGACACTTCCGGGGGCCACGGTTATGCGCCGGGTAAATCGGGCACGAAAAGCTCTGCGAGCGGGCCAAAGAGTTGGCCGCCGAACAAATCATTGTCCTGGGGGTCGCCGACGCCGAGGCGCCTGGGTACCGTGACCTTGATTGCAAAAGCCGGCTCGTAACGAAAGATGCGGACGTCCCTGGGATCTACGCCCAGGAGCTTGCCGATCACTCGTTCGTTGATGGCTCCGCTGTCGACCACGTGTTGGAAATCCCGGGCCGTTCCCATCATCACATCAATCGTGAGTTGGAACGGGCCGGCGTTTTTCGAGCGCAATAACCGCGCGAAGTGTCGCAACTCGGCCATTCTTCAAACCATCTCGTAGTGCACGGGGAAGAACTCCAGCGGATGCTCCAGCTCGGCGACGTGGTTCAGCACGAAGCGGTAGGCAGCTCCCAGGGGAATCACATGCGGCACCATGGGAAACGCGAGGTTGGAGACCGAACCCTGCCATTCGGGAATGCCATGATGCAAAGCTGTTTGCGCAGCATACCGCGCGATCGTCAGGGCCCTGTCCTGATCGCCTGCCAGTACGCTCAGCATCAATCCGATCTCGTGGCCTATCTCATGACGCCGTGGCTCGTTTTCGCCCAGCACGCCATCGCGGCCGTAAGCGCGAGTTGTCAGGCGATAGTCGCGATCCGGCTCCCATCCGAACATCGATTTCACGCTGTCGGTCACCCGGTAAAGCACCTCGCCGAGCCAGGTGTCGAAGCGCGCCAGCAACACCGGATCGCGAATTCCGCCAATGCTCATCGCCTGATATCCGGCCAACGCGGCACCCTCGAGCCGCACGGTATAGGGATCAGCCACGAACTTCGCGCCGCTCACAGCCACAGTTCGATCCGAGAGAGCCGTATAACTCGCCGCGGACAGATCGAGAGTCCCGCCCGGCTCCTTCAGATGGAAGGGATCCGAGGTCTCGTACAGGGCATGCGCGGCCACCGTTGACACAGTGCACCGTTGGGTGGGATTGCACGGCTCGAGGATAAATCGGTCCTGCTCGAGCGTACATACCATTCCAGCCGGACGGTTGGTCTTCAGCGCCGCAGCCGCGCCGCACTCCATGATCTTCGCGGCGTGCCAGCACAGGCCGGGGTCGAACCCGAGTTGCAATGGAATAGCCGAGAATATCGCGGCATCGGTGGTCCGGCCAGCGAGAACGACATCCGCACCACCCGCCAGTGCAGCCTGGAAAACTTCCGCGCCCCCCATGGCCACAATACAGTCGCAATTTCGCAGCAAATCCTCGTCAATCTGCGGAGCGTTGTCCAACGGCTTCAGGCGTCCGGCACGGTACTTGGCGATCAGCGCCTCGCGCTCGGGCTCCGACTGAATGAGTGCGGTCTTGAAGTGCAAGCGCTCTTCCCCGGAGATTTCTTTGATGATTTCCCACACCCAGGCCAGATTCCAGTTTGCACCGCTGCCGCCGCACGAGCCGATGAGAAGCGGTATTCCGAGCGCGCGAGCGCCGATCAACATCAGGCGCAGGTCGCGCTTCACTGCCGCGCGAGTGCGAAAGAACTTCTTACCGCCCAGGTAGCCGGGGCCTCCATCGCAGGACCCGGCATCGCAACCGATGAAGGCGAGGTCCGGTGTCAGCGCCGCTCTGAACGAGGTCTCATCGAACCCGGTGCCCACGATCGCTGTGGGGGCCAGATATTTGATCGATTGCATGCCAACAGTCTCCCGCGCAAGGCGGCTCTTCAATGATTGGGATCCAGGCTCGACAGTGCGCCGCCGCCCACGGCCAGTTCCGATCGGCCGGCGCGGGGCAGGATGCCACGCCGGACATAAGCGGCAAACTCCGGAGACAGCAGGGACGGCCCTGCAACGTTGATCCACATCCGCAGCAGGTAACGCTTGCGACCATCGGGATGGTCGACATACCCGCTTCTCGAGTGCAGCGTACGGAAGTTGTTGATGATCTGTATGTCCCCCGGCTCCAGCATCATGTCCACGCGCAACTCGTCGCTCAACGCCAGATCACGGATCGCATCCACGGCAGCCAACTCGAATTCCGTCAGCGGCTCACGCGCCTTCCTGGCGCCATCGACAATGACCTTGCGCCCATAGGAGCAACTGAGCTCGCCATTGGCATAGTCATACACGGGGATGTAGGCGGAGACCTCGTTGGGGTCGCCCGTCGGGCCGTTACCGCGTGCATCCCGGCGAAAGCCCCGATGCAACACTTCCAGATACTCCGGATGGGCCCGCAGGATCTCGTTGTAAACGGCAGTGGCGCTGGCAAGCGAGCTCAGCCCGCCCTGCATCGCCTTCTCGATACTCAACAGCATCACGATATCCGTTGGATCTGTGTGGGGATCCAGCAGTTGGTTGGTCGTGTTGAGACGCCGGTTGGCATCGGGAGCCATATCGGGCCGGTTGGTGACGGCGCTGACAAAATCGCCCGCCGTATTATTGGAGATGACGGTGCCGAAATGACAGCCGAGCCCCCAGTAGATCGTCTTGAGCTCGTCCATGTCATAACGGGTCGTGGGAAATCCCCGTACGAGCACCACTCCGCGGCCACTGCGAATTTCCGCTTGCATGCTCCGAAGCTTCACGGCGAGCGTCGGCAGCGGGAATTCCGCTGCGGGAAACTCACCCCAGATGCGGTCGCGCTTCTGCACGGCGCGCAGTGCGCGCTCGATATCCTGCAGATCCTCATCCTCGAGCGGGTAGATCCAGCTTTGATCCTGCAGGAGGTCGGCGCGCCGCCAGGCGCTCGGATGATTCACGATCTCGCGTTTGCCGTGTGTCATGGTCGGTGAACCTTGCAATCCGAATTCAAACATCTCACAGAGTAGCCCGCCGCCGCGCGCAATTCTTGTCTGAGCGCGCCACGGCAGCTTCGTACGAACCGCTTTGTGAACCGCAGCGGCGCAGGGCAATATGCGCGCCTGGACACACGGAGCGCGAGATGCGTATCAGCAGAGTCAGCGACATAGTCTGCATCGGAGGCGAGAGCCCTTACTGGAGTACATCGGAGAACGTGCTCTACTTTGTCGATGGGCGCGGCCGGCGGGTATGGCGTCTCGATCCCGCGACCGATGAACGCCGTAGCTGGGATATGCCGGCGTTCACTGCCATGGTGACACAGAGCGAGAACGGCGACCTGTTGATCGGGCTGGCTGACGGAGTGTATCGGTTGAAACGCGACAGCGGCGAGCTGACACGCCTGGGGTCGCAGCCTTTACGGACTGATACGCAGTGCGCGGATGGCAAGGTGGATCGCCAGGGACGCTTCATTGTGATGACTTCGGACCGAAAAATGCAGCAACCGCTCGGCGGCATTTTCCGTGTCGCGGGAGACGCGTTGACACCGCTCGATGACGGCTATCGACTCGCGAACGGACCTTGCTGGAGCCCGGACGGCACCACCTTCTACTGTTCCGACAGCCGGCTGCGCCAGATCCTGGCATATCGCTACGATCCGACCTCCGGCGCTCTGTCCGAAAAAAGAGTGTTTGCCGACACGAGCCACTTCGGCGGGATCACCGACGGTGCCACGGTGGATCGCGATGGCCGCCTGTGGGTAGCAATGTGCGTGATTGGTAAGATTCTATGCTTCACAGCCGCGGGCAGCGTCGAGCGAGTCATAGAGATGCCGACAGCCGGTGTGAGTAGCGTGATGTTCGGTGGACCCCTGCTCGACAAACTGTATGTCACGTCCATGGACGTCAGCCTGTTCGGCCATCCGCCCAGTCCGAACGCCGGACACCTGTTCGTGATCGAGGATCTGGATGCAACGGGATTGGCCGAAACGCCTGCGAAGCCCTGAACGCCCGCGGAGTTTGGCCGTACTGCTCACGGAAGGTACGACTGAAATGCGCGGAGTCCTTGAAGCCCCACCGAAATGCGATGACGGTCAGACTGTCGGCACGGCGTGACGGATCCCGCAGCTCGGCAGCACAGCGCCCCAGGCGCTCTCGACGTACCCACTTGCCGATGCTGGTTCCGCCCTCCTGGAACAGCCGATGCAACTGCCGGACAGAGATGCCGTTGGCCGCCGCGACGGCGGCCGGCGACATCGAGTGGTCATCGAGATTCGCGGCAATATAGCGTTGCAACGCCCGAAGTGTCATTTCAGAAGGACTTCCGGAAACTCAAGAGTGCCTCCCTGGGACGCGCCACGACACCGTCGGCACTGCCTCCGGAGCGAGTGTTGTCCACCGTGAAGTAGTAGTAGTACCTGTTGAAGACATTCGTGACCGCGACAGAGACTTCCCACGGGTGATCCGCGGCTGTCTGCCAGACCAACCCGGCATTCGACACCCAATATCCCGGCGACGCCGCGTTCTCGCGGTTCTCCGAGTTGGCATACGTCTTGGCCTGGAAGGATGTGTCCCAGCGCGGCGTGAGGGTACCGTGATTGCCGAAGTAGAAGTCATATTGCACGCCCATGTCCGATTTCACCTTCGGCGCATTCGGCGGCTTGCAGCTCAGGCACGGCCCACCCGCCACACCGGCCGCAATGCCCAGATCGTTGTAGTAGAAGTCCAGGTAGCCGACGCTCGCATTGATGCGGAGGTGATCGGTGAGATGGAGCTCCGCCTCGCCCTCCACGCCCTGGCTGGTTGCCTTGCCCGCGTTGGTGGTCAGCAAGGTGAGTACGCCATTCAGGTTGGCGCTGTTCGCGGTGAGCTGCAGGTTTTTGTAGGTGTTGTGAAAGGCCGCCAGGTTCAGGCGCAAGCGCCGATCAAACAGCTGGCTTTTCAGGCCCGCTTCCACGGAGCTGTCGGTCTCCGCGGCAAACGGGGTTGCAGCAGCCGCGTTGCTCGGCCGGGCGTTGATGCCGCCCGCCTTGAAGCCGGTGCTCCAGGATACATAACTGAGCAGGCTCTGGGTGATCTGATAGTCGAGGGCCACCCGGTAATCGGGGCGCGCGGTAATGACAGGCGGAGTATTACCGAGAGTCAGGTAGCCCGCCGCGGTGGTGCCGTCGGGCGGAGTACCGCCATCATACCGGTGAAAGTTGACCACTTTTCGCACATGGGTGTAGCGAGCGCCGGCATTCAAGGACAAGGCGTCCGTGAAGTGAAGCGTTCCGTTCGCGAATCCCGCAAATTGAGTCTTGAAGAACTCGTCGTGCGCAAAAAACCAGGTGCCCCCGAGGGCCGGGCTGGAGGTAGCGATGATGGAGTCGGCGGGTGCCGTGTCATCGGAGTTGTAGTAGAAGCCGCCAACGGTCCAGTCCGCCCACTTGCCCACATCGCCATTCAGCCGCAGCTCCTGCGTGATCTGCTTGTGGTTGATGTTGTAGAGCGTCATGGAAGTGTTGATGGGTGCGAAGCTGAGGTCGCCGATGAAGTTGCCCTTGGCCACCCGAAAGGCGGAAATCGAGGTGAGGCCGATGTTGTCCGTCAGCTTCCAGTCTACGCTCGCGGTGACACCACCCGCGTCCGTATGGGTATTGGGGTCGAAGGCGACGTTCTTGAAAAGGTCCGTGTACGTGGCGTAGTTGCTGTAGGTATGTCCGGGATTCACAAAGCGTGAGTCATACACCACGCCGTAGGCCTTTTGCTGCAGCGTCTGGAAAGCCGCCGGAACGAAGCTCGGCGTAACATTCAGCAACACTTCAGCGCTCGGTTGTTTGTCCGAGTGGCTGTAATCCGCCGATAGATTGGCCTCGAGACCCTCTACCGGCAACCAGCGCACCGCCGCACGAAAAGCCCGCTCGGTATTGCCGCCGGCCTTGCCGATCAGGCAGTCGTTGGATGAGATTCGCTGGCTCGGGAGATTCCCGGCCAGTGCAGGGTTTTGGCATTTGAAGTCCACCCTGTCCACATAACCTCCCGCAGCCTGTGACGCGCCTGACACGCGCATGAACAGGTTCGGGGCGAGCGCAAAATCATATGCGCCGCGGAACACCGTCTGACTGAGGGTACCGACGCCCGCCTCGAAATACCCCGAGTCATCGCCCCGGGGCTTCTTGGAATACAGCTTCACCGCCCCGCCCTCGGAATTGCCGCCGGCCAGGGTGCCTTGCGGGCCGCGCAGCACTTCGACCCGATCCACGTCCACCAGGCTGAAGTTGGAACCGAACAATGTGCCGAAGTACACATCGTCAATATAAGTGCCCACACCCGGCTCAACGTTCAGATTGAAATCGAACTGCCCGATACCGCGTATGTAGAGCATGGGAGCGCGGGTACCCGCGGGCTCCGTCATGGTCACGTTCGGCGCCATGGAAGCGGCTTGCGCGATGTTGGTGACGTGCCGGGCCGCGAGGTCTTCGCCTGACAGCGCCGTCACGGCGAGGGGGACGTTCTGAATGTTCTCGGTGCGAAACTGGGCTGTGACGGTCACTTCCTGCAGCTCAGAGACCTGTGCGTCCGCCGCGCCCGGGCTCTTCTCTGCCACGGACTGGGCCGAGGCGGTCCAACAGCCTCCGAGACCCACCATCCACATTGCCACCTTGATTGTCGTCGCAGACCTGATCGTGAGCATCCCCCCCCCGTATGGCGCGCTGGCAGCGGCACCGATTTTCTTAAACCCATTGGGTCAGCTTATTGACCTTATTGAATTGGACGCGCCTTGTAAAGCTCGGGCTGCGCGGATCGACCAAAAACACCGCGCAGCGGCCGCGTTCGTCACCCGGGCCGGTACAGCCGCGCGGCTGTGCCGAACAGAAGCTGCTCGCGCTGCTGCTCGCTGAGCAACTCCGTGGCATGGCGGGCCTTGGCGGCGAGATCCGTGTACGCGCCTTCACTCTGGCCGATATCGGAGCCCCACATCAGGCGCTCGGCGCCGAACTCGGCGACGCAGTGCCTGACAAACTGGCTGAGAGCGACCCCGTCCTCCTCCAGCCGCTCGAAGTTGATGCTGGTGAGCTTGAAGTACACGTTGGGCAGCAACCGCAGCCGCCGCAACGGCTCGCTGATCGCGAAATCCGGCGGGCCCAGGTACGGATCGGGGATGTTGAGGGCCCTCTCTCTGGCCACCAACAGGTTGGCCCGGTGATTGATGCCCAGGTGATCGATCACAATCGGCAACATGGGAAACATCGCCGCGACCACTGCGATCGCAGGCAGCAGATACTCGAGCTGTGACGGCGGGAATATGATCGCAACGGGCAGATGCAGGTCCGCGGCCGTTCTCCACGTCTGCAACGCCGCCGGCGAATTGAACCAACCGGTATCGAGATGATCGTAATGAGACGAAGCGAGACGCAATCCACCGAGCCGTTGTCGTGCCGCGAGGGTTCGCAACGCCTCGGGCGTCGAGGCATCGTCCGCCCGGAGCACCACAACCGGCGTCAGCCGCTCGGAGTGCTCCCTGGCCACATCCAGAACATAACTGTTGTCAGTGCCGTAGACGAACGCGCGCTGCACAGCACACGCATGCGATACGCCGGCCTCGTCCATTCCCTGGAGCAACAGGCCGGCGTGAAATGGGTTTTTCGGCACCGCCTGCGGTCGCCCGTTCAACGGGCCGATCGGATACTTGACGGTATCCGCAGAAATGATATGCGCGTGCGTGTCGAACAGCGGCGTTGTCACTGAGGTGTCTCCGGGTCCGAGTAGTCGCCGGAATTGAGCACCCATCCTTTCGCAATGAAATCCCGTCGCGGGGGCGAAAAGATATCCAGCAGCATGTGCGTGCCTTCTCCCACACCCTCCGTTGTGTGAATCACCTTCGGCGGAATACGCAGCAGAGTCGCAGCATCGGCCTGCAGGTGAGCATCCTCCCGCCACAGATCGGCATTCTTACCCCACTCCTCGCGCAGGTGATGCATGAATTGACCCTCGAGAATCAACGTGCCCTGCTCAATGTCGACATGCGAATGCGGGCTCAGGGCGTCGCGCGCCCGCGGCCCCCGATATTCCACGAAATTGATGCTGAGAGTGGTGCTCTGAAATATTTTCAGCCGCTCATTGCCGGGTGGCGCTTTCACGGCATCCATTGGATAGATGTGGATTTCGCCCTCGCCGCGGCGGCGCGCGAACGGTTCGCCCGTGGGGGCGATGCGCGGATCAATGCGAAATTGCGCCGTGTTGAGCGCCGAGTCAGGGTCAATATCCTGGCGGTCGGTCGCGAGAATCAGCGTTCGCGAGCCCTTGGGTGCCCGGATCTCGTGCCGGCCCGGGGGCAGGATCGCCAGCGATTTCGCGGGAATCACCGCTCCTGCCGGGCCGCCCGGCAACGCGCCGCCGTCCACGAAAAAAACCATGAGCTCCTGGGCGCTTTCGATTGAGCTGGCGAGCGGGCCCTCACACCATTGCGCGAGAAAATTCTGGGTCCGCGCCAAACGTCCCTGCCCTGTCACTGAATCTCGCAGCTCGAGCAACGCCGGGCGATGCTCCTCGAGAGCGCTCATCACACTCATGATTTCCCCTTTTGAGCGTTGTCAGATAGTCAATAAGACGCTTCGCGCGCCCTTCGAAACTGCCGCGGCAATTCGAAGGGCGGCGCGCACACTGCGTACTGGATTCCACCCAGACGCGCCACAGGCTGCGCTTTCGCAGTATCGAAATAGCCGTCGGCGTCGAGAAATCCCTCGCGAATATGAATTCCGACGACCCGGCCGAATGTAATTTGGGTTCGCGGCTCACCGTCGGTACCGCCGAAATGGATGATCTCCAACACGCGGCATTCCAGGCTCACCGGCGACGCCGCGACCCGCGGTGCCCTCACATGAACGCTGGGTGCGCGTTCGAGCCCAACCAACTCGAACTCGTCGATTCCCGGCGGCGCCGGGGCCGAGGTAGCGTTCATTTCCTGGACCAGATCCAACGTCGCCATGTTGTATACAAACTCTCCCGTTTCCTTGACATTTGCGGCCGTGTCTTTCGCCGCTCGGTCTTCGGGCGTATTGCAGGAGAAAGCCAGAATGGCAGGTAGGCTCGATACGATGGTGAAATACGAAAACGGTGCGAGATTCGCGACGCCAGCGGCGTTAACGGTGCTGATCCATCCAATCGGCCGCGGCGCTATGATGGCGTTGAAGATACCGCGCTTGAATCCGACGTCCTGCGCCGGATCAATGAACTTCGCTGTCATTTGAGCTCCGGGTGCAGGGACGATTCGCGCCTCTCATCGAGCCGCCTGCGAATTTCCGGCAAGCGCTCTCGCGCTCTGCTCGACAACTGCTCGAAGAGCGAGTTGCCGTGAGCGTCAATGCCCACCGTGAGGGGGCCCAACTCTCGAATGCTCAAGCGCATCAGCCGGAAGTGGGAAGGCAGATCCAGCCATCCAACCTGTACGACTGCCTCGATTGCGTCAGAGAGAATGGGACTCCCGCCGCCCAGGAGTGAGACATAGACGCAGCCGGTATCGCGCATCGCCTCGACGCAAGGCGCATCCAGACCGCCTTTGCCGCCCACGATGCGCAGGTCAAATTCCTTTATGAGACGCGGCATGAATGAAGCAAATCGCGTGGAGGTAGTGGGATTGACATAGCGGACCTCGAACCGGCCGTCCCGCTCGTCCATCATCGTCGGCAGATGCAGAAGAGCATCCTTCACAGGCACTGGAAGCGCCTGCTGGTTATCGAGGCAAGCAATCATCCGCTTGTGTGCCGGGAGGCCGCCCGTCGCCGTGACTTCGCCGGACAGAAATACCGTATCGCCGACCCGAAGCTCGCGTATCTGATCGCGGCTGACCGGAAGTGAGAGGTGGGGCTCCGCCATCACTCGATCCTCTCCACCCTGCCGTCGTTGAAGATCCGTGCTTTCGCGCGCCGGTTGATCCAGCAGTTGAAACAGACGGCCACCGGCGTGTAGCCATGCCCGAATGCGTAATCAACATGAACGCCCAGTGCAGTCGTGACCCCGCCGGTGCCCATCGGACCGAATCCGGTCGCATTGACCGCTTCGGTGAGACGTTCCTCCATCAGGGCCAGCGTGGGCTCCGGATTGATCGAGCCGATCGGACGATAGGTCGCGCGCGTGGCGAGCTTGGCCGCGTGGTCGAACGTTCCGCCGATGCCAACCCCTACGATGACCGGGGGGCAGTGTTGTGAACCGGCCTTCAACACCACATCGAGCACGAACGACTCGATGTCTGCCAGCGAAGGCGCGATGAATGTTTCGATCTGCGTCCAACGCCCGGAGCCGAGTGCCTTGGGCACACAGGTTATGTCGATATGATCGCCGTCGACGAGCTCGACGCTGATCGACGGAATATCCTTTCCGGCATAGCCACGCTCGTTGGTGAGGGGGTTGCTTACGTGTTTGAGCAATGGCGGCTGAATCGTCTCCACCAGTTGGGCAAATCCACGAGTGATGGCCCCCTTGATATCGCCCTGCCAGCGTGCCGCGCCGCCGATCTCGAGCAGGTAGACCGGAATGCCGCTGTCCGAGCACACGAACCGATCCGATGACTCGGCGGCCAGCGCGCTCTGCAGCATCAGCCGGAGAATGGATTTGGAGGCATCGCTGGTTTCATGCTCGATGGCACGCGCCAGGGCTCGTTTGGTGTCATCGGGCACCTTGCGCAGCGCGGCTGAATACAGCTCGCGGGTCACCCGATTGATCAGCGCCTCGTCGATCATCTGCTATAGTTCTTAAAAGCTCTTGTGCTAGGACTATGACCTATGAACGACGGCAACGCAACCCGCGACCCGGACCAGGCGAATGTGTCAGAACGGCTGCGCCTGTTCGTAATCGCACAGGTTCCACCGGAGTTGCAGCAGGCTCTCGCCGTCGACAACGAGCTGGTCCCATGCCTCATGGAGGGAACCGAGCCCGGGCAATGGCCGGCGCTTCAAGCTTCCTGCACGGCAGTGCTGACGCGTGCGGTGTTTGGCGTTCCTGCGGCCCTGCTGGCCCGGCTGCCCAACCTGCAACTGGTCGTATCGCTGGGCGCGGGCGTCGAGAAGATCGACCAGCGGGAGTTGGCGCGCCACGGCATCACCCTGGTACATACACCGGATGAGCTCACGGAGGACGTTGCCGACTACGTTGTCGGCATGATCTATGCAACACAGCGCAAGATCGTTGCGGCCGATCGCTTCGTCCGCAGTGGCGCCTGGCGCGCCGGCCGCTTCGGGTATTCCAGGCGAGTCAGCAGTCGCCGGGTCGGCCTCGTCGGCATGGGCCGCATCGGCACCCGAATCGCGGCAAAGCTGGCCGCACTCGGCATGACCATCAGCTATTACAACCGCTCAACGCGCTCAGACCTGCCCTATGCGCAGCTCGCAACCGTGGTCGCTCTGGCGCAAGCGGTCGACATCCTGGTGGTGGCCTGCGCCGGCACCCGGGAGACCCAACATCTCGTAAACGCCGACGTACTGCGCGCGCTCGGCCCCGAAGGCGTCGTCATCAACATTGCCCGCGGCTCGATTATCGATGAATCCGCGTTGATCGAAGCCTTGAGCGCAAACACCATCGCCGCCGCGGCGCTCGACGTATTCGAGTCGGAGCCGAACCCGGACCCGCGCCTGCTCGAGTTGACCAATGCGGTGTTGTCACCGCACGCGGCGTCGCTGACAGTGGAATCGAAGCAGGCCATGCACTCGCGCCTGGTCCAAGGGGTGCGGGACTATGTTGGGCGAAACGGCGCCAGCGCATCACTTTCTGATCTGCCAATAGTATGATCTAATCAACTAGATCATTTTTCTCACAGGACGGAGTGCGCGTGGCGCGCGGATCACACCTAGTGTTCGAGCGGAGCCAGATCTCCCGCTACATCCAGCTTTCCGCTTTGTTTCGAACCCGGATTCGTACCGGCGAGTGGCCCGCCGGCTGTCAGATTCCCACGGTCGATGAATTGGCCGAGGAGTGCGGCGTCGCCCGGGCGACGGTTCGACAAGCGCTCAATTCGCTCAGCGATGAAGGGCTCATTGAGCGCTATCGGGCCAAAGGTACGTTCGTAACCGAGCGGCCGCAGGAGGAAATCTGGTGCAAGATCACCACCGACTGGTCCGGTTTGTTGCGCCCGTCAACGGACGATGCGCGGATCGAAGTCATGTCCAAAGAGGTGAAGGGCGTGCCGCTGCCGATCAGTCACAATATCGGCACACCGGCCCCCCTGTATAACCGCATCAAACGGCGCCACTGGCGGGGAAACCGGCCGTTCCTGCTCGCCAACCTGTACCTGGATTCTTCCTTGCGCAAGTTCGTGTCGAGCAAGGATTTCAGCTCAAAGACCGCGCTTGCCATCATTTCCGACGTGCTGTCCTCGGAGATCGGCGACGCTCAGCACACAATGACCATTGGCGCGGCGGATCTCGTCACGGCCGAGGCACTCTCACTGGCGGTCAACGCCCCGATTGCGTTTGTCCGGCGCGAAGTCGTGGACAAGAAGGGCACCCTCGTCATGGTGTCCGATGGGATTTACAGGGGTGACGTCGTGCGAATCGACGTGAAGCTGCGTTGACTAAGTGAAATAGAAGGCCAGTGAGGCCTTTGCCATCCGGAGGCGATCGTCGACCTTCGGCACCCATTGCGTGAGCTCTCGCAACACCGTCGCGTAGTCCCTCAAACTCTCTTTGCCGACGAACGGACAATCGCTGCCCCAGAAAAGGCGATCCGGACCGTAGGCTTGCAGCAAACGGGCCGCCAGTCCTGCCGTGTATTGCGTCGGGCCCCAGCGAAAGCCGGCAGACAACTTCACCCACACATTGGCGCGTTCGGCGCTGTGCAGCGTGGCCAGGAACGAAGGAGCCTCCGCGCCGGTATCCGGACCTGGAAGCCCGAAGTGATTGATAACGGTCGTGACACCGGCGTCCGCGAGTCCTTTCAGCAGGATCCCCATATTCTCGCCTTGCGCGGCCAAATCCACATGCATGCCCAGATCCCGCAGCCGGTACAGGAGCCGTCGATACTCCGTAGTTGTCAGGTCTGGTATGGGCCCCTTCCGTGCCCACATGAGGCGAATTCCTACGATCCCCGAATCGCGCAGCGCACGCAATTCGCTCAACGGGATGTCCGGCGCGACGATCGCCGTTCCGCGCAGCCGTCGGTGCAGGCGGACCGCGGCAACGGTGTAGTCATTGAAAGTGCCGAACAGGCTCGCGGCCGCAATGACCGCGAATGGCACACCATGCTCATCGAGCGTCGCGAGCAGTTGCTGCAACGTGAATTCATAATCCGGGCGCGTCCAGGCGTGCTCATCGAAGGGCAATTCGCGCGAGAAGATGTGCACGTGGCTGTCCACCATCGCACACGTAACCGAGGGTTCATCCAACATGGCGCCTCCCGTTCCATTAAGCTAATAGCCTGACCTATTATATCACTGCTTTACAACCGGCAGCCGCGGACTTAAGGTGCGGAGCAGACAGCCGTGGTTGCAACACCACGAGACGGAGAACTTCATGCAGAACGCCGCCGGGGCCAGCGCGCCCGCAGATGTGACGGAAGATCGCATCAGAGCGCTGATGAATGGCGCCATCGACCTGCACTGCCATAGCGGGCCCTCGGTAATGCCCCGGCGACTGGACCACATCGAGGCCGTCGAGGAAGCGGCGGCCGCCGGCATGAGCGCGATTCTGTTCAAGGACCACTACTATTCCGTGACGCCCGTCGTCGAGCTTCTCAAGGCCCATTTCGGTCACCTGGGCGTCGAGATGCTGTCCGGAGTTCCGCTCAACAATACGAGCGGCGGTCTCAATCCCTATGCCGTCGATCATGGGTTGAAACTCGGTGCCAGAGTCGTGTGGATGCCGACGTTTTCGGCAGCAAATCACATTCGCCACGGCCACCGACACGTTGTACTGCCGACCCGAATGACGCTGATGCCACCAACGATGTTGAGCGTTGTCGATGATCGGGGGAACCTGAAAGACGAGGTGAAAGTCATCCTCGACCAGATTGCGGAATTTGACGCCGTGCTGTCCGCCGGCCATCTGCACATCAGCGAGATCTGGCCGCTGTTTGCCGAGGCGAAGCGGCGCGGCGTCGCGCGCAGGTTGGTCCAACATCCCACCTTCCTGATCGGTTGCAGCCTGAAGGACATTGAAGATCTCGCCGCCGACGGCACCTTCATCGAGCATTCCATCTGCCAATTCGTGGAAGGCTCGAGCTTTTACAAGTTCTCTGCCGATCTGCTGCGCCAGGTCATCGCCGCGGCGACGGTCGATCAGACCATCCTGGGATCGGACCTGGGGCAGTCGGTCAACCCGACGCCGGTGCAGGGCTTCCGCGAGGTCATCGCACTGCTGCTCGGGTTGGGATATTCAGATCCGCAGATCACCCAACTCGTGGGCGCAAATGCCCGCCGCCTCATCGGTCCCGCCGCCGGCACGGTGACTGCACCGTGACTGCAGCGCCAACGATCGGAACCTTCGTCAAGTTTGCATCCTATCAAGTAGTCGAGTTGCTCGGCGGCGTCGGGCTGGATTTCGCGGCGATCGACGCGGAGCACGCGCCATTCGATCGTACGACGCTGGACTCGATGATGATCGCGGGAAGGGCCGTTTCCCTGCCTCTGTTCGTGCGCCTTCCAGACGGCGACACCGCGACGATTCTTTCCGCTTTGGACATGGGCGCCGCCGGACTGCTGATCCCCCATGTGGATACGCCTGAATTCGCGGCCGACATCGTGGCGCGCAGCAAGTTCGTTGACGGCAAGCGAGGCTTCTCGCGCGCGACACGAGCCGCTGGTTTTGGCGAGCTGCCGCAAGAACGAGTCATCGCACAGGGTAATGCGACAGCGATTGTCTGCCAGATTGAAAGTCCCGAAGCCGTCAGCAACGTGAAGGCGATCGCAAGAACACCCGGCGTGGACATTTTGTTCATCGGGCGCGCGGATCTCGCGCTGGCAATGGGAGTGGCAGCGACCTCGTCCGCTCTGAGCGATGCCGTGAACCGGATCGCGGAGGCCGCTCACGAAGCCAACAAGCGCCTGGGGATGTATGTGGCTGCGCCGGAGGAGATCTCGAAATTCTCCGGCCTCGGGGCTTCCTGGTTCATTGTAGGGTCGGATCAGGCTTTCCTGCGCAAGGGCGCCCGCGATGCGGCTGCGAGCATCGGAAGCCTGGGAAAATGAGCTCCCGAACGATTGCAGCCCCTGCGGGAGCACGCGAAGCCACGTCCGCCTACGTCTACTACGTGCTTTTCGCCCTGATGGCGATCAACGCCCTCGCCTATCTCGATCGCTCGATCATCAATATTCTCAGCCAGGCGATCAAAGTCGATCTGAACCTGTCGGATACCCAACTCGGCTTGCTGAGCGGTATTGCGTTCGTTCTCATCTACACCGTCTGCGCGCTGCCGATCGCTTGGCTGGCGGAACGCAAGAGCCGCGTGTCGATCATCACGGCCTGCATCGCGACGTGGTCGGTGATGACAGCCCTGTGCGGGCAGGCGACCTCGTTCGTGCAAATGATGTTGTATCGGACCGGTGTCGGCATAGGCGAAGCCGGCGCCTCACCCTCGGCGCACTCGCTCATTTCCGATTATGTTCCCGCGGAGCGGCGCGCCTCGGCCATTTCAATCTTCGTGTTCGGCAACCCGCTGGGGTTGTTCCTCGGCTCCGTAGTCGGCGGCTACGTCGCACAGCACTTTTCATGGCGCACCGCATTCCTGCTCGTCGGTGTGCCGGGCCTGTTGGTAGCGGTGCTGGTGAAGTTGACCATCCTGGAACCGGAGCGCGGCGCCGCCGAAAACCGGCCCGGTCACGCGGCCCAACCGGCGCGCTCCCTGCTGCAGGTTTGCAAGCACATGTTCGGGCGCAAGTCCTTTGTGCAGCTCGTCATCGGATTTACGCTCATCGGCATCGTGATACCGGGAATTGCGGCATTCCTGCCTGCCTTCTACATTCGAAAATTCGGCTTCAACTATGCGCAAGCCGGCGTGGCCGTGGGGCTGCTGGCCGGGATCGCCGGCGCCGCCGGGACACTGGTTGGAGGCTATCTCACCGATTGGGCGACCCGGCACGACAAGCGATGGTTCGCACGGCTGCCAGCCATCCTCCTGCTCGTCTGCGGCCCGCTGTTTGTTCTCGGCTTTGTCATGACCGACTGGCGCTGGAGCATGGCCGTGCTGGCGCTGCCGTTCTTTCTGAAGTCCATGCATTTCGCGCCCACGCTGGCCGCGGTCCACGGCATGGCTGAGCCCCGAATGCGCGCCACCGCCATCACCATCCTGTTCATTATCGCCAACTCCATTGGCTCGGGCGGCGGCCCCGTCGTCGTCGGCATGTTGAGCGACTTTTTCGCCTCACGTCACTTTCACGGCGTGTTGAGTGCAAGCTGCGCAGCGCCCGTTGATGGCGGGGCATCGCTGGCCCACGCGTGCGCAGCAGCGAGCTCCTACGGCGTGAACACAGCGTTGATCCTTATCTCAGGATTATACGCGTGGGGTAGCATCCACTATTTCATCGCAACTCGGCACATCAAGTCCGATTTGATAGCCTAAGGACCGCGCACCGCGAAGCTCGCGCCGGTTTTCTCCCGGATCTCTTCGAGACTCACCTGCGGTGCGGTTTCCGTGAGTGTGAGTCCGCCCAGTGTCCTATCCACCTGGAACACCGCGAGATCGGTGATGAGCATGTCGACACACCGTCTGCCGGTGAGCGGCAAGGTGCACTGGCGAACAATCTTCGGCTGTCCCGACTTGTTGGCATGCTCCATTACAACAATCACCCGTTTGACTCCGGCGACGAGGTCCATGGCGCCGCCCATGCCTTTGACCATCTTGCCGGGGATGGTCCAATTGGCGATGTCACCCAGCTCCGATACCTCCATGGCGCCGAGGATGGTCACATCGACGTGTCCCCCGCGGATCATGGCGAAGCTGTCTGCCGACGAAAAGAAAGACGACGTCGGCAAAGTCGTCACCGTCTGTTTGCCGGCGTTGATCAGGTCCGGATCCTCCTCGCCCGCGTAGGGAAAAGGACCGATGCCGAGCAGGCCATTCTCACTGTGCAGCGTGATGCCCATTCCTGCAGGAATATAGTTGGCAACGAGCGTTGGAATCCCGATACCGAGATTGACGTAATAGCCGTCCTGCAATTCGCCCGCGGCGCGCTGCGCCATCTGTTCGCGTGTCCACGCCATGTTAGACCTTCTCCGGCGCGGGCCGGCTACGCACAGTGCGTTGCTCGATTCTTTTCTCATAGTCGCGACCCTGGAAAATCCGGTCGACAAATATTCCGGGTGTGTGGACCGCATCCGGGTCGAGACTGCCATCCGGCACGAGCTCCTCGACTTCCGCGATCGTGATCTTCCCGGCCGTGGCCATCATCGGATTGAAGTTGCGCGCCGTCTTGCGGTAGATGAGATTTCCCTCGCTGTCCCCCTTCCACGCCTTCACAATGGCCAGGTCGGCACGTAGCCACGTCTCGCGCAAATACGTTTCACCTTCGAACACCTCCGTCGGCTTGCCGTCCGCGACCACGGTGCCAACACCCACCTTCGTGTAGAAGGCCGGGATGCCCGCCCCGCCGGCCCGGATCCGCTCGGCCAGGGTACCCTGGGGATTCAGCTCCAGCTCCAACCGGCCGGCCAGGTACAGACTCTCAAAGGTCTTGTTCTCACCGATGTAGGAGGAAATCATTTTCCGGATCTGCCCATTGGCCAGCAGTGCCCACAGACCAAAACCTTCCGCACCGCAATTGTTGGAAATGACCGTCATTGATTTGACGCCATTGTCACGCAATGCCCGGATCAGGTTCTCCGGATTGCCCGCCAGGCCGAAACCGCCCGACATGAGTGTCATGCCATCGAACACAATGCCCGCAAGGGCGCTCATGGCATCCGCGTAGACTTTACGGGTCATCAGTGCACCACCGTCGGCAGCTCGGTGGGCAGGAGCGGCTTTCCCAACATCATGTCCGTCACCCGATCAGCCAACATCATGGCGGGTCCGTGCGGATTTCCCGATATCTGCACTGGGAATACCGACAGATCAATCACCCTCAAGGCATCAATCCCGCGTACCCGGCATTGCTCGTCTACCACCGCGTCGACGCCCACTCCCATCTGACATGAACCAAGCGGATGGGCCGTGGTGCGCACTACGCTTCGTATGTAACTGTCGACTTCGGCATCCGTAGTCGGTGTCGAAGCGGGCATGACGAATTCCCCAACTACGTCTGCGAACGACGGCTGGGAGACCAACTCGCGCATGAGATAGTACGCGCGGCGGATGTCGGCGATGTCGTCGGCATGAGTCAGAATGTTGTAGAGAATATTGGGTGGCGCGAGCGGATCCGCGGAAGCGAGCGTGATGCTGCCGCGGCTCTTCGGATGCCCGAGCGCAAACATGCCGGCAACGAGATGTCCGGCTCCCTTGGCAATTCCGGGGAACCACGGCCGCGAATTGATGGTTGCGGCCGTCAGCATCATGCGCAGGTCCGGAGCCTTCCCCGCTCGCGCCGTACGCAGGTTGGCCGAGGCAATGACCGGAGGCCCCGACAGAGGGCTGCTCAGTCCCAGGCCCCAGCGCAGGGCTGCAACGGCCAACCGGTCGAGGCGCAGACTCCGTTCGAAGGTGAGCGGCAATTTCGACTTGAACTGCACAAAACCGGCCGGCTGATCGTTGAAGTTTCGCCCCACTCCCGGCAAGTCGAGGCGCGTCTCGACACCAACCGCTCGAAGCTCATCCGCCGGCCCCACGCCGGAGAGGAGCAGGATGGCCGGGGAGCTCACCGCTCCACCAGACAGAACAACCTCTCGCGTGGCGTGAGCGACCCGGCGCTCGCTGCCGTGCAGATACTCGACCCCAATGGCCCGCCCTTTCTCGATCAGGATTCGCAACACGCGGGCCCGTGTCTCGATCCGCAAGTTGGGTCGGTGCCGAATGGGAGAGAGGAATGCGTCAGCAGAAGTGATTCGCCTGCCACGCTCATCTACATTCATCGTGGGCAAACCCCAGCCCTCCGGTTCCGCGCCCGCGGCGTGTTCAGCGAGAGGGAAGCCCATCTCCTGCGCGGCGTTCAGAGCCCGGGGTGTGAGGGGACTTTTGACCTGCAGTTGTGTGACCGGAACGGGACCGTCAGTCCCATACTGAGGCGACCTGGACCAGTGTCTCTCGATGCGCTTGAAATAAGGGACGACAGCCGCATATGTCCACAGGGGCAGTCCACGTTCGGCCCACGATTCATAGTCAAAACGACTGCCGCGGTTATAAACGCCCCCGTTGATCGCGGAAGATCCTCCGAGAACCATTCCACGTGCTACCGGGACACGCCTGCCCTGCAACCCCGGCTCGCCGACCGTCGAGAACATCCAGGTGCAGCTGGGGTTGTACCAAAGCTGCCGGGCGGCAGCCGGGATCCGGTGGCGTATATCGGTCGCCGGCCCCCCGGCTTCCAGCAGAAGGACCGATCCGCCCCCCGGGCCACTCAGCTTGTTGGCTACGACGCTGCCGGCCGATCCCGCACCCACCACAATGTAATCCCACTGGCGAGTGGCCCCCTCGGACTCGAGCGTCATGAATACCCTCAAAAGGTCAATAGTCTGCTCTTTGTATATATAATGGATCAGGCGGCGAATTAATAGTGCGCAAGGAACAGTAAATGCCCACCGACATGTTCTCGCTGGATGGCAAGGTCGCGATCGTCACGGGCGGTGCGAGTGGCATCGGACTCGCCATCACCGAAGTTCTTTTGGAACACGGTGCGCGCGTCACCGTTCTGGACCGGGATGCGGACCGCCTGAGCGAGGCCGTCGAACGCCTTCGACAAGCAGGGCATGACGTGCGCGGCGCGACAGCCGATGTGACAAATCAGGACGCGATACGCGAGGCCTTCGCGCAGACAGCAGCACTCCACGGCGCTATTGACATAGTGTTTGCGAACGCAGGCATCAGTGGCAAGAGCGGAGGCTACGCCACCCGGGATGGTCGAGCGAATCCGGCGGGAGAGATTACGAACTACGAATTCGGCGAGTGGCAGGAGACCCTGGGAATCAACCTGGATGGCGTATTTCTGACCATCAGGGAAGCTGCGCGGCACATGAAGCCCAGAAGATCGGGCCGTATCATTGTTACAACCTCATTCACCGCACTCGTCAACCTGCCCATTGTCTCGACGTCATACACGGTTTCGAAGGCCGCTGCCGCGCACTTGATGCGCAACGCGGCATTGGAACTGGCACCGTATAACATACTGGTCAACGGTATCGCGCCTGGCATATTCGCCACGAATATCGCCGGCGGCCGGCTCCTCGATCCCGCGATTCAACAGCGCGCAGGCGCGTCGGTCCCGCTCGGCCGTGTTGCATCGAGTGAGGAGATCAAGGGTGTCGCACTGTTCCTCGCCTCCCCTGCGTCGTCCTACGTGACAGGTGCTCACATTGTCATCGACGGAGGACTCAGCCTGGGCAGAGCGTCGCCAACCTCATGACTAACGGATTTCCGCGCTGGCAAGGAGTGCACCGTTACTGCGCTGCCGATATTCCGCCACCGAAATGATTCGGGCCGCCTGCCGGTCCCAGAGAATGCATTTCAATGCGCCGCGCACCTGCCACAACTTCACCCGGGTGACATTGGCGAACAGATGTTCATATTCTGCGTGACAGTCGGCCAGGCGGTAGTTGGGGATGTGCGCCGAAAGATGGTGGATGTGGTGATAACCGATGTTGGCCGTGAACCAGTTCAGCCACTGCGGCAGCTGCAGATAGCTGGTGCCCTCGATGGCGCCAGTGTCATGATCCCAGTGCTCACTGCTGCTGGCGTAGGCGTGCTCGAAATTGTGCTGCACGGTAAACAGCACAATGCCAACACCACCGGCAATCGATACGCTGAGCAGATAGATACTGAAAAACAGTGCGCCCCCGCATGCCCAACACATAAACGCCCAGGTACTGAGCAACACGATGTTGTTCCAGAACATGTGCGAATATTCCCGGGAAGTCTGCCAGTACCGGCATTGAAAGCTGGCTGCGTGCCCCCGCAGTGACGAGCCCGGCTGTGTCAGCTTCCTGCCGATGACATGCAGCGCCCACGCAGCGGTACCTTTGATCCAGGTGAAGCGCGGGTTGAAGATCAGATAGATGAACCCGGCGAGCGGTGCAACCGCCATGCTGCACTTGAGTCGGTACCTCCACCGTTGGCCTGCGGTCAATGCCGCATACTCATCGAGCGACAGCGTTGCATAGGGCCCGCGGTATTTCTCCCAGTTGCCGTTGTGAGCATGATGGTAGCTATGATGCTTTGACCAGACATACTGCGGCATTCCGGCGAACACGCCGAGGACAAAACCGGCCGCGCGATTGAGCCGCTGGCTGCGGAACAGGCTGCCGTGTCCGCATTCGTGCATCAGCGCGAAAACCCTCAAGGTAAACAACGCAATCAGCGGCACAGCGGCGACGGCGACCCACGGGAAGGCCGAGGCAGAACGAACGGCGGCCCACCAGAGCAGCATGAGGGTGAACAACGTGGTCAGGACCTGCATCAGTCCTATGACGTCTGCCGACTTGCCGAACCGACTGATCATCACATGCTTGTGGTGCTTGATGGGGTCGATTGACAGCGCCATGGAAATCTCCGGTGTCGAACCGGTAGCGCCGGAACGGGACTGCGGGCCGAGTCTAGCAGAGCCGTGGACTGAACAATGAAGCATCGGGCGTATCAGGCGTTGACGCTTCCCATCGGACCGACGCCGGGCGCCGGGAATGTCTCCCATGCGCCGGACAGCGCAACACGGACAGAAGTCGGGATTTCAACGTTGCTCGGACGATACAACTCGCGTGCAGCACCCTTTAAATGACTACTTTCGCTTGTCGCGTTGTTAACAGCGCGGGCCGCTCCTGTGGAGATTCCCGCGCATCAGCGCCGGTCGGCGAGGTGCGCTTTCAAGAAGGTCAGCGTGCGTGCGCGCAGGTCCTCCGCGTCTGCCGGACGGAAGTGTGCCCTGTCTTCCGGATCATCGAAACCCACCGCTGCCTGCGGGTAGGTTTTCAGATCCGAGGCGCGTCCAAGGGCGGCGAGACGTTTGCCGAACGCGGTGATGCTTCCCGGCGCAGCGGTTGGGTCTGCGCCAGAGAAGCTAGCCATCACCTCCGCGTGCATGTTGGTGAGGTTCAATGAGGTGTTGGGCAGCGCAGCTCCCCGAACCAACACGGTGCAGATTTTCGGGTCGGCCACCGCGAGTTTCAGCGCATAGGCGCCGCCGGATTGCCATCCCAGTACTCCGACGCAGTTGTGCCGTACTCGCGATTGCTTGGCAAGAAAACCGAGTGCCGAGTTGAGATCGTGCAACGCTTGCTCGCCGGAGCGCTTAGCGACATCCGGGGGCTCGCCGCGATTCAGGTCAACCACGGTCACGAAATACCCTGCTGCGGAGAGGTCTTGGGCGGTGTCGGTAACGCGCTTGGTGAGTCCACGCTCGTCAGGGATCAGCAGTATTGCGGGGAATGGCGGCTCGCCGGTCGCGGGTTCGAACAAGACGCCGTCGGCTGCGTAGCCTTCTCCCGAGTGCATGTGGATGTTGACACCCTGCGCTTCGGCGCGAGTGAACAACAACCCAAGGAACAGGATGGCTACGGCTGTGACGTAAATGTCCATGTGAGAATCTTTTGACTGGCAAACTTTCCACCGGTTCCACCGGTGAATCCTACGTAGGCGGTCGTCGCACCGATGGTCTTTGGGATATCGATGGTGAATTTCCCGGTGTAGGTCCCGCCGTTGACCGGATCCTTGAGTGTGAGAGTCAGAGTCGTTCCGTCGTAGGTCATGTGAGCGCTGAGAGTATCTCCGCTGCCCAACACTACGTGACTGCTCGTCAGGTCTATGGAAGGCGTCGTGGGCGAAGCACCGTTTATATAGAGGCCGGTGGAATCGGTTCCTTCGCCGGCATTGCTATATAGGTCAAACTTCACCGCCACGCTTTCGCGGATAGAACCGGTCGTGACCTTCGTCGAGGTCGGGCCGTAACCCAGACTACCGCCATTCGTTCCGAGCGCATTGGCGCTCTCACCCTGGATTGTAAAGGTGATGCCATCGGCAAGCGGCGGGGTTCCGGAAAGCTGGAAGGTGAAGTCAGTGACGAAGGTTTGAACATTGACCCGGGTGCTCCAAAAGACGCTGCCCGCCTGATTTATCTTGCCTGTGGTCAACTGCAGACGGCTGTCGTCTGTGTTGACGGCGCTGCCGTTGAGTGTCAGGCCTTTGGCCGAGGCGAATCCATTGCTGAAATTGATGGTTGGAGGAGTGCCGATGGTGTATGTGCCTCCCGCGACCCCGCTGTTGTTGTATCCCGACTGGACAGCGATCGCCTGGATCGTACTGGTCGCCTTGACGGCAATGGGCTGCGTATAGCGCAAAGATTTCGCGGAGGGTGGCGTGCCGTCGGTCGTGTAGTAGATCGCCGCACCGGCCTGTGTGTCTGAGATCGTTATGCTTTGAGCAGTTGCATAGTTACCGGGCACGGGTTTGAGAGTGGGTACGGGGACGGTCGGCTGGGTGGTCGCGAGCAGGCCATAAACATCGACTTCTTTTTGCGCGCCGACGTACACCTTCCCGTTGGTGATCACGGGTACGACAAACTTCACCGCCCTTCCGGCGGAGTCGCGGGCTGCGTTTTCTGTGCTTGCGTAATATGGCCCGGCGCCGACGTTCTGCGCGTTATAGGCGTAGAGAATCGCGGCTGAGTTGGTTCTATATCCGTCCGAGCGAACGGCCCAGAGGATGCCGTTAGTGGTCCCGTTTGAGCTGATGACGGGGCTCGCCCCCGGAAATGCCGAAACCACGCTGGCTTTGGCGGTAGGCGCTTTGCTGAGATCGCCATTCGTCAAGCTGAATTGCTTGAGGGTGTCGCCGTTGCCCCAGAAGTAGACATTACCGTTCCAGTACGCAGGCGTGCTCCACAATCCCTTGATCTGGCCGTTGACCTCCTGCGCAACATTGTTGTAACTGGTGTTGAAACCACCCAGGTTGTCGCGATCGAGGACCTCGATACGGCCGTTCTTGCCGACCTGGATGAGCTCATGCACTGTCCCGCCCGGCTGGTCCGGGAGCAACAGGATACCGCCCGAGGTCTGGTCTTCGTCCGAATCGCTCAATTGCTCCTGGTTGAACGGGGTCCACTCATCGCTGACCTGCAATGCTCCGTTGGTGATATCCATGCGAACCAGCGCATTGCTGTAGTTCTGGCTGCCCGTGTAGGGATAGGTCGGATTCGGGCTACCGGTACCGGTGCTGAAGAAATTCCCGGTGACGAAAAACAGGCGCGGCACCCCGTTGACCACGTCGGCCGCGGGCGCTGCGCCGGAGTGCCAGATGCCGTTACCCCTGCCGTTTGGGCTCGTGTTGAAAAGCGAAACCTGTCTCAGAGGCGAGGTATCGAAGGAGAACAACCAGCCATGGTATGGCCCGTTGTCGCCGTGCGCACCGAAGGCTACATACACATGGTCTTCGAACAACAGCAACCCTGTACGGTTGAGCTCCCATTCCGAGTTAAACGCAACGACTCCGTTTACGCTGCCGATACCTTTACCTGGAACTGAACCATTGATGGCTACAGGGCTTCCCGACATCTCACTACCCGTCAGCATGTTGAGGGCGTGCAGCCTGTCTACATAGGCGCCCTTTTCCAGGGTCTGGGATACGACGTACAGCGTCTTCGTCGCCGTATCGATGACCGGGGTCCCCGTGATTCCGATTTCGGGCACGATATCGTTCGTACCTAGATTAGCGCTAGGTACCGTGGTCGCGCCCGCCGCCGCGCCATGCGCCGTGTCCAAAAAGCTGGCCTTCCAAAGCTGCTGATTTTGATCAGCATCAAATGCGTAGACGCTATCGTGTTCGGTTGCCACGAACAGGACGTTGTGTACCTTCCCGCCGATGTTCAGCGCGCCGACATAGAGCGGTTGCGCGTAAACATATCCATCGACTGCGTAGGAGAAAACCTTGCCAAATGTCGCACTGCGGACATTTGCCGGGGTGAGGACTGTTTCGTTGATGTTTTCCCCTGCGCGCGTGTTGTCGTAGCGCCAGGTTGTGACGTTGACGGGAGAGGCGCTGGTGAGCGCGGGTATTGCGATAAACAGGACTAAGGCGAGCGTTGCCCGGTGGAACATGAGCGGCCCCTGTGGAGATCACATCCGTGCGCTCCAGTCGTTATGAGTGTGTTTGCGACTACCGTCATCGTTGTCGTTGTCCTGGTAGCAGGTGATTTTTAACATGTTCCAGCGGACGCATACAACAACATGTGCGCAGGGCCGGTCGCAGGCGCAACCGATGATTCTATTCAAAATCATCCAATTCGCCGTCAGTGGCCCCCAAAGCTGCGCTGCAATTCCAGACCTACGGTGCGCGGCTGCGCCACGACGAGCCGTGTCTGTCCAGGAACCACTCCCGCCGCAGCTACAACATCACCATAGTTGGCCGCTTTGTTGAGAAGATTCTGGGCGAACAGCGTCGCCGTCCAGTCGTGAAATTGCAGCCCGCCGCGCAAGTCCACCAGGCTGTATTCGCCTCGGTACAGCCCTGCACCGCCATTGGCCAGACTGAGACTCGAACCGACAAAGCTATATTCGCCGCGCACAAAGGCAGCGCCGAGCGCTGTAGGAATCGAATAGGACGCGCGCAACGATGCGGTCCACTTCGGTACGCCGGACAGAGGTGAGCCGACAGGAAAACCCAGAACCTGTCCGTCAGGGAGCGTCTTAGCTCCCGTGATCGTTGCGTCCTCGTATCCGACGACTGCATCCAGGCCAAACCGCGGCGCGACGCGCGCCGTGACCTCCCACTCTGCTCCACGAACACTCGCCGCTCCCGCGTTCAGCAACGCCGGTATGCCACAGATTGGAAGCAGTATGGACTGTTGGATGTTCTTCCAGTCGATATAGTAAGCGGCGGCCCGACTCGATATTTTCTGTTCATTCCAGAGGTTCTTGAGACCAACCTCGTAGCTCCATAGCGAATCGCTGTAGTACGGTATAGCCACCCCAACTGGCAGTCCGAGGGTGCTTGCACCCGCCGCGCACGGCCCGGTTTCAGGCATATTCTCCCCGCCGATTCGAAAGCCCTTGGAGGCGCTCGCATACACCATGTCGCCGTCATCGAAGCTGTATTTGGCTGCGAATCGCGGCGTGACCGGCTGCTGCTTCTGATCGAACGAGTAGGCGATGTTTGCGTTGAGGGCCGGCGGCTGCTCAATCGCCTGATGACCGGAAGTTTCCACCCAGGCTTTGCGAACGCCGGCGGACAGCTCCAACTTCGCGATCGGCCTGTAGGTGATGTCCGCGAATCCCGCGGTCTGTTTCGAGAGCGTTTCCTGGGTGATATCCGAGAGGTTGTCGGTCCCGAGCGTGTATCCGGTCGCTGCGTTGAGCCCGGATATTGGAATGGAATACGGCGAGCTCGTCGGGGCTCGCTGCAGGAAAACACCGGCAACGAATTGAACCGGTGTCTGAAAATGAGATTGGAATCTCAGCTCCTGGGTGAGCTCCCGACTGTCATATGACTGCAGAACTGTCCCCGCAATGTACGGCAACGGTGAGTAATAGTAGCTCTGATAGTATGCAAGCCACATCGTCACGTCTTCAACGTCCTGTGAATAGCGATGAAAGTAGCTCGTCGAGGCGATGAGATCAGCGAAGGTGGCCGAGTACTTTGCCGTGATCGCGTAAAACTGCCACTGGGCGACTGAGTGCTCAGGAACATTGAAAGGACGGACCTGCGTAAAGTTGCTGGCGTTGTTCTCGGCCAATGGATAGCCGTTGATATCGGAGCGTTGCAACATGACCAGCGGGACAATCGAAAGGCCCGGTATCGTCGCCGGCGTGATCCGCAAGGACGCGGAGCCCCCATACTGGCGAGTGTCGCCCACTTTCGTCGAGCCGGATACCTGAGTACCGGGAGAAAAGTCCACACCCGGAATGTTTGCTACACCAAAGACTCTCGTGACATAGCCGGGATTGAAGGAGTCAAACGCGCTCAGCCGGAACGCGGCATCATGCGCAACGAACGGCACGTTCACGGATCCGCTGATGTCATAGCCGCCGCCTCCGGCGTTGACAGCAAATGTCTGCAGGTCCACGTTGCCACGGGTAGTACCGGAGTCGGCCGTCTTTGAGATCAGTCGCACGGTACCGCCCATCGACGAGGCACCGAACAGCGTCCCTTGGGGGCCACGCAGTACTTCGATGCGTTCGAGATCGAAGACGCGTGGATCAACGACATTGGGTATGGGCGTGTCGTCAATATACAGGCTGGTCGTGTCCGCTCCCGCTACACCTCGGATTGCTATCTGGCGCGTAGATGAGTAGCCGTAGGCTGGACCGCCAAAGGGGCTGCCGCCCATGCCAAATGACATGTTGGGTACTGATTTCGCGTAGTCCACAAAATCCCGTACCCCGAATTCGGTCAATTGCCGGCTGGAAAGGACTGAAACGCTGATCGGAGTCTGCAGCAGACTTTCTTCGCGGCGCTGCGCGGTTACTACGATCTCGCTGAGACCCTCGGGAGGCGTTTGGGCCAGCACGGGGAAAGAAAACATCGCACTGACGAGCGCGAGTACCGCGCGCGCGATCATGACAACTCGTGCACCGCCACCGGAAGCGTGAAGGCAACACTTGCCCCGTTCCCACTATTGTCGACCGCCCAAAGACGGCCGCCGTGCGCTTCAACTATCGAACGGCAAATGGCGAGCCCCATGCCCATCCCCTGTTGCTTGGTCGTGAAAAACGGCTCGAAAGCGCGCTCAGCATCGGTGAAACCTGTTCCGGTGTCGCAGACCTCGATGCGGACCGAGTGCGAGCCGTCACGACACGAGCGTATCTCCAATGCACGCTCGCCGTTACCTACAGCGTCCATCGCTTCGATGCCGTTCTGGATCAGGTTCACGAATACCTGTTGCACCTGGACGCGATCGAGCATGATGGACGGCAGCTCGGGCTCGAGGGTCGTCTTGATACGGATGTCCTTACGCGCGAACTCCTCAGCCATCAGCCGGCAGACTTCGCTGATCAGGCGATTGAGGTCTTCCGGCAACCTGGCCTGCGGCGCTCGCCGGAACAAAGTGCGGATGCGGCTGACGACATCCGCCGCAGAGTTGGCGTCCCGGGCGATTCGCTCGGCCGTGGTCTTCGCGCGCTCGATGTTCGGTGGCGCCGCAGACAGCCATCGAAAGCATGCCTGTGAGTTGGCGACGATCGCCGCCAAGGGCTGATTCACTTCGTGCGCAATCGAGGCGGAAAGCTCTGCCAGGCTTGCCGCCTGAGTCGCGTGTGCAAGCTGTTCCGCTGCATGTTGCAGCTCCAGCTGCGCCTCGCGAGCCAGAGCCTCGGCGCGCTTGCGCTCGGTCAGGTCGACAACAAATGCCACCCCTCGATCCACCTGTCGATCGAATGCGGCAATACCGACCAACACAGGCACGCGCGTGCCGTTCTTGCGCAGGTACTCCTTTTCAAACGGAAGCACGCTACCCGTCACGTGCAGTTGAGCCAGCCTCTGCGAATCGCCGCTGTGCCATTCGGGCGGCGTCAGAGTCAGCCTGGTCAGGCGAGCCGCGGCGAGGTCCTCACGGTCGTATCCCAACATGTTGAGAAAGGTGTCGTTGGACTCGACGACCAGGATGTCATTGGCCTCGACACTCGGGCCGGTGGCTCGCCATATGAATGTCCCGATGATGTTGGCATCGACCAGGCGACGAATCTTCGCCTCGCGTTCCTCGATATCCCGGTACAGACTGGCGTTCTCGAGCGCAATCGCGGCCTGCGAGGCGAGCAACTTGAGAACGACAGCGCGGGCCGGCACGAAGACGCGCGGCGCCAGGTTATTTTCCAGATAGAGCAGGCCGCCGAGCCTGGCCTGAGTGATCAGCGGCAGGCAGAGAATTGACCTGGCCTGCCGCTCATGGATATAGCGATCCGCGGAAAAAGGGTGCTCAGCGGCAGCGTCATCGAGAATAACCGCCTCTCGCGTGTGCAGGACGTACTGAACGACCGCCTGGGGCAGCAACATCTGTGCCAGGGGCCGATCGCACAACTCCACGTCAATTGCATCGTTCCGCGTGCTGCCTTGCGCCACGCACCACAGTTCGCCGCCGCGCCAGACAATCAAAACACCTCGCTGAGCGCCCGCCTGCTCGAGTGCCGTGCGCATCAGGGTATCGATGAGTTTCTCCAGCACGATCTCACTGGAAACTGTCTGTGACACCTTGATGACTGTCGCGAGATCGAGGTGTTCGACAGGTACTCCAATGCTGCCCGTCGCAGCCCGCGGCGCTTCGCGCCTGAGGCCGGGATACAACGCCTCGAGTTGCCGCACCTTTCCGTCGGCCCCCCAGTGCAAGTAACCGCCATGGGCCTTGCGCAGATGCATCTCCGCGATCTCCTCGAGACCGCACGCTACATAAAAGCGGTAGGCAAGCTCATATGCCAGCGCTTCGTTGTGGATAAAACCGCTGGCACGCGCCGAGCGGATGGATTGCGCATAGAGTCGCTCGGCCTCGAGCTCGCGACCTTCGAGTCGCGCGACTTCGGCGCTAACCATTGCTGCACGGTCCCCGAAGTTCTCCGGACAGGCCGCAGCCCATTTGGCGAGCTGTCGATCGTGAAATGCCAAGGCCTGCAGATGCGGCGTCCGTTGAGCGGCGGATAACGAATCGCAGAACGCCGCGTGGGACAAGCCGCTATACAGGTGATAGTCAGCCACCAACATGATCGTGCCAGACACGCTCAACAGCGGCTTCGTCCGCGACGCAGCATCAACGGCCGTCGCGTAGTCACCAGCCATAAAGCGCGCCTGCAGCTTGCAGACCCAATACCAACATTGGCTCCCGGACACGCCCGGAGTGCTGGCGAAATGGCGCTCCATGCGCTGCTCATCCACTTCCCCGTCATCCAACGACCCGAATCCCGGGGTCGCGCCCCGCAGCATTCGTATTCTGGCGAGTGCGATACCGATGATTTCCACACCCGGGAGCATCTGTGCCTGCCGCGAAAAGGCCTGGCCACTCTCAACTTCACGCTGAACCTCGGCAAGCGGATCACCGGTCGAAAGAAGATTCAACATCCTGGTCGCGGTGCAGACGCCCGTATACATGAGATCCCCAGTGTTCCTCGCCGCAGCAATCGCGCGATCGATGAGCTCGCCGCAGGTTCTGACATGCTGCGTCCAGGGCAGAATCATATTTCCACAATTCAGGTACACGCCCGCCTGGAAGCGCCGCAGTCCACGCCGCTCTACGAGTTGGTCGGCAAGGTACCCGACGCGGCCTGCGGCTTCGTACTCGCCGAACCACAGGCCGGCGACCATTCCAAGCCGGGCATAGGCCACGGCAGACGCGTCGCTGTTGCCACGATCCAGGGTAAGAGTGAGTGATTGGCAAATGACGAACGTGTACAGATTGAGGTCGGTGAACTGTGCCGCTGAACTGAGTCTGTTCAGAACGTCCAGCGTAACGAGACAGGTCGGATCGGTCATCAACGGAAGGGTGATCAGTTCCTCGGTCGTGCGCCGATCGAGCTCCGACCAAACGCGCTCGTACGCGCGGCGCGCATCCGCGTCCGTCGGATGCGGGGACCAACTGATGCCGAGATGGTTGACGTAGTCGAGCCCCACAACCACCGCGCGGCTGTGCTGATGGAGCATGCAGTAAAGGTCAATCTGCAAGCGCGCCACACGCGCTCGATCAGCCGTCTCGGCGGCGCGAGTGGCTAGTGCCGCGAAATGATTTTCGGCATCGGCAAGTGCACCGGTGAGAAGCTCGCACTCGGCGCGATGGATCTCCAGCTCGAACATGAGCTCCCGCCGATGTCCCCAGCACTCCTCGCTCAAAACGCTCCGACCCGCCATGAAATAACTGAGTGCAGCAGCGAAGGCGGTCGCTGCGTGGGCGCGCAGACCCGCTGTCAGGTTGAATTCCGCGAGTTGCTCGCGTTCGTCAACTGACGTGATCAAATTCGGACATCGGTTGAGCTGATTGACGATTTCGAAGATCGACTCGGACCGCTTCTGCGCAGGTGTTCGTGCTGCTATCAACCGCCCGATCCGAAGATGAGCTTCGGCACGCTGGCCATCGGGAATGGATGCATAGGCTGCTTCGTGCACACGATCGTGGCTGAACCTGTAGGAACCATCGTGCCGTTCGACCAGGTCGTGCCGTGCGGCGTCCCAGAGGGCGACGTGGACGAGGTCCTCCGAAGTTGCCAGAACAGTCGACAGCAGCGCGGTCCTGGCCGTACTTCCGATGCAGGCGAGTTGCTGCAGGGCAGCTTGTGTTTGCGCAGGTAAGTGACCGAGTTTTCCGAGCATCAACTCGACGACGTTCTCCGTGTGTCGCTGCGCGCGGATGCGATCGAGATCCCAGGACCAGTGGGCCGCAATCGGATCGAAGCTGACCAGGCCTTCGTCGGCGAGCGCGGTCAGAAATCGAATCGCGAAGAACGGATTGCCACCGGTCTTCTCATGGACGAGCTGCGCGAGCGGAACAGCCTCAGTGGGTGCGCAACGCAGCGCATCCATCACGAGCTCCTCCAGATGTTCGCGGCCGAGCGGCGTCAGCGTGATCTGCCCGACCTTCGCACCGACGGCTCGGATAGCCTCTACCCTACGCATGAGCGGATGGGTTGGATCGACCTCGTTGTCTCGATAGGCGGCGATCACCAACAGGTGGCGCAGGTCGGAGTCGGTCATCAGATCTTCTAGAAGATCGAGCGTCGCAGCATCCACCCACTGCAGGTCATCGAGGAACAGTGCCAGGGGACGTTCCGGCTTGGCGAATGCGCCGACGAAGCGCCGGAAGGCGATCTGGAACAGCCGACGGGTCTGCTGTGGCGAAAGATCGGGTGGGAGCGGTTGCTCGCCGATAATCAGTTTGATTTCGGGTACGAGCTCGACCACGAGTCGGCCGTGCGTCCCAAGCGCCTCGCTCAAGGTGACACGCCAACCTTCCAGCTCCACGTCGCTCTTACTCATGAGGCCCCGGATGAGTCCCTGGAAAGCCTGAGCGATCGTTCGGTATGGAATATCGCGCTGATGGGGATCGAACTTGCCTGAGGCGAAAAGACCGCGTGAGGGGACAAGGGCCTTGTGCAACTCATGCACGACTGAGGATTTGCCGATCCCTGAATATCCGCAGACCAGTATCAACTCGGGCCTGCCGGTCGTGGCGACACGATCATAGGCGCCGAGCAAGTCGGCGATCTCGCGCTCTCGCCCGTACAGCTTCTCGGGGATCGAGAGGTGATCTGGCGTGTCGGTCTCGCCCGGTAAGAACGTGTCGATGTGCCCACTGGCTTGCCACTGCGCGAGACAGCGCCGCAGATCGCGCTCAACGCCGGCAGCGGTCTGGTAGCGCCTTTCCGCCGTCTTGGCGAGGAGCTTCGTGATGATGTGAGAGATCGGCTCCGAGATGTTTGCCACTCGCTGGTGCGGTGGTATCGGCGTCCGAGCGATATGACAATGGATCCATTCCATGGGGTCCGATGCAGTGAACGGCAGCACGCCCGTGAGCATCTGGTAGAAGATCACTCCGAGCGAATAGAGATCGCTGCGCGAGTCGATCGACCGGTTCATCCGTCCAGTCTGTTCGGGCGCCATATAGGCAAGCGTGCCGGCTATGAACTCAGGTGGATCGGGGGACTGACGCTCGCGCGGGAGTCGCGAAGCGAGTCCGAATCCAGTCAGACGCACATCTGCGTCCATACAGTCCACCAGGATATGAACTGGCTTCAGGTCTCTGTGTACGAGCCCTCGTTGATGGACCTGCCGGACAGCGGCGGCAATGCTGATAGCAAGTTGGAGGAATCGCAGTACCTCCATTGGTTCGCCGAGTTGTTGGTCCAGCGGCTCACCGCCCGGATCCTCGAGAACCAACATCGTGCGATCGCGCTCGCGAATGAGATCCAGCGGCCGAGCAGCCCACGTATCTTCGAGATAGTCCTTCAGTCCGTATTCATGCGCGAGACGAAGGACGCTGGCAGGCGGCAGGGGCTCTGCAGTCAACCGTAACACCAGCACCTCACGCCGCTCCCTCTTCTCTCGATAGAGCGTGCGCTCACCATCCTCCCACAGCAGTTGGGGGCGGCCATTTTCGAGACCAGCACCGGACGAGATGTACGGACGCATTTATTGCGCGCTAACCGCGACTGCCTATGTCGTGCGGAAATGGAGCTCGCATGAATCAGCATTGAAATTGTATCGCAATGCAGTCCTTTGGCACTTCTATCTTTAGCTTGGCTGATCGGAAGTGTCACGGCCTTGCCGCGACTCGGACCTGAGGCGTGGATCAGGCGCGACGATCCCGAATGACCGGGATTTGCAGTTTTTCAGCAATCCGCACCAGGTCTGCGAGCGACTCTGCCTGCATTTTGCGCATGATCTTGCCACGATGGATCTGCAGGGTGATCTCACTGATACCGAGCTCAGCGGCCGACTGTTTGTTCAGGAAGCCGCTGACCACGAACTGCAGCACCTCGCGCTCCCGCGGCGTAAGGGCGGCCAGGCGGCGGCCGAGCTCGGCCCGCTCGGCCCGTACAGATCGTTGCTTGCGGTCCCGGTCGATCGCCGTCCGAATCGCCATCACGAGGTCGTTCTCTGCGACCGGCTTGGTCAGAAAGTCGACAGCGCCGCCCCGGATAGCGCGCACCGACGATGGAATGTCGCCATGTCCTGTGATGAAAACGATCGGGGGATGGACGTCGCGAGACAGTTGTCTCTGGAAATCGAGGCCGTTGATGTCAGGCAGCTCGACATCGAGAAGCAGGCACGCCGGCAGATCGGGCTTGGCGTAGGCGATATATTCCGCGGCAGCCGCAAACATCTCGGCTCGCCATCCCAGCGACTCTAACAGCTCACCGAACGCCTCTCGCACTCTGGCGTCGTCGTCTACAATGAAGACGATTTCCTTCTGCGGGTTCATGACGCCTCACTCGCTCGAGCACAGCCACCTTACGGATTATAGCGCAGTGCTGACTCTATGGCCCCAATCAACTCTGCCCCATCGACCGGCTTGCGGAAAACGCCCCGGTTGTTCGGCTCCGCGATCCCAGCCACGTCCATGTCACTATGCGCAGTGATGAGAATGACAGGCAGATGCGGCCGCTTGATACCCATGCGCCGTTGCACCTCGATCCCATCGATATTGCGCATGCGGATGTCGGAAATCAGAACATCGATCTCGTTGCCGGGCTCGGCCTGCAGAAACGCTTCGGCTGAATCAAACAGAGACACAGAATAGCCCGCGGATTCCAACAGATTGCCCAGTGATTCGAGGACTCTGTGGTCGTCATCCACTATCGCGATGATACAGGGGCGCCCTTCGCCGTTCATTGGCTGAGTATACTCGCCCCAAAAAGGTCTTTCGCCTGCTCCAGGGGCCCGGATGCCTCAAAATGACTAATAGATTTCCATTATGGACAGTCCGGTGGCACGGCGGTACGGCTCGATAGCCGACTGCGGCGCCCGCGTGTTGGTTGCGTGTCATGGGATCATGTGATGGCGCAGAGAGTGCGGTTAAGTACACTGCCCTCGACACACGGGCCGATGTCCCGGCCAACTGGAGCCAGCATCATGTATGACAACGACGCAACCTCTTGCCAGCGCACAGAGGCGCTGCCTCGTATTTCGACCGGCACTCTCATCATCGACGCAGAGACGCCTGAGCATGCGTTGGTTTCGCTGCATCGACTTCGAGCTGTTGTCACAGAACTGTCCGCCGCGCTCGAGCAGACTCTGCGCGACGAAAGAACCAGCGCCGCAGCCACTCTTCAACGCGCTCAGGTCATGCTACACAGCGCTGCAGGCACTTCCGCGCAACCTTCAGAGGCCGGCGTACGGGGCGGCCTGGCACCGTGGCAAGTCCGCAGAGTGCTCGCACATATCGAAGCGAACCTGGAAACGCCGATCAGAAACCAGGATCTGGCAACCTTAGCGCGCCTCAGCCCAGACCACTTCAACGTTGCATTCCGCAGCAGCGTCGGGGAGGCACCGCATGGATACATTATCCGACGTCGTGTGGAACGCGCGCAGGGGCTCATGCTCTCCACAGAAAAGCCTCTGAGCGAGATCGCCCTCGAATGCGGCCTGACAGACCAGGCGCACTTCACCAGGCTGTTTCGCAGGATCGTCGGCGAAAGCCCGGCTGCGTGGCGGCGCGCGCGAATCGACCCTCGGTAGGCGCGCGGCGCGCACCGCGCGCCGCCTCGGCGATCTCGTTACTCGGCGGGCAAGACCGCATCGACTCCCTTCTTTTTCAGCAGGACCACAATGAACCTGGCCGGCTTCGTTTTGCTCGCATTGCGCCCGATCGTGTGCACATCGCCGGGGCCTTCGTAGAATGTCTGGCCCGGCGTCAGAGTGACCTCCTTGCCACCCCTGACTCCCTCGATGATCGACCCTTCCAGTACGTACACGAAGGCATGTGCATCGTGTCGATGGATGTGCTCCACGGTTCCGGGCGGATATTCGACGCTGATCATCAACATCTCCTTGCCGGGCTGATCGGGGAGATCCTTCAGCATGAGTTGCGTTACAACGGGCTGCGGATCAGCGGCACGGGCAATCTGCGGAATGTGCGCGCTGAAGCAGAGAGCCACGGCTGTTCCAACGATTCGTAGTGTTGACATGGTTATACCTTTACCGATGAGTTCGACCGGCTGAGCCAGGCATCGAGCTGTGTCGATCCCCGTCGCGCGTCGGCGCCGGCAACGAGTGACTCTTCGGTCAACTCCGTACCGTAGTAGCGTGCGTGACGGTCGGCGACAACTTTGCGTTTGTCGTCCTTAGCCGTCAGGCCACGACTGATGAACGCGTCGAATCGGAGTCGTTCCGGGCCTCCCACTTCGAGCGTTGCGTTAGCCGGGTCACCGAGCGCAACGTCGGCAAGTGCGGCAACCACATCATCCGATGCGATCGGCTGTATCAGCGCGTCCGGGACACGAACAGTCTTGCCGTCGGTAGCATCATCGGCGATCCGCCCACCAAACTCGAAGAACTGCGTCGACCGCAGGATCGTGTAGCGTATTCCGGACTCCTTGATCAGATTCTCCTGCGCAACTTTCGCACGTAGATAGCCGCTATCGGGCAACCGATCGGCGCCCACAACTGAGAGCGCAACATGATGCCGCACTCCTGCCTGCGCTTCGGCCGCCAACAGGTTTCGCCCGGCGGTCTGGAAAAAATTCATGACTGCAGCGTCTTCAAACGACGGCGAGTTCGCGACGTCAACGACCACCTGCGCACCGGCGAGTGCCTGGGGCAAGCCCTCCCCTGTGACCGTGTTGACACCCGAATCAGGTGACGCCGCGAGCACCTCCTGGCCACGTTGCCGAAGCAGTGCCACCAGTTTGGATCCAATGAGTCCCGTGCCGCCAATCACTACAATTTTCATAGGTTCACTCCGTAAGGTTGGTTACGCGACGACGCTCGTCCTGACGTGAGTCAATCTTGCGTACGTCGCCTCTGTCGCGCTTGTTCGGACCAGCGGAACCTTGAAGAAGAGCGGGACGGCGCTCCTTATTCGGCCGCGATAGCGGCGGCGCCGACAGCGGGCCGCTGTCAGGGCGAGCGTCAGCGCAATAGCAGTCAGGCGAAAGGCTTTCACAGCAGCCCGATTTCCACTACTGATAGCCGATGCCTAACACATAATCACGCAATGACAGCTCCTCCTCGTTCATCTCGTCGAGGAGCGCGCGCGCAAGGTCGCGTGCATAAACGACGCCCTGTGGCCGCCCGGAGCCATCGAAGACCGGAACAGCTCGGAGCGATCGCGCGTTCATGCTCTCCCAAACCTGCCGTAGTGTCTGGTCGACATGACAAGATAGAACGGCAGTCGTCATTGTGGCGCTCGTGGTCATTTTGTGTGCGTCGCCCTTCGCGCAAGCGAGCACTCTGACAATGTCGCCGCGCGACACAACGCCAACAGCGATACCTTCGCTGTCGCACACAACGACGATGGGCATCTCCGGGTTGGCCAGGATCTCGGCCGCTTCGGCAACCAACGAGTCACGACTCAGCACTGCGAGTCGTTTGCGCGCATCGTCTAAAATGTGGCGCACCAGGTTCATCGGCTCCCTCCTCCGTCGCAATGTTTCCCGTATGGGCTCGAAAGCAATCCTCCGCGATGTCAGCCAGTGGTTCTTGACGCGCCCAGCGGTCACTTGCCGGAGTGAGCGGTTATGCCGAAGGGAATAACCGAATCGGCCGCGCGGCCCGGCGGCGAATCGATGAAAGTCTCGAAGCGGCTGCCCACGCGATTGCCTGCTGGGTCTTCGAGCGTGCCTCGGACGACAAGCTTGTACGTGCCTGGTCGCCATGGCGCCTTCGGAATGAGTAACCAGGTTGTTTCGCCGACCGTCAGCAACGCACGTCCTGCCACTCGGCGTCCGCCGCCATCGACGATAGCCAGGTACCCCGAGTCCCGTCCTTCAAGCGGGCCATCAAGGGTCACAACGAGGGGCTGCAGTGACCCGGCGCGGACCTCTGACACTCTCCACGCCGATGTGACCGGGCCGGACTCATCCACGCGTCCGACGTTCCACCGCTTGATGGGGAATCCATCAAGCGCCAGGGACACGTTGTCTCCCACTGACAGGATCGGTCCCATCTCGGCGCGTGCTAATAGCCCGGTCTTGACGCGCCCGGGATGCATCATAAACGTCAACACCTTGCCGTCGGGGGACCACAGCTCCTGCTCGAGAAACGGGTCCTGGATCTTTCCTCCGTCCGCGCGCAACAGGGAGATCCTCTGAAGCACGTGACCTTCGATCTGAGTCGCGAACCGGACGGAAATGCGAAGCAGATTGGCAGGCACCTCGGGACCCGACGGCTGAACGAGCACGACGCGCGGTATCGACGACTCAGCGTGAGAACAACTCAGCACGACCGCAAGAGAAGCTGCGCCGGCCCACTGTCGCCAGTGCATGAGCTCACTCCGACGATTTGATCTGGTCCGCAAAGCCTTCATCCTTCAGGAGCAGGTCCTGCCGGGGCTTGATGTTCTCGAGCTGGAACGCATTGCCCTTGAAACTGAACTCCTGGAAGGCGTACTCAGAGACAAAGTCGCTCAGGCGGAAACTCAGGTCCTTGCTGACCGAGACGAGTTGCAATACGTCCTTCTCGAGCTGCCGACGCACGACAATGAATGATTTCTCGTCCAGGTTGTCGAGCCGCAGCGCACCGGCGAGCGGCGCGGGCGTTACATCGAGGCCAGCGATTTGTCCGAACGGAACCAACGTGCTGATGCCCGGACCGGCACTGGCCGCTTCGACCTGCGACACCGGGATGACGCTCGCCCCGCGTTCGAAGTTGACCAGCATCAGGAAGTCTGCGGTCCGGCCGTGCTCGGTCCTGGTGTAGGAGATCATGCCGGCAGGCGTGTTGCCGTAGCCGAGCTCGGCAATCGTCTTGCCGCGAACGTGAGCGCCGTCCTTCAGATCGTCGAGCGGGATGGTCACGATGGGCGTGCATGTATAGGCGGCCACGAGGTAGGGCTTGCCACCCCAGGTCGCGAAACTCATTGCGCGGATCGGGGCGCGCGTCTCGATCAGGTTGTGTCCCGTGTGATAGATCTCCACAGAGGTGACCGACTGCGGCGAATCGAATGGATATCTGACGCGACGCAGGGTCGACGCGAATTCCTGGTTGGAGAGGCCGGCGATAAAAAGTTCTCCCTCGCGCCACTTCATGTCGGTAACCGTGAAACTTCGCTCGGGTGTTTCTTTCCAGAACGCATAGTTGGTCGTGGGAGCGTCACGCAGCGCAATCGACGTTGACTTCGCCGCTTTCAAGTTGATGCGGCGAGCCTCATGATCACTCGTGACCACGATGAGAGCGGGTGTCCTGGCCGCACCGTAGCTGACCGCGACATAAATTTCCGCCGTACCCGGGCGGACCACCATGTCTTCGACCGTGATCCTGGCGCCCCCCACGCGCTTCGACAGCAGGCTCTCCAGGTCCAGGATGTTGAAGGCCGTCCCCGGTGGTTTCTTTGCAGCTTGCGGAAGGGTGATCGCGTGGACGCGCGCTGTCTTCCAGTCGGCGACGAACAGGACATTCTCAGGCCCGGCGGCAAGTCGGGAGATCGACCGGATGTCCGCCGCGGACGCATTCGCGGCGGCACCCAGGAAACAAGCAACGAAGATAATGACGAGACGCATGACAGCTCCTATTCGTGTTCCACCGTAGGATGCTGCCCGTTGATTGACTTGGCTTCTTGACGTCCCGAGCGAGCATTTGTATCAGCGGGGGGCCGATTCGGCGCCCAAGGACCCAGGGTACGGGGGGCGGGAGGCCTGCCTCGAGGCCAGGTGGCCCGTAGCTCCAGCGCAGGCGATGCGCCCAAGCGAGGGACTCACGCCACCACATGCAGCCTGCATCGGTGAATACACTCGCCTACTTGTGGCAACATGCAAGCACCTCTAATGGAACGGAAACCTATGGTGCGTTTGAGGTCCGCTGCGACGTTGCTCACCGTGGTCCCATTCGCATCCACCGCTCCAGCGGCTACCGCCCCATGCACCCGGTTGCCGTCATGATCAAGCTGCACAACATCCACAAGTACTACACTTCCGGCGATCAGCACCTGCACGTGTTGAAGGGTGTCAATCTGCACATCCGCGCGGGTGAGCTGGTATCGATCATGGGTTCCTCCGGTTCCGGCAAATCCACATTGCTGAACATCCTCGGCGTGCTGGACTCCTACGACCAGGGAAGTTATGTGCTGGCAGACCAGGAGATCCGCAATCTCACGGAAAGTACCGCGGCACGCCTGCGCAACCGGATGCTGGGATTCGTCTTCCAGGCCTTCAATCTGTTGCCCTTCAAAACCGCCGCCGAGAATGTGGCTCTGCCGCTCTACTACCAGGGCATGGGACGCAAGGCGCGCAATCATCGCGCCGAGCAGTACCTGGACATGGTGGGGCTGGCCGACCGCAAGTCGTTCCTGCCCAATCAATTGTCAGGGGGCCAGAAGCAGCGCGTCGCCATAGCGCGTGCCCTCGTGAGTGAGCCCAAGGTGATCCTCGCCGATGAGCCAACAGGTGCGCTCGACAGCCACTCCACGCGGGAGATCATGGCTCTCATCAAGGATATCCACCGGCGCGGCAACACGTTCGTCATCGTGACTCACGAGCAGGACGTTGCCGACCAGACCGAGCGGCAGATCCTTTTGAAAGACGGGCTGATCGTGCCGGGACGGCCGACCGGAGCGCAACGTGCGGTGGCCGCAGTCGGTCCCCATGTTTGACGGTCTGCAGGAAATCCTGTTCACCCTGCGGCAGAACAAGCTACGCACTGCGTTGACGGCGTTCGGGGTTTTCTGGGGCGTGTTCATGCTCATCATGCTGTTGGGTTTCGGCCGGGGCATGCAGAACGGCGTGATGGACTCGTTCGGCTCCGATGTACTCGACTGGATCGTCGTCGCTCCGGGCGACACGAGTGTTGCCTACCGCGGTATGGGCGTCGGACGGCGCATTCAGATCGATCAGCGCGACATCGAAGCCATCACCCGGCAAATCAAAGGCGTTCGGTTCGTGTCGGCCGAGAGTACCCTCGGCACTGGAACGATCACCTACGCAGGCAAAAACAGCAACGCCGATATACGCGGCATTCCCGATGAGTACTTCCGTATCAAGGAAGACCTCCCGTTCAATTTCGGGCGCAGGCTCGACCCCCTGGATGTCAGTGAGACCCGCAAAATCGTCGTGGTCGGCACCACCGTCGCCGACCGGCTGTTTGCCAAGGGAACCAACCCTGTAGGCCAGGACATTCGCGTCAAGGATGTCGTCATGAAAGTGGCCGGGGTCTTTTACGACAAGATGAACCAGGGGCGCAATTCCGAGCGCGTTTTTATTCCGCTGTCCACTTATCGGAAGGTATACGGAGGCGGTGACCGCATCGACGCCATCTGGCTGCGCCCGGAGCCGGGGATTGATGGATTTGAGCTCGAGAAGCAGGTGGTGGAGTTGGTGAAACGGCGCCACGCCGTGTCACCCGACGACCAGCGGGGCATCAGCTCATTCAACATGGCGTTGCCGGCAAAGAACATCAATGGACTGTTCCTGGGAATCACCGTGTTTATCTGGTTCGTGGGCCTGGGGACATTGACCGCGGGCATAGTCGGGATCAGCAATATCATGATCATTACCGTAAAGGAACGAACTCGCGAAATCGGGATCCGCAAAGCGCTGGGGGCTACTCCATTGGTGATTGTCAGCACCCTGCTGTTGGAGTCCACGTTGGTGACCAGCATTGCGGGGTACGTGGGATTGGTGCTCGGAGTGGCTCTGCTGGAGCTGATTTCGTTCGCGGTGCGCAGCTCGGGCGCGAAGTTGCCGTTCTTCCTGAATCCCGAAGTCAATTTCCAGATTGCAATCACCGCCCTGTGTCTGCTGGTGGGCGTCGGGGTCATCGCCGGGCTGGCACCGGCACTACGCGCTGCGAAAATCACCCCGACCGAAGCCATGCGCGCGGAGTAGTGCAGCCCTCATGTTCATTGATGTTGAAAAATGGCAGGAGATCTTCAACACCCTGAGCCGGCACAAGCTGCGCACGGCACTCACGGCTTTCGGGGTCTTCTGGGGAATCTTCATGCTCACGGCATTGTTAGGTGCCGGCAAAGGACTCGAGAACGGGGTTTATGACGGCTTTCCGCGGATTCCCAATACCGTGTTCATCTGGTCGCAGGGAGTCACGCAATTGCCCTATCAGGGGATGCCCACAGGTCGCCAGATCAAGCTGCAGGCGCAGGATATCCAGGATATCGGCCGCACTGTCGCCAGTGTCGGCATGATCAAGGGGCAGAACTCCGTCGGCATGTGGGGCGCAGCGCCCGCCTACACTGTGTACAAATCAAAAAACGGGGCCTTTGCCGTGCAGGGTGGATTTCCCGGCATCGAGGGCGTCATGACGATGCGAATCGACGAGGGACGCACGTTTGACGCACTGGACGAGCAACAGCGACGCAAAGTCGCGCTGATTGGCGCCCGCGTAGAGAGTCAGTTGTTCGGCAAGGACGAGCGGGCGCTGCGCCACGATGTCACCATCAACGGCATGAGTTTCCAGGTGATCGGTGTGTTCCATTCGCTGTCGAATGGCAATCAACAGCAGGAGGAAGAGAAGATCTATCTGCCGAACGACACGCTGCGCTATGCCTTCAATCAGGTCGGCTGGGTCGGCAATTTCGTGGTGTTGCCGAAACCGGGTGTGCCGGCGCGGGTCGCCGAGGAAGACGTCAAGCGCTATCTCGCCAACAAATATCGGGTGAATCCGGATGACAAGGGCGTTTTTGGCAGTTTCAACCTGCAGAACGAGTACAACAAAATTCAGGGCCTGTTTACCGGGATCAAGATGTTCAGCTGGGTGGTGGCCATCGGCACGATCCTCGCGGGTGCCATCGGCGTGGGCAATATCATGCTGATTGTCGTGAAGGAGCGGACCCGCGAGATCGGGCTGCGCAAGGCGTTGGGCGCCACGCCGGCATCCATCGTGCTCATGATCATGCAGGAATCTGTATTCATCACGGCCATCGCGGGTTATGCCGGACTGGTGGTTGGCACGCTGGTGATCCAGGCCATCGCCACGATGCTGGGCCCGGCGGGTAAGCCGGGATTTTTCAGCCGTCCCGCGGTGGATTTCGAAACCGCCATAACTGCCCTGGCGGTGTTGATTACGGCGGGTGTGCTGGCGTCCCTGATGCCGGCGAGGCGCGCGGCGGCTGTCAATCCGATCGTGGCACTCCAGGAGGAATAACGGCTGCCATGCAGAAAGTTTTGAAGTTCGGTGTAGTGGCAGTGATCCTGCTGGTGTTTGTGGGCACCCTGGTGTTCCTGTACCGAAAATCCCACCAGCCGAGTGTGGTTTATCAACTCGACAGTCCGGCAAGAATGACCCTCGTCAAGAAGACCGTGGCCGTCGGCAAGGTCATCCCGCGGCGGGAGATCGAGGTGAAGGCGCAGGTTTCCGGAGTGGTGGACAAGCTGTTCGTCACCGCCGGCCAGATAGTCAAAAAGGGCGACATCGTTGCCCGGATCTCCTTGCGCCCCAGCATGCTGAACGTCAATGCAGCCGAATCGCAGCTGCAGACATCCAAAATCAACCTGGCCAACCAGGCAGCGGACCTGGAGCGCTACAAAAAGCTGTTTGCCCAGCATCTGATCTCGGAGACCGACTTCAACCAGTTTACGATGAATTTCAATGTCCAGAAGGAGGCGGTCGACTCCGCCGAGAATGCCCTGTTGCTGTTGAAAACCGGCGCGACCCGCAATTCCGCCTTCGTGTCCAACATGATCCCCGCGACCATCGATGGCACGGTGCTGGATACGCCCAACAAGGAGGGCGCGTTTATTGTGGAGACCAGCACTTTTCAGTCGGGAACCACCGTCGCCACCCTGGCCGATATGAACGACATGATTTTTGAAGGCCTGGTGGATGAGTCGGAAGTCGGCAAATTGCGGGAGGGCATGCAGCTGGTGCTGAATGTCGGCGCCCTGGAGGGCAAGCCGTTCGCCGCGACGCTGGAGTTCATTTCTCCCAAGGGTACGACGGACCAGGGCACCATCAAATTTACCATTCGTGCCGCGGTGAAGCTCGATAAGGAGCTGTTCCTCCGCTCAAACTACAGCGCCAATGCGGACATTGTGCTCGCCAGCAAGACAGATGTTCTGGCCATCAATGAAGGCGACCTGATCATTGAGGACAAGGCCTCGTTCGTCGAGGTGCAGACCGGACCGCAGGTATTTGTGAAACGGCAAATTGAGACGGGCCTGTCGGATGGCATCAACATCGAGGTGGTGTCGGGATTGAAGGCGGATGACAAGATAAAACACCGCTAACGGGGCAATCGGCCCGCAGCGAGCAGCCCTGCACCGATGCGGCGGATTTCCGCTTCGCCGCGCTCGAGCGCATTGCGACTCGTGTGCACGGAGTAGTAGCCGGTCACCAGTTCGTGCGGATGCTTGATTGCCGAACCGAGCACGAACGACGTGTTGCCGTTTGCAATGAAATCGATCGCCGCGTTGGATTCATCGAACACGGCCAGCGTTCCCGGGGCAACCGCTTCCGGTGTCCACAGCTCGCCTTCATAGACCGACACCCAGGCGACCGTGTGCCCGGCCGGTGGCGTATAGCGCCAATGCTGGCCGTCCTCGAGCCTGACATGCAGGTAGTTGATTCCCGGTGGCGAACGAATCGCACTGGTGGCCTGGCCGAGTTGGCCGAGCACAACGCGGGCCGGGCCTTCCTGCTGGACGTCCTCGGCCGCAATGTACTGGCTTTCAGCCGGCGAATTCTCTTCGGACGGTGGCAGAGCCAACCAAAGCTGATAAAGCCGGAGCGGCTCCGGGCCGACGGGGTGGCCGTCATGCCACACACCTCCGCCGGCCTTCATCCATTCCAAGCCACCTGCCCCGACCGAGCCGGACTTTCCGGTGGTGTCTTCGTAGACCAACGCGCCGCTGATGACGACGGTCAGCGTGGCAATACCCGAATGCGGATGGATGCCAAACATCGAATCTACCGGCGGCACATTGGCGTAGTCGAGAAACACGAACGGCTTGATCAATTCACCGATGTCCGATGGACTCACCAGGCGCTCGATCGGGCCGTGCCAACGCCCGCGCACACGGTGAGCAATCCTGCGCGGCGCGACCTCTGCGTCGGGCGAGAGTCGGTTTGCAAGTACAGCACCTGAGACATTCATGGCGTTTCTCCTTTTCAGGCTGCTGCCGGAATTGCGAGGTTGGCCCGAGCCCAGACCTCAAACTTCGTCGGTCGCCGGCCGGCGACCTTGTTGGAAAGCGCAATTGCATCGCGCGAGTCCGCACCCAGGTAGGTGTGTGCCTCGAAGTAGGCGAGCATCTCCGCGATATCCTTGGCGCCTGGGAACCAGCCGGCGAAGAGATCTTTCGGGACTCGTTTGAACGCGAATTGGTGACCCTGTCGATTCAGCGTAGCAATGATCTCGTTGAAGCTGAGGAAATCGCCCACGAGTGGCAAATGCTCACCGTGGCCCGCAAGCTCCGGCTGCGAGAATGCACCGGCGACTACCTGGCCCAGCTCGGTGATATCGCCCATGTGAATCACGCGTCGCTCTGGATCGAGCGGCAGTGTCCAACCCACGGTACCATCCTGTTGCTTCTGCGGAGCCATTACGCCGAGCAGGTTTTGATAGTAGAAGGGCGCGAGGACGAAGGTGTGGTACGCGAATCCGGCTTCCTTCACGCTGCTTTCGATCTTTGCCTTGTTCGTGAAGTGTGCAACTTCGAGCGCGCCGCGACTGATCGTCTCCACGTTCGGCAGCGTCGACCAGATGAGGTGCTTCACTCCGGCATCCTTCGCCGCACGGACAGCGGTGAGCGCCTGTTTGAGCTCATCCGTGCCTGGTTCCCAGGCATTGGTGACCAGAAAGACTCCGTGTGCGCCGGCAAACGCGGTTTCGAGTGTTGCCGGACGACTCAGATCGGCGTGCACGACCTGGTCCGCCAGTTGCGGATGCTTGGCCGGATCGCGCGTCAACGCGCGCACTTTGAATTGACCGCTCGCCCGCAGCGCGCGCACAACGCTGCCGCCTTGCTGACCGGTTGCGCCGACGACGGCGATGAGCTTTTGTGTATTCGACATGGCTGTTCTCCAGTGAGTGGTTTGCTCGTGGGGAACAAGATAGGCTTCCACCGCCCATCTATGAAGCCTATATTATTAGATAATATCTATCGTCTTTAACGATACATCCTGAATTTGTAAGTTATAACTCGCCGGGACATCATAGGACATGCGCAAAAAACAACTCCTGCTGGCTACCGGGGCCCTGCTTCTGTCTATAACGACACTGGCCGAAGCGGCCGGAATCACCGCGCTCGTCGGCGGGCGATTGATTGACGGTTTTGGGGGTACGCCGATTGATCACAGCGTCATCCTGATTGAAGGGGAGCGGATCGAGGCGGTCGGTACCGAGGACTCGCTGCCGATCCCAGCCGGGGCAACGGTGATCTCCACTGGCGGGATGTCGGTTCTGCCGGGCCTCTGGGACGCCCACGTTCATACCGGTATCCTGGGTCATACTGATTACGATCACTGGGACAAAACGTACGGGACCAGTCCACGGCTCGCCAAGGAGATCATGCCGGCCGCGGCCCACCAACTTTTGATGGCCGGCATCACCAGCGCACGCGATCTCGGCGCGCCACTCGAGCCGATCATCACGGTCCGCGATCGCATCAACCGCGGCGAGATCCCGGGTCCCACTCTCTACGTGTCCGGCCCCTTCATCCAACACGCACCGTATCCGGGCACCGAATATGAGCGCTGGGGAGTCAACGGCGTCAAAGATGCCCGTCAAAAGGTGGACAAGCTCGCCGCCGCGGGCGTCAACATCATCAAGCTCATCGACCAGGACCTCATGCAGGAAGACGAGGTCAAGGCAGTGATCGATGAGGCTCACGCGCACCATCTCCCGGTGGTGGCTCACGCGCATAGGCCCAACGAAATCCGCATGGGCCTCAAGTACGGGGCGGACTGCTTCGAGCATACAGGCCTTGCGACCTCACCGGGCTATCCCGATGACATCCTGGCACAGATCGCCGATCGCACCGCCAAGGGCAACCAGCCCCCGCTGTTCTGGACCCCGACCATCAGCGTGCTCTACAACTATGAGTACCTGAGGGACAACGCCATGCAACTCGACGATCCGGGCTGGCAACTGGACGTCCCGGCTGACATCGTGGCCGACATCAAGACTTCGATGCGCCACCCTGGGCAGTTGAGTTACTTCCAGTTGGTGCCGCTGCGGCATCCGACGCTCGAGCACAAATTCCATCAACTACAGCACGCCGGGGTGGTGATGCTCATCGGCACCGACAGTGGTGTTCCCATGAATTTCCACAGCACCTCGACCTGGCAGGAAATGGATACCTGGGTTAACCACTTGGGGGTTGATCCGATGCAGACCATTCGGGCGGCCACCTACTGGCCGGCCGTGCAAATGAAGGTAGACGCAAACTATGGATCAGTGAGCGAGGGCAAGTTCGCCGATATCATCGCCGTCAAGGGCGATGTGCTGCGTCACATTGACCTGCTCCAGCACGTGGACCTCGTGGTCAAGCACGGCACGCGCTACAAGTAAGAACTCATTGCGAGTGTAAATCGTCATACAGGCGGTGCGACTCACCAGCGACATACGCGCGAATGCTCGAAGCATCCGCATCGGTGAGCCAGCGTTTGAAGCTGACCATCCCATTCGCGGTGAGCGCGCCACCGATGACGATTTGCTTCCACGCGGTCTCGTTTGCAAGCACCGGCGAATAACGCAGGTCGGGCAGTACGTAGCCGGAGACCGCTGCATCGCCATGGCACACGGCGCAATTGTGGTAGTACAAGGCTTTGCCCCGCGCAACAACGTCAGCGGACCATCGCTGATCACGCAAGTCGGGGAAGGTGACCTCCGTCTTCGCGGGAGGAGGCAGCTTCGCATTACCGTCCAGTTTAAAAACCAACATCCGGCGGGGCGTATGCCGATCACCGCTCGCCGACTCGACGAACGGGGAAATGATGGCGTAGCCACCACCCCACCCCGCCAGGACCGCCACATATTGGACCCCGTCCACCTGATAGGAAATCGGCGGTGCAATCACACCGATCTGGGTGGCGTACTGCCACAACTTTTGACCGGTTGCAGCATCATAGGCGACGAAACGGGAATCGGCCGTGCCCTGAAATACGAGCCCTCCGGCCGTTGCGAGCACCCCGCCACTGACCGGACCGTCAGAGTGAGTCACGCGCCAGACTTCACGCTGAGCGACCGGATCCCACGCCAACAACCAACCTTTGAACAACTGTCGCAGCCGGCGGCGCTCGTTCATGTCATCGGGCAGTGCCCCCGCCAACATATCAACGCCCAGGTTCCAGGCTCCGGGCCGATACTGGAAGTCGGCATCCGCGGTGTACTTGAAGGGGACTTCCATGACCGGTATGTACACCAGGTGCGTAATCCGGCTGTACGCCATGGGATACCAGTTATGAGCGGCAAACGCCGATGGCAGGTTCACAAAAGGTTTCCCGGCCGGATAGCGCGCACCCGGCACCTCGATCGGACGCCCGGTCCGAAGATCTACGCCGGTAGCCCAGTGGACATCCACGAAGTTCCTGGCGGACAACAACTGCCCCGTCGTCCGGTCGAGCACGTAAAAGAATCCATTCTTGGGAGCCTGCATCAGCACCTTGCGGGGCCGCCCTTCAATGGTGAGATCTGCCAGTATCATCTGCTGTGTAGCAGTGAAGTCCCACGAGTCACCGGGCGTAGTCTGATAGTGCCAACGATATTCGCCGGTATCCGCATTCAACGCCACAATGGATGACAGGAACAGATTGTCACCACCCCCGGGCGAGCGAATTTCCTGCCGCCACGGCCCGCCATTGCCAACACCAACGAACAGCGTGTTTGTTTCCGGATCATAGGTCATCGAATCCCACACGGTGCCCCCGCCCCCGTACTTCCACCACTCGCCGTGCCAGGTCGGTGTGGCGATTTTCATGGCACGACTGTTCTCGTGATTGGCGGGGTTGCCGGGCACCGTATAGAAGCGCCAAACCTGTTGACCCGTTTCCGCGTCGTATGCCGTCACATATCCGCGTACACCGTACTCGGCACCACCGTTGCCAATGAACACTTTCCCATTAGCAACACGGGGTGCACCGGTAATCGAGTAAGGTTGAGAAGGATCGACTGTCTGAACGGACCAGACAGGCCGGCCGCTCGCCCGATCGAGAGCAATCAGACGTCCGTCCAAGGTTCCAACAAAGACCTTCTGTCCCCACAGTGCCACGCCTCTGTTGACCACATCGCAGCAAGCACGATAGCCGGCCTCGCCCGGCACTTTCGGATCGTACTTCCACAGCTGCCTGCCGCTGCGCGCATCCAACGCAACCACCCGGCTCCATGAGGTGGAGAAATAGAGAACACCGTCCGCCATCAACGGCGTTGCCTCCTGTCCGCGCGGCACATCGAGGTCGTACGACCAGGCCAGTCCAACCTTCGAGATGTTTCGAGCGTCTATTTGGGTGAGTGGGCTGAATCGATCATCGTTCCAGGTACGGCCATGGACCAACCAGGAGCCCGGTTCGTCCTGATCCGCCTTCATCACGCGGGAGGCTGTCACCGCTGGGACAGGCGCCGATGCGTCAGTTTGCGCGGCCACAGCGACCAGGTGCGTGGCTGCCGTCAGGATCACGGCCAGTGCATACGAGAATCGGCGGATGGACTTACTCATCCTCCTAGCATAGCGGTGCGCCAGCCGGCCATGACAGCTGCGGTGGCATCAAGCTGACGAGTAAGAACAAAAAACTGCCGATCGGAAAGGTACCCCCAACCCACGCCGGTTGAGACAGGGCACGATTGCCGCTATAGTCGACTCGTCCACGACAACCCGCGGCCGCCAGTCGGGACGGTACCCGCCAATGGAGCGCGTACGTGTCCGACAATGGTGCAGCGAGTCCTCTTCCAGACCGAATCTCACCGTCCGGTGATTGGATTGGGCGCGCCTTCCCAACGATGCCCAACGCGGTTGAAGTCGACACCCCGCAACCGGCAAACCTCCACGGCGGCTTCCCCACGCGGCGTTTCGAAGTCATCCGGCCCCACGGTGTGGGCTTCCGCGAGTTCGTCACGCCGACAGAAAATCTACACCTGATGCTGGCCGACCTGTGCTACGAGCACGACACGGTCGCCAAAGCAGACGGTCACGATTTCCTGAAGTTTCATTTCAAGATTTCCGGACACAACCTGGTGCGCTTCGCGGCAGGCCACGAGTATCTGCTCGATTCCGGCAAAAGCGTCATTGCCTATCACCCTCGGGGGCTTTTGAAGGACGATTGCTACGCCGCGCACGCGCGTGAGTGCTCGCTAACACTGAGCTGCACGACCAACATGCTGTTGGAGCTGATGCGGGTTCAGCCAGACGATCTGCCCGCGCCGCTGGCCAGGTATTTCACCGCCAAATCACCTGACTTCTTTTGTCATACCTTGCCGCTGACGCCGGAAATGCTGGACACTATTCAGGCGATCATGCGGCCCCGGTATGGCGATCATCTGCGCAGATTGCACATCGAGGCGCGCTCGCTGGACCTCATCTGCTTGTTGCTCGACACGCTCACCCGCTCCGACGCGCCCAGCGTGACAGCAAGGAAACTCCGCGCAGGGGACGTTGATGTATTGCGGGCGGCACGTGAGTTTCTACACGCTCACTCCGCGGCGCCTCCGTCCATCAGCGCATTGGCTCGCCGCTTTGGCATCAACCGCACGAAACTCACGGAAGGCTTCCGTCTAGCCTTCGGCCAGACCATTTACGACTACGTGCAAAGCGTACGGATGCAACAGGCCAGGCAATTGCTGTTGGACACCGACTTGCCGATCGCACTCGTCGGCGAGAAGGTTGGCTACGAGCGCCAGACGAGCTTCGCGACCGCCTTCCGCCGCCACTTCGGATTCGCGCCCCGCGATATGAAGCGCCTGCATCGTAGCGGCGGGTAAATCAAGTAATCGCCGCGAGTCCCGCGATTGCCTGCCGAATGACCTGCGTACCGCGGGCGACGATGGCCTCCTGCCAATCGCGAGTCGGCGGACAGAAGAAATCCTGCAGCGCGCAGCGGATACGCTCGGCCTGGGGTGACCCGGGTGATCCGTACTTCAGCAACCAACAGTCACGTATCTGCAGGTCCATGAATCGGTCCAGGTCAAAGGTGCCGAACTCGAGTGAAACCGCTACGACCTCGGCACGCGGCAACGCCTGTCTGACCGCACTCGCGATGTCTCCTTGTATGTCATAAGGCATCTGGCGGCCGGGAGCCTTCAGGGACACGACCGAGCTGCCATACCAGCGGGCGGCCATCACCAACTCCGGACTTTCCGGCGGCTCTGCGCTGAGCAGGGTGCCGTGGGCAAACGGTCCCAGACCGGTGTGGAAATCAATGAAACCGACGTGACGAGCGTGCCCGGCATAGCGCGCAACGAGGGTCCTGAACGTCAGGTTACTCCACGCCGGTTGATTTCCTCCGAAGCCCGGACCGGCCTGATCACCATACTGGCCTCGAAACACAGCTTCGGCGAGTGCGGCATCGCCACGCGTCCGCCGGAAGTCTTCGATCTGCCGCTGCGCTCGAGCCCAGCCATCCCCTTCGATGGAGGCTGGTGTCAGCGCTGCTCGCAACTCTTCGTACAGCTCGTTGGGCGGCAACGGCGCTGCAAAGTCGACGAAATTTCTGTTGAGATCGACATTCCCCTCGGTTTGTCGCCGCCGCCATGCGGTACCCCACGGATTGATGAAATGTACGAGCAGCACACCCACCTCGTCCGTTGCGGACGAGTGACGGTCCGCCAGCCAGGCCAACAGGCATGCCGAGCCAGCCAGGCCTTCCACTCCATGAGTGCCGCAGTTCAGAATCAGCAGACGCTGGCAATCCGGCGGCCCGACGTAAGCCACCCTGGTGGCGAGCCACTCGCCGGCCGGCCCTGCGAGATCGAGGTGATACTGTTCCCAATCGATGCCCTCACGCCCGCATATCGCAATGAAATCCCTGGCCGACTGGGCGTAGGAGGTCGCGAATCCGACCGGCATTGCGCTCATGCGTGAATTTGCACCGACTTGATGGCGGTGTAGGTGCGCAAACCCTCCATGCCGCTTTCGACACCGAAGCCGGATTGTTGGTGAGGCTCGAGCGGCAAAGAACCGAACATTGCGCCCGGCGTGGGCCGGTCAACCGTGTTGATCGCAATCTCACCGGCGCGCAGGCCGGCGATCATCTGTTGCACGGTGGCTGCGCTTCGGGTCCAGACCGTCGCCGACAGCCCGAAAGGAGTCGCATTCGCCAAGCGGATGGCCTCCGCCGGCGAATCGAACGACAGGACCGACAGCACCGGGCCGAAAATCTCCTCCTGAGCGATGGTCATGTCCGGGCGTACGTCCTCGAATATGGTGGGCTCGACGTAGTAGCCACCCGAGCTCTCCAGGACGCGGCGGCCACCCAGCTTCAAGACCGCACCCTGCTGGCTGCCGCCACGGATATAATTCAACACCTTCTCCATCTGCGGCCGGCTCACAATGGATCCGAAATTGGTCCCTGTGTCGAAGGGATGGCCCGGCTGCAGCTTGCGGGCACGCTGAATCACTTTTTCAACCAGGGCAGCCCGAATGGGCGCCGCGGCCAGCAGGCGGGTACCCGCGGTGCAGACCTGTCCCTGGTTCCAGAACATCCGCGCGGTGACGCCATCGGCAACTGCATCGAGATCAGGGCAATCCGCGCAGACAATGTTCGCGGCCTTGCCACCACACTCCAACAACAGACGCTTCATGTTGGACGCAGCGGCCATTGCCATGATCTTCTTACCGGTGGCGCTGGAACCCGTGAAGGTGAGCATATCCACATCGGGGTGAGCGGCCAGGCGCGCGCCGACGGTCCGTCCCAATCCCGGCAACACATTGAACACGCCCGGCGGAACTCCGGCTTCCAGCGCCAGCTCCGCGAGGCGCAGCGCCGAGAAAGTTGACAGCTCAGACGGTTTGAGAACCAGAGAATTGCCGGTTGCCAGAGCCGGCGCCAACTTCTGCACCGCCAGAACGAGCGGAAAGTTCCAGCCAACGACTCCAGCTACAACGCCCCGCGGCGCACGCACAGTGAGCGCGAGAGTGTTCGCATCGGCCGGGACCACAGACCCGAAGATCTTGTCGGTGGCCTCGGCGCAGTAGCGCAGGATGCCGAGCGACAAAGGCAGATCGATCGCCAACGCGTCCGTGATCGGCTTGCCCACCTCGAGCACATCCAGCACCGCCAGCTCTTCGGAGTTGGCCGCGACCAGATCCGCCAGCCGCATCAACACACTCTTGCGTGCAGATGCTGACATTCCACTCCACCGGCCGTCATTGAACGCTTCGCGAGCGCTCGCAACCGCGGCATCCACGTCCGCGTCCGAGCCGACTGGCAGCTCGGCAAGCACAGCTCCGTCGATAGGACTGTCCTTCAAGAACACTTCAGTCGAGCTGGACTCCCGGAAACGTCCGTCAATCAATGCGGCTCGATGGCGTTTTGCGCTCCGGGCGCGCTCTGTCCAGTACTCAATATTCCGGTTATCCACGGCGGTCTCCCAGCGCTTACTCGAATTTCCGATTGACCCGCAGGCCAAACTCGAGCGGGCGCGTCCGAAACAACACGTCGCCGAAAATGTCATTCTGCGCGCCAGTGTCGCCCAATCGGTCGAACACGTTGTTGACAAACACCTCCGCATCCCATGCGCCCCCGGGGCTCGCCACTCCGAGCCGCAGGTTGGTCAGGCCATAGGCGCCCAGCTTGCGGTTTTTCGGCAGGCCGGCGTACAGCTCGCCGGAGAAATACGAATTGTACGAGCTGATATAACTGGTTTCGGCGCGCGCATACGCATCGAGGGAGCTCGTGAGCGTGAAGTCGTACTCGAGCGCACCGGCCACGGTAAAATCCGGGATCCCGAGCAGCCGCTCGCCTGCACTCGCGCCGGTCGTCGTACTCGCCGACAACAGACGCGCATCCGTATAGGCGCCGTTCAGCTCGACGAGCAGCCCGTTGACCACTCGAACGTTGACCGTGCTCTCCACGCCACGAATCCTGGCCTTCGATGCGGTATCGAACACCGTGAAGCCGCAGGTCAGGGGATTGCGCAGTTGAATGTCCGACCAGTTCTCCTGATAGGCCGCGCCCGTAACCTGGGCCCGCCGCCCCGGCGTCTGCGCCTTGGCGCCCATCTCATAACTCCAGATCGAGTCGGCCTTGAAACCGGCGACCGTGTTTGGGTTGTAGCCGAGCGCGGCGAAATCCTGCAGACACTGCGCGTTGGTAGACACAGGCTGGTTGAATCCGCCCGGGCGGAAGCCCTTAGCCGCGGTCGTATACAACAGGACATTTTCGAGCGCGCGATAGGCAAGTGTCGCCTTCGGATTGAAGCCGCTGTCCGTCAGCTCCGATTTGCGGAAGTCCGCATCTGGCGTCACGAACACCGCCAGCGGGCTGGCGTCGAACTGGAAATGCTGCTTGATGTTGAATTCACGGCCGCCGACGGTGAGGTCCAGCTTGTCGATCAATGAGTACGTCAACTCGCCGAAAGCGGCGAGCTGGCGCAGGTCCTGGTCGACCGTGGCCAGATAAAAATTCCAGTCTGTAATGCCCAGGACCGGCGAGTACACCGGACCCTTGCCCGCGAGAGCCGCCGGCACGCCATTGTCGTCCAGGTAGGTGGCGAGCCCGGGCCACGCTCCGTCCTGAATGTAGCGTTTGGTCAGTTTGGAGAAATACAGTCCCGCCACATACTTCAGACGCCCGGTTTCATCCGAGGCGATGCGCAGCTCCTGCGCGACCTGGTGATAGTCATTCTTGTTGTTGAGAGCGATGGGCGGCGCCGCGGGAGCGCCGTCCGTGATCGCAGCCATATAGGCCTGACCAAGCGGCGTCAGATCACGCACGGCCAGTGCGCGGCGATTGAGGTAAGAGGTGGACGATGTCAATGTCAGTCCACTGAAACGGGCATTGATGACACCGTTAACGATATCGAGCGAGTCCTTACTCCGCGGCTCCACCAGGTAGTTTGAAACCAGCTCCTCATCGGCTGGAGTGGCGTTCAGGCCGTGAACCTGCGCATTCCTGTGGACATACTTCAGCGCCATGTCCCACTCGTCAGCCGGTTTGTACAGTAAGGTGCCACGTACCAGCCACGTCGAGTCGTCGTTGTAATTCTTCTGGTTGAGCGTCGATGATTCGTTGTCTATGTAGCCGCCATCCTTGCGGTAGGTGCCGACAACTCGCAGCGCCAGCACGTCACTGGACAGCGGCGCATTCAACATGAAGTCGCCACCGTACGAGGGGTCGCCCGAGCGGGTCTGTGACAGCCGGCCCTGCACTTCGCCCTCGAAGCGGCTCAAATTCGGTTGCTTGGTAATGAAGCGGATGGTGCCGCCCATCGAGCCGGCACCGTACAGAGTGCCCTGCGGACCTTTCAGCACCTCGATCCGTTCGATATCAAATAGATTCAGGTCCGGAGAAGTATTGTTTTCGTTATTGGTGCCGCCTGGATTCGTGATATCGACATCGTCCAGGTAGACCCCGACCGTCTCCTGCGGCTCAGACTCGGTGGAGCCGGACACGCCGCGGATCTTGACTTTCTTTTGATTCGGTCCCGTGTCGAAGACGGCCAGCCCCGGCAGCGACTGCGCGAAGTCCTGCACGCCTTGCGCACCGGAGCGCTCCAGATCCCTCGAAGACAGGGCGGAGATGCTGATCGGGACATCCTGCACCGATTGCGCGCCGCGCTTGTTTGCAGTCACCACGATCTCCTGCAATGCGGACGCCCCCGGCGGCGCTTCCTCGGCGCCGGCGAATCGGGCGAACCCGATCAGCGCGACGCACAGGATGCCGCAGCGGCCCGCCTCGCGACGAGTAGTCATCTTTGCCCCCGAGCATGCTTATTTTGAAGTGGCTAAGTTAGCGGGCCGCCACCCGGAGGTCTTTGCAGATCGACAGGAATTCCTTTGCGTTAGACATTCATTGGTCAGCAACGTCCACGACGATCGCCGATGGGAATTCCTTCGTATGCCATACGGAGTGGGTCTGGGCTTTATATTGCCCGGGTTGCGCCTGAAAGATGGAGGGTACAAAAACCTGGGGGTTCCGATCGATCAACGGGAACCAGGTACTTTGCACCTGGACCGCAATCCGATGCCCTTTCTGGAACACATGCGAAGCACTGTGCAGATCGATCGAGTACGGAACCACTTCGCCCGGGGTCAGTGCCGTGGGATGCTCGAAGCCCGAGCGATAGCGGGCGCGAAACACATCGTTGGCAATCATCAGGCTGCGTCCCCGTACGCTGGCCTCAACCGCCTCCGTGCCAGGATACACATCGAGTAATTTGACCACCCAGTCCGCATCCGAACCTGTCGTGCTCGCGAAGAGCTTCGCAGTCACGCTGCCGCGGATCGTGAGATCGGCCGTCAGCGGCTCTGATTGCCAAAACAACACATCCGGTCGGCTGGCGAACGGAGTCTGATCGTCCGACAACCAGGTTCTCCAGGTTGATTCGGAGCCATCAGGATAGACGAGCGGCGCGATCGGCCGGTCCCGGTAAGGCACTGGATTGGCCGGGTCGGACACGAACGAGTCGGGTTTTCTGTCTGAATCGGCACGCGGCGGTTCGAATGACAACACGTGGTTCGCATGCAAGTGAAGCGACCTGGCTGTAACGCCCGTGCGCGGAGGCCATGCATCGTAGCTCTTCCATTGATTGGAGCCGGTCTCGAAGATGTACGCCTCGGGCAGCTGCAGCGTCCCCTCATGTTTTAGCCAATAGCGGAACCACGGAGTTTCCACTTTGGCGCGAAAATCGGTGGCCGTATCGGCGCCGAGATCGAAAGGCCCGTAGTGATCAGCCTTCTCTTCCATCCACCCACCATGGCGCCAGGGCCCGACGACGAGGAAGTTGCGATTGTGAACATCGCCCTTTTCCTGCAGCTGATAGATCTTCAGTGGCCCGTAGAAGTCCTCCTGATCCCACCAGCCCGCCACGATGAGGTTGGGAACAGGAGGCTGCGCTGGCATGACAGTGGATGTCACTGCCGAGCGCCAGAACGCGTCGTAGTCCGGATGGTCGACGAAATTCCGCCAGCTCGGCAGCGCATGCCCGCGCGTGCGTTGATCCAGAGTGGCGAGTTGCCCGGATTTCAGCAGCCAGGAGTACGGATCTTCCTTTCCGTAGTTCATCGGCTGCAGCGTGCGACCGTCGCTCTCCAGGGCGGTTACGTATTCCCATGCATACTGCAAGCGGAAGGCGCCATTGTGGTGAAAGTCATCGCCGAGATACATGTCTTCCGGCGACGCCTGTACAGAAACGGCTTTCAGCGCCGGATGCGGGTTGACGGTAGCCATTGCAGTCGTCCAGCCCATATAGGACACGCCGAACACACCGGCCGCGCCGTTGTTGCCTGGCACGTGTTTGACGAGCCAGTCGATACTATCGAATGCATCCGTCGACTCATCGACTCCCTTCGAGTCTGTCGCCTTCGGGCGCAGCATCACAAACGCGCCCTCCGATCCGAACCGCCCCCGGATGTCCTGCAGCACAAAGATGAAGCCGTCGTGCGCCAGCTCCCGGTATTCGGATTCGAACAACTTCTTCACCTTGTCGGGTGGATATCCGTACGGCGAGCGCTGCAACAGGAGCGGCAGGCTCTGGGTCGCCTGATTTGGACGCCAGACCTGAGCATGCAGCCGAACCCCGTCGCGCATGGGGATCATCACATCTTCATGTACATATTCATGGGTCGCCGCATGAACAATGCGCCAGCAGCCGAACAGCACCAGAACAACAACTCTCCAGAACATCCGGCGACCTCTCAATAGTGAGTGTTGAAGTTGAGAAGATGGAACACCACGGCGACCCACAAGAGCACGGCGTCGCTGGCCAGAATCGCAGTGCAGCCGATTTTGCGTGCCCAACTCTGATGATGAATGAGCTGCAGGGCCGCGATCACATTGGCGGCAGGGAGGACGAGCAGTGCGAGGGCCTCAATCGTGTAGATCCAGCCATCCGCTCCCACGAACAGGCGGGATTCGTCAGCGGCCATATAGACCAGTGTCGCCGGAAAGCTGAGTATCACGGCGACTGCCGCCAGACTCGAGATCCGCAGGTGGCGTGTGAGCGGCCAGAATATGCCATTCAACAGCAGGATCAGCAGCGCAATGCCGAGAGCGGGGAGTATCCACGCCGGTGAGCGATAGGCCGGCACGCGAAGAAAGGCCGCAGGCGGCGCCATACCAAAACCGATTTTCGCAGGCTGCCCGTCAACGACGACGGCTTGCATGCGCTCGACACCGCCCACCTGCTCCCAGACAAAAGGGGCAACCTCGCGCCAGCGCATATCGCCGTGCGCAGGAACCGGTACGGTCACTGTTCCGTCCTCATTTGCGGTGATCATCATCGGCGAGAGCAGTCCGGCCAGGCTCAGAAGACTCGTGGCGGAGCGCCTGGAGTTTTCCCATGCACCGGAAATCAGATGCGCGTGTTGAATTGCAACCGCGGCGGCGACGGGAGAGCCGCGCTCACCCGAATGGGACGCCGGGAAGTACCGGTCGGCGAATCCGTGAAACAACTCATCATGGATCCTGCTGACGACATCGTCTGTTCCCGCGCTGTTGAGCGAAATGAATATTCCGACGTCGTCGTCCATGAACAGATGCAGATCGCTGTGAAAGAACAGTGTGCCGCCGTTATGGGCGAGAATTCGGTGGCCGTTGCGGCTGGTTTCGTAGAAACCGAGCGCCATACCGTTCAGGGCGGGATAGATTTTTGGCTGGATGGTATGCATCGCTTTTGCCGTCGACGGCTGCAGTATCTGCTTACCCCGATAAACGCCGTCCTGCAGATGAGCGATCATGAAGTGACCCATGTCGTCCGCCGTGCTGGAAAGCGAGCCCGCGGGGCCTGCAGAGATATATTCGAAGAACTGCGGCGCGCCGGAGCCGAGCCTGTAACCATTGCTGAGCGCCGGCGCCAGTTCGGCAGGCACCGGCTGCCGGAAGCTCGAATGCACCATGTCCAACGGCCGCAGAACCTGTTGGTCCATGTAGCCTTCGAACGACTGCGCGCTCACTCTCGCCACAATGTATCCAGCCAGCGCCGTGGCGTAATTTGAATAAGCCGGAATCGCTCCCGGCGGATAGATCCGCTTTGGAAGATGAGATCGCAGATAGGCGCCCAGCGAAGCCGGCGGCTCCGGGCCCCCGAGATCCCGCAGCGACTCTTCAAACCCCGCCGTGTGGGTCATGATCTGACGCAAAGTGATGGGCTTACCCGCCCGGGCCGGGATCTGAAAGTCCAGATAGCGGTTGACGTCCACATCCAGATCCAGCCGGCCCTGCTCCACCTGCTGCATCACCGCCGTCCACGTGAACAACTTGGAGATCGACCCCGGCCGGATCAAAGTTGACCTGGGATCCATGGGCAGCCGGCGTGCTACGTCGCGGAATCCGTAGCCCCGTTCAACCAACACTTCACCATCCTTGACTACTACTACGACGCCACCGGCGATATCGGCGCTGCTGATCGCGTAATTCATCATGCCATCGAGCCACGGCTCGAGATCCGTCATGGTCAGATCGTTCGCGCGGCACCAACGCGGTTGCATCGCTACCCACAGTGCGAGGAGAACTCCTACGCCTGCGAGCCTTCTCCAGGTAGTCACGTGCTTGTATCTTTTCCGTTAAAACACTCGGTCTACCGAGAGCCCGATCGTCCGGGGTTGCAGCAATGAGCTGTTGACCTGGACGACGTCTCCGGTCACCGCGTCGGGGATTGCCGCCTTGGTGAGATAAGCGCGCCGGTCGAGGAGATTTTTGGCGAACACGCCGACTCGCCAGTCGCCGTGCTGAGCCCGTGCGTTCAGATCCAGGGAGAAATAGCTCTTCTCAGCGAAAGTCACCGGCGGCGCGGGAGCCACGAACAGGTAGGCGGGCCGGGACCCTACAAAGCGCATGCTCGCGCCGATCTGTCCCTCCCATCCGCCCGGCAGTCCCAGCTCGTACTGGGGCGCGAACGAGGCCGAGATGCGTGGGACCGCAGGCAGGCGCTGTCCGGGAGCCGTCCCCAGACTTGCAATTCCAGTGCTGAAGATTGCATCCGTGAAGGCAAAACTCGTGCCGAGTGACAGCGCCCGGGTCGGCCGAAACGTCGCGGCCGCTTCCAGGCCCTGGCTGCGCGCCTCGCCACCGTTGGTCAGATACTGAATACCCGTTTGAGTCACGGCCGTCGTCTGAATCTTCCTCCAGTTCATCCTGAACAGTGCAACATCCAACATCAAGCGGTCCGACAACATCTGAGCTTTATAGCCTGCCTCATAGTTGGTGATAGTCGACGCCGCCACCGTGGGTGGAACGCCCTGGAGGGCAACATTTGGCCCCCCTGGCTGGTAACCACTTGCGACACGCACGTATGTCATGGCCTGCGGAGAAAACTCATACTTCGTGTTGACGCTGTAGGTAACGACGTTCTGCGATGACACACCGCTCTCGGGTGGACCGGGGGAGAGCAAGCCACCCGTAATGAGCGTGAAGTCCTGAGAGTTGTGACTGAACCGTACGCCAGGGCCGATCGACAGGCCACCGACGACCGGCACTGTCAGGTTGGCGAACGCAGCCTCCTCGCGGTAGCGGGTGGGGATCGAGGCGAGCAGGATGGGATTCAATGCATTGGGTTGAAAATCCAGGCCCAAGCCTGCAACGCCCTGCTCGTTTGCCACCTCCTCGTAGGTGGCAAATCCTCCCAGCATCCACTGAATGGGCTGATCGGCAGAAGATGCGAGACGCAACTCCTCTGTGTACTTGTGAAGCCGTATGTCAACGAACTGCGGCGCGACACCTGGAGCACCTGTAACCAGCGGGAACAGCGTCACGAATGTGGCACTGGCATCCTGCACTTGACGGTTCCGTGTGTCGCTGTAGCTGGCGACTGACGTGAGTGTGAAGACGGGCAACGTCCATTCGAGACTGCTCTTCGCAAACTCCGTTGTCTGTTGGAACGGCTGTGAGATCAGCAGATTCGTTGTGAGATCTCCGAGAACCGTGTGATTGCCGGTCGGGTCGAGCGCGACGGTGGCATCGCCATCTGCCGTGGCGCGCTGAAAAAACGCTTCCAGGGAAATCTGCAGATTCGAGGTGGGATTCCAGCCCAGGGCGAGCCGTCCCCCGTCCTGGCGGAATCCGTTGATATTGCGCTCGTTGCGCGCCGGGTCATCGACGAAGCCGGGTGTGCTTTCGTGGAAACCACTGGCACGCACTGCCAATACGCCCTGGATGAGCGGAATGTTGATGGAACCCCGCAGCCCGCCACCCACCCCGCTCCCGCTATGAATGCCGAAGACATCGCCGCCCAGGGCGAGGTGGAAATTCTCGGTATCGGGCGATCGCAGCACATACTTCACCAGCCCGCCCATGGTGCTCGCCCCGTACAACGTACCCTGCGGCCCCCGCAGCACTTCGATTCCCTTCAGATCGTAAGGCAACAGATCGAGTTGGAAGGTGTTGGAGAACGAGTACAGGCTGCTCGAACCGACCGGTGCATCGTTGATATAGGTACCGACCGCCGATCCCGAGCCGAGCGGTGCAATTCCGCGCAACGTAATCGTCGTCTGCCCGGGTGTGCCCTGACTGTCTACCTGAAGGCCAGCCACGTTGGCGGCATAGTCCTGCAACTGCGTGGCGTGTTGAGATTCCAACGTCTCGGCGGTGACATACGCTACCGACGCGGGCACTGAAATGATGTTCTCGGCGCGCTTCTGCGCGGTAACAACAATTTCCTCGAGCGCCGCGACCGGCGCCGCGGGCGATTCAGACGCCGGCGGCACAACGGCCCCGATGCGCTCCTTCCTGGGAGCCGGCTCCGGCAGCACAACGATCATTGCGCCGCTGGGGTCCATACGGACTTGCAACGGAGTGCCCCGCAACAGGATATGAACCGCTTCCTGGGGCGTGTAAGTTCCGTTTACACCGGAAGTCCGATAGGAGCTCAGTTGGTCGGCTCGGTACACGAGCTCGAGATTCGCCTGCCTCTGCAGCGCTTCCAAGGCCGCCACCAGCGGACCTGCCGGAATGCGCACTTCCCGGGCCGCGACCGGCTGGGGAACATCCGCCGCCACCTGCGCAACCAACAGCCAACACGACAGAGCGCCGATGAGCCCGAATCTGTACGCCCCAGCTCTCAGCATCGCATCACCCCCGGACGGTTTTCGCTGTTGTATTCATCTGCCCCCGTACCGGGACGAACGACACAGCGAAATCCCGCACTCAATTGCGCGTCAGGATGAGCTCGTTGCCACGCTCGGCCGCATGAATTGCGTACCCTTCACGCAGCAGGCGCACGAAGGCATCGTAGTTGGTCGGGCGGAAAGTCCCGCTGATTCGCAGCGCGCCGACCTTGGGGTCCCCGATCTGGATCTGTCGGGTGTTGTAACGATTGAATTCCGCCACGGCATCGGCCAGTGTGTTGTTGCGAAATGTGAGGTGGCCGTCGCGCCAACTGATTAACGCCTGAAGCTCCTCCACGGGTTCGTTCTGAACCAGGATGTCCGCGCCCCTCGTCTGGCCAACCGACCCGGCCGGCAACCGTGCAGAACCGTCGCTTTGCAGGTTGACCGTGCCGTCGGTGACGACCACCCGAACCTCGGATCCCTCGCGACGGACCGCGAATTGAGTACCCACGGCCACTACGCGCTTATCACCGGCATCAACAACAAACGGCCGAGCGGGGTCCTTCGCTACGGTGAAGTACGCCTCACCTTCCTGCAACTCAATGCGTCGCTCATGAGGCCTCAACTCCACCTGAAGGCGGGTTGCCGTGTTCAGGACGACTCCTGAGCCATCGCGCAGTGCCACTGACTCGAGGCCACCAACCTGAGTGGCGTACTGTTCGCCATGAGGCGTCGGCCGCATCAACCAGAAAGTGGTACCGACCGCGGATGCCACGAGCAGCGCCGCAGCCAGGGCCGGATACCACAGCCGGGAACTGGATTGTCGGTCGCTCGATCCACCGTCAAAAAAGGGGGCCTGCTGCCACTGTCCGGCGGCAGGTACAGCAGCAGTATCTATACCGGCGCTCAGCGCCCGCAGACGCCTGGATTCTTCGTCAACGGCTTCGAGGCGCAGAAACGCGACGCGATGGGCGGTGGCCTCGGCAAGCCATTGATCCAACGCCGCCTCGTCACTCTGCGTCCATTCGCCACTGTCCCGCTTCACGAGCCAGGCGGCGGCGCGCTCCTGAATCAGCCTATGGTTTTCCACGTTCCGGCGAGCGCGGCACCCGACCACGCGCGTCCTCCTCTTTCGTCATCGTGTCGGGCTGACTCAACACGGCCTCCGCCAGAAGCTGCATCCCCTTCATGAGGTGCTTTTCCACGGTCTTCTCACTGATTCCCAGCTTGTGGGCCACTACCTTCTGCGGCATGTCGAAAACCCGGCGCAGCCAAACGGCCTCCCGGCATCGCGGCGGCAGGGCATCCAGCGCCTGCGCCAATCGCCGCAGCTCCTGGTGGGCTCCCAACCTTCGCTCGGGGCCCAGGTCCTCGATCAGGACGTTCAGAACGTCCAAATCCCCCACTGAGTCGATCGACACCACCCGCTTCCGCCGTTGTCGGTCGCTAATGAGATTCCTTGCCGTCGCAAACAGGAACGACTTGGGTGACTGCGGTCGCGCATGGGCCGCAGCCTCGTAGACACGGACATAAATGTCCTGACGCATGTCGAGTACATCCGCGGAGTTCGACCAGGCGCGGTTCAAGAAGCGCACCAACGCGGCTTCGTGCACGAGAATCTCACGCTTGAACCAACTGTCGAGGGATTCGCCTGTCATCGGCCCAGAGATTACCGCGAGGGAGCGCTACTTTAACGCCCGGCAAGCACGGGGAAATTATCTTTGGGTGCCACTGCGGGATTTGCGCCCGCGATTCGTCTTGATCATGATGCGCTATGCACGACGTAACGCAGTGATCAGGGCTCTTCCTGGAATGCGTCGTTCACCATGGCAACAAATTGCTCGATCTCATCATCCGTCAACAATGGAAACTGGCTCTTGCGTTTGGTCTGCGAAAGCTTGCCACCGCCCTGGCGAACGAGGTTGATAAAGAGATCGAGCGAATGTGCTGGCCATTCAATCTCATTGCGTAGCAGCGCCCGTGCACGATCGAGCCCGATCAGGTAATCAATCTCGTCTCGCAGATCGTGTACTACAGTACGCTCGAGTGCCCGGTACACGAACAGCGCCTGCGGTGTAGCGTCGAAAAATCTAAAGTACACCGCATCATTGCCGCGGGCGGGAATGTCGGGCAATTGGGGCTCGAACTCGGTACGTAACACGAGCGGTCGGGAAAACTGCTCGAGCACCTCGATATAACTATCCAGATTCGCAAGAATAAATGCTGACACCGGCAAAGCGATGCCCTTTGGCGTGAAGCCGAGGACAGACAGTTCTTCATGGAGCAGGTAGCGATGCAAACGCCCGTTACCATCAATGAAGGGATGGATAAATACGAAACCAAATGCCACGGCGGCTGAATGGATTACGGGATCGATGCCGCCGTTGTTGCGGGCGGCGTTCCTGCCGCGTTCGCTGAGGGCACATAGCCCATTCATCAGATTGCGTACATCTTCGGGTCGAGGAGGCACGAAATCCACAACTTCTCTATTTCCCTGATAGCTTCCAACCCAGTTCTGTCTGTGCCGATACGCAGGTTCATGCCAGCGCGCCTCGAGAGCCGAGTTCTGAAGCGCCACAAACCGCTCCTCTGACAGAGGCTGTCCCGTCTGCGCAGTGCGCAGCAGATCGACAAAGCGCTGAATGCGGTTCTGACTCGGCTTCTCACATTCTACTTCGTAGGAAGATCTGGTCTCCTTCAACATCAGATATTGTGCTGCGCGCCGCAGCAACCCGGGTTCGTAGCGCGCGAGCATCTCTTGCGCACGACCATGAAGATTTTTCTGCGTCATCTCCAAAATCGCCGCCGTCTTGCGAACCAGCGGGCAAAATTCGGGCGTGCCTGGCAGATTGTCACGCACCCGAAATTTACCATTCAGGGCACCAGCGTCTCCAAGTCCGAACTGCAGCGACTCATCGAGGGCGGACACATAGGCGGTACGCTTGCCCAGCTCAGGAACATCGAGCTCGCCCTTTGTTATCCATTCGTACAGGAATGCTGCGCGTCGGGCATAGCTGGATTCAGGTTGCGCGCGCAGCCAGGCGACCAGCGGCTCAGGACCGGACTGCGTGAAAAGGAGATCCAGGACCTGAAGGTTCACACCTTCGTAGCGGAGAGCGAATTGAAGATCTCCTTCGAAGGAGTCCTCGGGTTGATAACGAGACTCGAATAGGAGTTGCGTGCCCGAGCCGTCGGGTCGTGCCTCACGGCCTTTGACCCGGGTATCGATGCGTGCCACCTGGTTCAGCCGGAGTGCAGACAGCCCTCGCTGTTCGATCAAGCGCTGATAGCCAATGGTTGTGATGGGAATGACGGCCTCCGGAATCTGCCCGGCACTTCTGAAAAGTACCCGCTTATAAGCACTTTACCCGGAAATAGCCCGCCCAGCGAGCCCCGAAGGGTTCGAAAAGCCACCGCGATTCCGGAAATCGGTCGATTTTCGGCATCAGATCCGAGTTCTACCCGCGGCACCGGTGACGTTCGGGACGTAAGTGTCGCAGGGACTGCAGGAATAGACCAAACCCCCTCTAGCCGAGGCTTTCACTGCCTTTCCCAAGCCGAAATCCACTCACGAATTCGCGACTGCTGTCACGTCCATCTTTCGCGAGGTGAATATCGTCACGAACGAGCCGGCAATGACTTCAGCAATCTCGGCTAGTCGATATCGAGTCGATGACCAGACAGCGGATGAGGTGTGAGCGCAGACGGCTCCAACTAAGGAACACGAGTAATGAACACCGCAGCAGCGAAGTACTCGGGAAAGCTCTTCTTGGCCGACGAGGACGGGAATTACCTGGGACTGAGTCGCAAGTACGACGTACACATAACCGACGATTCGATCGTTCTCTCCGAGATACGCCTTCCGTTGCTCAAAATCCAGCGCGCTGAGCGTCTCGGCAGTGGAGCCTGCCTGCTGTATTTCGACGCGAAGGGAATTCTCAACAGGCTACATCTGACGACATCAGACCTATTCGGAATCGGCCGCAAGCGGAAGATTCGTGCGTTTCTTTCGGCCGTCAATGCCGCCGTCGCTCATGCGAAGAGGGACGCACCTCCCGAAGTAGTGGCCGCCGCTCAGAAATCCGCTCCATCGGACACTTGTCACGACTGCCAGGAACGCGGCGGCGCGCCCGCGGCATTCGGCACGATCTATTCATTCATCGCGTATTCGCAGTGGTCAACCAAGGAGGGGGTCTTCTGCAAGAAGCACGCGACCAGCCACGGACTCAACGCTCTCCTGGCGACAGGCTTGCTGGGATGGTGGAGCCTGCGCGGGCTGATCTTCGCGCCTATCTACACGTTCATCAATATCCGTTCGCTGTGGCGGCATTCCACTTTGCGCAAGCCTGCGATCGTGGCACTTGGAGCAGCAGCGTTCGCTCCAGGAATACTGATGGCAGTGTTCATCATCCACGGCGCGATGACGTCCTAGATCAGCCAGGTACCGGGAGCTGATTTCGAATCCTACATACACACGATTCGGTGGTGCCATCGCTTCACCCCGACCAATCACTGGCGAGCCTGGAAACGCCGCGCTTTCATCCGATTACCGCAGGTTTTCATGTCGCACCAGCGGCGTGAGTGATTCTTGCTGGTGTCCAGAAAAACCCACCGACAGGTTTCGCTTTTGCACGCGTGAACGTGCCTGACATCCGGCGATGTCAATAAACCCATCGCAGACTTCGCAACAGCCCAGATTGGAAGCTCCAGGTGCGTCGCGAACCGACCCCACTGCCAGGACGCTTCCCAAGGAGAGCCGCGGGTAGCGCCGGCGCGCTTCCACTCCAACTCCTGATGCTCCTGCGCTTCTTTGAAGTATTGCTCCAGGACAGAGGGGGAATCGGTGAGCGGTGACTTCTCGTTGTCGACCAGGTCATAAACAACCGCTGCCAGGGCTTCCCGTAGCCCACGTGCCCGCACGAGAGCTTTCGCGGCGCGCGCGGAGGCGGCGCGATCGATCAAAGCGCTGACCTCTCGCGAGCCGACCAACGCGGACTGCTCAGCGAACGCCAGGAGATCCGAATAGGACTCCAACAGCTCACGAGGTCCGTCGGCGTCGAACCGATCATCGAGGGTGTTTACAAAATCGAGCGCCGGGTGCGATGCGAGAAGCTGAAAAGGCGCAGGCACAGTCACATCTCCTTAACCATTAAAACTCATTTTACAGGTTAAGCCAGCAAGGGTATACTAACCTCTAATTTGCCAATAGACGGTTATGGCATGAGACGATACCTGGAATCACGCGAATGGCTGGCTTTCAGCGCCATCTACCTGCTGTGGGGCGGAACCTTCCTGGCGGTTCGAATCGCCGTGCTCGCAACGCCACCGCTGTTCACGGCGGGTGTACGTTTCTTCGTAGCCGGCACACTTCTGTACGGTTTCATGCGACTGCGCGGAGCACCGCGACCCTCGCTGCGCGAGTGGCGTAATCTGACTCTGATCGGACTGCTGATGTTCGCGCTGACCTACGGGCCATTGTTCTGGGGCGAACAGTATGTGAGCTCGAGCATGACGGCCGTCATCGAAGCCACGTTGCCGATCACCATGATCGGTTTGGAGGTCCTGGTCTTTCGTACACAAACACTCCATTGGCGGACGGCCTGCGGAGTTGCACTGGGCTTTGCCGGAGTCCTGCTGCTGCTATTTCACAACGCGGAACAACGTTTGCCGCTATGGCCCTCCATGGTGATTCTGGCTGGCGGAATGGCCTGGTCCTTAGGCACAGTCATCTCCGGACGACTGCCGCTGCCCGCCTCGCGACCGCTCAACGCCGGTGCCGAGATGATGCTCGGTGGCCTGATGTTACTCGGGCTATCGCTTTCATCCGGAGAGCTTCATCCCTTTCCGACCATCACGCTGCGCGCGGTATTGGCGCTGATGTATCTCATCATTTTCGGCTCGATTATTGCTTATACGGCTTACGTCTGGCTCCTGGGGCGATTTTCCGCGACCCGTGTGTCGAGCCATGCCTACGTGAACCCACTCGTGGCCGTGGCGTTGGGTTATTTCATCGCCGGCGAAGTTGTCACACTTCGCTCTTTGTTGGCTTGTCTTATTATTGCGGTCAGTGTGTTCATGATTCTGGCAAAGGCAGAACCCCAGCATGGTCAGCGGTCGATGACAGCCATATTTCCTTCGTCGTGGCGCTCGCCGGCGGCCGGCGTGAGGTTGCTCAGCCGTTCGATCTGCTTGGCGCTCAGCTCAATTCTGTCGGCGGCGGTGTTCTCCTCGACGCGGGCAACTCGCTTGGTGCCGGGGATCGGGGCGATGTCGTCGCCCTGCGCGAGCAGCCAGGCCAGAGCGATCTGCGCCGGTGTTGTACGCGCCTCGGCGGCAACGACCTTGACCTCATCGACGATGCGGAGGTTGCGCCTGAAGTTCTCGGCCGTGAAGCGCGGGTTGGTTTTGCGCCAGTCGTCGTCAGAGAGTTGCTCGGGCGAGCGAATCTCGCCAGTGAGGAAGCCGTGGCCGAGCGGTGAGTAGGGAACGAAGCCGATGCCCAGTTCGCGCAGCAGCGGCAGCAGCTCGGCCTCCGGGTCGCGGGTCCACAAGGAGTACTCGGTCTGCAACGCGGCGAGCGGGTGCACGAGGTGAGCGCGGCGGATTGTAGCGGGGCCGGCCTCGGATAGGCCGATGTATCGGACCTTCCCTTCGGCGACCAGTTTGGCCAGGGCGCCGACGGTGTCCTCGATGGGAGTCTTGGGGTCGACGCGGTGCTGGTAGTACAGGTCGATGTGGTCGGTGCCGAGCCGCTTCAGCGAGCCCTCAACCGCGGCGCGGATGTTCGCCGGGCTGCTGTCGAGCATCCCGGGACCGCCACCGAAGTGCGAGACGATGCCGAATTTCGTCGCCAACACCACTTGGTCTCGGCGGCCCTTGATCGCTCGGCCGACGAGTTCCTCGTTGGTGAAAGGACCGTAGATCTCCGCGGTGTCGATGTGGGTGACGCCCAAGTCCAGCGCCCGGTGGATGGTGTGAATGGACTCGGCGTCGCTGCCTGCCCCGATGTTGTAGTAGCCGGACATCGACATGGCGCCGAGTCCTATGCGTGAGACGTCGAGTCCCCCGATCGAGATGTGCTTCATGGTGATGTGCTCCTGACGGGACCGTTGCGATGCGTCAGTGTCGCTGGATAGCCTCGAAGCGGTCTGCCGGATTTGTCGAGCTTATTGCCTAAAGCAACGATTCGATATCGGAAATGAGAATGATGGCCGGGCGTGGGTGCTAAACTTCAAGCCGGCGTACAAATGAAGCCAGAACCGCTATGTTCAGGCATCCGGAAGCGAAATTTTCAGAGGCTGAAGCGCTGGGCGCTTTGGCTCACGCCCTCGGCAAATTTGCCCAAACCGACGGCGATTACACCACCGTTGTTCCAGCGCTCACACTCCACCGGCGCAGTGAGCCAACCCAACCCTTGCACTGCATCTACAGCCTGGGTTTGGGCGTCATCGCACAGGGCGGCAAGCAGGTCATGCTCGGGAACGAGGTAATCGATTACGGCCCCGGTCGATCGATGCTCACGACCATCGATCTGCCGGTCGTATCTCATGTCACCCAAGCCAGTGTCCGAAAACCGTTTATGGGCCTGTTACTGACGCTGGATGCCCGCCAGATCGTGCAGATGGCTTCAGAGCTGGATTTGCAACAGCCCCAGAGAGAGCGCGCCTTTCGACCCGTCTCCATTGAAAGGCTGGACGAAGCGCTGCTCGATGCCCTGGTCCGGCTGGTCAAACTCCTGGATGAGCCGGTTCTGGTTCCGCGGATGGCGCCGCTGATCCAGCAGGAAATCACCATCCGCCTGCTGACCGGTCGGTACGGACCGCAACTGCGGCAGCTCGTCGCCGTCGGGTCACCCACCCAGCAGATCGCGAAGGCCGTCGCCTGGCTCAAGCAGAATTTTACGCAGGCGCTGCACGTAGGCGACCTGGCAGCTCGCACGCACATGAGTCAATCGACCTTCCGACAGCATTTCCGCGCCATCACAGGCATGAGCCCGTTGCAGTACCAGAAGCAATTGCGGCTGCAGGAAGCGCGGCAATTGATGCTCAACCAGAGCCTCGACGCGGGCAACGCCGGAGGGCTCGTGGGCTATGAGAGCGCCTCCCAGTTCAGCCGCGAGTACAGCCGCCTGTTTGGCGCTCCGCCTCGACGCGATATCAGGCGCATGCGCAGTCACACCACTCGAACGAGTTGAGTTGGTCACAGCCGCAGCCAACTCAGCCAGTCAACGGTCAGATGCGGGTTTAAATTTCCGACCCGAAATCGCTCTACTCTGTATGTGAAAGAGCAGTCGAAATTCGCTTTCGTAGCGGCAGTGGAGCGCCTTTACGGCGCCGGACTGCGGCGTTTTCTCTCGAGAAAACTTCGCAACGCCGCTGCGGACGCCCCCGATCTCTTCCAGGAGGTCTTCGTGCGACTGCTGCAGGCCAAGAATCCCGAAACCATCCGGACCCCCAGGCCTATCTCTGTTGGTGTCTGGCGGCGAGCAGGCAGTGGCGGCCGCTGGCGCTCCAACGCATGTGCCTCCCGCCAAAGTGGCAGCTGCCATCGCCTGGACCGAAGGTCAACTCGTGTTCGATTCGACCTCGCTCAAAGAGGTGGCGGCTGAGTTCAATCGCGTTGGATTGCGGCGCCTCGTCCTCGAAGACAGCTCCATTCTCAACCTGCACATGAGCGGATCCTTCCCCGCGCACGACCCTTCGAGCCTCATTGCATTCCTGCGTGCACGGCTCGGAGTCACCGTCGAGGAGACTAACCAAGAGGTGCGCGTGAGGCGCGCGGCAAAGAACTGAACGGAGGCATGCTCATGCGCGTTGCAGCGATAGTAGCCATCGGTCTTTCGATGATCGGATCAACACGAGCCGAAGACGCAACTCGCAGGCCGATTCAGATCGGCCCGCAGGATCTGCGCCCAGCGCTTCAGACATACGCCAGGCTCGAACGGCTGCACGTCCTTTTCCTGTCGGAAGACGTTCAAAATCGCAAGACCGAGGGGGTGAGCGGAACTGTGACCAATGCCGAGTCGCTCGCCGCTCGGCACGCATGTTCAATCGGCCAACGCCGCGGGTCTCGTGGTATCGCGAATATTCAGATTCAAACAGGAGCAGGCCGAGTCGGCGCTGTTGGTGCACAACAGCAATACGTTTCCCGTATTTCTCGAGGTCGACTACGCGCCCGCGAAGTTGGGAGACGGTGCCTACTTGCCGCTGGCGCCCGGGGAGACGGGCCTGGCCATCTCCTGGGCACCCACGACGTGCCTGCCTGTATTTGTGGATCCGATATTCGCCGAATGCAGCAGCTACTCGATCACACCCGGGGTTGCGCACCTGCGGGTCATGAAGCAATGGGTCTCTAACTGACTTTCGGCTCCCACAGCTCGACCTTGTTGCCGTCCGGGTCCATGAGCCAGGCGAACTTGCCGTTTTCATGCGACTCAGGGCCCTGCAGGATGTTGACTCCAGACTTCTCGAGCTGGGCGATCAGGGCACTCAGGTCATCGACCCGGTAGTTGATCATGAAGCTCGACTCGCTCGGGCTGAACCATTTTGAGTCGCTCGCGGCCAGCATCCAGGCGGTCGCGCCCTTGTCCACGCCTGGGTCCTGCGGCCAGCGGAACACCGCTCCGCCGAAAGGTTTGAGCTCGACGCCCAGATTTTTTTGATACCAGGCGGCCAATGCCTTGGGGTCGCCTTTTGACTTGAAGAACACACCCCCGATTCCCGTCACTCGCGCCATTGATCCGTTCCTCCCGAGGTTAATTTTCGAACCGGAAAACACAGGTCCAACTCAAAGTGCGACCAGTCCGTCGCGTGGTCTTTATCCAGAAAAATTTCCAGGCCCGGCGCATGCTCGGGCTCGTACTCGCTGTTGATGAGCCAACCGCGGATGAGATAGTCCCACGCAGTCGCGACCCGGCGGATATCGCCGGAAACGCGGGTGGCTGCGTATCGCATGGCCGGCATTTTCAACTTCGACATGCCTTCCCGACATTCGAACGCACGCGGCGCCGTAAAACAGACCTCATATCGGTAAAGGTGCTGTGGGGTTACGTGAGGGTCGTCCACTGACATGCCGAAAAGAATACCTTCCGAAAATACGTGCTGCGATTTGGCCCATTCGATCATCGTCTGGAAGGCATCGAGCACCCTGCTCTGTTCGGAGGTATTCGTAACCCGGATGTAGGCCCCTTCTCTTTCGGGAAGGTCGATCAGCCTCACCGGAAATGCAGCGCTCTTTTCAGCAGCGCTCATGGGCAGATGATATTCCTCAGGATCGAAGAGCTCTTTGCGAATCTTGCTGTTCTTGATTTCGCCATCGCTTTTGCGAAATTCGCTCGGCGAGGTGGCATAGCCCGCCCGGAAGGCCCGCGAAAACGTAGCCGATGATGAAAAACCACACGCCAGGGCGATCTCGGTCAGGCTTTGCCGGGAATAGCGCAACAGGCGTGCGGCCTTCTCGAGCCGCAGCCGGTTCGTAAAGCTGTTCAGGGTTTCGCCCGACACCGCGCCAAAGATCCGGTGGAAGTGAAATTCCGAAAAGCAGGCCACCCGAGCCAGCTCGGCCAACTTCACCGGGCGATGCAGATTCTCCCGCAGATAGTCGATGACCCGATCGATTCTTTGCGCGTATGCCGGGTTCATGGTACATGCATCTTACAAGGTTGCGGATCGGGGAAGCGATGAAAAAGCAATCGCGAGCGCAACGGGGAGCTGTTGTTGGAGTCGCTGAGCATGGGAACTCGGCGGTGCTGGTCACCCTGGGGCCGGACACGGGGTTCCTCGATCGGCGGCGTCTTGATCTGACAACAGACTTACCAACACACCCGTACCACCACGAAGGCTCGTGGGCGGTGGGGCGGTATGCAAACAGCGCGTGGGCGCGCAAGATTTCCCTGCCCGACGCCATAAAACTCGTTGAACGGGTGCACGAAGCGGCTGCCCGCGGCGCGCGAGAGAGCTTGGAGAGTCTGGCGGCGGCAGCGCCCGTAGACACCATTGCAATCCGCGTGTGCCCCAAACTTCCTGAGACAATTGAAGAGCGGATCAGAGACACTCGCGCGGCCAACGTCGCGGACTCCATCATGTATCGCAAGGCGCTGGCGACCGCCGCAGAAGCACGCGGATGGGCGGTCTATTGGTATGAACGCGACAGCGTGTTTGACAGAGCCAAAGCCGCACTCAAAGGTAAGGATCTCGACCCATTCCTCAGCGCCCTGGGGAAATCAATCGGCCCGCCGTGGCAGGCCAGTCACAAACTGGCCACCGCCGCGGCGCTGGCCGCTAGTTAGCCCTGATCATATTGAAGCGCCGCTCCTCAACGGCAGCGCGCTCCGGTTGGTCGGCAGCCTGACACAGCTCCGGCACATAGATATTGCAACCCGGCAGCTGGGCCATGGCCGCATCGAGTTGCCGCAGCAATTCGCGCGGACCCCGGTCGGGAGGCGCTGCGATCTGGCCCATAACCACGTGCTTCTCGACTGCTTCGTGGTGCGCGTGATTGATATCCGGATTGGCCCAACACCGGGCACATAGATTCCTGAAGTTCTCGGTGTGCGAGTACACGACGGCATCCCATTCCAGGGCGATATTGTGGATCTGCCGCGCTTCCTGCTGAGTCCCGGCGAAGTTGTAGCGCTGGTAGTGATTACGGCGCAGCGTCGCGAGGTGCGGGAAAACCGGAATCTTCCGGTCACCGTAGGTTTGTTCGATGATCGGTGCGCCGTCAAAGAGGATGACATCGCCGTAGTCAACACCGATATCATACACCGTCACGCTGCGAATGATTCCGTGGCACGGGCTCAGTCGCTCCACCCAGATGGATTCTTCCTGCCCGGGGTCGTCTGATTCGGCCGTGCGCTCGGCGAGAGGTCGTTGCGCTACCCGCACTTTCGCCTGCGGGTAGGTGCCTTCCGGCAAATCAAACCGACCCATTTCGATTTTCTGCTTCAGCCGCTTCCATACCTTCAGCGCCTCGGCGCCCTCGCCCGCGCCGGTCGCGCAAATACCCAGATTCCACTCGTAAGACTCCGGTCGCCGCAGCAACAGCAGGGACTCCGCGGTTTGATTGGCGCTCATTCCCTCCCTGAAGCGACCGCGGGTCTTCAGGAACAGCCCCAGGTTGTAATGATCACTATCGTTCTTCGGTCTGAGCTCGATCAGGCGTTTGCAGCTCATCTCAACGAGCTCATCCCGTTGCCGGCCCAGCATTCGCGCCGCAGTCGCGAGGCCCTCCAACAGGGCGACTTCGTTCTTGCTCCCCCGGGCAGGCCCCACGAGCTGCGCCAGAGCCGTGGCGACATTCAGGAACAGGGGATGTTCCGGTGGGGGTGCGTTGAGGATATTGATATCCCGAGCCCGATCCAACGCCTCGCCGATGAGCGCGAGCACATCCGCACTCTGCTTCTGCGCTTCATACACATCCGCCAGGATCTCGAGTGACTGATCAACGGAAAAGTGGCCCTGGCCGACGAGGTGCACCACCGCCAGCGCCACAAACTCCTGCCGGCGCGCGGCGGGCATCAATGATTGGATGCCCTGCCACGCCTGGTCGCCCCGGTCCGCCTTCGCATCCCTGACGATGTCCTTCTGAATCTGCTCGAGTTGCTTTATGGACAAGAACTCTGACGGGAACCGGGGTGCCGACATCTATTTCGCCAACGCCTCGATAGCTGAGGCGATTGCCTCGGAATCCAACCCCTGATAGCCCATCTGCTGCCACAAACCACCGGAGCCTTCCTTGTGGGTCCCGATGTGGTTGTATTTGCCTTTGAATCCCGCCTGCAACAGGTAGCTGCCGAAGCGGCTGCCGAGGCCGGTTTTGACGTTCCAACCTTCGACCACCAGCACGAACGGCGCGGCCGCCAGCTTCTTCATCATGGCCGGGTCGAGCACATTGAGCGTCGCCTTGTTGACGAGATTCACTTTCAGGCCGCGCTCCTGCAGGTTGATGACCGCATCGAGCGCCCGGTAGACCGTCTCACCCATGGCAACAACGTAACCACTGCCGGCCGGCGCCTCCCGGATCAGGTCATCCTTGCCCGGCTCGAAGCTCTTGCCTTGATAGAACGGCTTGCCATCCTCGCCTAACAGGTCCGGCACGGTCGAACGGGTCGTGAACAGGAACCGCAGCCCCTCATCGTGGAAAATACGCTTCACGCACGCTGCAAACTGATGTTGGTCGGCCGGGAAGTACAATCGGGTCAGGTCCTCACCGTGCCCAGGCGTCACACCGCTGTCGGCAAACATGCTGTTGATACCGAAATGGCAGGTGTTGTCCGCCATGTCGTCCACGCCGCTGTGGGAAAAGTGCGCCAGCACGTTGGAAAAATTCAGGCGCGCCATGGTGATTTCACTGATGCACATTTCCAGGAATGCGCTGAAGGTCGCGTAGATTCCCTGCTTGCCCTTGCTGGAACCAAAGCCGGCGGCTGCGGAGTAGTTACCGCGCTCCATGATGCCGCCACGGACAAAGACTTCAGGATGTTTCTTGCGAATGTGATGCAGGCCGCACGAGCCTTCCAGGTCGTTATCGAACACGCGGACGCTCGCCACACGCGTCTTCTCATCCATGCCGTCCAGGATCTCGTTGACGAGCTTGCCGAAGTCATCGCGATTCTTGCCGACACCGGAAGAACCCTTGTAGGTCAGGGGGCTCTTTGCAGGCTTCGCCGCCTCCAACAGGGCAATCGCATCTGCATAACCACCGCGCTTCTGCAGGTACGCAATGGCCGTCTTGGCTTCGAGCACTTCGTGTGCCTTCGGGTTGCCTTCCGCGCCCTCGATTCCCGGTGCCATACGCCGCTTGATAACCAGCGCATGCGGCCGGTCCTCGGAGAACATGCGGCATAGATCCACGAACAGCGCATCCACGTCCTCGCCCATCGTGGTCTCAGTCAACAGGCCATAACCGGCGAGAGTCCGTGTGAGGTCGTAGCCCGGCATGTACTCCTGCGGGTGGCCGGCAATCGTCACGTTGTTGTCGTCGACGAGCACTTTGACATTCAGTCTCTTGGCGACACAAAGGCGCGCCGCTTCGGCATTGTCGCCCTCCATCTCGCTGCCGTCGGAACCCAGCATCACGACCGCCTTGCCGGGATTGGCCATCGCGACGCCATTGACGAAGGCCCACAGGTGTCCCAAGCGACCCGAGCTGAATTCCACGCCAGGCGTGAGCAGCTTTTCAGGATGCCCGGGCAGTCCGCTGTTGTACTCGCGATAATGCAGCAGCTTTTCCGCCGGCATGGCGCCATTCAGGACGCTCAGCAGGTACTGGGTCGCCACACGATGGCCCGCCTCGTCATAGAACACTGGCACAATGGGGCTGCCATTGGCGATAAACGCCCGGACGATCATGAGCTCCGGCACCGTGTCGTAAGCACCGCCGGTATGTCCGGACAGCCCCTTGGCTCCGGCGAGGGCCGTAAAGAAAACAATCGCATCGCGCGCCAATTGAATGTTGTGCTGAAGCGCGGCCCGCTGCTCATCGCTCAAGGACGGCTTGCCTGGGTCGAGCTTCAGCGGCTTCAAGCCATTCAGATCAATTGGAAAGCGTTCATTGGACATTGCCGACTCCTGGTCGATTTCGCTATGTGTAGCTCCCTGGCGGTGGCTATTCTATTGAGTGGAAGCCAGGGGAACAAATGAGTCGCCCGTGCGTTCGGTGGTGAAGTAGAACGTCAAAGGGTGAGTCTATGCGCAAGGTTTCCATGGGCGTCGCGGTGGCAGCCGCGTTGCTCTCATCGGGTATGGCACTGGCTTCGCAAAGCGCGAAGCATCAGGCGCAGGAGCTCGGCCGCTCCAAGCTGACGCTCATTGAGGCGATTCTGGTGGCTGAAAAGGCCGATGGCGGCCGCACGACTTCGGCTGATTTCAACTTCAAACGGGGTAATCCCGCGGTCTACGAGATCAAGGTCCTGAGCTCAGACGGCAAGAAGCTGACCCAGTACGTGATTGACCCGAAAACCGGCAGCGTCAAAGACACTCACAATGAGGTCCTGGAGAAGCTGTTGACACGGATGTCACCTGACAACCTCCGGCTGACTCCGACTACCCTCACGCATGCGGTGTACGTTGCCCAGCAACAGTCAGGTGGGCGGGCGTTGAATGCCGATGTTGATCGCAAAGGCGATCATCTGGAGTACACCGTCGAAACCGTCAAGCTCGATGGGACATCCCACAAGGTCAAGATTGACGGTTCCAACGGGAAAGTGATTTCCGACGACGAGGAAAAGTGATCTCCGATTTCGCCGTGGCCTATTTCAGGGAGCCTACAAAGCCGTCCCAATCCCCCAGACCGATCAACCGGATGTGATCGAATCTCGCGACGGTCTCGTAAGTGCCGGTCACCCGTATCTGTCCATCGTGCCACTCCATGCGGGGATCGTTTTCGAGGTCTGAAACACCGGGGCCGCCGGCCGTGCGGACCCAGTAGAGCCGACTCGGGTCACTACCCACAAATTTCGCGACGAACAGGCTGGTCGGTTCCGTCCTCGAAAACACGTCACCGTCGATTTTAATCGAGTCCGAGAAAATCCCCGCGAGCAACAGGTTGTTTTGATTGTCGTAGGCCAGCCCGCTGCCCCCGTCGTCCAACGTGCCACCGAAACGCCGCGCATTCAACAACACGCCCGCCTGGTTGTACGTGGCGACAAAGACATCCCGGTTGAAAGGAACCGTGAAGATACCCCCGCCCAGATTGATATTCTTGCCACCCGGTTGTGAGGTCACGATGGTGGAGGCCTGCTCAGGAGAATCCGCGATGTTGCCGATGAAGCCGGTAATGGTCACTTTGCCGTCGCGACTGGTTGCAATCTCCGTACCGACTCCTTTGTAACCGCCAACGTGATTGACCCACTTGGCATTTCCGTTGGTGTCGTATTTCGCGACGTAGGCATCGCCCGGGTAGTCGGGAAAGGACTGCACGGGTTGACTGAAGCCGTTGACTGTCAGGTCGTGGCCATCATGACTGTGAAAGAGGGCCTGCCCTTCCATCCAGCCGACCACATACGGACTCCCCTGCCCATCCAGGGCAACTTTGTGGGCCACAGTGTTGGGAGACGCTTCGTTCGTCTCGCCCCATTTGAAATGGCCGGCAGTGTCGTATTTCGCCAGAAACATGTGCCAGGCGCCGACGCCGGGGACCGTTTGGGTCGTGCCGTCCGCGGCTGAAAACGCAATATCCCCCTGGCCCATCCCCGTGACGTAGACAGAACCGCTGCCGGGATCGATCGCCACGCCGTATCCATTGTTGGATCCGCCGAAGTCGCCCACGCCCGTTTGGACCCAGAGCAGCACACCGGACGGGTTGTATTTGGCGAGGAATATCGTCTGAGCGTTGCCCGTAACCGTCTTCGCCGAGCCGCTCGTGCCATGGAACGTCGCGCTGTCTGTGAAGGTTCCCGTGAGATAGACGTTCCGCGATGCATCGAACGCGATGTCAAAGCCCTGATCATCTTCCGAGCCGCCTGCTGAAATGACCCAGCTCAGATTCGAGTTGCTGTCATACTTCGCCAGGAAGACATCCGTCCCTCCCGCCGATGTCAGCCGCTTGGTCCCCGGGCGAGCCTGCTGGAAATACGCCGTCTCGGAAAACGCACCTGTGACGTACGTCTCATTTTCGCTATCAGTCTTGACTGCCTGGCCAATGTCCGTCCCCGCGCCGCCAAACGACAACACGTTGTTCCAAGCGGGCGCCGCCTGGGCGTACAGCGGCAACGTGAGGAGAATCCCAGCGGCGAGACGCCCAAACGCCCGCCGCCACTTCCGTGAGATCGAAGAAAACATGGTGAGCCCCCTTTTTGATTTTGTCGGCCGACTCTACGCCCACCATGTTATGTCTGCAACGCTGGTCCGCAGCATCTGGTGCGGTGTTGGATGCACTGCGCCTATAACATACGGATTCATAGTCATCTGAATTGTCAGTTGTGCTCAGCAAACACAACAATGTTGCCGGCCGGATCGGCGTAGCCGATCTCAGTGCTGCCGTAGAAGGTGGTGCGCTTCGGCATGATGACCAACTCATCCTGCAGGCGTGACTCAACTTCTGACAGCGAGGCAACCTCGATAAACAGAGTAGTTTGTTGAGGTGACGCACGGAACGCGTCCTTCACGGAGGCTGCCTTCACCAGGTCGTCTTTCACACTGGCCGCGGTCTGATACATGATCTCCACGCCCGCCGCGGCGAGAATCACGAACGCCAGGTGACCGGACCCGTCGGGAACCTCGGTGGTGGGCGTCAAACCCACCTTCCCCCAGAAAGGCACAACCGGTTCGATGCTGTCGACAACGAGGACGGGGGTGGCTTTGGTTAGCAGGGACACGGTGAGCTCCTGTTGAAATGACGGAAGCCCGACCTTAGACCGTCGTCACAGCTCCATCTTGAAGAAATCCGGCGCGGCTCAACTGGGTAGCGGCCCATTCCGTGGGCGTCAGGCCTGTGAAAGCGCGGCAGTCGCGAACGAGGTGCGCCTGATCGCTGAATCCGGTAGTGGCGGCAATCGTTGCCCACCCGCGGGCCCCTTCGGAGTGGAGTCGCAGTACTGTTCGCAGCCGGGCGAGCCGACGGTAGCTGACCGGCGTGAGCCCAACATTGGCAACGAAGCGACGTTCGAACGCCCGTTCGCTGAGTCCTAGATCGCGAGTCAGGACTGATACCGAAGGGAAATCGGGTGATTCAGCCCGAACCCACCGGCCGAGCGCATGGCGCACTAAGGGATCGGGCTCCCCGAGTGCCGCCACCCGAGCACGCAATGCTCGAATCACGAGCCTCAACTGCGCGGGAAAGTCAGCGGCTTCCACGAGTTGCTCGGCGGAAACGCCCAGCGACATGGGAACGACCGCATCGAGCAACTCATCCGCACGCACGCCTCCAAAGGCAGCGATTGCACCAGGCCGCAGCCGCACGCCCAGCATGCCGACGACCCCGGTCAGATCCACGACCTGCGCGACGGTCATAGGGCCAACCAAGTCGATCGAGCCGCCGGAAACCAGGTCAAATATCAAATCGGCGCAGCCATCCGGCAGCACCCGATGCTCAAACGGAACGCCGTGGGAAGCGCTGCCGGTAATCCGCCAAAAACACGCGACCCAGACAGACAGGTCGCCAGGAGGCTTGTATTCGGCATAGACCATGGCGGGACACTATAACCGGGCGCCGAGGTCCTCGTGCGCCCGGCTACACGAACTTCAGAACTGCGCGCGCACGCCCACCTTGAAGTACCGCCCGATGCGATCCTGGAACGAACCACCGTTGTAATTGGGCTCAGTAATCTGATTCGGCGCCAACGGCGGGAAGACGTTGAACACGTTGTTGATCTTCGCGTACAGCTCGAAGTGCTCGCCTACGTTTTTGGCCAGGTCCAGGTCGACGTACGTGCGGGAAGCAATGTGGTTGTTGTTAATGTCGATTCCCTGCACGTAGGTCGTGTTGAACAGCCCATGGTCCACGTACCGAACCAGCACGCCCGCAGTGAAGGACGGATGGATAAAGTGCACGGAACCCACAGCGCGCCACTTCGGTATACCGCCGGCGGACTCGGAGCCCAGTTGATTGACCGTGTCGGTCGTGACGCCGTTGATCGTAGTCGTCAACTCGTTCACGAACGCGCTCAATAGCCGGAAATCAAATTTCCCGCCCAGCGCCGGTTTCATGTAGCCGAGCTCGGTATCGAAACCGTTGGTCGCCGACGCCGCAGCGTTCAACAACGTGCCCGAAACCGCCGTGATCGCCCCGGCCGAGTTCTGCGTGATCTGATCGCACAACGATGTCTGGTGGAGCTTGAAGCAACCATCGATGATCTGCTGACCGGACAGGGTGGTGATGGCGTTGGTTATATTGAAGTGGTAGTAGTCAATCGACGCGCGGAAACCATCGAACCACGACGGCTGATACACAATGCCCGCCGTCCACGCCTTCGAAGTCTCCGGGGTCAGATCGAGATTGCCGCCCGTGAGCAGCGGCACCACCGGGTTCGAGTTATTCCGGGGATCGATCAGGTTCGTCACGAACTGACTCTGTCCGGAATACAACTCGTTGACGCTGGGAGCACGGATATCCCGCGAAACGGTGCCCCGGATACGCACATCAGCCACCGGAGAGAAATTGATACCGGCCTTCCACGTAGTCACCGCCCCGCTGATGGAGTAGTCGGTATAGCGAACCGCACCATCCACGTCCATTGCATAAGCGAAAGGCAATTCCTTCAACAGAGGGATATCCACCTCGGTATACGCTTCTTTCACATTGACCGAGCCGGAGAGCGGCTTTGAGTTCACGTTGAACCAGCCGCTGTTCTGGGAAATCGCGTCCGAGCTCGCATGGATCTCATCCTTGCGGTACTCCGCGCCCACGGCCACCGAGACATCCCCGGCCCAGGTTCTGAACGGCTTGCCATCGAGATTGCCGCCCACGAGCGATTGCTTCTGCTGCGAGCTCAGCAGGCCATCGCCCGTGAAGTATGCCAACGCCGCAGGGCTGATGGATCCGGCACCAAACACATTGATCGGCACGCAATGGGCAATGTCGGGATCGGTGCTGTTCGGCGCATTCAGCAGCGAACGGCAGATGGGCTGGCCATTGGCCGGATTGATGACCGAGTCGACGCCGAGGCCAAAACGCCGCAGGTTCTGGTTGTTACCGTCGTCGCGATAGTAGTTCGTCTTGCCGAACTGCGAGGACACATCCCAGTGCCAGGTTGAGCCGAACTCGCCCTTGAGGCCCAGGCCGTAGCGCTGCACCTTGTTGTCGACCGAGGTGTTGCTCTTGCCCTCTTCCTCGATGATGCGACCCAGGTAGAACGTGGTCACCTTGTTCGCAGTCATCGTGTCATGAACCTGCGTTGGCAGGAAGGCGTTATTGATATTGATCGCAAGCGGCGCGCGATTCGTCGCGACAAACGCGCTGTCGGAAAACGCATCGATATTCGCGAACAAGGCATCGGCGAATACGCTGACCTTGTCCGTAATATCGTAGCCAACCCTGGTGAAGGCCGACTTGCGTTGCAGCTCGGGCAGTATGTTGGCGCTGCCGCCCATCGTGCCGCCGTCGCCGCCGATCATGAATTGAGTACCCACATCGGTACCGTAGTTGAACGGCACCACCGTGCCGCCCGGACCGAACTGGATGCCTTTGAGCGCCGCAATGTTATTGAGCGCCGCCACACCGCCATTGGTCAGCTGCGAGTAACGGGTATCAGCGGCCTCGAGGCGATTCGGTGGCCCGTTCGGATTGGTGATCAACGCATAGTTGTTGCGGCCCCAGGGACGGCTGTCCTGGGCGAGCTGACCGTGATTGTCGTAGTAGTCCAGGGCACCGACGACGTGCAGCCGATTGTCCGCAAATGCGTGCCCCAGGGTCACGGAGGCAGCAGGTGCCTGCACGTCCCCATACGTAGATATCCCGTATTGGAGATCCGTCTTGAATCCCTCAAACCGGTCATCCAGAGTGATGTTGACGACACCGGACACCGCATCCGAGCCGTACGCCGCGGATGCACCGCCGGTTACGATATCGATTCCCTTGATGAGGGAAGTTGGGATGATGTTCGTGTCGATGGTGCCGGTAGGCTCCGTAGGAGCCACGCGGCGGCCGTCCAGAAGCAACAGCGTGCGCGTGGGGCCCAGGCCCCGCAGATCGAAGTTGCTGGCACCGATGGCCACGCTGGTGCGGCCGAAGTTCTGGTTTGCCGCAAGCTGTGGAACATCGACGATCAGGTCCGAGATGCGGTCCACGGCTTTGGACTTCAGCTCCTCCTGATTCAGCATCGTCAACGGTGTCGGCGCATCGAACCCTGAAAGGTGAGTACCGGTGGCAGTGACGACAATTTCTTCGAGGTTTTTGTCCTCGCTCGCCTCCTGCGCGCCGACCGCAGCAGCCCCCAGAAAAGCGACGTTGACACAACCGAACAGAACGACCCTGTTACTCAAACGCTTGCGCATTGGCCCCCCAAGCTCGCGTGTGCAGAATTCGGACGAATTCTGGATCGCTGAACCCTATTATATTCCGGCAAACGCGGTCCAAGACCTTTCGCAGTGGGTTCCGATAATTGGCAGGTATCAGAAGAAGTAAAACCGCAGCGCCGTGTCGCATATCCGGCGGCGGGTCGCCGGGTCAGGAATGATCTCCTGAAACATCTGCAGGGTGCGGGCGTAGGTCACGTCCTGTTCCTTGCCAACAAACGGCGCATCGCTCCCCCACAGCAGCCGCTCGGCTCCGCCGGCCGCCAGGAGTTGGGCCGCCGCGGCCTGCGGCACCGGTGGCTCCAGGCGAAAACCCGCGGAAATCTTCACCCACACGTTGCCGTATTCCAACGCGCGCAACACGGCCTGAAAGCCCTCGCCGCCCATACCGGCGGGTGAGCGCAGCAAGCCGAAATGGTCGACGACTATGTTGACGCCCCGGCCTTTCAGGGCCGGGAGGATTTGACTCAACTGCGCACCGCTCGCATTCAGCTCCGCATGCAGGCCGCAGTCGGCCAGCCTGCACAGGTACTTGCTGTAGGCAAAAGAGGAGAAATCGGGCAGGCCCGCGCGCTCCTTGAACTGCAGCCGTACGCCGGTAACCCCCTGCTCCTTCAACCGTTGCAGCGTGACGAGATCCGCGGTTGGATCGGGGGCGATAGTGGCACGCAGTCGCTCGTGTCGCTCCAGGGCCCACAGTGTGTAGTCGTTGTAATCACCGTACAGACTGGCGGCAGCAATGACGCCGAAAGAGATTCCATATCGATCCAGATCGGCGAGGTAACTCTCGACGGAGTATTCGTAGTCCGGCCGGGTCCATGCATCGTCGGCGAAAGGCATCCGCGCGGTGAGAATGTGCGCATGGCAATCAATGATGGGCGGTGCAACGAACATGTCAGCTTCCAAACAGCCTCCTTCCGGTTTCCCGCAGAAACAGACTCCGCTCGGCCGGCGTCAACTGCGCGGCGGAAGCTCTCGCCCTGCGAGCCATTGAATCATAGCTCTCCAGACTGTTGCCCACATCGGATCCCCACATCATCCGATCTGCCCCGAACAGGTCGACGGCCCGCCGGACGAAGTGAGTGCTGTCGATGCCCGCTTTCTCGAACAGGTGGAAATTGATAGTGGTCAACTTGTAGAACACATTGCCATACTCGCGCATCTGGACCAGGGGCGCCGCCAATCCGAGATCCGCAGGCTCGCAGCCCGCCCAACCGAAGTGATCCAGCGCGATCCGGGTCGCGGGAAACCGCTGAGCCAGCGAAGCTATCTTCGCAAATGCCGCGGGCTCCACGGAGGCGGGCGCATACATGAGCACCATTGTCAGCCCGTGCCGATTGGCAACCTGCCAGGTCTGCAAGGCGGCCGGCGAGTCGAGCCACGGATAGGTTCCATCCGCGGCAGCACGCCCAAAAAGACGCAACCCGGCTACGCCCCTCTCATTGACCCATTGATCCAGTATTGCGGGCGTATCCGCGGCCGTGGCATCGAGCATGACGACGGCAGTGACACGCTCGGCGTTCTGTCCGGCTGTATCGAGAATGAAACGGTTGTCGGTCTTGTAGACGGTGTTGTATTGAACGCCGACGCCACCGATGACACCGCTGTCGTCCCAAAGACCCAGGACCCGCTGGGGCGTGGCAGGATCCGACTCGATCCGGCGCCGGAGGTTATCCTCCCCTTCGCGCGCATTCGCTGTATTGACGGGATACCGCAACAGGTCACTACTGAAAAAGTGGGCATGCGTGTCATACAGCACATCACTTTGCTCCATGAGTCCTCCGGAACGCAAAAGCCTCGATTTCAACTCGCGGCCGCCGCCTGGGTCCAATTCCTCGTGCACGCCGATTCGATGCCCACCGGCTATCAATCGCCAACGGCACAAAGTAATGCCACACTGCGGCCTCACGCATCCAACAGGACCCATCATGCGCAAACCCAGTGGCACCAAGGGCGATGAGCTGGCAGCCGTGGTACCGGCTCTCGTCGACTATACCAACCGCGTGCTCTATGACGAGATCTGGGAGCGCCCGGGTCTGTCGAAACGCGACCGCAGCCTGATCACTGTCGCGGCGCTCGTTGCCATGTATCGCCCCGAACAGCTCACCTCGCACCTGGCGTTGGCCCTGGACAATGGGATCAGCAAGGAGGAATTGGGCGAAGTCCTGACACACCTGGCCTTCTATGCTTCCTGGCCGAGTGCGATCAGCGCGAGCCGCAAGTTCTACGAGCTCGTCCAACAGCGGGAGAAGGACTAAATGGATCCAGCGGGGAAAGCCAGGCGGCGGATACAGTCGATAGAAGTCGGTTTCCGCGTCATTCGTGCCTTGTTGGCTGCCCAGGGACCGACACCGTTGCGGGACATCGCGGCGGCGGCCGGCATGGCCCCCAGCAAAGCCCACCTGTATCTCGCCAGTTTCGTACGAGAAGAAATGGCGTTTCAGGACCCGCAAACAGGTCACTACGGGTTGGGCCCGTTTGCCGCCCGACTCGGCCTGTCGGCCATTCGCCAACTCTCCATTGTCGATGAGGCCCGCCCTTTCCTGCGCCAACTGTCGGACCATACCGGCTGTGCTACGTATCTTTCGGTGCTGGGCAACACGGGCCCGGCCATCGTGTCCAAGGCCGACGGCAGTCGGCACGGCGTCTTTTCGGTGCAACTGGGTTATATCCTGCCGCTGACCCACTCCGCGACCGGGCAGATCTTCCTGGCGCACATTTCCAAGGCACGCAGAACCGAGCTGCTGGATCGCGAATATGCCAACCCGCCGCGTGAGCGTCCCCCGCTGCCACGCGACAAGCTCGAAGCGGGATTGCCCAAGGTGTTGAAACGAGGTTTTGCCACCACCGCCAGCCAGATCAATACCAATTTCGTTGCTGCGGCCGCGCCGGTGTTCGACTACAACGGTGAGATAGCAGCAGCCATGACATTCCTCGGCCCGGAAAGGTATCTCACCCACTCCCGTCTGAAGTCGTTCCTCGTGACCCTGTGCGAGATGGCGTCGGAGCTGTCACGCGCAATGGGCGCTCCCAGCCCCGACGAGGTCGAGGTCAAAAAGCCATCGCGACCGACTTGATCTCCGTATAAGCCTCAATGCCGGCGCGACCATTCTCGCGTCCCCAACCGGATTGTTTGAACCCACCGAACGGCAACGCCGGATCGAGTCCGCCACCGTTGACTCGCACGGTTCCCGCCTTGAGCTTGCGTACCAGGTGGTGAGCGGCGGACAGGTTATTGGTCCACACGACTGCGCCGAGACCATAGTCGCTGCCGTTCGCCTGGGCTGCGATGTGGGCCAACTCATTTTCCTCAAAGCGCATCGCGCACAGCACCGGTCCAAAGATCTCTTCCCGGACCACCCGCATCGCCGCCGTCGTGTTGGTCAGAACCGTGGGCTGCACGAAATAACCTGAAGTGTCCGCGGCGGACCGCTTGGTCACGCGGGTGGCGCCCTGTTCCAGACCACTGGCCACGTAGCTCAAAACCCGTCTCTGCTGTTCCTCGGACACCACAGGTCCCATCTGTGAAGTCTTCTCGAGTCCCGACCCCAACACAATGTTGTCCGCATACGCGGCGACGCGCTCTACGAGGCCATCGAAAACATCAGCGTGCGCGTAAAGACGCGAGCCCGCGTTACAGATCTGTCCCGCATTGGTGAATATCGATCGGGCCGCACCCATTGCGGCCTTGTCGAGATCGGCATCGGGCAAAACAATCACGGGCGTCTTGCCTCCCAGCTCGAGCGTCAGGCGCTTGAAGTTGCCGGTGGCGGCCCGGATGATGGCCCGCCCGACCTCAGTCGAACCGGTAAAGGTGACTTTATCGACGCCCGCATGCTCGGTCAGTGCCGCCCCGGCCTCCTCCCCTATCCCCGTCAGCAGATTGAACGCCCCGGCCGGAAATCCAACTTCCAGGAGCAGCTGCGCCAACCGCAGTGCCGTGAGCGGAGTTTGTTCCGCGGGTTTGAGAATAACGGCGCATCCGGCCGCCAGGGCGGGTGCGATTTTGGTCGCAGCCATGGCCAACGGGGAATTCCACGGCACAATCTGCGCCACGACGCCGACCGGCTCCCGCACCGTGTAAGCGTGCCAGTTGCCGGGTCCTGACAGCGCAATTGTGTCACCCGTGAGCTTCGTGCACCACCCGGCGTTGTAGCGAATTACTTCAATCGCATGCGGAATGTCGAAATTGCGCGACTCGCTCAGCGGCTTGCCATTGTCGAGCGTTTCCAACACGGCGAGCTCATCCGCATGCGCCTCAACGAGATCCGCCAGTTTCCACAGCAACCTGGCGCGTTCGGACGGCTTCTGCGCGGCCAGTGGCCCATCGAGCGCGGCACGCGCCGCTGCAACTGCGAAGTCCGCGTCAGCCTTTCCCGCCGCGGCGATGGTTGCCAACTTCAACTTCGTTGCAGGATTGAAACTATCAAACGTCCTGCCGGACTGAGCCGCGCGCCAGCTCCCGCCAATCAGCAGCCCGTGGCGTGACGCTGCGAACTGGTTGGCTCGAGCCAATGCGGTGGCGAGGGCGTTTGCTTCCATCGTGAGTCTCCGTTATAAGTTGGTACAACATGAAGGCCTACGACTACATTATCGTCGGTGCCGGATCGGCCGGCTGCGTTCTCGCCAACCGCTTGAGTGAAGATGCCAATGTCCGGGTCCTGCTGTTGGAAGCAGGCGGTGCTGACAGTCAGCCGCTGCTGGCCATGCCGTTGGGATTTCTGGCGGCGGCCCGCAATCCGGCCCTCGATTGGGGTTATGCCACCGAGCCCGAACCCTACTTGTATGGCCGCACCCTGCCCCTGCCGCGTGGCAAAGTCCTGGGCGGATGCTCGACCATCAACGGCATGATCTACATGCGCGGTCATCCGGGCGACTACGACGAATGGCGCGATCTCGGCTGCACCGGTTGGGGATACCCGGATGTACTGCCCCACTTTCGCAAAATGGAAAGAAGCTGGCGCGGCGTTGGTGCCGTGCACGGTGCGGACGGGCCTCTGAGTGTGCAGCGAGTTGACAGCTCGAGACTCGGCGGCGAGCCGGTGTGGCAGGCGGCGCGAGCGGCAGGCCACGAGCCAACCAACGACTTCAGCCATGAGCAGGCGACGGGCTTCGGCGAGTGCGAAGTCACTGTTGATCCGAATGGACGTCGAGCCAGCACCTCGCGGGCGTATCTGCGCCCTGCAGCGTCTCGGCCCAACCTGACAGTATTGACCGACGCGATGGTCACGCGGGTACTGATCGAAGGCCGGCGCGCGACGGGTGTTCATTTTGTCCACAATGGCACCGACCACGAGGTACAGGCGCGCCGTGAAGTCATACTGTCGGGCGGCTCGTACAACTCGCCGCAACTGCTGATGCTGTCGGGGATCGGCCCCGGACAGCACCTGAAGCAACGGGGCATCGACGTTGTTCTCGATCTCCCGGGCGTGGGGCGCAATCTGTCCGAGCATCCGGTCGTATACGCCGAGTTCGCAACCCACAGCCCCATCACCTTCCTCAACTCTCTGCGGTATGACCGTCTCGCCGGCTCGGTGCTCCAGTGGGCCCTCAATGGCTCGGGCCCCATGGCCGCGCCGGTCTGCAGTTGCGTGCTCATGGTGAAAACCCAACCGCAGTTGCAACGACCCGACATCCAGTTGATGGTATTGCCGGTCCGCCTGGATGCGCGCCCCTGGTTTCCCGGTTTCGGGACACGCCAGGCACACGTCTTCTCCGTCATGGTGATCCAACTCCATCCCGAGAGCCGGGGCCGCCTCGAGCTGCGGTCCGCGGATCCGTTCGATCGCCCGCGGATTTCCCTGAACCTGCTCGCCACCGAGAACGACTGCGCCGAGCTGCGCCGGGGCATTGCGGCCGTGCGCAAGTTGTTCGCCACGGCGCCCCTGGCCGGGCTCATTGCCAACGAAATCAAACCCGGTCCTCATGTCAGTGATGACGAATCGCTCGATGCCTATCTGCGTGCGAACTTACGCATCACTCAGCATCCAGTGGGCACTTGCACCATGGGTGTATCTGAAGATGCAGTCGTGTCGCCGCGACTCCAGGTCCGCGGCATCGACGCCTTGAGAGTCGTCGACGCCTCCATCATGCCAACCGTTCCGGGCGGTAACACCAACGCCGCGGTCATCATGATCGCCGAGAAAGCCTCGGACATGATCAAACAGGACTATCGCGTGTAAGTGCCGTGGCCCGGACGGAACGTCTTCTGGTCGAGGAACTGCTTCAGTCCCTGCTCCTTGCCCTTCTCGGGATCCACAAAGTTCGTCTGATCGCCTTTCGCGGTCAGGTATTCCGCCGCCTGCTCCCAGGACATCTCGCGCGCATATTTGTAAGCAAGACGAGCCTGTCGCAGTACCGTTGGATTTTTCTTCAGCAGTATTTGCGCCAGCTCGGTCGTGCGCGGCCGGAGCTGATCCGCCGGCACGGCCTCGTTCACCAATCCGAGCTCGAGCGCCCGCTTGCCATTGAATTGCTCACCGGTCATCACGTAGTACAGCGCTTCCCGGTCGCCCATCAGGGTTGAGATCGCCTTACTCACGACGCCGCCGGGGATCACGCCCCAGTTGATCTCGGAAAGGCCGAAGATGGCATCCTGGTCGGCGATTGCGAGGTCACAGCAGATCAGAGGCGTGAACGCGCCGCCGAAGCACCAGCCGTTGACCATCGCAATAGTCGGTTTGGCGTAATGCATGAGGGTGCGCCACTGCCACGCACGCGTGGAGCGATAAGCGCGATGCCGTTCAATATCCGACAGGCCATCGGTCGCACGGAAGAAATCCTTGAGATCCATGCCGGCAGAAAACGCTTCACCCGCTCCGGTCAGAACGAGAATGCCGCAGCGCTCATCCGTCTCCAGCGAATCGAGCACCTGATTCATTTCCTCGGCCAGCGCCACACTCATGGCGTTGCGCTTTTCCGGCCGGTTCAGCCGCACCCAGGCGATGCCGTCTTCAAATTCAACGGCGACGTGACTTCCCATCGATCACTCCTCTTTTACAACCAGGGCATCCAGGGCCAGCACGCCCGCACCTTGCGCGAACACCATGACCGGATTGATGTCAATTTCGAGAACGGAAGGTTGGGCACGCATGGCATTGCCCAAAGTCAGCACCAGGTCCGCCAGCGCGCTCACATCGCGGGGCGGTTGACCCCGGAACGGCCCGAGCAGCGCGGCGCCCTTCATGGCGTTGATCCGCTCAACGGCACGCGCGTGACTGATGTCGGGCGGCAGGAACTCGACCGCCCGCAATGCTTCGATCCACACGCCACCCAAGCCGACCAGGACGATGGGGCCCCAGCGTGGGTCGTTCTTCGCACCGACCACCATTTCCAGGCCGGCAGGCGCCATCTGCTCAACCAACACACCGTCGAGCGCGACCGCTCGCAGTTTCGCGAGCACGCGCTCCCAGGCGGTGCTCAGCTCGGCGGGGGTTTTGATTCCAACCACCACGCCACCGACGTCGCTCTTGTGCTGCAGGCTCGGTGCCTGCGCCTTGATCACCAACGGGAAGCCAATCGCCCTGGCGACGTCCTGCGCCTGCTCGAGCGTTTGTACGAGTTGACCCTGAGGAACCGGAACGCCCAGCTCACGAAGCCACGCCTTCCCCACATACTCTGTGAGGCTCCCGTCGCCGGCGATTGGTGGCACCGCGCTAACCTGGGTTCGCCGCTCCCCGGTTGCATCACGTGCGACAGCATGTCGATGCAACGCCGCCATTGCTCGCAGCGTCCGCTCAGGGGAGCGAAAGAAAGCAACCTCATTGTCCCGAACCGTCTGAAGAAAGCGGGAATCGAGAGCCGATTCGTCGCCCGTGAGGGTCAGGATGAGCGGCTTGTCTGTCTTCCCAATCAACGGAATCAACGCCTCAACCTTGGAGCGTTGCTGATGAGGCCCGCCACCGGTCATAGCCCAGATCACTGACCCTACTGCAGGATCATCTACCAGCGGCTCGCTGGTCCGCGTGAAAATACCAGCGTCCGAGTACCCTGCGGCGCCGAGGTCAATCGGAGCGCGAGCAACCGGCAGGCCGACATCCTGCATGGTGTCGAGAGCCAAAGCGCATATCGCTCCCGAGTTGGTCACGATCGCCGCGCCTGCGGCAGGCGGATGCGGGTATCGCTGCAGGATGGCGGTTGCGTCGAACAACTCATCCATGGTCTCGACCAACACCACCGCTTCATTTTCAACGGCTGTCTTCATGACGGCGTAGTTGCCGGTCAGTGCTCCGGTGTGAGATTGGGCAGCCGCTCGCGCGCGGTCACTGCGTCCCGGATGCAGCATGATGATAGGAACACCCATATCACGCGCATGCCGTGCGATAGCCAAGAACCTGAAGGGATTGCGAATCTGCTCGACATACAGCGCCACAGCAGAAACGCCCTCATTGATCACATAGGCGATGAAGTCCTCAACCTGCAGAACGACTTCATTGCCGGTGGAGACCACATGCGATACCGTGATCCCACGAGCCCGCAACGCGCTTCGCACATTGGCAGCGGTCGCCCCACTCTGTGCAATGACCGCAACACGCCGGCTACCCGTCGCGACTCGATCGAAGCTCAGCTCCTCAAAAGAGGCGCAAACACCGTCCACGTAGTTGGCAAAGCCCAGGCAGTTGGGACCGAGCAGCGCCAGGCCGCCGTCCCGACACAGTTTCGCGATCGCATCCTGCTCCTCGCGCCCGGCGGCATCGCTCTCACCGAAACCCGTCGCGAAAACGACCGCAGCGCCTACGTTTCGAGCCACACAGTCGCCAAGCGCCTGGCGAATCGCAGCCCGAGGCAAGTTCAGGATAACCGCGTCAGTGCCATCGGGAATGTCGCGCAGCGATTTGACGCACGGTTGTCCATCAATCTCCTCGCGTGTCGGGCTGACAAACGTCGTCGGCCCCCGAAAGCCGGAGCTCCGCAGATTGCGCAGAATCGCGCCGCCGATGGAGCGCGGATCGGGTGAGGCACCGGCGACTGCAACTGTCGACGGACGCAGCAGGCGGTTCAGGTTCATGATCCGCTACGAAACTCTTTGAAGTGGGCGACGGCCGCCTTGAGCGCGTTCTTGTACATGACGAGATCGGACTGCCAGGCGATGTACTTGACACCGCGCTGGACGTAGCCCCGAAGTTGTTCGAGGTTGCTCGCCACGGCACCGAGGTGTTTCCCATGGCGGACGCCCGCCTCAATCACCTTGTCGACGGCGGCCTGTACGTCAGGGTGATCCGCCTTCCCCGGGTGCCCCAGGGACTGGCTGAGGTCGCCCGTACCGATGAACAACACATCGAGATGATCGACGCTACACAGGTCCTCGATCTGATCGACCATCTGCCGATTTTCCACGTGCACGCTGATGAGCGTGTCGTTATTGGCGCGCGTTACGTACTCTTCGGTGTTGAAGAAGGCGTAGTCCGCTGCCCGACAGCCTGGTGCCCAGCCGCGATTGCCAATGGGGTGATACTTGGAACGGGAGATCACCTCGCGCACCTGATCCACATTGCGCAGCGACGGCACCTGAACACCGCTGGCGCCACTATCCAGCGCATGCAGGATGTTCGCCTCACTCGCATCCTGTGTGCGGACGATCGAGCTCATGCCCACCAGCTCACAGGTCCGGATCAGCTGCTCGATGTCGGCGTGGCCGAACGTCGAATGCTCCGCATCCACAATCAGGAAGTCGAATCCCGCCAGCCCGAACAGCTCGACCAGGGGTGGCGAGTTGTATTTGAAGAACGTGCCGAAGACGGCCTCGCCGCGCGCCAGCTTCTCTTTGACTTTGCGATTGAACACCCTAGGCGACTCCGCGATTGCGGGTCCGAGCGGCCAGGAACATGGTCATGACCGGAACAACGGCAATGCTTGCGAACACCGCGAACGTCATTGCCCGATCGAAGTTGGCGCCAATGAGCATTCCTCCCAACATGGGGCCGATGATGGCCCCCACTCTGCCCCATCCGACCACGAAGCCGACGCCTGCATTGCGATTCTCCGTGTCGTAGAACTTGATCGCGACCAGGAACAGGCCGGTGTAGGCGCCCACCGTGAACAGGGTCAGCACACCCGAGGTACCGAGCAGCAGCCAGGGAATCGGGGGAATCGTGGCAAAGACCACCAACATGACGGCCAGCAGCGCGAAGTAAACGCCGGTGAGCCGGCGCTCCTCGATTCGTTTGGAGAGGAATGCGATCGATAGATGACCCATGGTGCCGAAGACACCGTTGACGATCCCGACGTAGCTCGCCTGGGTGGGAGTCATGCCCGCGTTGACGAGAATCTGCGGCTTCCAGTTCATCAGGAAGTAGCCGACGATCGCATAGCCCAACGAGGCCACCCAGATGAGAATGGTTCCCGTGCGGATATCCGGTGTAAGCAGCGTCGCCACACTGGTCTTGGGACGACCCCCGACTGAGAGCGGCGGAAGGGCTTCGAGCGGTGACCGCCCCAACTTCCTGAGTACGTCGTTGACCCGCGCCAGGGCATTACGCGGCTGGCGACTGGTCAGATACTCGGGAGATTCCAACAGGAACATGACGGCAAGCAACAGGACCACGACATTGAGCACGCCACCGCCAATGAAAATATAACGCCAGCCGTAAGGGGCGAGCACCCACGCGGCGATGCCGCCACTGACGGCCATTCCCAATGAGAATCCGGCATGCCCGATAGCGAGCAGCACGTTCCGCCAGCGATCATTGCTGAACTCGGCGACCATCACGTTGAGGCTGACGACCAGCGTTCCGAGCCCGGTCCCCATCGCCAGGCGCAGTGCCACGATTTCCGCTACGGACTGGGACCCGGCGAGTCCGAAATGCGCGAGGGTAATGACCACCACCGCAGTGAGCACCACGAGACGTCGTCCGATCCGATCGGCCAGCGGGGCCACCAGAAACGCACCCAGGCAAAGACCCACCGACGTAGCGCTGAACGCCAGCCCCAGCATCTCGGGCGAGATATGCAGCTCCTTGGTGAGCTTCGGAGCCGCAAACGCCAGCGACAGGACGTCATAACCGTCGGCCGTGTTGATGAGCACACAGATCATGGTCACCAGGAACTGGCGTAGGTGCATCGGTGACGCCGCAATCAGCGCGCGAGTGGGATTCGCGTTCATCGGTCCATTCCCATCAGCCGCGCGGCATTGCCGCCGATCATCTTCCTGATGTCAGACTCGCTGTAGCCGAGGTCGAGCACCATGCCGATGACATGCTTCAGGCCTTCGACGGGAGTCGGATTGCCTTCCTGCCCCAGGTCCGAGCCGATGATGGTGTTATCGACGCCGCCAGCCTCGATGAGGGAATTGAGCCCGTCCGCAGTGTATTTGCCACTCCTGTTCTGGACGCCGGCCCACATGCAGCTGCTGTGCTCCAGCATCGCACCCATTTTAGCGAGCTCAGTGATGTCAGCGATGCTCGCGTCAATCAGGAAGGTGGGATGGTTGACCAACAGACGCTTGACGCCGCGTGCCTTGGCTTCATCGAACAGGGGCCAGATTTCCGAGATGTGCAGATGTCCCGCCGACAGCACGGCATCGTGCTGCGCGATCTGATCGAGGATGATCTTCGCCTCATCCAACAGCTCGCCGGAATCGTTCACCACCGTGAGCGCCTTCGGCTTCAGCATCGCATCGCGGGTGGCGAGATAGTTCTGGCGATGGGAATGACGGATGTGATTCGCAGCCGAGAACGTCGGCATCCACACCAGGCGAGCGTTCAATTTGAAACCATGCTCAACCGCGTACGGATTGAGGCCGCCCACAGTGTTGTTGAGCGGCACGCCGGTGAGCAGCTCAACCTTCGTCGGCAAGGTTTCCTTGAGCAGCTCGGCCACCGGCGACACGGAGTAGTAATGATCCTTGAACAGGATGGCGCGCATCCCGGCGGCTTCGGCCTCCCGGATGGCCTCGACATGATTCAGGCGGCGCGGCATTACCGACGGCCCGCTGTGACAATGCAGGTCGATGGCGCCGATCAACAGCCGCCTGATCGTCTCATCACGCATCATATCCCCCTCTCAAATCCGTGGCCCCTCTCAAACGCGTGGTAACGGATAGTCGGCCGCGTTGAGTACCCAACCCTCCCGCAGAGAAAAATCCAGTCGCGGTGGGCAAAAAGCGTCACACAACCGATTCAATCCATCGGTCATTCCAACAGACGTATGCGTCGCAGGCGGCGGTATTACGGCGACCGAAGGCGATGCACATGCAGCGTGCTCGTCCTCGCGCCACATCGTGCTGTCGGAGGTCCATGGCCAACGCAGGTGGTGAACAAACTCCCCCGCCAGCGCAATCGAATACTGTTCGAAGTCATCGTGATGATGGGGCGAGACATCGCGCGGATCGCGCTTGCCTTTGCGCCCGTCCCCGAAATTGACCATGATGGTCGAGCCGCGATACAACCTGCCGAAGCGGCCCTTCTCCCCCGGCACATCCCCGGGATAAGCGCGAATCCGATAGCCGCCGACCGGCTCCGGCCACGCCTCGAACGGCGCAACGTTGGGATCGGGGCGCGAGTACACACCTGCGTTGGGACATTTCGCGACGAGATCGGCTGCGCGCGTAGTCAACAATCGCAACAGGACCCCGTCGGCCTTCGCCTGGATGCTGCTGTCGCCCGGCGGAATAAACACCACCGCGGGACCTTTGACGATCTGTTCTTCGGTGCCGGCGGCGACCACGACAGACATACCGGCGTCCGGTATCAACAGCGCGTATTCATCGAGCTGGCTGGTGCGGCTGAAGCGACCGCCGTTGTTCGCTTGAATGAAGTTGACGACCAGGGTCTGGCCGCGGCAATACCAGCTGCGGCCATTCGCATCCGCATCGACCGGCCGCTCCTGGTAGAAGCGCCCGTAGCTTGCCGGCATGAAGGGCGTGTGCACCGCTGGAGCTCGAGTCGGGGCCAGGGATGCGCGGAGATCGTTCTTGCCGTACATGCGTCGCCTCAAAGCCGGACACTGGAGGGTAGGCGCCGGGATTGAATGGGTCCAATTCTTCTAGGCATCAATTCCGATACCCGTTCGGCATCGAAACGCGCCATAGCGGCCATCCATATACACGAGCGGATCATTCTGCTCGCGCAGGTGGACCTGCTCGACCTGGCCTACGAAGATCCCGTGCGTTCCAAACTCGACCTTCGAGACATTGCGACAGATGAAGCTCGACTGGGCATCCAGCAGGTACAGCGGCCCGAGCTCGGAGTTGCGCCAGGAGCCCAGTGCAAACCGCTCTTCGCCGCGCGCCTTGACACTGCAGTGGGCGCCAATCTCCGCCTGCGAGGCCTGCAGGATATTGATGCAGAAATGGGCGCCTTCGTTGAGCGGCAGAAACAGGCTGGCTGATTTGTTCACACAGATCAACATGGAGGGCGGGTCCATGCTCAGCTCGTTCACGGCGGTTGCGGTCATTGCGTAGCGCTTCGAGCCGTGACACAGACTGATGACGGTGACGGCCTTCGCCATGCCGCGCAGGCCGATTCGAAGTGCGGCCGCAATTTCCTGCTGATCAGTGCGCATCAATAGGCCCCGATCTCTTTCAGGGCCGCGCTCGCCTGGCGCCAACTGTCGCTGCCGGCCGGCAGACCGACGTATAGCGTGGCATGCAGCAGGATTTCCCGGATCTCCTCCTTGGTGACCCCGTTGCTGATGGCGCCCTTCACGTGATTCTTCAGTTGGTCGGGCCGGCTCTGGCCCGCGAGCAGGGCAATGGTGAGCATGCTGCGTATTTTCAGCGACAGCTGCGGCCGGCTCCAAACCTCGCCGAAGCAGATCCGCGTCACCAGGTCCTGCAGCGGCATCTGGAAATCGTCGGCGTTCTCCAGGCTCTTCATGCCCTCGGCGCCGAAGATCTGCTCGCGCAGCTCAGCGCCCCTTCGCATTGCGTTGTGGTCTGATTGATCCATATTTATTGCCAGAGGTGTGGACGTGCCCTGTGGGCCAGCTCGGCCAACTGCTGGTCAGCCGCCGGGCACATTTTCCTCGCCCGCAGGAAGCCGTGAATCATTCGCGGGGCCACTGACCAATCCACGGGCACGCCGCTCGCGCGCAGCCGATTCGCGTATTCCAGGGCCTCCTCGCTCAAGGGGTCATACTCGGCCGCGAGGATGACGGCCGGCGGTAACTTCGACAGATCGTTCAGAGCCAAAGGCGCGGCGTAGAAGCCCGCATCCCGGCGGCTGTTGTACGTGGATATGAAACTATCGATCCGTGCAGGGCTCATGAGCGGATCGACCGATGCCGCATAACTGCTGCGGCCCGGTTGCAGGGCGAACGCCCCATACAACAGGAGCTGACAGGCCAGTCGTGGGCCGTTGAGCTCGCCGGCCATGGCAGCGCAGATCGTCGCCAGTGTGGCTCCCACACTGTCACCTGCGACAGCCACTCTGGAGGGATCGATGCCGAGCTCATCAGTGTGATCGAACAGCCAGACCAGGGCGGCATAACAGTCTTCCTGCGCCCAGCGATAGCTGTTCTCAGGCAGTCTGCGATATTGCACACTGGCGACTACCGCACCGGTGTGTTCGGCAATGCCGGCGGCCACCGAATCAAAGCTCTCGATGCTGCCGAACGTGAGGCCGCCGCCGTGGAAATAACAGATCCCGGGCCGCCGGGTGGGACCGCTCGGCTGATAGACCCTGACCGCGATTTCCTGCCCTTCCTGCACAATAAACGTCGTGAAGGTCTTCATTCCACCGGGCAGCGGGCACTGCAGTTCGTGGGCGATTGCGTCCGCTCGAAGACGATCGGAGCTGCGACCGTTACTCGCGGTGCGCATGAGCTCGACGTACAGCTCGAGACCTTCCGCCATGTTCACGCAAACGCCTCATAACGCACTTCCGGCGCGTCCATCGACAATTCCTGCAGACGCGGCATGACCTGTTTGGCAAACAGGGTCAGGTTATCAACAGTGTCCGCGTGACTCAGCGTACCGGCCTGCCCCATCATCAGCAGATTCCCGAAGCCACCCACGTCGGAATAAAACTGTTTGAGCTGTTGGAAGACCTCCTCAGGCGTTCCGACAAACATCAAACCCGCGTCGATGTATTGATCTATCGTCGCCTCCGATGGCAGTGGCGCGCCGTTGCGCAGGCGCGGACGGACCGCATTGGGGCCCGCCTGCATCATCTTCACATTCGCTTTCACCGGATTGAACCCCGGTGGGTTGCGGAACTGCGCATCGAGCCGTGCAGCCGTCGTGAAGTACCCCTTCATGTGGTCCGCGCGCTCATATGCGGTCTTACGATCACCCGCAACGGCAACCACGCCCAGGTAAGCGAGTCGCTTCTCAGGAGCCGGACGGCCGTGCGCTTCCAGATAGGCTTTACGATAGCCATCAAACACTGAGCGTGCTACAGCACCTGACAGGAAGGTCGCGCACGTGTAATCGTACTTCGCGTGCTCAATAGAGCTGAACGCGCTGGACGAGGTCATCCAGATGGGAGGCGTCGGCTGTTGTAGCGGACGCGGCCACAGACTGATTGCCCGGTACTGGTAGTTCTCGCTGTCCCAGGAGAAATTATCCCCGGTGTTGCGCAGAGCCTCCACGATCAGCTCATGCGCTTCCCAGAAACGTTCGTTGAACCGGGCGGGCAGCCGGTTCGACATGAAAACTTCGTAGGCGGCGCCCTTCACCATCCCGACTTCGAGCCGGCCTCCCGAGAGCACATCCACCATTGCGATTTCTTCAGCGACGCGGATGGGATTGGAGCGGTTGGCAATGGGAATACCGAGCGCCAGCAGGCGCGCGTTGCGAGTCTGCCGGGCCAGGATGGCCAGCGTGGTCATGCACGAGGTCGACATACAGGTCGCGGCAGCATGATGCTCGTTGACCATGATGTTGTAGCCCAGCTCGTCCGCCAGCATGTACTCATCGAGGTAGCGATTGAGCAGAGTGCTCGCCACCGCCGGATCGCAATGTCGCGACGACAAGGTGACGCGCATCGACCCCGGCACATCGAATGCCGGGTGGTAGGCCTGTTCACTGAATTGCCAGACTTTCACGACTCACTCCTGAAACTCGCGATCCGGGCCGCCGCCACGTCCGGGGAATCCACGTAAATACGGTGTCCGCAGCCGGGAAGCGTTTCGAGTTGCGCCTGTTTGAGCCCGGCGACGAAGCTCCTGGCGTAGTCGAGCGGCGCCAGGCGGTCAGCCTCGCCCCACAGCAATACAGTGGGTGCCTTGATGCGATGCAGCCGCAGATGCAACTTCGGGTTGTACAGGTACGGCGACCAACCAAAGAGGCAGACCGCTTCCGCGTTACGAGCGATGCGCTCCAACACAGCCTCCGGCAATCCGGCAAGGTTGTTCTGCGCCGCGGGTGTCACCTGCAGGGTGGCATCGACTTCCTTCGGGTCGAGCGTGAAGAGATCCGTCACCTGTGACTTGCGACGCTCCGCCGTCCGCAGTCCCAGGGGTGCACCGAGTACCAGGCGCGAAACACGACTGCCATCCTTCACCAGGATTTCCGCCGCAATCCAGCCGCCCAGGGAAAATCCCACCACTGTCACATTCTGCAAGTCGAAATGATCGAGCAGGTCGAGGTAGAAGTACGCCAGGTCATCGATGGTGCTGAATGCGCGTGGCAACTCTGAAGCGCCGAACCCGGGATGTGACGGCGCATAGACCGTGAAATCGCGCGCCAACAAGTCAATCATCCGTGCGCAGCCTTCGACGCCGTCCATTCCGTGCAGGAACAGTAACGGCGCTCCCTGCCCTTTCACAACCAGCTCCAACTTCAGCCCTTGTATCTCAACGACCTTGGCTGCTTGCAGGAAGTCGGCGGCGGATGCCTCGGTAGTCATTCGTGCTGTGGCTCCAGGTTCACGCTGCCATGATTGTCGTCGGCCTCGAGGGGCGTCCAATTCTTTGTCGTGGCGGATCTGATGCCGCGCCGGTATTGTTTCCGCCTTCTTTGATATTTGTCATGGATGAATGGGCTTTGATAAATTCAAATGCATGCGGATAGGAATCATCGGCGCCGGTATCGGCGGATTGGTGGCGGCGCTCGCGCTGGCGCGGCGCGGCTTTGCGGTCGATGTCTACGAGCAGACCCGCGTGTTGAAAGAAGTGGGGGCCGGTCTGCAGATCAGCTCCAACGGCACGCGGGTGCTTTCAGATATCGGCGTGTTGGAGCGGCTGATGGCCGCTGCCTTCGAGCCGAACGGCAAGGAAGTCAGGTTGTGGAACACCGGCCAGACCTGGAAGTTGTTTGATCTGGGCGTTCAGTCGGTGGAACGCTATGGGTTTCCGTATGTGACCGTACATCGGGCCGATCTCCACGATGCACTGGCGGACGCACTGCGAGGCCAGCGGCGCTGCGTGATCCATCTGGATCACCACTTCCAGAGCGCCGAGCAGAGCGGCTCCAGCGTCACACTGACTTTCGACAATCAGCCGGCCGCGAGCTGTGATGTCGCAATCGGGGCCGACGGCGTCCATTCAACCATGCGCAAAACCCTGTTCGGTGCGGGATCGGCCGAATTTACGGGCATCGTTGCCTGGCGCGGCCTGATTCCAGTCGAACGCCTGCCGGAACGATTGCGGCGACCGGTAGGCACCAACTGGATCGGACCGGGTGGCCACGTGATCCACTACCCCGTGCGCCGGGGCACGCTCATGAACTTCACCAGCGTGGTCGAGAACCGCGACTGGCTGATTGAAAGTTGGTCGCAGCCGGGCACCATCGAACAGTACCTGGCTGACTATCCCGGCTGGCATCCGGATGTGCACGAGTACATACGCAACATCGACACGCCATATCGTTGGGCGCTGTTTGCTCGCGAACCGATGCAGCAATGGAGCAAGGGCCGGATCACCTTGCTGGGCGATGCCTGCCACCCCGCATTGCCGTTCCTTGCGCAGGGCGCGGTGATGGCGATAGAAGATGGGCTCATATTGGCACGGGCATTGACGAGCTACGACGATCCCGAGACGGCATTGCACGAGTACGAACGCGCGCGTGTGGAGCGAACTTCTCGCATGGTTCGGGGCGCGGCAGCCAACACCAAGCGCTTTCACAACCCGACCCTCGCCGATGCGAGCGGTGCGCAAGCCTACGTGGATCGCGAATGGCAGCCTGATCGGGTGAGTGAGCGCTATGAATGGCTGTTTGAATACGATGCTACCCGGGTACCCATATGAGCTGGGAGCGGATCCCACAAATCGTTTCCTTTCCCAGCAGCCCCGGATTCACGGAAACCTACGGATTCGCCGGGAACTCGGGCAAGGTCAACCTGGAAGGACAGTTGCTCCGTGCCGCAGATCGGCCGTCGGAAACTGTCTACGTGTTCATGCACCCCACTTCCACGTTGCAGCTCCTGCCAATGCCGATGGCGCTCGCAGATAGAGGTCTGCACGTCTTGTGCGCAGCGAGTCGCTACGCGAAGAACGACAGCGCCTTGATCATGGAGAAGGTGGCGATCGACCTGAGTCGCTGGATACGGCACGCTCGTGAAGCTCTCGGCTATCGGCGCGTCATTCTCGTAGGTTGGTCTGGTGGCGGATCACTCTCCCTGTTCTACCAGGCGCAAGCCGAATCACCGAGCATCACCCGCACACCGGCCGGTGACCCGGTGGACTTGATTGCGGAGAAGCCGATTCCGGCAGACGCAGTCATCTTCGTGGCCGCTCACCTGTCACGCGCTGAGACACTCACTGAGTGGCTCGATCCATCCGTCATGGACGAAGCCGATCCTGACCGGCGAACCCTCGCGCTGGATATCTATTCGCCTCAGTGCCCGGCGCAGCCGCCTTACAGCGCCGATTTCATTACCGACTTCCGGGCGGCGCAGGTCGCGCGCAACCGGAAAATCACTGCCTGGTGCCAGGCCGAGTTGCAGCGCCTGCGAGAATCCAACACCGGCGAGCTGGAACGCGCGTTCGTGGTCCACCGAACCATGTGCGACGTGCGGTGGTTGGATCCCGCCGTGGATCCGAACGGTCGCAAGCCCGGTCACTGTTATATGGGCGATCCGCGCGCCGTGAATGTCGGCCCGGTCGGTCTCGCCCGTTTCGCAACGCTGCGCTCCTGGCTGAGCCAGTGGAGCTACGATCTGTCCAACGCCAAGGGACCTGCGAATGCCGCGAAGATCCACAACACGCCGGTGCTCCAGATTGAAAACACGGCGGACGATGCCGTACCGGCCACGCATAACCCAACGATTTACGCAGCGCTCGCCACGCCGGACAAACGCCTGTTGCGCATTGAAGGCGCGACTCACTACTACGTGGGCCAACCGGAGCTGTTGGCGCAATGCATGGATTCAGTCATCGGCTGGAGCCGCAACCAAGGACTCCTCGAATGAATCAGCGAGCCTGCAGCAACTGCGCTTTGCGCAGCGACCATTGCTTCATCTGCTCGTGGGCACGCGCCTTTTCTGCGGCGAGGAAGCCGGGTGCCTCCGTCCGGGCCGCGATCTCCAACCGCAGTCCATTCGGATCAAAGAAATAGATCGACCGCACAAAGCCATGATCCACGGGTCCGACGACCTCCACACCGAAGCTCTTCAGCCGCTCGTACAGGCTGAGTACCGTCTCGACCGAGTCGGTCTGCATGGCGAAGTGTTGCACCCAGGCCGGAGTATTGGGCGAGCCTTGCGGTTTTACATTCCTGCCCAGATCAAAGAAGGCAATGTACGAGCCGTCCCCGAGCTCAAAGAAGAAATGCGCGTACGGCGCCAGCTCTGCGGAGCTCGGCACCCGCTCGGCAAGCATGCAGTGGACGAGCGGCACGCCGAGGATGTCCTCATAGAAATGTCGCGTTTCCTCGGCATCCCGGCAGGGATAGGCGAAGTGATAGAGTTTCTGCAGTTGCACGGCCCGAGTATGAGCCCGGGTGCGGTCGACTCCAATCATCCTGCCAGGGGGACACCATGATGGGCCAGCCAACCTCCGCTGTAGCTTGCCGTGTGATTGCGGCGATCGGGCGGTCAGACTTCCCGGAGCAGCTGCTCGCGGTTTGTCGCGAGCTCGCCGGCTGTGACCTGTGCTCTGCTTTCTCGTGGGAACCGCGGCGCGGCCCGCGCCTGCTGTTTGCGGCAGGCTCGATAGCAGACATTCCGGAGTTCGCGCACTGCGCGTCCCGCGCCTACATGGATATCTATTGGCGGCGTGACGCCGTGGTACAGCGGCATTGGGTACGCGGTTCCAACAGCTCGCATCTGTTGCGCATGAGCGCGGCTGACATCCGGGACCCGGACTATCGGCACGATTGTTATCAGGTCGCGCACATCGCCGAACGGCTGACCCTGTTCGACACAGATTCGCCGGCTGTCAGTGTGAGTGGCTACCGGGCCGTTGGCCGGGGCCCGACTCCATTGCAGATGGCCCGGAGATTGGAAGACGCAGGTCCAACACTCATCGCTGCCATTCGCCGCCATACCGAATGGATGGAGCGAAAGGAGCAGACTGTGTTGTCTCACTCGCGCAGTGTCCTGTTGCGCCAGGCGCGGGAGTGGGGCTTGAGTGAGCGGGAGGCAGAGGTCGCAACGGGCCTGGCAATGGGTCAAAGCCAATCGGACATTGCCAAAGCGTCCGGGCTCACGCTCAACAGCGTCATCACCTATCGGCGTCGCGCGTATCAGAAGCTCAGGGTCGCTGACCGGCTGGAGCTGCGGGCGATGTGTGACCGACTGATTCCGTTGGCAGAGCCATAGCATCGAGGAAGCGGCTCAAGGCCACGGACTCATCCGATCGCCGCCAGAACAGGCGAATCTTGAAGGACACGTTGAGGTCGACAACCTTCCGCAGCAGCACGCTGCTCGATTGAAAGCGGTGCTCTGAATACTCCACGAAGCCGATGCCCATGCCCACGGCGACCAGGCTCAGCAGGATGGAGTGCGTGGCGGTTTCCTGTACCACTTTCGGCACAACACCGTGCGCGACACACGCCCGCATCAGCGTATCCGAGTAGCGCGGCGCGCCTTTCCTGAAAGGCCACAGGAAACTCTCGCCATGCAGATCCTTCATGCGGATCTGCTTGGCGGTCGCGAGCGGATGGCCCTTGAAGATCGCCAGCACGATCTCGCTCTCTCCTGCGTCCTTGTACTCGAGGAGTTGCATGTTGGCGTCATCGTGGTGGACGTCATACACGATGGCGGCATCGATCTTCGCGTCCTTCAGGGCCTCCAGCTGGTCCTGGGAGCTCATGGGCAGCAGCTCCAACGTTACATTGGGCTCGTTCTGCCGGAACGCCAGCAATTTGCTGGGAATTTCCCGGTGCCCCGAGGCAATCTCACTGAAACCCACGCGCAACGTGCCGAAATGGCCGCTGGCATAGCTGCGCGCCTTCTCCACCGAGCGCTCTACCTGGGCGAGGATCGCCTCAGATTCGTTGAGGAACATCCGCCCTGCGGCCGACAACTGTACGCCCCGCGGTCGTCGTTCAAACAACGTGACACCCAGCTCTTCCTCCAGGTGGCGGATCTGACGCGTCAGTGCGGGCTGAGCGACATGCAGGATTTTGGCTGCACGACCGAAGTGCTCTTCCCGACCGACCGCCCGAAAGTAGCGCAAGTGACGCAGTTCCATGCCGCGTTGATACCGCTCCAGTATCAAAAAGGCAAGGATGTTGTATTCGACTAGACGTCCAGGATCGAAGTGAACCCACCGTAGAACATCCGTTTGCCGTCAAACGGGGCTGGCTCGTGACCGGCTTTCCTTCGCTCATCCTCCATGACCTTCTGCCACGCGCTATTGCGGTCTGCCTTGGAGCGCCATTCGATCCAGGAATACACGACGTTCTCAGCCGGGGTGGCTTGCACAGCTCTGCGGAAGTCGGTGAGCTTGCCATCGACAATTGCGTCGCCCCAGGTCTCCACCATGCGCAGCGCCCCGTACTCGAGAAACATCGGTACGTTCTTCAACGAGAACTGGCGATAGGCCTCTTTGTTGGCGTTCGGCACGGGAACCACAAAACCGTCCACATAGCCGGCGTTGCCCTTCGGGCCCTCATCCAGGAGGGATTCGAATCCCGAGAAGATCATCCGCTGTCCGTCGAACGGCATCGACTCGACCATCCCGCTCATCCGCGGGTCGTTCGAGATCTTTTCGTTCGCCGCGTCGCGCGCCTGCCGCGACGGATATTCAAACCATGAAAAAACCACAGTCTCGTCCGGTTTCGCCAGGACCGCGCGCTTGAAGTCGGTGACTTTGCCGTCCGGGATGTCGTCACCCCAGGTCTCGACCATACGGCGAACACCGTGTTCTTTCAGCAGGGGCGCGGCCTTGGCTGCGTGGGACAGATAGGCATCTTTGCTGACGTTGGGCACTGCGGTGATGAAGCCTTCGACGTAAATCATGGCGGTCCCCCTCTGTGTAGAGCGACCGTACCATCGAACACGATCCGCAGCGAGCGGCAGGTGTAAAGGCTCTCGGGCGTGACAGTTGTGCGGTCCCAGGGGATGCGGCCGAAGTACCACATCTTCCATAGCCGCAGATCGGCTGCCGGGTTGCGCTCCAGCAGCTCGCGGAATGTCTGCACCTCGCCGATGGCTTCACCCGTCGACTCCTGCAGCACCTCGCGGACAAAGCGCGAGCAGAACTGGCGCCGCGATCGCAGGTTGAACCCCGTGTCGTACAGTCGACCCAGTCGGCGTCTCGTCGATCGCCGCAACATCGCGCCTTCTTCTGCGGTCAGCGTGCGCGGCAATCGCAGGATCGCGACCCGGCCGCCCGCGGATCGTTGGACGAACCGCCTGAAACGGGTCCGCCGGGACAACGGCACGCGGCTCTCGGCCACTACCGGCCCCAGCCAGTTGAATCCGACAACGATGCCAACATGGTTGGTCCAGGTGCCGGTGGCATCGGCTATCTGGGCGAATGGAGGTGTACCGATGCGGGTGAAGACGATATCGCCCACTCGCAAGTCGCTTTCGAGCTCAGTGATTTGCTTCATGGACGAAGCATCACAAACGCTTGCCGGGGGGACTAGTCCGGCAAGCACGGTCGCCTGCGGCTAGCCTCGGGGTATCACCTGGCAATACCTATGGGCCGCAGTCGAAAGTCGTATTTCACCATGTAATACGGCGTATCCAAGCGCTCGTCAGGGGGGTGCCGCTCGAATTGCGCCACGAGCGACTCCTTCATACCAAACACCGCGTCCGAGTCGAGGTACTGACTATCGGCAACAAACAAGTGTGTAGTCACCGGCGCGTACCCTTCCGCCGAAACGATCATGTGGATGTGACCAGGCCGAAACGGATGACGCCCCATCTTGCGCAACATGACTCCAACCGGCCCATCCGTGGGAACCGGATAGAAGGTCGGTTTGATGGAGCGAAACCAGTAACGCCCTTCGGCATCCGTGCGGATCCGTCCGCGCGCCTTCATTTCCGTCTCGCCGGGAATCTGCATGTCGTAGTTGCCCTCGCCATCCCCGGACCAGATGTCGAGCAACGCATTGGCCAAAGGTTGACCATCAACACTGAGCACCCGCCCGGAATAGAAGGTCGGCTCGCCTTTGACGCCGACGGAGAGATCGCTGCCGAGCGGCAGATCAGGGGCATTCACCCAGTAGAATGGTCCCATCACCGTCGATTCAACGCTGCCCTGGTCCGCGGGATGATTGACGGTGATCACGAGGACCGAGATGCCGAGCGTATCCGACAGGAGAATGTATTCCTGACGCTTGTCAGTGCAGGTCTTGCCCACTTCGGTGAGGAACTGGATGGCCGCCAGCCACTCGGCTTCGGTCAACCGCACCTCGCGCACGAAGTCGTGCACATGAGTGACCAGCGAGGTCATGACTTCCCTGAAGCGCGGGTCCCGGCATTCCGACATCCGCTCGATTACGGCGCCGGTAATGCTTTTCTCATCGAGCTCACGCATCGCGCGCACTTACCGATAGGTGTTGTTGGATGTGTGGTTTCCAGCCAGCCACCGCTTCAGCGCATCGTGCGCATCCGCTCGCCGGTCACGCGCAATCTGATCCGCTTCGGGATGATCGAGCGTGAGCTCGAGGATCAACCCATTGGGATCCGTCACGTACACGGAACGGCAATAGCCGTGCTCCAGCACGTAGGTGTCCGGCGGCTGGATGCCCGCGGCCGCGATGCGCTTCTCGATGTCCCTCTGGGTCTCGGCGTTCACCTTGAGTGCGATGTGGTGAAACGGCGATGCCGGCATTTTGGGACCGAACTCTTCCTGGTCCGCGGGATCCACAAACTGGAAGAAGGCCAACGAGCCGCCGTCTCCCATTTCATAGAAGGTGTGGCAGTACGTGCGCACTTTCCCGAACAGCTCGTCCGATTCACACCAGGTCGCGACCAACGGCAGGCCGATGAGATCCTCATAGAACTGCCGTGTCTTTTCCTGGTCACGGGTGACATAGGCGTTGTGATGCAATCTGATCGGAATTTTCTGTGACTGGGCCATGGAAGGTATCCTCGAGCATCAGAACTTGTAGGTAGCGTCGACGCCGTAGCGGCGTGGCAAGGCTCTCCAGAGAAAGCCACCCGCGGAAAACTCGGCGTTGTAGATTTTGTTGGTCAGATTCTTCGACCAGGCGGTCACGGTCCAGCGCTCGCCCTCGAAGCCGGCCCGCAGGTCGATCAGGTTGACCGGGTCGCGCGAGGTGACGTTGTACGGATCCCACCAGGTACGACCGATCATCTGATAATCCAGGCGCAGCGTGCCATTGATTCCGTCAACCAGCGGCTGCCGGTACTGGAACCCGGCGCCCACGGTATCCTTGGTCAGCAGCGGCGGCCTGTTCCCCACAACCTTGGGATCTTCCATGTGGTCAATCTTGCCGTCGGTATAACCGAAGTTGGCATACAGGTCGAGGCGCTCCGTGGCCCGCGCCGTCAGCTCGAGCTCGACTCCCTTGTAGGTCGCATCGAGGTTGCCGAGGTTCTGTGTGGAAGTCGTTGAATCGAAATAGAAGAAGTACCCGTTGCGGGACTTCGTGTGAAACAGCGACAGGTTGGCATTCAACCGCCGGTCCAGCCACTGGCTCTTGGCACCCACTTCCCAGGTATCAGCCACTTCGGCCTGGAACACGTCGTGCACGCCCAGGTTGCCGGCAGCTTGCGCAATCGCTCCGACACCGGTCTGGTTGAATCCGCCGCTGCGGAACCCGCGGCTCCAGCCTCCATACACGGTCAGATTGTCGGCGGCCTTGTAACGCAAGGTGCCCTTGGGTTGGGTCTCGCTGAAGGTCCGCTTGCGCACCTCGCCGTTGAAGGCAGTTGGATCGGGCAGGAATTGGGTCGGCGTGTCGGTCGTGTTCTGCCTCGAGTCCTTGTCGTAGCGAATGGCCGCGTCCAGTTCCAGCTGGCTGGTGATGTCATAGGTCGCATCGCCGAACACGGCCCAGGCGTTGTTGTTCTGTGAATCGGCGAGGAAGGTGACGTTGGTGCCGTCCGCGAACGGATTGGTGGGATCGATCAACGGGTTGCGATAAACCCGCGGGACACCGCCGCCGCGGTCGACGATATTGTCGGTAGAAATGAAGCGCTCGGTGTGGACGAAATAGGCTCCCGCCATCCACGAGAAGGCGCCGACCTTGTCAGCCGTAAAGCGCAGCTCCTGGCTCCAGGTCTTCACATCGATGAACTGGGCCTGGCTCTCATCGAGCGGCCCGCCCAGTGCGTCGGGAATTCCCGCAAAGAATACGTTGTAGGCAATCGAATTCTTCACCGGGCGGAAATCGTAGGCATCGCCGGTATCGATTTCCTTGGTGGTGTTGTAGTCGGTAACCGAGGTGAAGGTGCCATAGTCCGCCTTGTAATCCAGCTTGAAGGCTGTATCCAGCACGTCACGGTAATCGACCCCCAGGTTGTTATCCTGAATCGGGCTCGTGACGTTGTTGGCATTACCAGCCGTGGTGAAGGTGCTGAATGGACTCGCCTCGTCGTCACGCGGAATGATGTAGTAGTACGCGGTCGTTTCCACGCGGTCGCGGAATATCCGCAGATCCGCGGTCCATTCATCTGATGGACGCCACAGCAACCGCATGCGTCCGGAGTAGTCCCGATAGGGATCGGCCTTCTTGTTGAGGTAGGTATTCTCCAGGTAGCCGTCGGTATTATAAAAATTGACCGACGCGCGATAACGCAGGGTGCCGGCGGAATCAATCGGCCCGCTCACCGCGACCTGGGCCCGCTCGGAGACGCCGTTGCCGATGCCGACCTTGGCAGTTCCCTCAAAGTGATCCGCCGGGTCCATGGTGTGAATGATGATCGCGCCGCCGATGGCGTTGCGCCCGTAGAGCGCGCCCTGCGGGCCCTTCAGGACCTCAATCTGCTGGATGTCCGTCAGCTCCTGGTTGAATTGGTACGGGTTGGTCTCCAACACACCATCCACCAACACGGCAACGGAGGGCTCGCTGTTGCGGGCCTGCGAGATGCCGCGAACCGTGATGAACGAGTTACCGACGTTCTGCACTTCGACCATGGTCATGTTCGGCACCATGGCGACGAAGTCACGCGGATTCTGGATACCCGCGGACTGGATCTGCTGGGCCGTGAAGACGTTGACAGTGATAGGTACGTTCTGGAACGACTCATCACGCCGACGGGCACTGACGACGATCTCCTCGAGCTGGGCCGGTTGAACCTGCGCCCACGCAGACTGCGCAAACAGGACGATTCCCAACCCAGCAGCCGCGGCTGACAGGATTCGGCGCATCGGACTCACCATATGACATCCCCCCTCTAATTCCGAATTTTATTCGAGCTGTGCACGCACCATCCGGGCCCCGGCAACCATGGCCCGCAACTTGCCGAATGCCACCTCACGTGGCAGGTACTTCATGCCGCAGTCGGGTGCGATCAACACATCGCCTGCATTGATGTAAGGCAACGCCCGCCGGATGCGGTTGGCCACCACCTCGGGCGTTTCAACATTCTGGTCCGCAAGATCAATGACACCGAGCATGATTTTCTTGCCCGGCAGTCCTTTGAGAACGGAGCAGTCGAGATTCGACTGCGCGGTCTCGATCGAAATCTGCGCGCAACTGCACTCACTCAGCTCGGGCAGGAACGAATAACCTTCAGGCCGCGAGTGGATGATCGCCGCGTAACCGAAGCAGATATGCACGGCGGTGGTGCCCCGGGTGTTTTCCAGAGCCCGGTTGAGCGCTTTCAGTCCGTATGCACGGGCATCGTCGGGGCGCGCCTGCATGTAGGGTTCGTCAATCTGTACAACATCGGCGCCGGCCGCAAAAAGGTCGTGAATTTCTTCGTTGACTGCGGTGGCGTAGTCCATCGCCGCGGCCTCACGGCTGCCGTCGTAGTAATCGATCTGCGCCTGTTGCGCCATCGTGAACGGGCCGGGCACCGTCACCTTGACGCGCCGTTGTGTATGACTGCGCAGGAAGTTGAGATCGCGTACGGCCACCGCGTGGCGGCGTTTTATTTTGCCGACGACCCGCGGCACCGGATTCGGATGACCGCTGCGATCGAGCGCCGAGCCGGGATTGTCGAGATCGATGCCATCCAGGGCAGTGGCAAACCGGTTGGAATAACTTTCGCGGCGGATTTCGCCATCGGTGAGGATGTCGAGGCCGGCGTCCTCCTGGGCCTTGATGGCCATGAGGGTCGCATCATCCTGGGCCTCTTCCAGGTAGGCCTCCGGAATGCGCCACAACTCCCGCGCGCGCACGCGCGGCGGAAACCGGCCGGCCAGCTTCTTGCGATCGATCAACCACTCCGGCTGTGGGTAACTTCCAACGAGTGTTGTTGGGAACAACATGGCATCCTACCCCCTATCGTTGCGGACCACCATCGGCCACACCTCGCCCCGGGCCAATGCGGCGCGGATCGCGGCGCCGTGTTGATCCAGGAGTGGTGCGGCTTCCACCGATTGCGCTCGCTCACCATCAAACTGCACAGGTGGGCGTACCGCCCGCGTGGCCGTCTGCGGAGATTCGACCGGTACCATGATCCCCAGGTGCGCGACCTGCGGATCATTGACAACATCATCGAGACGATTAACCGGCGCGTACGGCACATCCTGCGCCTGCAACCGCTCCATCCAGTGGGCGAGCGGTTTGCGTGCGAAGCGTTTGTTGAGCTCCACCCGCAGTGTTTCGTATTCGGCGATGCGCCGTTCGCGCGGATTGAATCGCGGATCCGACGCCAGTTCCGGCGCTTCCAGCGCTTTGACCAACCCGTCCCAGAACTTCTCGAGCGATGACAGGTGAATGGCCAGGAGGCGCTCATCCAACGTGCGCAGTATGTAGGCCTGCGCCAGCCGCGGGCGATCCGCCGAGGTCGGTGTCTGGCCCAACGCGAAGTACGCGGCGAACGGCTCCACCGCAAAGTGGGTCATGGCCTCGAGCATCGACACTTCAACATGACTGCCGACACCGGTACGGCCCCGCTGCACCAGGGCTGCGAGAATTCCCTGGGACGCATAGATACCGGTGATGGCATCCGCGAGAGCCGGGCCCAGGAATTGCGGCCGCTGGTAGTCGACAACCACGCTCAGAAATCCGCTCAGGGCCTGGGCCACCGAGTCATAGCTCGGGCGATCCACATAGGGACCGCTCGAGCCGAAGCCGCTGATTGAGCAACACACCAGGCGCGGGTTGAGTTGCTGCAGGCGATCGGATCCCGCTCCGAGACGTTCGGCGGTGCCGGGGCGGAAGTTCTGGATATAGACATCCGCTTCGCGCACCAGCCCGTTGAAGATGTCCCGGTCCGTGCCTTGCTTCATGTCGAGCAGCAAGCTGCGCTTGTTGCGGTTATAGGCCTGGAAGTGCGGGGAATACTGGCCGCCCTGGTAGGAACGGTACGGATCGCCGCCGGGACTTTCTATCTTGATGACATCCGCGCCGAGGTCGGCGAGCATCATTCCGCAACAGGGTCCTGTGATGAAGGTCCCCTGCTCCAGGACGCGAATGCCTGAGAGCGCCTTAGTCATGCTCAAGCATCCTCGCTCGGTTTGAATCCGGGGGGCGTCTCACCGTCGTAGTCAATCGCCTGGGCTGCCGCATGGGACATCACAAAACCGATGGCCCGTTGTTGTTCTTCCAGTAGATGGGCAATCAGGCCGGCGGTGCGCGCCAACAGGGGCACACCCTTCAGGGCGAGCAGTGGATAGCCCGCATCCAGGAGCACGGACGGAATGGCGCCCGAGACATTGATGCTCAGCGGGCGGCCGATCAGCTCCGGCAACAGTTTCTCGACCGCCGTTGCAATCTGAATGTGGCGCCCCGCCAGACCCACTTCGGTTGCAACCTGGAAGAGCCGGCTGGCACGCGGGTCCCCGCCCTTGTGCAACGGATGACCGTAGCCTGGAATGGCGCGCTTTGCCGTGCGGTACTCACGAACAACGTCGGCGATGGCGCCTTCGGGATTGGCGGACTCGCCGGCTCTTTCAGCTATTTCCGCATAGAACTGACCTGCGGCTTCGGACGAACCCAACACAACCGAGCCGCATCCGAGCAACCCCGCGGCCACCGCACCTTGCAAGGCTTCAGGTGCTGCAGCTAGTGTCATGCGCGACACCTGCACGCTGGGAACCAAACCGTGCTCCGCGATGGCGACCAACGTCGCATCGAGCACACGCTGTTGGGCTTTGGTAGGCAGTGCCCCGGTGACGAGCAGCCAGAAATGCTCAGTGAAGTTGATTGAGCCAATCAGCTCCCGCGCAAGATCCCGCCCCCGAACCAGGATCGTGTCCTCGCTCGAGGTGGAGATCGCCGAGCTGTGATTCTCTTGCCGACCGATCTTCACTCGCTGCCCCCTCAATCCGACACTTTTCGAATAGCGAAATAATAGTCGGAGTACGAAAGTAGTGTGAGCTTGGAGTTGGCGTGCGGTCAAGAAGAGCCGCACGCCGCGGGGGCGGTTTTCGCTTTGCGAAATCTGCAGCTAACGCTGCAGGAACGTCTGCAACACGCTGTTAAATGAGTCAGGACGTTGCACGGGCGCGAAGTGGGTTACTTCCCGCAGCAGGATCAATTGGGCGCCTGGGAGGGTGCGCGCGAGATATTCGGCGTGTTCCATGCGGATAAATTCGTCGCGCTCGCTGATTGCGACCACAACGGGGACACGGATTTCGGCCAACTGCGCGGCCGTGTAGTTGGGTTCTGTTTTCATCATCAGCCCGATGGCCGCAAAGAAGGCATCGAACTGATCCGGCGTTGCCGACAGGCTCGCGTAGTCTTTACGGTGCCGGCTCAAACACCGGTCGATCACCGGGTTCGGCCATTCGATTTCCTTCGTGCCGCTCGGATCCATGTTGCATGCGAAGTAGAACACTCGCGTTATGCGAGAAGGCACGCGCATGGCGAGAATCAACGCGATGCACGCACCGTCGCTCCAACCAACAACGGCCGCTTTCTCGACATTCACCGCATCCATCACGGCCAGGACGTCCGATGCCATCAACTCATAGGTGTAGGGACGAGAGTCGCGCGTGCTTCGTCCATGTCCTCGGCTGTCGATGAGTATGACGCGGCGGCCGGACTCAACCAGTGACGGAACCTGGTAACCCCAGTTGCCCCCGTTGCCCAGGCCACCATGCAACAGGATGACGGGCTCACCGGCACCATAGGTTGCGTACCAGATGCGCGCACCGTCATTCTCGATGTAGCCCTGGTGAGTGGCGGCCGGCAGAGGTGCCGCGCCGCGCGCTTCAAAGTTCTGGAGATCATCGTCGTGAGGTAGCATAGGGCCGGAATTGTAAGACAAAGAGAGCAGTGGTGACTCGCGAGTTCCTGGTACCGATGTGGACCGCCTTGGGCGGCCCGGCCGAAGTCATTGAGTCGGTGGATTTCACCGGCTCAGGAGACCTTCCCTCCGTGTTTGCCGTCTCGGACTTCGCGGCTGCGGCTGTTGGTGCGGCGAGCGCCGCAACCGCTGAGCTGATCGGTGCGAGATTCGGAGAGCTACCGCGTGTCACGGTCAGCAGGCGCCTCTCCTCTCTTTGGTACGGCTGGTCCATTCGCCCGGATGGCTGGAAGATGCCCGCACCGTGGGATCCAGCCAGCGGAGACTACGCCACGGCAGATGGTTGGATTCGGCTCCATACGAATGCACCTCATCATCGGGAAGCGGCACTTCGAGTGCTCGGCGCGCCCGCAGATAAGGCGCAGGTTGCGCAGGCTGTCTCAGGCTGGAAGGCGGATGAGCTGGAAAGCGCCGTTGTCCAGAGCGGTGGCTGCGCAGCCACCATGCGCTCGGCCAATGCGTGGGCGGTACACCCGCAGGGACAAACTGTCGCTGCCAGTCCCCTTTTGACCGTTCAAACATCAGATGACGTGCACGACTCACCGTGGACACCCACCCCCGACCGGCCTCTCAAAGGATTGCGAGTGCTCGATCTGACGCGGGTGCTGGCGGGCCCTGTCGCGACACGCTTCCTGGCTGGACTCGGGGCCAACGTGTTGCGTATCGACTCACCAACATGGGATGAGCCTGGTGTCGTGCCGGATGTAACACTCGGGAAGCGCTGTGCACGACTCGATCTTCGGACCGCTCAATCGCAATTCCGCGACCTGCTGCGCGAGGCGCATGTCCTGGTCCACGGCTATCGCGCAGACGCCCTGGCCAACCTGGGCTTCGGTCCTGAAGAAAGGCGGCATATTCGTCCCGGGCTCGTTGATGTGTGTTTGAATGCGTATGGTTGGAGCGGACCTTGGAAAAATCGCCGGGGGTTTGACAGCCTCGTGCAAATGAGCGCCGGAATTGCGGACGCAGGCATGCGCGAGCTGAAGAAGGACAAGCCCACACCGCTGCCCGTACAGGCACTGGACCATGCCACTGGATACCTGATGGCGGCCGCCGTGATCCGGGGTCTCAGCACCAACAAGGGCTTTCAGGCTCGCGCTTCACTTGCAGGGACCGCGCAGCTGTTACTCAGTCAGCGACCGCCACACCCGGCATCAGATGTTATTTCCGCGACAGGCGCCGCCGATTGGTCCGACCAGGTGGAATTGACGGAATTTGGCCCCGCCCACCGCCTGCGATCGCCCGTGCAGGTTGGAAAGGCCTGCCTGCACTGGGATCGCCAGGCAGTCAGTCTCGGCAGCTCGCCTCCGGAATTCACGTAGAGCTCGCCGCCCTGCGCAGGGCTTCGGTGAAATGGTCGCGCACCCTGCTCTGTGCATCGCGCCGGCGCAACGTACCTATTTCCACCAGAGCGGCCTTGCCCCGCAGCGGCCGATACTGAACGCCGGTCCGTTTCAGATTCCGCACCGAAGCGGGAACCAACGCGAACCCCATTCCACTCGATACCAGGCCAACCACGGTTTGCATCTGCCGCGCATGTTGGGTGATGCGAGGTGCAAACCCGGCTGCATGACAATGACTGATGATCAGGTCGTAGAGACCCGGACCGATGGCGCGCGGTGGGATGATGAAGCTCTCTTTCGCGAGCGCGCGTAGATCTACGGCACCACTGCCCTTCACAGCCGGATGCCCCGAGGGAGCCGCGAGCACCAGCTCCTCGCGCAGCAGGCGCTCAAACTCGAGATCCGGCTCATCCACGGGAGCCAGGGCGATTCCCAGGTCCAGGCGGGTCGCGCGCAGCTCCCGGATCTGCGCATCCGTCGTGAGCTCGTGCAACTGGACCTCAACGAGCGGAAAGCTGGCGCGAAAGTGCTTCAAAGCCGGCGGCAGGACCCCGTAATCGGCGATCGAGACGAACCCCACGGCGAGCATCCCGATGTCGCCCCGATCGGCGCGCAGGGCCTTGCCCCTGGCGTGCTCCAACCGGGCCAGCACCGCTCGGGTCTCCTCATAAAACACGGACCCCGCGGCCGTCAGGGAAACGCCGCGATTGCTGCGCTCGAGCAGGCGCATTCCCAGCTCGTCCTCGAGACTCTTGATCTGGGTCGACAGCGGTGGCTGCGAGACGTGCAGCCGGCGCGCGGCCCGCGAGAAATTGCCTTCTTCCGCAATGGCCACGAAATACCGGAGCTGGCGCAATTCCACTATTCGTAACCCCTATAGCAACCTGCTGCATATTGTATTGGTGGATATAGCCAGGTCAAAGCATCATGCGACCATGCCAATCTACAGATCCCGCACCAGTACCGCCGGTCGCAACAACGCCGGGGCCCGCTCCCTGTGGCGCGCCACAGGCATGAAGGACGCCGACTTCGAGAAGCCCATCATCGCGGTCGCCAATTCCTTCACCCAATTCGTGCCGGGTCACGTGCACCTGAAGGACCTGGGGCAGTTGGTGATCGAGGAGATCGAGCGTGCCGGTGGCGTCGGAAAGGAGTTCAACACCATCGCCGTTGACGACGGCATCGCGATGGGACACGACGGCATGCTGTACAGCCTGCCTTCCCGGGACATCATTGCCGACAGCGTGGAGTACATGTGCAATGCGCACACGGCGGATGCGCTCGTGTGCATTTCCAATTGCGACAAGATCACACCGGGCATGTTGATGGCGGCCCTGCGGCTGAACATCCCGGTGGTGTTTGTTTCCGGTGGCCCGATGGAAGCGGGCAAGACGCGCCTTGCCGGAAAGGAGGTCGCGCTCGATCTGATTGATGCGATGGTTGCGGCGGGGAACGACAAGGTGTCGGACTCGGATGTCGCGGCCATTGAGCGCTCGGCCTGTCCTACTTGCGGGTCGTGCTCGGGAATGTTTACGGCCAATTCGATGAACTGCCTCACGGAAGCGCTGGGTCTGGCGCTGCCCGGCAACGGCTCCCTCGTCGCAACCCACGCCGACCGCGAGCAGTTGTTTCGCAAAGCCGGCCGCACCATTGTCGATCTGGCCAAACGCTATTATCTGCAGGACGACGCCCGGGTGCTCCCGCGCAACATCGCGAGCAAGGCGGCCTTCGAGAACGCCATGTCGCTGGACATTGCAATGGGCGGGTCGACCAACACCGTCCTGCACTTGTTGGCAGCCGCGCACGAAGGCGCAATCGACTTTCAGATGAGCGACATCGACCGGCTGTCGCGCAAGATTCCAAACCTGTGCAAGGTGGCACCGTCGAGCCACTTTCACCTGGAGGATGTACACCGCGCGGGGGGTGTAATGGCCATCCTGGGTGAGCTGGATCGTGCGCGGCTGCTGGATACTGCGGTGCCGACGGTTCACTCCCAGTCTCTCGCCCACGCTCTTCAAACCTGGGATGTGTTGCGAACGGAGGAAGCTTCCGTACGCGAGTTCTTCCGCGCCGGACCGGCTGGCATCCCCACGCAAAAAGCGTTCTCGCAGCAATGCCGGTATTCAGACCTGGATACGGATCGCACCCAAGGGTGTATCCGGAGTTTCGAGCACGCCTACAGCAAAGAAGGTGGGCTTGCCGTGCTCTTCGGCAACCTGGCCGAGCGCGGCTGCATCGTCAAGACCGCGGGTGTTGATGCGAGCATCCTGAGGTTCAGCGGACCAGCCGTCGTGGTTGAGAGTCAGGATGCGGCGGTTGAGGCAATTCTCGGTGGCAAGATCAATGCCGGCGACGTCGTGGTGATCCGCTATGAAGGACCGCGCGGGGGTCCGGGAATGCAGGAAATGCTCTATCCGACCAGCTATCTGAAGTCCAAGGGGCTGGCCAAAACCTGCGCGCTGATCACCGATGGCCGCTTCTCCGGCGGCACGGCCGGCCTGTCGATCGGGCACGTGTCACCCGAAGCAGCCGAAGGTGGCAACATCGGCCTCATCAACAACGGCGACGCCATCGTCATTGATATACCGAATCGCAGCGTTCGGATTGCGGTTAGTGACGAAGAGTTGGCACGCCGCCGTACTGCCCAGGCAGCGAAAGGATGGAAGCCGGCTCTACCACGCAAGCGCAAGGTGAGTGCTGCGCTGAAGGCCTATGCGAAGTTGGTTACGAGCGCAGATAAAGGCGCGGTGCGCAACCTGGATCTGCTGGAGGATTAAAACGCCAGTGCGGCCGCTTCACGTGAGGTGTACACGTGATCGATCAAGCCCCACTCCTTCGCTTCCGTGGCCGTCATGAAATGGTCGCGATCCAGCACCCGCTCCACTTCGTCATACGTGCGGCCGGTATGGCGCGAGTAGATCTCGTTGAGACGCCGCTTCGTCTTCACAATGTCTTCCGCGTGCCGCTGAATGTCGGAGACTTTCCCCTGAAAGCCTCCCGAGGGTTGGTGCACCATGATGCTCGCGTTGGGAAGCGCAATACGCTTGCCCGCCGCCCCTGCCATGAGCAGAAACGAGCCCATTGAATACGCGGTCCCCATGCAAACTGTTGCCACCGGGCATTTGACCCATTGCATGGTGTCGTAGATCGCGAGTCCGCTCGTTACAACACCACCCGGTGAGTTGATATACATGGCAATGGGCTTCTGCACATTCTCGGCTTCGAGAAACAGGAGCTGTGCATTCACCAGCGCGGCGAGGGTGTCATCGATCTGGCCATTCACAAAAATGATTCGATCGCGCAGCAGGCGGGAAAAGATGTCAAACGAGCGCTCACCGCGCGCCGACTGCTCGATGACCATGGGCACGAGGTTGGCGTTCATTCAAGCAGCCTTACGCAGTGAAGTGAACGTCGCCCGCGTACGCGCCGGAAACTCGAGCACGGTGGCCATGCAGGTCACAGCCTTGAAGCCGTCATGAACCACACGCAGATGCGTGCCGCCGTCCGGCAGATCGGCCAACTCGAAGCTCACCACCGACTCGACATAGCGGCGCGATGAGACCGCATCCGCGGGTTCGCGTTGGCGCCAGCGCAGAGTGCGGCCCGGCTCGGCCTCCACGACCTCGCATTCAGTTGACGGCTCGAGTTGAAACTTCGCACCCACCTCAGGCCGAATGTTATTCGGTAACAGCCATGCCGCCAGCAGCTCCTTTTCCGTGAGCGCACGCCAGACCTTGTCGCGCGGCTCGGCAAGGTCACATTCGAGCACCACTGCATCGCTGTCAGTCTGTTTCATGGCTCCATATCCTTCAGGACCTGTTTCAGTTTCTCGATACGCTCGGGCCACGCCACCTCGTAACGCTGTACCCATTCGGCGAGCGGCGCCAGGCCCTGCGGCTCGGAGCGGTAGTAAGCGTGTCTGCCTTCGCGACGCTCCGACACCAACCCTGCTCCCTTCAGTGCCGCCAGGTGCTGGGAAATGGCCGGCTGCGACACATCGAAGCCGGCCTTGAGCTCGGTGACACTCATTTCCCCGCTGGATAAACGCTCGAAAACGGCCCGGCGTGTCGGGTCGGCGAGCGCTCGGAATAGATTGGCTTCCTGCATGGGACCAAATATAAGCCGATACTTATTTATCCGCAAGCCCGCAGATATCCTTCGAGCGCTCCACTGTGTTCCGCGGATACGATCGCACCAACATACCCGTCCGGCCGCACCAGGACCCAGTCACCCGGATGCACGCCGTAACCTGCACGAAAGTAACCACCGTCATCGCCAATATCACCGTTTGGACCCACCGCGTGGATGTGAAGATCCTTGCGTGGCGCGATCGCCGACAGCCTGTCGACCTCGTAGCCGAGCAAGGTCCAGTGGGTCCCCTTCAGGAGATCGAACAGGCGAATCTGGAAACCCCCGGGCCGCTCGAGCGGTGCGTCGGGGGCGCGATCGCCCGCGAGAATTCCGCCATTGCGCTGCGGCTGCTCCAATGCCAACGGCGAGTCGGGATAGCACAAATCCAACTGCAGCACTTCACGCCCACGCCGGATCGATCCCGCCCTTGCGGCCTCTAGCAATTTCGTTGCGAGACCGAGCATGTGTGCAGCAACCGGCCGACGCTCCTGCTCGTAAGTATCCAACAAGGCAACCGGCGCGCCTTGCAACACAGCGGCGAGCTTCCAACCGAGGTTATAAGCGTCCTGAACGCTGGTGTTGAGCCCTTGTCCTCCCGTAGGTGGATGCGTGTGGGCAGCATCACCCGCGAGGAAGACTCGGCCATCGCGATATCGATCCGCGAGCCGTGCGTTCATTTTGTAAGCCGAAGCCCACGACACTGACTGAATCACGATGTCGGAACGACCGGTCCGCTGGTACACCAGCCCCGTCAATCCAGCCGCGCTCAGATCGATGTCACCATCCAGCGGAATGGGTGCCTGCAAGCTGAACATCTCGGTGCCGGCCAATGGACACAACGCAATTTGTGTCTCCATCGAGCCTGAGTTGAAGCGGTGCCAGGCGTCGCGGTTGAGGCCAGTGACCACCACATCGGCCGCAATGGCACGGACGCCGAGTGTTTTACCGGGAAACTCGATCCCGAGCGTTTGGCGGACGAAGCTCCTTCCCCCGTCCGTGCCAACCAGGTAGCGCGCGTTCACTACTTCGCCGCCCTCCGGACCGACAATGGTTGCGGTGACACTCTCCGCGTTCTGTTGGAAGCCAGTGAGCTTGCTGCTGAATTCGGGTTGGTGACCGAGCTCGGCCAACCGCTCTCGCAACGCGGCCTCCGTCAGGAATTGCGGAATGAGAAGCGGCGCCCGGTACGGCTCCGCGGCAGTTGCACCGGACACCTCGAAATCCTGGGTGTCCGTAAAACTGCCGTCCACGTGGTATTCACGCTGTGGCGGATACGGCGCGCCGCTGGCCAACAGCCGATCGACCACACCGAGATCCTCGAATACCTCGAGAGTGCGGGGCTGAATGCCCTTGCCGCGCGAGCCTCGGAACGGCTCCGGCAGCGCGTCGATCAGGCGAAAACGCACTCCGCGGCGCGCCAGCTCCACCGCCAGGGTGAGACCGGCCGCCCCCGCGCCACAAATCAGCACATCCGTCGCATTCATGGGTCACCTCAAATATGTGTATTTTGCACATATTTGAGCAGCCCAGGCTGTACGTCAAGTGGAAAGTGTGCATAATGCACATATTAGAAACTGGAGAAACCATGCCCAGGACGAATGCGCGGACCCGCCAGGAGCTGAAAACCCTGCATGGCGCCGTGGTCGATCTCGTCGCGATGATGAACGAGCCACAGCGGGACGACACTCTGCTGAACGAAGCCGGTGTCTCGTTGGATCGGGCGCTGTTTCCCTTGTTGGTGGGTATCGAGCGTTATGGACCGATCGGCGTCGTGGATCTCGCCGACAAAGCCGGCCGCGATTACACGACTGTCAGTCGGCAGGTCACCAAGCTGGAAAGCCTCGGTTTGATCGAACGCCAGCCCAGTGAAGCCGATCGTCGCATCAACGAGGCGGTGATCACGGCGAAAGGACAAAGTGTGACCGATGCGTTGGATGCCGCCCGGCTGCGGCTTGCAACGCCGCTCCTCGCGAAGTGGAGCGAAGAGGATTTCAGCACTTTGGTGCGCCTATTGCGCCGCTTCGTAGATGACGTTATGGGCGCGTCTTGATCCGCAGCGAATCCCAACTCCCATCCGCGGTCCAACCGCCGTCCACCGGCAAGCTGACACCGTTGATAAAGCCGCTGAGTGAGCCGTCCGCCAGGAATGCAATCGCGTTGGCAACATCCTGGGGCGATGCAAACCGCGCCATCGGCACCCGGTTCACGATATCGGCATCGGAGTAGGCGCCGCTCGATTGATCGGCCACATCCATCTCAGTTTTGATCCAGCCGGGACACACCGCGTTCACACGGACTCCCCGCCCGCCCCACTCCGCCGCCAACGTGCGCGTCAACCCGATCAGTCCATGTTTGGATGCGTTGTAGGCACTGCGGTGGCCGATCCCGGCCAGCCCCGCCACGGATGCAACATTGATGATGCTTCCGGAACGTCGCGCCAACATCTGGGCGCCGAGATATCTGCTCAGCAGGAACGGCCCGAGCAGATTGACGTTCATGACCTTCTGCCAGGCTTCCGCGCTGGTCTCCTCCGCCGGGCAGATCATGCTGATACCGGCATTGTTGACCAGCACCGCAGCCCCGCCATAGTCGCGCTCGACGCGCTGCGCAAGCTCGCGCACGAACTCCTCGGATGAGATGTCGCCGACGATGCCATCCGCTTTCGAGCCCCGGGTGGTCACCTTCGCCACAGCGCCGTCGAGGCTCTGGATATCGGTGAGGATAGTCCGGTAGCCTCGCTCTGCGAGCGTCGAGGCAGTGACCAGGCCTACGCCCTGGGCAGCTCCGGTAACGATAGCGACTCTCTCGTTCGACATGGGGACTCCGTGAAACAGAAGCGCTGCGCCAGTGGTATCTTTGCAGGAATGCGCGAGGTTAGTCGATGGAAAGACTTTGTTGGGCTCTTCTGGCAGTGGCAGCTATGAGCGGTGCCCGTGCGGCTCCCGTGGTTGCGCCCTATGGCTCCTGGGCTTCTGCGTTGGGAGCGGCGGAGCTCAGCCGCGGTCGCGTCGGGATCGGCGACATCCGCAGCGTCGACGGGCACCTGTATTGGACCGAAACAATTCCCGCTGCAGGGGGTATTTCCGGAATCTTCAGCACAGTGACGTCGGCGGCGGGAACGCGCATCAGCCCTGAGGGCGTGAATGTGCGAACGCGCGTACATGAATATGGCGGCGCATCGTTCGTTGTCACGAGCCGTCGGCTCTACTACAGCAATTACACTGATCAGCGGCTCTATGCTCTCGGAGCCGACGGGAAGGCGGTCGCGATTACGCCGGCTGGCTATCGCTACGCCGATTGCGTAGTCGCCCCAGGCTCCACAGCATTGATCTGCGTTCGAGAAGATCACAGCGACGCGAAGAATGTCCGCAACTCGATCGTGCGGATTGCATTGCCCGCCGGGGGTGCGGGTGAAGTGCTGTTCGGTGAAAGTGACTTTGTCGCGTACCCGCGCCTGAGCCCCGACGGCAAGCGGCTCGCCTTCATTTCCTGGAATCATCCCAACATGCCCTGGGATGGCACCGAGTTGCATGTCGCTGAGCTCGGCCAGGATGGACTGGGGAAACTGACGACGATTGCCGGCGGGACCACCGAGTCGGTGCTCGAGCCGCAGTGGGATACAGACGGGACGTTGTATTTCATTTCCGATCGCAGCGGCTATTGGAACCTGTATGCGAGCACGGGAACGACGGTTCGCGCTGTTTGGAAGCGTGACGCAGAGTTCGCCGGCCCGCTGTGGACGCTGGGCCAGGCCAACTACGTGTTGCTCGGCAATGGCCACGCCGTTGCGAAATTCTCGGAACAGGGTATCGACAAGCTCGCGGTCATCGATCTGCGGCACGGCAACGCCCGTTTGCTGGAACTGCCGTATGTTGAGTTCTATCAACTCGTGGGACTCGACTCCCGTCACATCGCCGCCCTCGTCGGGTCCACCGACGCGCCGCAGGCCGTCATGCGCATCGATATCGAACACCCGGGCGCAACACTGATCCGCAGCTCGGGCACGACCCCGTTGCCCAAAGACTCCATCTCCATCGCCAAATCGATCGACTATCCGGCCGCCAACGGCGAAGTTGCTCATGCTCTCTACTATCCTCCGCGCAATGCGGGTTTTGTAGCGCCTCCGGGCACTCTGCCGCCCCTGTTGACGTTTGTGCACGGTGGACCGACCTCCCAGGCGACGCCCTCCTTTGCTTCACGCATTCAGTTCTGGACGAGCCGCGGATTCGCAGTGGTCGATGTGAATCACCGCGGCAGCTCGGGATACGGGCGCGCTTTCCGGCGAGAGCTCAACGGCGCCTGGGGTATCGTCGATGTTGAAGACTCGATTGCCGCAGTCCGCTATCTCGTCAAAACCGGTGCGGCGGACCCGGCACATACCGCGATCAGCGGTGGCAGTGCCGGCGGCTACACAGTCCTCAACGCTCTGAGCAGCAGCGATGTATTCAAGGCGGGCGCCGACTACTACGGCGTCTCCGACATCACCGCCCTCGCCCAGGACACTCACAAGTTTGAAAGCCGCTACCTGGATTCGCTGATCGGTCCCTACCCGGCTGCCAAATCGGTGTATGAAGGCCGCTCGCCCGTGAATCATCTCGATGGATTCAAGGTGCCGCTCATTGTCCTGCAAGGCGCGGACGACCCGGTGGTACCGCCCAATCAATCCGAGAAAATCGTCGACGCTCTGCGCAAACGCCGTGTGCCGGTGGCTTACCTGTTGTTTCCGGGCGAGTCGCACGGCTTTCGCAAACCGGAAAACACTACCCGGGCGCTCGAGGCGGAGCTGTCATTCTACGGCCAGGTGTTCGGCTTCAAACCCGCTGATTCCCTGCCCCCTTTAAATATCGAGGGACTAGCCACCTCGGGCAGCTAACCCTTCCTGCACTTCCCGGAAGACAAACGCCTCGGCCCGATCCCAGGCCTGCGAGTTGTCGCCCCGAAACGTGAACAACCGGTCGAACACGACCCGGTTGGCGTCCACGTCAATTACTTCGACTCGCGCCCACTGCACGAGCGTGCTCATCTTGTGAATACCTCCGATCACTACGATGTTTGCGCCGGTTGCCGATGCCATGTGGGCCAGTTCCGGCAGCTCTACATCCATACAGGATGTGCCACACGGTAGTGATACGAGGCGATACGAGCCCTGACGCTCGAAGTCCCGCCTCAATGCAGACATGAATCCCTTCAACTGCTCGGCATGGACCGCTACCTGGTCGGACGCCTCGCCGGAAGTGTCGACGTATGCAAAGTCCCCAATAGCAATGCCCATGAGAATCGCGGCGACGTGGATCATGATTTCTCCTTTAGACTCGTACCCTGAACCATCCGGATACGGGCCGCCGCTGCGGGTTTAACGGCGATAGCCGTGAATATTTCACGGCGGAGTGCATGACCCCTTCCCATCCCGGCGGCCGTGCAGTTCAATGGCACCATGTGGAGATTGCCGAAGAGCGATCTGAAGCTCCGACTGACACTGCGAATCGTTGCGGTGTCGGCCATCTGCTTTGCGGCAACCTCGGCCTATCTTCTCTTCGACGCCCAGCACTCCGCCCACTCGCGGATGGACGAAGTCGCGCACCTCACCGCCCGGGAGCTGACATTACAGCGCAGCAAAATGGACTGGCTGCGGGGCTCGGAGGTTGGCTTCCCTGACCTGCAGATGATTGCGACGACGCTGCTGTCGCCGGGCATGTGCATTGCCTACCGGACCAACAGCGGCGAGACTCTCCAACGCTTCTGCAGTGGCGTACGAGCCGGTGACTCAGAAACACCAGCCCTGTTTGCAGTGCCCTATCGAAGCACTTTCGACCTCGCGCGGACAATCGCAAGGCCGGTGACTTTCAGGGGTGAGAAGTTGGGCGATGCGGTTGTATGGGTCGATCCGACGACCCTCACAGCGCAGGCCTGGCACGAGGGCGGACGCTTGATTGCCGTTATGGCATTGGCGCTCCCGCTCCTCACTGTTCTCATTTATACGGCCCTCGTCAGCCTGGCCGAGAGTCTCGGCACGGCGCTGAACGAGCGCAATGAGTTGACTCGGAAGTTGATAGCACTGCAGGACGACGAGCGACGCAACATTGCACGCGAGCTGCATGATGAGCTCGGACAAAACCTCGCCGCGATCCGGGCATTGGCCGCTTCAGTTTCGCAGACAGCGCAACAGGACTGTCCAGCCATTCTCGCGGAATGTGACAGCATCTCGCGAACGGCGACGCACATGATGGAGGGACTACGCGGCACCCTCTTCAGGTTGCGGCCGCCGGATGTGGAGGAGCTGGGCCTCGCCGCGAGCCTCGAAGGCCTGGTCGCGGGATGGAATGGCCGCAGCCGTGGCCGGACCCGATTTGAGAGCCGATTCAATGGTGAGTTTGAGCAACTGCCCGTTGAGCTCGCTGCCAATCTCTATCGCATCGCGCAGGAAGCCATCACCAACGCATCCAAACATGCGCAAGCCACACGCGTGGTGCTGGAATTGACGATGCACACCCGGCAGATTGCACTCACCGTAAGCGATGACGGCCGGGCCATCGAGCGCGACCCCTCGGTCAAATCCGGGATGGGCTTTCTCGGCATGCGCGAGCGTGTCGGCGCGTTGGGTGGCAAGCTGACCTTCGAAGCTTCACGGCCCAACGGCTCAACTTTGAATGTTGTCATACCGGTCGCGCCATGAAGGACGGCAACCGCACCATTCTGTTGGTCGATGATCATGCGATCGTTCGCGAAGGGTATCGTTCAGTCCTGCAGAAGCAGCCTGGCCTGCAGGTGATCGCTGAGGCCGCCGAGGGCGCGGAAGCTTACCGGCTGTTCCGGCAGACGCAGCCCGATCTCGTCATCATGGACCTGACCATGTCGGGTATCAGTGGCATCGAGACGATCCGGCGCATCCGGCAGTGGGACCCGAACGCGCGCATCCTGGTTTTCACAATGCATCAGAATGCCGCATTTGCCGTGCAGGCCATCCGGGCCGGAGCCCGCGGCTTTGTGACCAAGACCAGCCCGCCGGAGGCGTTGGTCAGGGCGATATTCGACGTCTTCGCCGGCCGCATCGCGCTCAGCCCCGACATCGATCACGAGCTCGCGCTGAGCCGGCTCGGCCACGAGCGAATCGCCGCCGAGGATCTGACGGCCCGCGAGTTTGAAGTCCTGCGGCTGCTGCTGGCCGAAAAGACGACCGCGGAAATTGCCGACACCCTCAACATCAGCCCACGCACGGTGGCCAATCACCACAGCCTGATCAAGTCCAAGCTCGGTGTCAGCTCGGACATCGAGCTGGTGCGCCTGGCCCTGCGGCAAAGAATCCTCGAGTAACGGGTTTCCTGCTAGATTCGCCCCGCCCGCGCATAACCTGAGGATTGACTCGTGGCCAAGGCGTATTGGATCAGTTGCTATCGCGAAATCATCGACCCGAACAAGCTCGCCGCCTATGCGAAGCTGGCCGGCCCTGCCATTGAAGCCGGCGGCGGTCGCTATCTGTGCCGCGGCATGCCCGCGAATGTGTATGACGACGGGGTGCTGGAACGCACTGTCATCATCGAATTCGACTCCGTCGAGAAAGCGCTGGCTACTCACGACAGCCCTGCCTACAAGGCAGCACTCGTGGCATTGAAAGGCGGTGTCGTTCGCGACATGCGAATCGTCCCCGGCGTGTAGACGGCGTGGCCACCGGCGGCCCGCGACGTAACGATCACTCCCTGCGGCAGGCGGGGGAGCGGCGCCTTGCCCCTGGAGGCGCGGGGGAGGATATTTGCGGCGTCGGGGATATGTCCGTGGAGGATCCCATGTCGTCGAAAATACAGGCGTTTGCGGTATCCGTGCTTGGAATCGCCCTCCTCGGTGGCGGTCAGGCTGCCGTTGCGAAGGGTTGCCTCAAGGGAGCTGCGGTGGGTGCCGTGGCGGGGCACGTCGCCGGGCATCATGCGGTGTTAGGTGCCGCGGCCGGGTGTGCTGTCGGGCATCACATGGCCAGGAAAAAGCAGCAGGAGCTGCAGCAACAACAGCAGCAACAGCCGAAGGAGCAGCCGAAACCGCAGCCGGTTCCACCGAGCCCGGCCACCGTGGTCTGAGCCGGACCAGCGCTCGACCGACGCCGACGGTTTGAACCAACTGATCAGCGCGGCCAGCGCGCGTTGAATTCGCGATGCGGAAGTCGGGTTGCGTCGATGGTGTTCGAAGTGAGCTGTGCGGCCTGAAAGCCGGAGTATATTTCGTGGACGCGCACATCGCGCCCGGCCACGGTAAAGCGCACCCGCCATTCCTTCACGGCGAGTTGCATCCATTCACCGATGCTGCGAATCCGTCGATAGGGATGAGGCTCGGGACCTAACGCAAGCGTTGATTGAATGCGCTCGCGAAGCGCGAGCCCCGTGTTGGCCTCAACCCAACTCGCCTGCTCCTGTGCCAACGGCTCAAACTGAACCACAAACTCCTGGACCGGATCCACGGTCTCGAGCCAGCCACTCCCCGCGCTCGGGTGCGCGTCTGTGTAGGCCACATAAGGCTTGATGTCGAGAATCGGCGTGCCGTCGAGAATGTCGCAGTCACGGATGTGCAGGATGAGACCGTCGACCCGCTCCAGGCGTACGACCGACAGGCCGATCGGGTTCGGCCGATGCGGCGAGCGAGTGGAAAACACGCCCTTGCGCCCGGAGGTGCTGCGCGGCGGCAGCACCTTGGGCCGCCAGCCCGAATTCAGGTGGAACCAGAACACCACCCAGATCAACTCCCATTGATCCAGGTCATCCAGCGCATGCTCGAAATGGTGGCCCGGGAGCAGCTCAATCCGGGCCGCCGAGCCGGCCGCAGCGCGCGGTTGGCGCGCGGCCTCTACCTTGGTTGCCAGCGGGCTACGCAGATATCCAATGGGTTCGAGTATCAGTTGCTGCGGCATTCAACCTTTGGTGCCCAGGGGTACGTACAACGTGCTCTGATGCTGTCCATCATGATACAGCGTCACCGTAACCGGTCGCGCATCCTTCATGGACTCCTCCGCAACCACCCCGCCACTATTATAGTTCTTCTCGCTGTGAATCGAATTCACCGGCGCAATGATCAGGCGCAGGCGGCTGCCCCGCTTGATCTGCTGCGACACGAACGGGAAGTGGTCGAACTCATACCGCTGCGGCGCCTTGGTTTTTACGAGCTGCGGATCACGCGGGCTCTGCCGATAGCGCGCCTGAAGAACCTGTGCCGTCAGCGCAATGCTGCTGCCGTCCTGGCGGATCTCGTCGATCTCCACGCTGAAGCTCGTGTCAGGTTGATCAATGGCGATCCATGCGGCCAGGCGAAAGAACCCACTGACCTCCGTGTCATCATCAAACGCCGCGGTGTGGTAAACGAGCTCCTTGCCCTGCAACGCGTGCACCATTGTCTGATCGACGAGGCTGGCCGGATCGAGGTGCGATTCCAACTCCGCCGTGCTGATGTCGCGGGGGTCGTAGACGTAGTGATCGGGCTCACCCTTTTGCGGCTCTGAGCTCAGCGAGCCCGAGCTCAACACATCCGTCGCATTCGCTTTCGATCCCAGCTGCAACGCTCGCACCTCACCGGTCACCGCCTCGAGGCTGTTCGCATAGCGCCACTTGTCCGCGAACATGACGTAGTAGGCGACGTGGTTCTGCAGGAACTCCGGCTTCGGACCGCCCTGCATCGTCCAGCCATACCAATCCAGGTGCAACTTCGGCAGATCCACCAGGCTCGCGGGCCCGAATGTCAGCCCGCCCACCTTTGCGTTGGGGGTTCGGGTGCCTGCGTGATCCCAGGGACCGATGACGAGGTAGTGTCGGGCGCGACCTTCGGGTGAAGCATTCTTCATGTATTCCCGGTAGTGCATGAGCGCGCCGGGCTGATCGTCATCGTGACTGGCCGTGATGGTCAGAATGGGAATCGATAGCTTCGAATACTGCTGCGAGGTTGGGTTGTATTGATCCCAGTAGGCATCGGCGTGAGGATGCGCAACCCACTCCTGGAATATCGGTGACGGCGCGCCGATGACACTGTCCAGCGCCTTGTACGGCGTACCGGACTCAAACCATTGCCGGTTTTTGTCGGCCCAAAAAGCATCGTCGCCGAAGATGTGATCCTGCGATGCATGGCCCGATGTAAACAGCAGCCATTGCATGTCGTAGGTGTAGAACACGCTGTAGCTCATCGGGAAGTCGACCGCCGCGTACGGAGACGCGACGGGAACGATGGTAGCCAGGTGGGGAGGAAACTCTTTCGCGGTCGCCCACTGATCGTATCCCGCATAGGACCCGCCCCACATCGTCACCTTCCCGTTGCAGTAAGGCTGTTTCGCGAGCCACTCGACAACGTCGTAACCGTCCTTGGCTTCCTGGATCATCGGATGAAACTCCCCCTCGGAGTTGCCGCGACCGCGCACATCGACTGTGAGAAACGGATAGCCGTGGGAAGCGAAGTACATCCCACGGTCGTGATAACTCTGTGAGATGTAGGGAGTGAGCGTGAAGATGCACGGCGCGGGCGCTTTTTTGGCCGGCGTGTACACGGTTGCATTCAACTTCACGCCGTCGCGCATGGGGATCTTCACGCCCCATTGGAAGTTGGGCGTCTCGGCCGCCGAGACAAGGGGCGCGGCACACAGGGCAGCGAGCAAAACGCGTATCACGATATTCATGAAGTAAACCTCGAGGGCGAGAGATCGGCTGCGACCAGCCCTTCCTGTACAACATCCGCCGGCACGTTCTCGCGCCGCGCCAGGGCCGCTGCGGTCCGCGACATCGCGGGTGCAGTCTGAATCCCATAGCCGCCCTGGCCCGCGCACCAGAAGAATCCCTCCACCCGCGCGTCAAATCCTACAACAGGAGCGCGATCGGCAGAGAAGGTTCGTAATCCGGCCCAACTGTGACTGACTCGTGTTACTTCCAAATCGAGCGCCCCCTGCACGCGATCCACCGCGATGGCGACGTCCAGGTCGTCCGGATAGGCGTCGCGCGGGACGTCGGGTGTCTCATCCGCAGGTGACAGAAGCAACTTGCCCGCTTCGGGCTTGAAATAGAACATTTCATCGGTGTCGATGACCGCGGGCCAGTCATTGACATCAACACCGGCGGGAACATCCACGAGCAGCGCGGTTCGCCGCAGCGGCTGCAGTCCGAGTCGACCGGCACCACAACGTTCGGCAACAGTATCCGCCCAGGCACCGGCCGCGTTGACCAATACCGGCGCGCTCACAACCTGGCCGTCACTCAGCTCGATGGACCAGACACCGTTGCGCCGCTGCGGTTCGGTCACCCAACTGCCAGTGATCAGCACGGCACCGGCAGCTCGCCCGCCCCGCAGGAATCCCTGATGTAGCGCATCGACTTCGATATCCGTGGCATCAGAATCGAACGCCGCGGCGGCGAGGTAACCTTCACGCAGGAGGGAGACTCGTTTCGTGGCCGCTTGCTTGTCGAGCATGACGACCTGCCCGCCCGAAGCACGGATGCCCGTCACCATGTGATCCAGGTGCTCGAGTTGGTCCGTTCGTGCGATATACAGACACCCTCGGTCTCGCAGCAGCGGATGCTCGGTGAATCCAGCAGGAGGATGGTCGAAGAAAGCGCGGCTCGCCCGGGTGAGCGCCCGGATCTCGCGGCCACCGTAGGTGGGCGCGAATAACGCGGCGGAGCGTGCAGTGGCGTGGAATCCAGGCCGGTCCTCGCCCTCGAGTACGCAAACGCGGGCCGTGGACGCGAGCTCATATGCGATCGATGCGCCCACCATCCCCGCGCCGATCACAATAAAGTCGTACATCATTTATCGGAATAGTGCCCTAGAAATCCTGTCTATATCAAGAGAATAATTCTCCCAAAAGGCCGCTTTTGCTTCGGCCCGGCATTCGGTTTCATTGAGCTGGTATCAAGAATCGGGGGTTGAGGTCGATATACGCTCTGCGACAGATCGCTCTCAGGGGATTTCTTGGTGGATATTGGCACGCTGCTCAGTGCGTTGAATAAGGACATGCAGGCCAACGCGCTGTTTCCCAATGGGTTGGGCGGGCCAGGCCGCGGTGTTGCACCGACGGCGGGCAGCGGTGCGATAGCGACGGCGGCCGCAGCGGCATTGGCTGAAGCGGCGGCTGCAGCCAATCAAGGGTCGCCTACTGCGCAGGCCGCAGCAGCCGCAAATGCAGCGGCGCTGACCGCAGCGGCCAGCAATGGGTCACCGGGCTCTGCCGCGAATGCAGCAGCACTCGCCGCGGCGAGAGCGTCAGCAGCCAACGCAGCAGCCCTCAACCCCAACGGCACGCGGGGCGCGGGCGGGCTCACTTTGGCTAGTGGAACTAGCGACTTGGGCGGCTCGGGCCGAGGCGGCGGCGCCGGTGGATCCGGCGTCGGTGGCTCGAGCGGCACGGGTGGCCTTGGCATCGGGGGGCCAAGCGGTGCCGGCGGAGCAGGTTGGACCGGTGGCCCCGGTGCCGGTGGAATTGCCGGCATGGGCGGCGCGGGCCGGCCGGGTAGCCTCGGCGGCGGTGCCGCCGGCGGTGCCGCGGCCAACGCAGCAGCGGCGGAATCGCTAGCGGACGTCTACCACAGCTCCGGCGGAACCCACCCCTCCCCAAGCCTCCTCGCCCAAAGCGGCGTGAAGGCCTACACGCAACTCCTGAGCACCCTCTCCCAAGCCGGCCACTCGGAGAAGTCAGCCGAAGCGCTGACCAACACCCTGTTGCTCACCTCGGCCACGTTGAAATCCGCCTACCAACAGGCGTTGGCCAGACTCCCGGCACTACTGCAATCCAAGGACTGGCGATTCTCCGTATCCAACGGCACGCTCGTCTTTGCCGCGGGGAAGGACGACCTTTCCCCGCAGGAGCTCAATCTCCTGCGTGCAGCGTTCGGAGAATCCGACGTTGAACCGTTCGCCAACGAGGTAGCCGGCGCGATCACAACAATGGAATCAAAGCGCGCAGCCGGCGCTGACATGAACTCCTTAGCCTGGGGCCGCTTCCGTGTCGATGACAACAACTTCGAGCAGGTCGTCGACCTCCGCTCCTATCTGACCTCAACCGCCCCCGGCAGCAAGTACAGCACCAACATCGCAGCCGATAGTCTGAATGTCCCCCTAACCCTGGGTGGCATGTATCTCGGCGACCTGGTAACCACAAGGTCTGATTTCTTCAGGCCCGATATCCCAGCCCGCACCGACGCGCTGGACCGCGCAGCGGAGGCATTGGCGGACGCGGAAGCGGGCCTGATCCTCCATGGCCGCTGCACCTGCGGTGAAGTTACTTTCACGCTCGAGAATACGTTCGACTACGCCTACTACTGTCATTGTTCGCGCTGTCGCATGCGCACCGGATCCGCTTTTGCGGCTATCGGCGGCGCCAGCATCGACAAGCTGCAGATGACCACCGGGAACAAACGACTCCTGATTGAAGGTGAGTGCTCCGATGGATATGGAGCGCGCTGCAGCCGATGCTTCGCATTCCTATTCGCCGCTGTTCGCGGTCGACAATATGTGCACGTCAGCCTGGGAGTGCTGGCCGGGACCCCGAGTCGTTTGCCCGACCACCACATCTATGTCGCCTCCAAGGCGCCGTGGTACTCGATCACCGACGGCTTACCTCAGTACGACGAACTTCCGCTACCGCTATCCCGGCGTTAGCTCTTTCTTGTAGTTCGCCGGGCCAAAGCCCACCAACAGCCGCTTGCCCTTTTCCAGGACGGGGCGCTTGATCATGGAGGGTTGCGCCACCATCAGTGCGATGGCCTTGCTCTCATTCAAGCCGGTCTTCTGCTCATCAGGGAGCTTGCGAAACGTGGTCCCGGCGCGGTTGAGCAGCACCTCCCACCCTACCTGACCGACCCAACGCTTCAATACATCGGCAGCGATTCCCGCGGTCTTGTAGTCATGAAACTCGTACTGCACGCCATGGCTGTCGAGCCACGTCCGCGCCTTCTTCATCGTGTCGCAGTTCTTGATGCCATACACCGTAATCATATCGACAGTGTAACTCACGGAGACCAACGTCTCGGCGAAAAAAAGCCGCCGCCGCCCTGTCCAGTTGACCCTTCGCCATTCGTCGTCGGGGTAGGACCCTACGGCGGAAGATCCAATTGCACTACTCGTCAGCGCAGATCCAGGAACACCCGGCCCCTCCCTATCGCCGCGATTTCCCGCGCATCAAGCGCCCCTACCTCGTGTTCGTGCGGGCCGGCAACGACTCCTGGCACCAGCGCCTGCTGCGTGAAAATCCCGACCGCAACTGGGATTGCTGCATCAACTGGTATGTCGAGCCGCAAGATGAAAGGGATGCCGACTACTACTGTACGGCCCCCCAGACGATCAACAAACTCCAGGGATTCCTGGAGTTCCGCAAGCAGTTCGGGGAACACTGGCCGTACCGATATGTGTTGCTGCTGGATGACGATATCTACCTGAAGCCCGGCGACCTGAACCACTTCTTCCACGTCTGTGACTATTACCAGACCTACCTCTCACAACCCTCGCAGCGTTGGTTCACTCACACGACGCTGAACTCCCTGGTTCGCAATCCCGCCTGCATCCTGCGCCACGTGAGTTTTGTCGAAGGCATGGCCCCCTGCTTTTCGGCGGCGGCGCTCGCCGAGTTGATTCACACGTTTGATTGGACAAAAAGCATCTGGGGGACCGATTGGGCCTGGGGGGGCCTTCTGCAGGATCGGAACGCCGTGCACGTAGTCGATGCCGTGGCCCTGCATCACACACGCACCGGCAACGGCCGCAAGACTCTGTTCTACCAGCGGTTGCTTGCCATGGGAGTGGAGCCGGGCGACGAGTTGCGTGGCATTCAGCGCCGCTATCCCCGCTTCAACGGGCCTCAAACCTTCAGGACCGGGCACGTGTACCGGGCCAAGGTCCCAAAGGCCCTGGCAACCAGCGTCCTGGTGCTGTTTGAGCGTCTGAAGTTCATCGTCCGCCTGCGCAAGCAATTCCTGCGCAACTGGCGCGTCCTGCGCGCGCGAACCGCCGACATGTTGCTAAAATGAGCGACTCGATTCCCCTGCCGCAGTGGCGACCCGAACAGACGATGGACCGGCTCACGCGTTGCTTTCTGGAGATACGTGCCGAGCTCGTGCGGTTCCTGACCCGGCGCAATGGCAAGGCGGCGGCCGAGGATGTTGTACAGGAAACCTGGCTGAAGCTGCACGAGCGCGGCGATACCGAGTCGTGGCACGAGCCCCGCGCGGTCCTGTTCACCACCGCCGCAAATCTCGGGATCGACGTTCAGCGCCGCGAAGCGCGCTCGGACCGGCTGTTCGCCCGGGACGGCGAGTTGCCCGAAGCGGTTGCTCCCGGCGCGGATCCGGAGTCACAGGCCCAGACCGAAAGTGAGTTGAACAGTGTGGCGGCGGCCCTGCAGGCGCTGCCCGCCCAATGCCGGGAGGCCTTTCTGTTGAATCGGCTGGAGGGACTGACTCACAGCGAGATTGCCCAACGCCTGGGTGTATCCACCAAGACCGTTCAGCGGCACATTGAGCGGGCGCTGCGCCGCTGTGTGCAGGTGTTGGAATAATGGCTGCATCCGAAAAAGTCAGCGACTTGCGCCTGCAGCAGGCCATACGATCCTGGACCTCGCGTCACTCAGGCTCGTGGACCCGGGACGATGAGGCGAACCTCGAGACCTGGCTCGCCGCCGATCCTGAGAACCGGGCAGCCTATGAAAAGGTGGGCCGCGCCTGGGCGGTGACCGGCCAGGCAGCCGGGCGAGTAGCCAGGGAGTTGCCAACCCGGAGACCTTACGGCCTGTGGATAGCCGCCTCGCTCCTCGCTGCCCTCTCCTATCCGCTGTGGGTGATGTCGGATAACTGGTGGAACGGCCCCCGCGCCGAGTGGTCCGCCGAGCGCGGGCAGACCCGGAAGATTCAACTGGCTGACGGCACCCGCATCGTGTTGGACGCCGATTCGGCTGTCGAGAGTCGGATAGGCGCCCGATCCCGGCACATTGTGTTGGTGCGGGGTGAGGCGCTGTTGACTGTTGCGCACGACGCGACACGGCCGTTCAAGGTCGATGTCGGGCCGGGACGCATTACCGACATTGGAACCGAATTCGACATTGAAAGCCTGAACGGCAAAGCCCGCGTGTCGGTCCTGGAGGGGCGGGTCAGTGTGGCAACTTCCCGCGGCGAGCTGGTGTTGGCGGCCGGACAGGCGAGCGGCTATGACAACCAGGGAGCCCTGCTTCCTGTGAGCAACATTGATGGCGCCGTCACCATCTGGGAAACCGGACAGCGGCATTTCAACGCGGACCGGCTCTCCGATGTACTCGAGAGAATCACGCGCTACCACCTGGTGAGCTTCGTGTTCAAGGATCCGGAGCTGCGGGAGCTGCGGGTGAGCGGGACCTTCAGGACCGACAACCTGCCCCTGTTTCTGCGCACGCTGCGGGCTGCACTGCCCATCGAGACCGTGTGGCTGGATCCGCAGCGGGTCGAAATAAGCCGGCGTACCGGCATCGGCCCCCGAGAATCCTTCGCGTCGAATCCCTGAGCCGGCAGTGACAATTTTTCAGCGTACAACGCTCTTCGTAGCGCTCGTGGTGCTGTTCAGCGGCTTTGCGCATGCGGCCGATGAACAGTCTCTTTTCAACATCGCGGCAGGTCCCCTGCAGCCGGCGCTCGAGCGCCTGGCGGCGCAGTCGGGATTGCAACTCCTGTACGACCCGGCCCTGCTGCAAGGCCGCACGACCCGCGGCATCGTGGGCAGCATGACTTCCCGCAAAGCCCTGGCGGCGCTGCTGGCTGACACCGATATCACATTCAACTTTACGGCGAGCGATGCGGTCGCCCTGCTCAGGAGACCGAAACCGCCGCTGCTCATTCCGAGCCTGGGTGACTACGACCGCCCGCGCACCATCACGATCTCAACCAACCGGACCCGCGCCGATCTCTACAACGCACCCAGGAGCGTGACGGCGACCAAAGTGGACGAATCGTTTCTGGACGTACCGTTGGCCTCCGAGTCGCTGACCGCGGGTGTATTGCGGGATCTGCAGGTAAACCGGCTGGAAGATGCCCTTCAGTATGTCAGTGGCGCGGAAGTCGCCCCGAACGGTCAATCCGCTTTGGGCTTCCTGCTGCGCGGATTTCCAACCTACCAGTACTATCTGGACGGCGTCCGTGTGTCACCGGATCTGCATCATGACGCCTTCAGAGACTTCGCAGATGTGGAGCGCATCGATGTAGTGAAGGGACCGGCCTCGTTGCTGTACGGGCGCACCGAGCCAGGCGGCGCAATCAATGTGATCACCAAGCAGCCGCTCGCGGACCCCGCTGTGTCGGTGGAACAACAGGGCGGCAGCTTCGGGTACAGGCGAACCGAAATCGACGCCGGAGGACCGCTCCCGGGAGATCACAACCTGCTGTATCGATTCAACGCGGCGTACGAAGATCAAGCCTCGTTCCGCGACACATCCGGCAATCACCGGATCTTCCTGGCACCCGTCGTGACGTGGAACCTGTCCGCGGCCACCTCGGAAACCCTGTACGCGGAATATCTCAACAGCCACGACGCTCACGACTCCGGCCTGCCGGTCATCGGCAACCAGTTGCCGCCAGTGCCGATCGAGCGCTCGTTGGAGCTCGGCGGCGACATCCACACGACCGACTATCGCGTGGGCCTGAAAGGCTCCCATGTGTTCGCGGATGGCTGGACACTCAGACATCACCTGGATGCCCGGTGGGTGAGCTCACCACAAACACTCCAGGCAGCTCTTTCCGATGATGGACTCGACGCCGCGGCATGCACGGCGGCCAGTTGCCCCGTGAATCGTGAGTTGGTATCCATGCCCGAGTCGAGTGGCCACACCTATTTCATCTCCGTGGACGCGCTGCGCGACTTCTCCTTGTGGTTCTTGCGTGACTCGCTGTTGATCGGCACGGACGTGTTTACATCGAGCGCCAACACGCGGCTGATTTTCCGGAACGACACCAGTCTGCAGACCGACTTGTTGCATCCGAGCGGCACGCCTGTCGACTGGTCTTTGCTCGGGGACCCGGATTCCAGCACGCTGAACTTCACCGAGGAACAATGGGTCGGCGCGTATTTCCAGAACCAGGTGCAGATCGGCGATTCCATTCACCTGCTGTTCGGCGGCCGCTTCGACCACGTGCACGAAAAAATCAATCGTGTGGGCATGCAGAAAGCCTCCGGACTGCCCTACCCGCCGGGCACGATCCTGGATGAGAACTTCGGTACTGTCGACTCGCTGCGCTCCATCCGCGGCCGCGCCGGAATCCTGTGGCATCCCCTGCAACCGCTCAGCCTGTATGCCAACTTCTCGCAAAACTTCGGCGTCACGGCCGGCTTGTTCGCGGGCGACGGCAACCGCGAGCTGCTGCTGCCGGCGGAACAATCGCAGGAGTGGGAGACCGGCCTCAAGCTGGAATCGCCGCAGGGTACGATGTCCGCGACACTCGCCTGGTTCAACCTGATCAAGCAGAATGTGGCCACGCCCATCATATCCCCGGCGTTGGACAACTCGAGCGTCGGATTTCTGATGAGCGCGGCCCGCAACCAGGGGCTCGAGGCCGATTTCCGCGGCACCCTGGCGCCGGGCCTGCAGGTGCTGGCGAGCTATGCCTTCACTCAATCCAGGATCTACAACTATGTTGGACAATGGGTGCCGTCCCCGCCGAAGAATGCAGAGCTCGTCGGCGACTACGGCGACAGGCTCTTCGGTGTGCCCGAGCATGGCGGCAGCGTCTGGGCGTCATACCACATTGACGGCGGCGCGTTGCAGGGGTTGAAGGTCGGACTCGGTGCCGTGGCACGGGGCGGTCGCGCCGGTGACAACATCAATGACTATCACCTCCCTGCGTTCGTCAAAGTCGAATCGCTGGCCGCCTACGGCTGGCGCGCGTGGGGCACGAACTTCGAAGTGCAATTCAACGTAGACAACCTGCTCGACAAACGTTACTTCGAATCGCTGAGCGGAACCCGGACGGTCATGCCGGGAATGCCGCGCAGATTCATTGGCACCGTGCGCGCGACTTTCTGATGACCCGTCAGTTGCCCGCGGCGGCCGTCTTCGGCGGTGCCGTGTCGAGCTCCGCCTCGACGCCGACAATCGCCGGCATGCCATCGGCCTTCTGCAGGGCTTCGCGGGCAAAATCCCAATGAATGGCCGCCACGCTGCTGCCCAACGCGCGGGCGAGTTGCTTCGCCAGCAAATCGAGGTTGGGTTCGAGCGACTGGCCCTGGCCGTCGACAGGGGGATGGGCTTCCATCAGCAGGTCGCCATTCACATACGTGACTTTGACGGGATCATTGATCAGCCACACCTTCGTCCCCACCGGCACCTTGGGAAACAAGGCCGCCACGTCCTCCGGATACATGCGGATGCAGCCGTGTGTAATGGCCATCCCGACCGCCATCGGATTGTTGGTCCCATGAATCTCGTAGGTTCCATCCCCCACCCCGAGCCGCATCTTGTAGGCCCCTAGCGGGTTGTCCGGCCCGGGCGGCACCACCTTCGGGATGGGATCGCCGTTGCGCGCATGCTCCTTGCGAATCGACTCCGGTGGATACCAGTTGGGATTTTTCTGCTTGGCAACAATAGACGTTTCGCCCAGCGGCGATTTCCAGTCCATCTTGCCGATGCTCACCGGATAGGTGATCACCAGGTGATGCTGGCCCTTCTTCGCCTTCGGGTAGTAGTACAGGCGGTGCTCGGGCAGATTGACGACGAGGCCTTCTCGCGGCCCGGGCGGCAGGATCCGTCGCCCGGGCAACAGGATGTCAGTGCCTTCGCCGGGAAGCCACATGTCAACGCCCGGATTGGCGCGAATGATTTCCTCGTATCCCAGGCTGTAGCGACGCGCGATATCGAGAAGCGTGTCGTTGTACTTCGACTTGATCCGCTCGTCAGTCCCGACAACCGACGAGCCGTCCGCGGGCAGCTCGTAAACCGCTCCCCACGCAGGGACCCACATGCTCGCCAAACACAGGATCGAGCCACTCAACCAGGTCTTCATACAATCTCAATAGTCCACGTCACGGGAGCATCGGCAATCAGTGAGGAGCGCACGCTACAATATTTAGTCACGGACAGCTCGACCGCCCGTGCCGCTTTTTCGGGGGTGATTCCCGCCCCCTGCAGCGTGAAGTGCAGGACCGCGGCCGCCAGCCGGCGCGGGATTTCGCCGACCCGGGTCGCCTCGACGCGCACCTTCAGTGCATCGAGAGGCGTGCGCTGCTTGCGCATGATCTCAACTACATCAGTCGCCGCGCACGCCGCAATCGCCGCGAGCAGCATATCGAAGGGCCCGGGACCGCTGCGGGCATCGGCATCGATCCTGACCTTCGGGCCATCGGGCCGGCCGGCATCAAATTGGGAGCCTCCGGCCCACTCGACCTGGATAGGGGAAGCATGGGGAGTCGCTGTCATACTGGCGACTATGCTGAGATTTCTGATTCCTGTCATCTTTGTCCTGATCTGGTCGACCGGGTTTATCGTTGGAAAGGCGGTTGCACCGCACGCGGACCTGCAGCTCTACCTGCTGGCGCGATTTGCACTGACCGCGCTCTTCATGGGAGTGGCCGCTCTGGCCGTGGGCGCGGACTGGCCGCGCGGCCAAGGATGGCTGGCGCATCTGATGGCCGGGGTGCTCATGCAAGGCATCTATCTGTGTGCCAGCTACTGGTCGATCAGCCACGGCATGCCTGCGGGAATCATGGCACTCCTGGGCGCCCTTCAGCCCCTGTTCACCGCCCTGTATCTGGTAGCAGCCACCCGTGCGCAGCTCGGGACCGGAACCTGGGTTGGATTGTTGGTCGGTTTCGCGGGCGTCGGGTGTGTTCTGGCTCCCAAGCTCGCCACGGCCGGTACCGGCTCGATTACGGCACTGAGCGCACTCAGCGCGCTGCTCAGTGTTGTGGCCATTACCGCGGGGGCGTTGCTGCAGAAATGGCTGCCGCGCGTGGACCTGCGCAGCGCCGCCTGTGTCCAGAATGTTGGAGGGACCCTGACGGCGGCGCTGGCTGTCGTGTTTGTAGGAACGATTGAATGGGATAACACCCCGGTCCTGTGGGGCGCACTGGTCTGGGCTGTTCTGGTGCCTTCGGTGATCGGAACCACGTTGCTCATGTGGATGATGCGGCATGGGGAAGCGACCAAAGTCACGGCGCTCCTGCTGCTGGCACCCCCGTTGGCAGCAATCCAGGCCTACCTGCTGTTCCATGAAACGCTGTCCACGGTCCAATTCATCGGGTTTGCGCTCGCATTGCTCGGGGTCCTGCTCGCCAGAACGGCCCGCACCGGGATCGAGCGCACAGGATTGACGTCCGCCAAGGGACAAAGGCCTTGAAAAAGCGTACAAAGTCGGTGTCGGACACAACAATCGGAGGGTCTCAGGAATGAATACGACAAATCCGTATGCTCCGCCGCAGGCCGCTGTACAGGACGTCACCGATTCGGGCGAACACGTGCTCGCCGGCCGGGGTACCCGCCTGGGGGCTGCGATCCTGGACGGCCTCATCTTCATTGTCGTGCTGTATCTACCGCTGATCGTCGTCGTCAAAGCGGGCGGCAACGCGCTGTTCGTGAATGCCCGACTCAACACCGAAGGCATCAGCAACCTCATGTTGCTGCTGCCCGTGGTGGGCCTGCTGGCCCTTGGCTGGCTGAACTTCATTTATGTATCGCGCAATGGACAGAGCATTGCCAAAAAGATCGTCGGCATCAAACTCGTGCGCTCGGACGGCTCCCCGGTCTCCGTGGCGCGGGTCTTCTGGCTGCGCAATGTCCTCAACACGGCGATCGGCATGATTCCCCTGGTGGGAGCGGTGTATTGGCTCGTCGACGCGCTGCTGATATTCGGCCAGCCGCGTCAATGCATGCACGACAAGATCGCCGACACGATTGTCATCTACGCCTGATCAACACTCACTGCGGTAGCAAACCGTGCTGGATACGGTAGTAGCGGCGGAGACGCCGGAAGGGATCGTGCTCGAGTTGCATCCGGCCGGGTTGACTTCCCGCTTCTACGCATTCCTGCTCGATTGGATCATCCGCCTGGTGACCATGTACGCCGTGGCCCTGGTGGTCGGGTTCATGGGCGGCGTGGGCATCGCCTTCTGGCTGATCCTGCTGTTTGCGCTGGAATGGTTTTATCCCATTGCATTCGAGCTCGGGCGCTCCGGCGCCACCCCCGGCAAGAAAGCGCTCGGCATCAAAGTGGTGATGGACAACGGTCTGCCGGTCACCCCGGCTGCCTCATTCGCGCGCAACCTGCTGCGCGTCGCGGACTTCCTGCCCTTCGGCTATGGAATCGCGGTGGTCTGCATGTTGTTGCGACAGGATTGCAAACGCCTGGGCGACCTCGCCGCCGCCACACTCGTTGTCCACGAGCCCCATCCTGCCGTCCGGGTGATGTTGGAGAAAGTCGAGCCGGTGGCACCGATTCGATCCCTCGCGCCACGCGACCAGGCAGCCCTGGTGGCGCTGGCCGCGCGCGCGCCAACTCTGACGGGGGACCGGCTCAACGAGTTGGCATCCATGGCCGCTGCCGTATCCGGTGACCAGGGCCACTCCGGAAGTGCCGTCACCCATCGCGTCCTCGGAGTTGCGCAATGGCTGTTGGGGCGACGCTCGTGACCCCACTTCACTTCGAGGAGCTGTACCAGGCCGAATGGACCGAGTTGGAAGGGTTGCTCGACGCACTGTTAGGGCGTAAGAAAGGCGCCCAGGGTGCACCCCCGATCCAGGGAGAACGGGTGGCGGTGTTGTACCGGCGCGCCTGCGAGCATCTCGCTCTCGCCCGGGCGCGCTCCTACCCTGCCTACATCCTGACCCCGCTCGAACGTCTGACCGCCGATGCTCACCAGGTGATCTACCAGCGCCGCGAGTTTGGCCTGGCGAAGGTCCGGCACTTTTTCAGTGTCGAGTTTCCGGGAACCGTGCGGGCCAATGCCGGCTATGTCTGGTTGTCCGCCGCCCTGTTCTATATTCCCGGGATCGTGATCGGCTGGTTGATGTACGTGCGGCCGGAGTTGATCCTGTCGGTGGTCGATGCGGGGACCGCCGCCTCCTTTGAGCACATGTATTCTGAAGCGGCCAAGGCTGTGGGCAGGGAGGCCCAGAGTGACGTGCTGATGTTCGGGTTCTACATCCGTCACAACATCGGAATTGCCTTCCAGTGTTTTGCCGGGGGCCTGTTTGCCGGCATCGGCAGCCTGTTTTACCTGATCTACAACGGCGCCATCATCGGCGCGGTCGCAGGCTATCTGACCGAACGTGGCCACGGGCCCACGTTCTGGGCGTTTGTGGTAACCCACTCAGCCTTTGAGCTGACAGCCATCGTCCTGAGTGGAGCTGCGGGATTGAAGATCGGCTACTCCCTGGTGGTGCCGGGCCGCCTGTCCCGCGTGCAGAGTCTCGTGGCGGCTACCCGGAACTGCGCACCGATTGTGGCGGGCGCGGCGGGCATGCTGCTCATTGCAGCCGCTCTCGAGGCTTTCTGGTCATCGGCATCGTGGCTGCCGCACTTTGTCAAATACGGTGTGGCAGCCGGATGTTGGATCGGAGTGCTCAGCTACCTGACCTTCCAGGGCCGAAGTGCAAGTTGATTCACTCGCACTGCGTATGAGGCCGCGCGCTCCGATGGAGGCCGCGGATCTGGGCGTGCGCCTGTGTCAGAGCGCCGCCGGCGAGGTTTACCGGTGTTATTTTGTAGCGGCTCTACCGGTCATGGCATTGTCACTGGCCACCTATGAAATCGCGACCTGGCTGCCTGCCCTGTTGATCTGGTGGGCCAAGCCGTGGCTCGATCGGACCGTGCTGTTTGTACTGTCGCGGGCTGCGTTCGGCCAGGCGACGACGGTGTCCGAGCTCGTGCGCAATCAACGTCGAGTCTGGTGGAGCCAGTTGTTTCTCAGCCTGACGACCCGGCGGCTGTCGCCGTGGCGATCCTTCACGCAGTCGGTCTATCAGCTCGAGGGGCTGCGGTATTTGGCCTCGAGCAAGCGAGTGCAGCAGATACGACGGGGCCGGACAACTCCCGCCACGCTCATGACCTCAGCGTTCAGTGTGACTGAAACCGTGTTGACAGCGGCACTGGTGTCGTTGATTTTCTGGTTCGAGCCGGGGCGGACCGATCCCGACTGGACCGCCAGATTGGCCTCGCTGCAACTGCCCATCACCTGCGCCTATGCGCTCGTCGTGCTGTTCCTCGAGCCGTTCTATGTGGCTGCAGGCTTTGCGATGTATCTGAACCGGCGCGCGCAGTTGGAAGCGTGGGATATCGAGCAGGAATTGCGTCGTGCGTTCCAGGCTTAAAGCACTCCTCGCGGCACTGTTGATTGCGGCTGTGCCGCTGACTGCCGTGGCACAAGCCCCGACCCGCAACGACATCAAGCACGCCGTCGAGGCGGTGAAGGCGGATCCCAACCTGGCGCCGGAGAAAACCATCCGGACCCTGAGGTGGGTGCAGACATCCGATTCCGAACCGCCCCCCGAGGAGCCGCGCGGCTTCGCGCAGTGGCTGCTGAATCTCATGGGCTGGCTCGCGCAATCCGCCCGTGTCGTGGTCTGGGTCACTGTGGCGCTGCTCGTCGGACTGTTGGTTATCTTCGTGTTGCGCCTGCTGAAGGAGCGCTCGCCCTCCATGGGGCCGCGCCGCAAAGTCATTCCGACACACGTGCAGGACCTCGATATCCGTCCTGAAAGCCTCCCTGACAATATCGGAGCCGCGGCGCGCTCTCTATGGGACAGCGGCGATCATCGCGGTGCCCTGTCGCTCCTGTACCGCGGACTCCTGTCACGACTCGTGCACGTTCACAACGTTCCCATCCGCGACTCCAGTACTGAAGGCGACACCCTGCAACTCACGGCAACACGCCTTCGGGACGACAAGCGCGACTACGTAGCCCAACTCATTCAGATCTGGCAGCGCGCGGTCTATGGTGGACAACAGCCCGAGACCGGATCGCTGTACGTGTTGTGTGATGAGTTCGCTGGGGCGTTGGACACCGTATGACACGCGAGCGTCTCGGATGGATCGTAGTGGCGCTCGCGGCGGCAGCGCTCATCGCGTGGGTTGCCAGCAACACCTATTGGACGAGCGTGAAGGTTCCGCTGCCACCCAAGGGAGAGGCCGCCACCAACCCTTTCTACATCCGCGAGAAATTTGCACAGGCGCTCGGCGCCCGCACGCATTGGGCCCGCGATCTCAGGCTGCCGCCCACCAGCGGCGTCGTCTACATTTCGATGTTGGATTGGGACCTGCTGCCGCAGCGACGCAAGCGCTTCGAACAGTGGGTCGAGTCCGGCGGGCGTCTGGTCATCGACAGCACCTTGATCACCAGCACAGATGCGTTGGAGACGTGGATGGGCGTCGGCCATCAATCCCGCGTCGAACCCAAGAAAAAACCGAAGCTCGATCCCGAGGACATCTGCTTGCCGTACGATGAGGACGGCACGAAAGATTCCTATCTCGTCTGTGAGATGGTGTCCAACATTGCGATCGTCCCGCATCGCAAGCTCGAGTGGGGCCTGCGCGATCAGGAATCCAATCTGGAAGGTGCTCGCGTCCGTGTTGGACGTGGCAGCGTCACCCTCCTCACCGGTGCGCCGTTCACCGGCCGCTCTCTCCTCAGCGGCGAGAACGGCCGACTGTTTGTCGCCACGACGCAGTTGCGACGGGGCGATGTCATCTATTTTTTCTCCGAATCCGACCAGGCATCCTTGCTGGAGCTTGCCGTGCGATTCGGCTGGCCGGTGCTATGTCTCATTGGCGTCGCGCTCGCTCTGGCGATCTGGCGCGGCAGTATCCGTTTCGGTCCCCTGGCGCCGCCGACGGAGACCGCGCGCCGTTCGCTGGCCGAGCAGATTCGCGGCACGGGACAATTCACCATGCGGATTGGCAGCGCCGGAGCGCTTCACGCCGCAACCGCGCGCGCCTTGAATGAGGCGGCCACCCGGTATATCAACGCATACGAGGTTTTATCCGGCGCCGATCGCATGCAGGCGTTGGCAACGGCCACCGGGTACGAGGCGAGCGAGCTCGCCGCGGCCCTCCACTATTCCGGCTCGGGTCGATCGGAGCACCTGCGCGCCGACCTGGAGCTGCTCGAGGCGGCACGCCGCCGGATTCTGCTCAAGCACATGAGACGCAAACATGGAAATTGAAGCCAGTACCCTCAACCGCGCCGCCGAGCTGCTCGAACGGCTCAAAGCGGCGATCGGCCAGGCCGTTGTCGGCCAGGCGGATGTGATCGAGCAGGTGGTGATCTGCCTCGCCGCCTCCGGACACGTGCTCATCGAGGGTGTCCCGGGTCTCGGCAAGACACTGTTGGTGCGAGCGCTGGCGCAGGCCCTTTCGTTGGGGCACGGGCGCGTTCAGTTCACACCTGACATGATGCCTTCCGACATCATCGGGCACGCCGTGCTCGATCCAACTTCCCACGAGCTGCGCATCGTCCGCGGTCCCGTTTTCACCCACATTCTGCTGGCGGACGAAATCAACCGCGCCCCGGCGAAGACCCAGAGCGCCCTGTTGGAAGTCATGCAGGAATACCAGGTCACCCTGGAAGGACAGAGCATCACGCTGCCGAAGCCCTTCATGGTGCTTGCAACCCAGAACCCGGTGGAGACGGAAGGCACGTATCCGTTGCCGGAAGCCCAGTTGGACCGATTCCTGTTCAAGGTTGAAATCGGCTATCCCACACTCGCGGAAGAAGTGGGAGTGGTCGTCCGCGCGACCGCCAACCAGGCAGGCAACGAGTTGCCCCTCTCAGAGGTCAAACCCGTTCTCAACGAGCGCGCCGTTCTGGGTGTGCAGCAGATCGTGGCGCACCAGAAGATTGACGATCAGGTAACCGATTATGCGGTCCGACTCACTCGCGCAACGCGAGAGTGGGCGGGGCTTGCGATGGGTAGCGGGTCGCGCGGTGCGTTGGCCCTGGTGCGCGGTGCCCGCGCGTATTCCATCATGCAGGGACGCAACTACGTGACTCCTGATGACATCAAGAAGATCGCGTTGCCGGCGTTACGACATCGCATAGCCCTCGCGCCCGAGGCAATGTTGGAGGGACGCAGGGCGAACGACCTCCTCGCCAATGTGATTGAGAGCGTTGCCGCACCGCGTATTTGACGATCGATGAGATTCATTCCGTCAAACAGGCTACTCACGGTGCTCGGCTCGGGCGCCGTTGCTGCGTTGGTGGCGCTGATTGCAGGCATAGACGTTACGAACGTGGCCGTACCCACCCTTGCCGGACTGGCACTGCTGGGCGCTGTGACTTTCGGAGACTATCTGCACTCCCGGCGTGCGTGGCGAAGCTCCGTCGTACGCCTCTCGCGCAATATGCCACCGGCCTTCGCTCTTGGCGCGCGTCGGCCCGTAACGTTGAGCTTCGAAGTCGAGGGGCCGTTTCAGTGGCACGGACAGGTGTATGACGATGTCGATCCCAGCTTTAATTTTGAAGGCCTTCCGGCTTCCCTGGACCTGACACCCGGGAAACGCATCGGGGTCACTTACGAGGTGGTGCCGACACGACGCGGCGAGGCGCTGTTTGGGGCAGCTCAATTGCGGCTGCGGTCGCGGTGGGGTTGGTGCGAGTTGCTGGAGCGGATCGGCACTGAACAGGTGCGCCGGGTGTATCCGGATTTTGCCCAGATTGCGCGCTATGCCTGGCTGGCCGGGGATCACCGGTTGCAGGAGATCGGGATCAAAACCTACCAGCAGCGCGGTGAAGGCACGGACTTCAAGCAGCTTGCCGAGTATCGCTACGGGGACCCGGTGCGCCACATTGACTGGAAGGCCACGTTGCGCCTGGGGAAGCCGATCATCCGTGAATTCCAGGACGAGCGCGATCAGTGCATCCTGCTGTTGATTGACTGCGGTCGGCGGATGAGAGCCGATGACCGGCAGAACGGCGTGGGCTCTTCGCATTTCGACCAGGTGTTGAATGCGGTGATGTTGTTGTCATACGTGGCGCTTCACCAGGGTGATGCGGTCGGGGCCCTCACTTTCGGCACGCCCCCGGGCGCAGAGAAGTCATTCGCTCCTGAGAAAGGCGTGCACACCCTGAATGCGATGATGAGTGAACTATACGGAGTGCAGCCCACGCCAACGCATTCCGACTACGTCTCGGCTGCGCTCGACTTGCTGAAGCGATATCACAAGCGCGCATTGGTGATCATCATCACGAATTTCCGTGATGAGGACAGCAGCGAGTTGGGTTATGCGTTGCGGCTGTTACGCTCGCGGCACCTGGTCATGCTGGCCAGCCTTCGCGAGCGCATTGTGGGTGAATTGATGTCGCAGCCCCTGTCTTCCGCCGATGCCATCCTCGACATCGCCAGCGCCCATCTATATGAACAGTCGCGGCGGGATGCATTCAACAAGCTGGCTGACCGCGGCCCCCTGACGATTGACGCGGAGCCCGATCAGTTGGGCGTGCAGCTCGTCAACCGATACCACGCCGTCAAACGCGCGGGCATGATTTAGTCAGTGTGCGAGAGCCGCGGGGATGCCGCTGTAAACCGCATCTCGAAACGCCTTGTGCAGCGGCACCTTGCCGAATGGTGCGTACTGCGTAAATAACACCGCTGTGATCTTGTTCTGCGGATCCACCCAGAACAGCGTGTCCTTGGCGCCATCCCAGAAAAACTCGCCTACGGCACCCGAGGCTTCCTCGGCGTTGGCCGGCGGCCGGACGCGCACTGCGAAGTCGATCCCGAAACCAACCTGTCCCTTGCTGGGCAGGAATCCCTTGTCGACCACATCCGGCGGCATCTGGTCGGTGGACATCAACTTGACGGTTTCCGGCTTCAGGATCCGTCTTCCGTCGAGCTCACCATTGTTTTGCAACATCCGGGCAAACCGCATGTAGTCATCCAGCGTAGATACGAGGCCATAGCTGCCGGGTTTCGCCGGCCAATCCTTCGAGTTGAACTCGTACGCTTCCGCATCGGGGACCCGTGTGAGGGAACCGTCCGGATGCCATTCGTAGACCGCCGCGAGGAGCTCCTTATCCTTCGGCCGCAGCACATACCGCGTGTTCTTCATCCCCAGGGGCTCGAAGATCTTCTTCTGCAGATACTGGTCGAACGGCATGCCGGACAGCCGCTCAACCAACAGGGCCTGCATGTCCACTGAAGGACCATACCGCCACTGCGTACCCGGTTGAAACATCAGCGGCAGTGTGCCGAGTATGTGGGCTTCTTCTGCCAGGGTGTTGCGCTTGTTGGTGGGATCGCCTGCCCGGTATATCTCAGCCACCGGCGAGTGATCATTGCCATAATAGAAGCCGGCGGTATGGCGTGTGATATCACGAACCGTAATAGGACGATGCACGGGCTCGTAGATCACATCGCCATGCGGATCGACTCCCGCATACACCTTCATGGTCGCGAATTCCGGGGCGTACTTGCTCAACGGATCGTCGAGGTTGAACTTCCCCTCCTCGTACAGCGACATCAGGGCGACGCCGGTCACAGGCTTGGTCATGGAGAAGATCTGCACGAGGGTGTCGCGAGTCATCGGTTTGCCCGCCTCGCGGTCAGACTTGCCGAAGGCGCCGAAGTACGCCTCGTGGCCATCCTGATAGACGAGAGCGGATACGCCGACCAGCGCGTTCGAGTGGATGATGCCGCCCAGTGCGGCGTCAATTCTGGCTTTGTCGATAGGAGGCGCGGCGAATACGCTGCTGGTCGTCAGTATGGTAGCCAGGAGAAACGGAATCGCGCGCATGCTCAGCCCCCTCGTAATGGCAGCTGTTATGATAGCGCTACCATTTGAGAGCTTGCAAATAGACGCCGGCGCAGAGTCAGCACCAGCAGCAGTGCTGCGAGCGTCCAGCCGTTAATCGCACCACCGCCGCCCCCACCGCCACCGGAAGCCGGGGGATCGGACTGCGTCGACGGTGGCGGAGTCGGGGTTGAGTTGGTGGGCGGAGCAGGATTGCCCGCAACCGAGATCGCGACATTGAGGGCGCCGATCGCATCGACCCGACCGTAGCCGAAAGTGCCGTCAGGAGCGACGCTGCCCAGTTGAGTTGCGCCCTTGGTCAACACATCGACGAGTTGAGAGGCACTCATCGATGGATAGGCCGCACGAATCAGGGCCGCCACGGCGCCGGCGTTGGGGACAGCGGCCGAAGTGCCGTAGAAGTTGCCATCGGGAAACAGGCTGTTGGCGAAATAAGTGCCGGTCGCATCGACACTGATGCCATCCGGGGCGACGAGTATCGGCGCCTGGATGGGATTATGTCCCGGGGGGAAAGTCAGGGTCACCGGCCCCAGGCTGCTGAACGGCTCGATCTTGTTACCCACGGCATCGGAACCGTTGACGGCGCCCACTGTGACCGCGCCGGTCACGAACGCTTGCGGCGTCACGACGCTCCCGGTTGTGGATTTGGACAAGGAGGTGAGCCCATCTCCGCCGATCCACAGCTTGAAGAACTTCCCCTCCGCTGCTTTGTCGGGCGTCGCGACGTACAACTTGAAGGTCGCACCGTTGAACGTGACGGACTGGGAGATCAGGTTGTCGGTGGCTGTACTCGCGGAGAGGCAGCCTTGCGCGTTGGTGTCGGTGTTGACCCAGATGACATCGAAATTGCTGCTGTTTTGATTGGGCGGATCTGCCCATGCGAACGCAACCGGCACGCTCGCTGCCTGCGACATCGTCAGGACCTCGTTCGGGTCGCCGTCGAATTGCGCCACATAGTTGTCCGTCTGTGTGCCACAGGTCAGGGGCGAAAGACCGAGCGAGGACAATGCCACGGGCGAGTAGTTTCCTTCCCAATAGCTGCCGTTGTAGTTACCGGCGGCCGTGAACAGGACTACGGACGGGTTCTGTGCGAGGAGTTGCTCGACTGCCTGCACTTCGGAGCTGTCGGATGACAACAGGTCCTGTTGAGGAAAAATGATGTCATCAACGAGGATCGTGGCGCCCGCCGCGACCATCTGACTGAGACAGGATGTGTACTCCACGTAAGTAGCCGGACCGCAATAGGCAAGGGAGGCGCCGGGCGCTACTGCGTGGATTTCCTCCAACAACGCGGTGCCTTCGTCACCGGACGGTGCGGCCGCACCATCCGCGGGCAACACAACCTGCACGGCTGGCAGCTCGGAGCGCTGCTGAATGACCTTGACGTTGGAGATGCCGCCGGACTGCACTCCGACTTTTGCCCCTCCGCCGTTGATACCGGTCTTCGATATAAACTCGTCCGCATGCATGATCGACACGCCATTGGCGTTGATCGCGCCGGCCGCCGGCGTCGCTGCCGTGTTCACCTTCATCTTCGGAACGATGGCGTAAGACGGCAGCGAGACGCGTTTGACTCCAGCAACCGAGGCAAGCTGGGCCAGGGTGTCCGGGGCCACCCATCCTTCAATCACGCAGTAGGAGGCGAGCCGGATCGACGAGCTCACCGTGAGGCTGGTCGATATGACGGACCGGGCCTCGTTGGAACAGTCGTAGTGAACGTCGGCCTGGACCCAACCTTGCGCGTTGAATCGGGCCGACGTAACTGACGCCCGGGCAGCCGCGGGCGCGTCATAGACGGACTGCAGCTTGGCTGAAACCCGCAATCTCCAGGCATCAGCCGGCGCAGCCGGTGTTACCCAGATCGTAGTGATGACTGCGAGGCTGCTGATCAACAGCCTCGCGACCGAATGTCTCCCTCCCATGGGAGACTATTCTGCCATGCGGAGTACCCGCCGGACCGAGGGAACGCGAGTCCAGCACCGCAATCCAGGGTACCGGCGGGAATTGCCCAGCTATCGTTGGCGCCCCTAAATACGGGCATATGCCCCCTTGACTAATGGGGGTATATACCCCAATATCCTTGCCATGCCCACCACCCCTAAATTCGACCTCATGCCGTGCCACGCCACCGCACTGCGTAAAGCAGCGCGCAAGGTGTCGCAGCTATATGAGGGCGCTTTGGCGGAAACAGGCCTGCGCTCAACCCAGTTTGCCATCCTCTCCGAGCTCCACGACCGGGCGGACAAACCGCCTACCCTGGCGGAGCTCGCCGAAGCCCTGGTGATCGAGCGCTCAGCCGTAGGCCATACGCTGCGGCCGCTCGAGCGCGATGGGTTGATTGCCCTGCAGGAAGGTGCAGATCGCCGCCAGCGTTACATCGTGCTGACGAGCAAAGGCAAGGCCAAATTCAAGGAAGGCTCCAACGCCTGGCGGCTGGCGCAGGAGCGCTTCGAAGACATGTTTGGTCGGGCCAAGGCCCGCGAGCTGCGGCTCACCCTCCTTGGCCTGGCCTACGACGACCGCTTCGGCAAACTCCAGGACTGACCATAAGAGAGAGTCCCCTTGAAGTCCCGAACTTCACCCACATATGGGTATATGCCCATTTTTCGATATCCAAGGGAGAGAGAAATCATGCGTTTATCCAAGACACTCGCCGCTTCAGCCGCTTTGCTGTTGGGCGCTGCCGTCACCGCCCAGGCGGACGAGCCTTCACACATTCCAGCCACCGCGCAGTCGCAAGCGAATGCCGCGGTCATCGCCAAAGCCGACCACGCATTGCGTGACTCGGTCCAGGGTCTGTCGAATGTGTGGATCTTCGCCACCGGCGATGCCAGCTCGGTGTTCGTGAGTTACACCACTGACACCAACCACCTGGCGTTGGTGGAAATGAAGGGTGAGCACATTGCCAACCTTCGTGACCTCAACACCAGCGCTGAGCAGGTTCTGACTGCCTCGACACACTAACGGGAGTCGTGCCATGGGATTGTTGGACAACAAAGTGATATTGGTGACCGGCGGTACTTCAGGCATCGGTCGGGCGAGCGCTGAGCTGTTCGCAAGGGAAGGTGCGCAAGTCGCGCTCACCGGTCGCCGGGCCGCCGAGGGCGAGGAAGTGGTGGCGGGAATCAGGAAAGCCGGTGGGACGGCCCTGTTCATTCAGGCCGATCTCACCCGGATCGAGACGATCCCCGACATCATCAACCGGACGGTTGCCAACTTCGGCCGTCTCGATGGGGCCTTCAACAACGCCGGTGTGACCGGCGGCGGGCCGATCGAGACGCTCGATGAGGCGACCTGGGACCGGATCGTCGACACCAACCTCAAGGCCAGCTTCTTCGCGCTGCAGGCGCAGGTGGCGCAGCTCAAGAAACAGGGCGGTGGCGGTTCGATTGTGTTCACCAGCTCGGTGTTGGCACAGATCGCGGCTCCCGGCACCTCGATTTACAGTGCCAGCAAAGGTGGCATCGATGCCCTCACCCGCGCTGCCGCGGTGGAGCTGGGACCCCTCAACATCCGGGTGAATTCCGTGAACCCGTCAATTACAAAAACGCCCATGACGACGGGACGCATCACTGTGAATGCGGATGGCACGGAGTCGCATCCCCTGGCGGTAGGCATTCCGCTGCGGCGGCTCGCGGAGCCGGAGGAAATGGCGCAGGTTGCCTTGTTCCTGCTGTCTGACCGAGCATCCTACGTCAGTGGACAGTCCATTGTGGTGGATGGAGGCCAGAGTGCTACCTGAGTCGCGCCTGAGCGCACGCGCGCAGCTGCTCGTACAGCTGCGCCGTGTTGTCAGTTGGCAGGATGCACACCGCGATCTCGTGCGGTGGCGGCCCTTCCTTGCAGAAATGACCTAGCGCGGCTGCGTCGACCTTATCGCACCAAAGGCGTGCGCCGAGAAAAGCTCTAGGCAACGCGCGACAGACGCCACCCGCGTCGTTCTGGAAATGGAAGTCCCACAAGTCCTCAACATTGACGGCAATGGATTCGCTGCTGTTCCAGCGCCGGCGAACGATCACCCTCAGGCTCACCGATTCAGCTCTTCCAGCCCAGGTAGTCGCGCTTGCCGACCTTCACCCCGTTGTGCCGCAGAATGTCGTGTGCGGTGGTGACGTGGAAGAAGAAGTTGGGAAGCAGGAACTGCAATACAAACAGATCGCCGGTGATGATGGTGTTGTAGAACTTCAGCTCAACTTTCCGTTTATCCGAGCCCTCGAGCTGGGCCGGCGTCACTGTCTTCAGGAACGCCATCGTATCGGCGACACGCTTCTTCAAGTCCTCGAGCGTCGCTTCGTTGTCGGCGAAGCTCGGCGCCTGCAGGTCCGTCAGGCGCGGGATCGCGCCCTTGGACGTATCGCTCGCGCGCTGGATCTGTCCCGACAAGGGCAACATATCCGGCGCGAGACGGGCATTCACCAACACCTTCGGATCGATCTTGTGGTCCGCGGCAAAGGCGGCGGCCCGATCGAGATAGTCATCCAGAATACCCAGGCCGCGGATCAGCACCGGGATCGTCGCGTCGTACATTGAAATTGCCATGGAACCTCCCGTTTTCCTCAATGCCCTATTGAACTCGTCTCGAAGGTCCGTCCACCATCCTTCATCAGAGGCAGGGCTTTCGCCTCTGCAGCTAGATAATGTTCAGCTCCAGCAATGGGCGGTTCTCCAGCAGCCGGTTGTAGGACAGGTCGGATAGATCCAACGTCACAAACCGGCCATGACAGATCAACTCGGCGACCCCGCGGCTCACGACCGGCGCCTGTTGTATGCCGTGACCGGAGAACCCGTTCAACAGCAGCAGATTGCCGATCTGCGGATGGAATCCGACGATGCCGTTGTGATCGAACAGGTTCATTTCATAGTAGCCCGCCCAGGCGCGCTCCAGCTTTGCTTCCTCAAAGGCCGGAATGCGCTGCGCGAGCGCGGGCCACAATACTGACTCGAATGCTGCGTAGTCGGGCTCGAGGGGCGCGTCATCGGGATCGGTGTCCGGTGGCATTCCGGCGATGTAGCCGACCCCCTCCGGCCGGATCCAGAATCCCGAAGGATCAATGAGCAGCGGGAAGGGCTCCAACCTGGCACGGCACCCGATCACGTAGACCGTGCGTTTGCGCGCAGCAACAGGAAGATCAAACCCGGCCAAACCGGCAACTGAGCGCGCCCACGGCCCCGCGGCATTCACCACGAAGCGGCTCGCCAATTGAGTTCCATCAGCAAGACGAACCCGCTCGATGCGCCCGCCTTTCACATCCATTGCAGAGACTTCGCCACGCTGATAAGAGACACCCTGGGCTCGCGCTCTGGCGCGGAAGGCTGACAGCAGCGCGTAGCCATCAAACCAACCTTCTCCGCTCTGACCGAAAGAGCCGGCAAGCAGATCCCCGGTGTGGAGCCACGGGAAACGGGTGGCCAACTCATTCGTGCCGAGCAACGCCACATCGGCACCGAATTCCCGTTGTATCGCATGGGCCCGACGCAAAGAGGCGAGCCCGGAGGTGCGGGCCAGATAGAGATAGCCGCGCTCTTTCAACCCAATGTCGACCACGCCCCCGGGGACTTCGAGCAACTCATCGGCCTGGCGCATGAAGCCGATGCTGGCCTGTGAAATCCGGATATTGACCGGCGTGGTGAACTGCTGCCGGATGGAAGCGGCGGATAGGGCCGACGAAGCGGTTGAGTAGGTCGGATCCCGCTCAATCACCACAACCGACACGTTGGGGTCGAGTCGCGTCAGCCAGTAGGCCAACGCTGAACCCATGATGCCTCCGCCGACGATCGCGACGTCCGCTCGACTGAACGTCATATGCTCTCCGGGCAACGGTTGACCCATTCAACGGCCGGGACCATGGGTGCACTTTACGGCCGGGGGCCGGCCGCCGAGAGGTCCAATCGAGCTACTTTCCGGCAGCCACCTGTGCCAGAGCACGCTCGAACGCCTCGACGGGCTGGCCTCCCTGGACCAGATACTTGTCGTTGAGGATAACAGCCGGAACGGCGTGGATCCCATTGCGCAGGTAAAGTTGCTCGCGAGCCCGAACGTCCGCGGCATATTCATCCGATGCCAGTATGGCGCGGGCCCGGTCTGCATCGAGCCCCACGCTTGCAGCGACTTCAACCAGTACATCAGCGTCGCTCGGATCGCGGCCGTCCGTGAAGTACGCTTTGAACAGCGCTTCCTTCAGGGCCGCCTGCTTGCCGCCACCGTCGATTTCCGCCCAATGCAACAGGCGATGCGCATTGAAGGTGTTGTAGATGCGGGCGCGTTTGTTCATATCGAAGTGAAAGCCGAGTTGCTCGCCGCGCGCGGCGATGGCTTCCTGGTTGCGCACGACCTGGTCCTGGGTGGAACCATACTTCTGGGTGATGTGCTCCATCAGGTCCTGTCCTTGCGGACCCATCTGGGGATTGAGCTCGAACGGTTGGAAATGAATGTCGGCGTCGACGCCGTCACCCAGCCGCCCGAGGGCCGTCTGCAGTGACTTCAGGCCGATCACACACCAGGGACAGGACACATCCGAGACGAAGTCTATCTTTATGCGGGCGCTCATGGCTCGTCCTCACTCAAATTGCACGTGGAGCCTTCGCCGCGACATTCCAACCCAACACGTTGTATATCTGGGTGCGCCACAGCCCGGCATATTCATGCAGGACCAGGTCCATGAGCAGGAAATTCATCGCCTGCGGCCACGGACGTACCTGGGCGCTCTCAAAGTCCGAGCGCACCGGCAGCGCGCGAACCCCAAAGTGTTCGAAATACAGAACAGCGCGACGCAGATGAAATCCCGAGGTGACCAGGACCACCTGATCCTCCGGATGCTCATCCAACCAAGCGGCACTGTATTGGGCGTTCTGCCAGGTATTCAAGCTGCGGCCTTCCAGCACCAGGTCGGACGGATCCACGCCCCATTTCAGCAGCGCGTCGCCGTACACCTTGGCCTCGGAAACCCCGATCTCCAACGGGTCGCCTCCGGACACGAGCAGTGCACACGACTTGCCCGCGCGCTTGCATTGCAGGTACAGCTCCAGACCTTTCGCGACTCGGCCATAGGCGAACAACGGGACTTCGACTCCCGAGGCGCCGGGCACGCGCTGCACCCCCGCACCCAGAACGATGATCGCGGCTCGCGGTTGCCAGGCCGCCATGGGCTCCGCTTCATAGCCATCCTGCAGCTGCCGCAGCAGCTCATCGGGCAGCGGCCCACAGCCGGCCGCAAAGAACAGGATCACGCCAAAACCCCAGACAACGTAGGCGCTGAGCCGTCGCTTGCGCAGCTTCAACAGGCCACCCACGACCGCAATCAATGTGAGGATGATCATGGACATGTGCGCAGAGTAGCAAATCGGCGCTCAGCTTCCGGCGACGCCCTGAAATGAGACCTTGGTCTCATTCATTCGTGACACGGATCACGGCCCGTAACGACTATGTCAATTACGTTTACGGACGTTAGAGATTGAAGCAAGGTGTGAGTGTGTTTGCCGCGTTCAAGATTGTTCTGACTTTCCTGGTGGCGTGCGCCGCGGGTTTTGCGGCCATTGTCGAGTCCGGGCACCCGCTGTTGATTGGTTGCCTGAGCGGCGCGTTCGTGGTCGGCATCGTCGGCTCCGAGGGCTATCGCTGGTATCGCAACAACTCGGTCCGCTCCTCGATCCCGCGCTGAACCGCCGCGTCGACGGCTACGAAACTGCAGCTTCTGACACTCTGGTGAGCCGCGGGCTCAGAGAGTGAATCACCGCGATGGCAACAATGTACGCGCCGCAGGCCAGCGCGAAGATCGGTTGATAGCTGCCGAACACATCCAGTATGTAGCCGTTGTACTTGGACATCAGCATCCCGCCAACGGCCCCCGCCATTCCACCAATTCCCACCACTGAGCCGACGGCTACCCGCGGAAACAGGTCCGAAGGCAGTGTCATGAGGTTGGCCGACCAGGCTTGATGCGCCGCGGTTGCCAGCCCGATGATGGCCACCGCGCCCCACAACTGACTGACAAACTGTGCAACCACAATCGGGGTAACGGCCACCGCGCAGATCAACATCGTGGTCTTGCGGGCAGCGTTGGCGGTGCGCCCTGATTTCATCAGCTTCGACGAGCCCCAACCGCCGACCACCGAGCCGATGTCGGACATCAGGTAGATGGCAACCAACGGCGGTCCGAATGACTTCAGGTCGAGGTTGTAGCGTTTGCTCAGGAAATCCGGGAGCCAGAACAGATACAGCCACCAGATCGGGTCGGTGAGAAATTTGCCGAGCGCATAGGCCCAGGTTTCCCGCAAACGCAGCAACTTCAGCCAGGAGATCGAAGTCGCCGTGGCCGGCGCCTCGCCCGAGTGAATATAGGCCAATTCCCCGGGTGTTACTTTCTTGTGGAAGCCTGGGCTGCGATACACCGCGAGCCAGGCAATCAGCCATACAAATGAGACAGCGCCTGTAGCAACGAACGCGGCACGCCAACCCCAGGCCAGTGTAATGGCAGGAACGACGAGCGGCGTGACAATGGCACCGATGTTCGACCCGGCGTTGAACACACCGACCGCCAGCGCCCGCTCCTTCTGCGGGAACCACTCCGACACGGCTTTCAGGCTGGAGGGAAAACTGCCCGATTCGCCGAGCCCCAACGTGAAGCGCACCAACGCAAACTGCGTGATCGTGTAAACGAAGCCGTGCGCGATGTGCGCGAGCGTCCAGACAGTGAACGCGATGGCGTAACCCAATCGCGCGCCGATCCGGTCAATGATGGGCCCGAAAGCCAGATAACCGATTGCGTAGGCAGCCTGGAACCAGAAAACAATGTCCGCGTAGGACGACTCCGTCCACTTCAACTCGGCCTGCAGGGTGGGCTTGAGCACACCAATGGTTTGCCGGTCGACGTAATTGATGGCCGTCGCTGCAAACAGCAACGCACAGATCATCCAGCGATAGCGGCCGACGCGGGTCGGCGCAGCCTCACTGCTCATCGTTTGCTCGGATCGAAGTCCGGCTGTTGCTCACGCACATACGTTTCCCAACTCGCACGATCGTGGAAGTCCAGGCCCTTGTCCCAGGCTGCGCCCATGTAATAAACAAAGGGCTTGCCCGGCTCCACTTTTATCATGACGAGGTAGTTGTCGGAGTCCTGGCGAACTTCGACGAACGCCTTCGGATCCACCAGCAACGCAATACCCATCGTTCCCTTCACCGGATCCGTCGGCTCCCAGTAAGACACCCGGCCGGCGCCCAGATCCCGGGTGAAAACACCGCCCTTGCGCCTGGTGATGCCGATGCCGACCACCAGAGGCTCCTTCTTGTCGGAGCTGATGGTGGACACCATCCGGGTGAAGTTGGTTCCGAGCGGCAACGTGAAGGTCCGGGTTTCCCAGACCTTGCGCTCCACATCGACGGGCCAGGGCGCGTAGTCCACCTTGAACGCGGCAACATCCGGACCGTTCTGCAAAATCTCATGGCGGCTCCAGTTGCGCGAAACCCATAGTTTGTTGTCGTACCAGATACCCAGTCCGCCGGCGCCGCGGGTCGTGCCGACATCATAGAAGTCGAGGCCTTCGCCATGAAAGCCATGTTGATCGCCACTTTTGAGTTGGCGATCCATGTAGGGCCAGCGTACGTTTTTGCCCCACGCGTCGATACCGGAGCTCGACGGAGGCTCCGCCGCTTCCAGGGCCTTGCCATAAATGCGATGTGCTGTGCGATCGTTTTCCCAGAGGATGTCGTCATAGCGATATGGCGCAACCATCGCAACCGCGCGCGGCTTTTGCCCTGCGGCGTCAGGGGGTGGCAACGGCTTCTCGACTGGCGGCATCTGGGCGTGCACCAACGTGGCCAGCACCATCCCGGAAACCAACATTGCAACTCGTTTGAGCACGTGACTGTCCCCCGCCCCGTTCAGATTTCTGTTCTCAGACCCAGCATGCGCCGCTGCTCGGCCAGCTTCTCGCGTGTCTGTTCCAGTGCATCAGACTCGGCCAGCCCCAGCAGATCATCGATCACCTGCGCCAGATGGCCGTGCATCGCCTGCCGCGCAGCCTTTGGATCCCGCGCCCGCAAAGCGCCGGCGATCCTCTGGTGCTCAACGACGAAGTCGCCGCGACTGTTGGTCCGGGCACGCCGCATGGCCGCCGCGCATCCCGAAGATTGCCGCCGTAGCGTCCAAAGATCCTCCACCGTGGCGGTAATGGCAGCATTGCCGGTCGCCCGCGCAATCGTCAGGTGGAATTCCAACTCGTGTTTCTCAAAGACTTCCGCAACGGTCTCGCGCGTCATCTCGGCTATCAGGCTGTCCAGTCGTGCCACCTGTTCCTCAGTGATGATCGCCGCCGCCAGCGCGCAGGCTTCGCCTTCAAACAGGCGACGCGCTTCGGCCAACTCGAGGGCACTCACATCCCGCTCGACGGCATCCTCCGCAATCTGAGGAGCGGCTTTGACGTACACACCGGAGCCCTGGCGCGCTTCGACGAGACCCTGAAATTCCAGGGCGATCATTGCGTCGCGGATGGTTGGGCGACTGACCCGGAAGTCATCTGCCAGCTCTCGTTCGGAAGGCAACCGGTCCCCGGGGGCATACCTGCCGTCCTCAATGGAGGCCGCGATCCGCCTGGCGATCTGCTGATACAGTTTCTGTGCGTCTTGGGGACCGACATTCATGGCGACGGGGACCTTTGGCTGGCGGACATCTCACTGGCGGCCAGTAGGAATGCGCCAACTCCATAGAGTTGGGTGTCATCGGCACTGACCTGGTCGGGGGCTGCGCCAATGCGTTGCACCCAACCCAGCTTGCCGTCGGATTGAACCGCAGCCTGCAGGGCCTGCCAACCCCGATCAACGGCTCGCCGCTGCCGCTCGTCATGCAACAGCCCATGATGCAGGCCCCAGGCCAGGCCATATACAAAGAAACCGGTGCCGCTGGTCTCCGGTGTCTGTTGGGGCTCGAGGAGCGAGACCGGCCAATAACCTTTCGGGCCCTGCAGGGCGACTATCCGGTCCGCCATCTGCTCGAACAAGGCTTCATAGCGTGCGCGGCTCGGGTGTTTCGCCGGTAGCTCGGCCAGGATGCGTGCGAGGCCTGCAAACACCCAGCCATTGCCGCGTCCCCAGAAGATCTTGCGGCCCTGGGGATCGCGTTGCGTCAGGAATCGGCTGTCGCGGTAGTAGAGATGCTCTGAGCGGTCGTACAGATAGTCGGTGGTTGCCCAGAATTCCTTGTCAGCATGTTCCAGGTAACGTGAATCGCCTGTCGCCTTCGACAATGCAATCCACGCAGGCGGTGACATGAACAACGCGTCACACCAACACCAGCGTGCTTGACAATAGGGTGCGCCACCTTCAGGTGGCGCCGGCACAAAGTCCAATGAAACAGTTGACGGGTCCGCCAACACGGCATCAAAGCGGGACCTGATCGGGGTCAACTTGGCGGGATCGTGCGTGCGCTCGGCCGCCCATACCCACACTGCTCCGGTCGCATCGGCGTCGGCATGACGGGGGCGGTTGTCGAATCCCCAGCCTTCCGCCGCGCCATGTGCCAACACGGCGTCGACGTAGCGGGTGTTGCCGCTCGCATCCGCGAAGCGGCTGAGTCCGATATAGAAGGCGGCCTGAACCCAGTCGCGGGGTCCTTCCGTGTCGCGGCGATGCGCTTCGACCGGGATGTAGTCGAAGTGGGCCATATGAGCCAACTGCCAGTCAGCCACCTTGGCGCCCACCGCCAGGGCCTGCGCGCGGGTTTGCGCAGCCATTGCGCTAAGGGAAAACAGGGCACACGCGCCGATACAGCACGCCAGTTCCCAAACACGTCGCGGCCTCATGCTATGCCAGCCCCCTCTCGTCGGCATGACCACTTGCCTGTCCCGTCGAGCTCCTAGTTGACCAGTTCTAGCGGCGTTTGACCAGTAGCCGGTGGTGGCTGCATTCCCGCCTTTGCTGGCTTTCCCCTAACTCATTGATTCATAGAACAGCCGGCGAATCTCATTGACCTGTGGGGCTATACATACTTGACAATATAGTCGCTTCCCCGGCATTTTGGTCTTACCAAGATCGACCTATATTAGATTGGCTGGCTATACCAATTGCTCAATCGACAGGGAGGGGTTCATGAACGGGTCTCGAGGCGCCAGGGCTGCGATTACCGTCGCCGCCGTGCGCACAAATCTGAGCACTGGTTTAGCCAGTGGCTCGGCCTACGCAGCGGATGACTCCGGCGCGAGGATTGATGTGAGCTTTTGATTTGGAGCTGTCAGCGTGTTGGTCGGCCGCATTACCCCCTTGCGCGCGCGTCCGACCGGCACGTTGACAGCAACCACTGATCAGACCGTTGCGGGCCATGGATGGCCCATGGAGACACTACTGCGGTCGTTGCCGACGCTTGCCGTCGCTGCCGACGCTTGCCGTCGTTGGCGCCACATTGGCGCCGCTGTAGCCAGTTGGTATCGCCGCGGTCCGTTGATATCCCTGCGGTCCGCCGGTATCGCTGTAGCCAGTGGGCACCGCTGCGGCCGGTGGGTGCCACCGCCCCGACTATCGTCAGGTGTTGGAAGTGAGCGCCCGCTTCTCGATTTCTTCGCGCTTGGCCGCCAACCGCTCCCGAGTTTGCTCCAGCTCCTGCAGCTCCGCGGTGAGCAGCAGGTTTTCAATCAGGCCTCCCAGGTGTGCCTGCATGGCCGTCCGCGCCGCCTTCGGATCGCGGGTGCGCAAGCTTTCCACAATCTCCTGGTGCTCATCCTTCAGCGGCCTGCGCCGCACGTCGCGCGCGCGCTCCAACATCTGCATGCACAATGGCGACTTGTAACGCAGATCCCAGGTGTTCTCCACAACCCGCACGATGGCCGCGTTGCGCGTCGCTCTCGCAATAGTCGCGTGAAACTGGCGATCCGCCAGTTCGCTCTGCTCCTTGGTCGCCTTCTCGTTGGTCATTTCCACAACCAGCGACTCCAGGTAAGCAAGCTCTTCGTCGGTAATCAGAGTGGCCGCCAGGGCAGCCACTTCCCCCTCAAACAGCCGCCGCGCCTCGGCCTGATCAAAAGCGCCAATATCGAGCTCGCGTGCCGGCGCAGATGCAGCGGTGACCCTGCGTACATACACACCGGATCCCTGCTTCGACTCGAGTAATCCGCGCATTTCGAGCGCAATGACCGCGCGCCGCACGGTCGGCCGGCTGACACCGAATTCCTCAGCCAGATCACGCTCTGAAGCCAGGCGCTGCCCCGGCTGATAACGGCCGTCCGTAATTCCCCGCTCAATGGTCGCCGCCACCTGCTGGTAAAGACGACCCGAACTAGCTTCCAGAGCGGACATGATGTTCCGTAGTGTACGCCGTTGTCATTGGCATGCGCATCCCTCAAGATTCATTACAAATCATGGGACCAAAGGCACACCGTGTTGGATCTGACGACGCTGACCGAACATAAATTGTCTTCGACGTCGAAAGGCGTCCCTGATGTCCTGGACGGTGTCACGCTTGCGGAGGTGCCGAAGCGCGGCCTCAACCTGCTGCAGCAGGCTTTTCCGGCACCCGTTGCGGTGCTCCGCCAAAGCGCGATCCGCGCCAACATCGATCTCATGCGGCAGTACACACAATCCGCTGGAGTCGAGCTTGCCCCTCACGGCAAGACGACGATGGCTCCGCAGTTGTTCGAGATGCAACTTGCGGCGGGCGCCTGGGGGATCACCTGCGCCACGGCCGCCCACCTGAGACTGTATCGGCGGTTCGGAGTGCCGCGCATTGTGATGGCGAATCAACTGCTCGACGCGGATTCCGTTCAGTTCGTCGCGCGCCAACTGGCAGAAGATCCCGGCTTCGAGTTTTACGGCATCGTCGACTCTGTTGCCGGGGTCCGTGGGTATTTCGATGTCCTGTCAAAGCTACCCCGCGGCCGCCCGATCAACCTGTTGCTCGAAGTGGGTGCCATGGGCGGCCGTACAGGCCTGCGGACTGTTGATGAGGCCGCCGCCGTTGCCCGGGAGATAGGCGGGATGGCGGGGTATTTGCGCCTGGCCGGAATTGAGGCGTTCGAGGGGATTTTCGGCGGGACGCCGCGTGAGGCGGAAACTCAGGTTGCTTCCTTCATGGAACGCGTGAGCGGAGTCGCCCGCCGGTGCGATTTCAGCGAGGCGTTGGATGAAATCGTTTTGACGGCGGGTGGCTCGGCGTTCTTTGATCAGGTTGTGAAGGCGCTGAAGGGGATCCGGCTATCGCGGCCCACCCGGGTGGTGTTGCGGTCGGGTTGTTACATTACCCACGATCATGGCTTTTACGCAGCGGCGCTCGATCGGCTTCGCGAACGAAGTGCCGAGAGCGATAGCGCCGCGAGCGACAGGATATTTGTTGGGCAGAGCTTTGAGCCGGCGCTGGAGCTCTGGACGACCGTGCAGTCCCTCCCGGAGCCTGGGCTGGCCATTGTGGCGCTGGGCAAGCGGGATGTCTCATTCGATTTGGGCCTGCCGGTACCCCTGAAGCACCTGGCCGGCGGCTCGCCGACGAGCATTCGCGGGAAGGCGGAGATAGTCCGCCTCAATGATCACCACGGCTATCTGAAATTCAACGGATTGAATTTGGCCGTCGGCGACCGGATTGCCGTTGGCATTTCCCATCCCTGCACCACGTTTGATCGGTGGGAGTATTTGTACGTCGTTGATGACCAATACAATGTTGTATCGGTGGTGAGGACGTTTTTCTAAGTTGGAAGACGACCACCTGCCTCCACGTGCTCCTGCATCGCGGCGACGAAGGCCCGCACCTTTTGCGGCCGATAGCGGCTCGCGGGGAAAACCGCACTCACGGCGCCACTGGGCAGATTCCATTTGGGCACCAACCGCATCAACCGCCCCGCCTCAACATCCCCTCGGACGACAAAGTCCGGCAACACAGTTGCGCATCCCGCCAACGCCATAGCCCTCGTGGCCAAGGCGGTGTTGGCAACAATTGTCGACTGAAACTGCACGACCTTCTTCACACCCCTCGCCCCAGTGAAATGCCACGTCAATGGATGCGGCATCACCGACAACACAGCAAACGGCAGGCTCGCCACCTCTCCTGGCTGACTGGGCACCTGCTTCCCCACCGCATCCGGATGCGCCACCAGCCATTGCTCAAACGATGTAATCCGCACCGCCTGCAACCGCGAGTCCACCAGCCTTCCCAGTCGAATAGCGACATCGATCCCCTCTCCCACGAGGTCAAACAGTCGATCACCGCTCAACAGCTCCACACGCAACCCCGGATGCCGCAACTGCAACCGCGTAGCCACTGGCGCGACAACACTCGCACCATAGTCGACGGGCGCCGTAATCCTCAGCGTGCCCGACAGCTCGGTGGCGCTCTGCCCCGCCGCCTGCACAGCTAGCTCTGCATCCCTCACGATCGCACGGCACGACTCGTAGAAGCGCTCCCCCGCCTCCGTCAGCGACAATTTCCGGGTCGTGCGGATCAATAAGCTCGCGCCGATTTCGGCTTCCAACCGCTGCATATGGGTACTGACTGCCGTCTTGGCGATGCCCAAGCGGGCCGCCGCCGCGGTCAGCGATCCCATTTCAACCACTGCCACGAAGACCACAAAGCGGTTGAGGTTCGTGGCGGCCAGAGTCGTGCTCATTCGATTGTCCACTTTGGTAGGACTGTGATCACTGGATTATCCATCTTATCGGGACCGTCGGGGAAGCCTACGCTGTGCTTCAGTCCTCAGGAGATGCAGATGAAGATTGCGATTATTGGCGCTACTGGCAATGTCGGCTCGCGGCTCGTCGATGAGGCTCTGAGCCGGGGACATCAAGTGACCGCTGTGGCGCGCAACGCCTCGCGCCTGCCACCTGATGAGAAACTGACCTTCTCGAGTGCCGATGCAACGGACCCCGAGCAACTATCACTAGCGCTCGCAGGACACGATGTTGTGATCAGCGCCACCCAGTTCGTTCAGGTCAAACCTGACAGTTTGATCGTGGCCGTACGGCGATCCGGAGTGAAACGCTACCTGGTTGTAGGCGGAGCCGGAAGTCTCGAAGGCTCGCCCGGTCAGGCCCTCGTCGATTCGCCGGGCTTCCCGGCGCTGTATAAGGAAGAGGCTCTGGCGGGCAAGGCGTTTCTCGAGGCACTGCGCAAAGTGGACGATCTCGATTGGACCCTGCTCAGCCCTTCCGCGCTGTTCACAGAAGGGAAGCGCACCGGGGTGTTTCGTCTCGGACATAACTCCCTGCTGACGGCCGCCGACGGCAAGAGCTGGATTTCCTTTGAGGACTTTGCTGTGGCGATGCTCAATGAAGTCGAGCATCCGCAACACATCCGACAGCGGTTCACTGTCGGCTACTGAGGGAGAGTGTCATGACAGTCGACGCGTCACCGTTTCATCCGGCCGAGCTCGCTCTGCAGGAGCGGTTCCGCCGGCGCAAGATGCTGGCGACGCCGGCTCGGCGCTTCATCCGCGATCATTTGATCCAGCAACATCGGGACTTCTTCCAACATCTGCCGTTCGTAGTCGTTGGCAGCGTCGATGCGGCGAGTCAGCCCTGGGCTTCTATCGTTTCAGGCGAGCCGGGATTCGCTCATTCCCCCGATCCGCACCACTTGCACGTCGCGGCCATGCCGCATCCCGACGACCCACTCGCCGCTGACCTCGCCGAAGGCTCGCCCATCGCGTTGCTGGGAATCGAGTTGGCGACTCGGCGCAGAAATCGCCTCAACGGAACAGTCTCTGCCCGCGACGCTGAGGGTTGGACCGTTGCAGTGGTGCAAAGTTATGGGAACTGCCCGCAGTACATCCAGAGCCGGGACCTGCACTTTGTCGACGGTGTTGCGCCACCGGCGATCAGGGGAAAACAACTCTCCGCCGACGACCAGTCCCTGATCGCCCGCGCCGACACCTTCTTCATCGCCACATCAAACCCACATCGCGAAGACGGCGAAAGCTACGGCGCCGACATCTCCCACCGCGGCGGCCGCCCCGGCTTCGTTCGCATTGACGACGATATCACCCTGACAGTCCCCGACTACATGGGCAATTTCTTTTTCAACACCATCGGCAACCTGCAGGTCAATCCACGCGCCGGCCTGTTGTTCCCCGACTTCACCAGCGGCGACATCCTGATGCTCGCCACCCGCGCCAGCGTCATCTGGGACGGCCCCGAAGTCCGCAACTTCGAGGGCGCGCAGCGCCTGTTACGATTCCAAGTCGATTCAACAGTCCGACTACCCCAATCCCTACCCCTGCGCAGCGACGGAAACGTCTACTACGCCCCGGAGTTGGTTCCTCAGACGTAGGGCGTGCCGGACATGGCGGCTTTCAGGCCGACGGTTCCTTTGTCGACGATATCGAGGAAAGTGGTTTGGGCTTCCTTTTCGTTGTGATTTTGTCGGAACGCGCGGTGGGCCTGGAGGAAAGCGACCGTCCAGGTGGCGAGTAGCAGGCCGGCCGCCAGGGTGGCGGAAGGATCTGTGGGTTCGCGACCTACGCATTCGGAGAGCGCAACAGTTACGACGTTTGCGATCTCGTCGCGGATGGCTCGAGCGCGGGCCTTGAGGGTTTCACTGGCTTCGATGGTGGCGATGAAGCCTTGGCTGCCGGCGTTGAACCTGAGGAAAGGGCTCTGCTCCGCAATGAGTCGATGAGCGAGCAGACGCAGCGTCTCGATTGGAGAGACGCGGGGATCACGCCGCCGCAACGCCTGTCGCACTGCCTCGCGACCCTCCTCGTCGCGATCGAAGAACATGTCCTCCTTACGCGGGAAGTGATTGAACACGGTCATCCGCCCGACGTCGGCGGCTTCGGCGATCTCCCCCACCGTCACGTTTTCAAAGCCCCGCTCGGAGAAGAGGCGTGTGGCGACGTCCGAGATCACTTGTCGGGTTGCAAGGCGTTTTCGAGAACGTCGGTCGACTGGCATTGACATGCAGGCGGTTATATCACAGTCTATATATGTACTGAGTATATATTAGGACTAGGTATATGTCGCATGCACCCGATGTCTTGGTGGTGGGAGCCGGCCCAGTCGGCCTCCTCACTGCCATCGAGCTCACGCTCGGCGGTTTGAGCGTCCTCGTACTGGAGCGCTTGGTGTCGCCCAGTAAGGGCATGAAAGCCATGGCAATTGGACCTCTTGGCGCCGAGGCCCTTATACGTCGGGGGATGGCGGCGCCGATCGCTGCTGAGGAAACACGCGGATTCGCGGCCATGAAGCCCTTCACGGAGCGCGCCGGAGTGGGACCGAGCCCGCGTAGATTCAGCGGTCACTTCGCTGGGATATCGCTCATCCGAAGTGACGCGCAGAAGGAGCCCGAACGGCGTGCGCGTGCGGTGGATCAGCAAGGGATCGAAGCCATGCTGACCGAACGCTCGCGCTCGCTCGGGATCGAGGTACGGCGGGAATGCGAGGTCGTTGGCTTCGTGCAGCATGCTGATGGCGTCGATGTTGAGTGGGCAACTCCGACCGACGCAGGCCAGACCCGGTGTTCCTACCTCGTCGGTTGCGACGGAGGGCGAAGCCTCATTCGAAAGATGGCCGGCTTCGAATTCCCCGGCTCACCTCCAACGCTTACGTTCTACCAAGCCGTCGCCGAGATTGACCACCCCGAACGCTTGTTGCCAATGGGGTGGAATCGCACACCAGGCGGTGTGTTTTCCTACGGACGCTTCCCCGGTCGATTGCTCATGTTGGACTTCACTGGGCCACCTGAGAATCGCGACGCTCCGGTCACGCGCGCAGAGATCGAAGCTGTTCTACGCCGTGTCAGTGGCACCGACGTCCGTGTGAACGCGCTCGAAAGCGGGGCACGATGGACGGACAACACGAGGCTCGTTGACACGTATCGACAAGGTAGAGTGTTGCTCGCTGGTGATGCAGCACATATTCATTCTCCGTTCGGTGGCCAGGGGCTGAGCCTCGGGCTCGTGGACGCTGCAAACCTAGGTTGGAAACTTGCCGCAGTCGTTCGAGGCGAGATGCCCGAGAGTCTGCTCGACACCTACACGGCTGAGCGGCGCCCTGTCGCCAAAGCTGTGTTGGAAAACACCCTTGCACAGGTGGCGATCATGCGGCCCGATCCACAGTCGGGTGCCATGCGGGACATTGTGGCGAACCTCATGCAGTTCGATGACGCCAATCGGCTCATCGGCGAGATGATGACCGGCCTTTCAACTCGTTACGACCTCGGGTCAGACAGGGACGAAGTTGGACGCCTGATTGGCGACAAGCCCATCAGGCACGGCGATGCCGACGTCTCGCTCTACGATGTGATGCAGGATGGCATGGGCGTTCTTCTCGACGCCTCAACGCAGAGAATGGCTTCTCACCTGGTCGCAGCTACAACCCAGAAGATACGGCGCGTAGCTGTCAGCAAAGGACCTTCGATGTTGATCCGCCCGGATGCCTGCGTCGCGTGGGCTGGTGAGGAGAACAGTACGGACGGTTTAGATGCAGCGCTCCGTCGCTGGTTCAAGCATTAACCGCCACGCGTCCCGGATTCCACGCGAATCCCCAGCGGCAGAAATTTCACCAACAGGTGCAGAACGAGTGGGAGCAGGACGAAATCGTCCACGAGCCCAAGGGCGGGAATCGCAAAATTGAGCGGTTCGAGCGCATACAGGCCCAGGACTATGGCCGCAGGCCACAGCCAAACAGGTCGATGCGGGTGTCGCAGCGCGAACCAAAGAACCCGCAGGTCTAAGGCTGCCAAGCGCCAAAGTCGCATTAAGCGAAGCATTTCAGATTCCCTCGAGTGCTTGGCAAACTGTGGTGCTTTGAAGGGTGAGAATCCAGCGTCAACGGGAGCTTTGCCCGAGGAATGTGGCGATTGCCGTACCCAAATCTGGCTTGGTAACCGCGCTCATGTGCGTACCTGGGATTGTAGCGAAAACCCCATGTGGAAGCGCTGCCGCCAACTCCTCTCCTGAGCCCGTGTCATGGTCATCATCGCCGATCAACACCAGCGTGGGCGTCTGAATTTCGTGTAGGTCTTCACGTGGCGTATCTACGAACGTGTCGAGAACGTGCAGAAGCGCGACGGGATCGCCACCAACGGTTTTCAGAAACGCTTCCGCCATAAACTCCGCAGACCCACGTGGAAACGTCCCCAGGTTCGTGAGGATGTTACGGAAATATCCACCACGCCCTGCGGTGTTGACGATGCCGTCCCAACCCGCGCCAGCCACAATGGCACGTCCAGGCATTGCGCCACGCGCGAGCATGCGAACTGTCGTTCGACCTCCCAGGGAATAGCCGCCCAAGTCGAAGTCGGTGAGACCCAGGTGTTCGACGAGTGCGAAACCATCGTCCGCAAGCACATCCCGCGGATACGCGGCAGGGTCATGCGGCTTCGCACTATCACCGTGCCCGCGTAGATCCGGCATGACGACGCGGTAACCGAGGGCAGCGATCTTCGCCGCGTGCCCGTACCGCACCCAGTTTACGGTTGCAGTGGAGAAGAAGCCGTGAATGAGCACGAGCGGCCGCCCCTCGCCCATCTCGCGGAAAGCAAGCTGCGCGCCATCGCGGCCGCGGAAATACTGAACTGGAAGATCGTTAGCCATGAGTAATACTGGCGACCGACGTGTAGCTTCGTCAAGTCACGTATGCAGCCTCGCCATTCCCCAGCATATCTGTATGTTTTCAACACAAAATGAGGGTGGTTTTCAAAGTCAACTCGCGTTGAGATACCAACTTCTACCTTGCTCCCATGCAATCCACCACTCACGCGTGCCTGACTCGGACTCGCTGTATCACCGCCTGTTTGCCCATCCGCGGATGGTGGAG